>Ga0209367_1013146_pt1 | contig 10708 bp, 11 predicted proteins | sample WorMetLIZISLAND2_FD_187412 | JGI IMG/M metagenome (GOLD analysis project Ga0209367, IMG submission 187412) | Marine gutless worms symbiont microbial communities from Max Planck institute for Marine Microbiology, Germany - Olavius geniculatus... ... | reverse complement strand
AGTTGTAAGCGCTCATGTTGACCTACCCTAAGTCAACAATGCGCGTTCGGCGTATACCAATGCATTTGAGTTCGGGCCACGTGAATTTGATGCCGCGGAAATTTTACCCCACCCCTAATTTCCCCCAATCGGACTTAGGGCGCCGGGCGGACTCACGTTGGGCTTTGCCCCAAATTTCTAGTTTTAGTTTTTGCGTTCACTTAGAATACGATTTTTCATGATAGTTTCAAATCACATGGCGCCCTCTGTCGAATAATGAAAAGGTGAGCAATCTGATACTGATAATCACCACATTATAACAATTTGGAGCATCTTTTTTACATGGTAGTGCGTGTTGACATAAGTCAGTTGAGGTGGACAGTGAGTGTACCTCACATAATTCTAACTCTTGAAAGTCTTAAGACTTGTGAAGACTGAGACCAAGACTTTGTTTCCAGTTTTTGAGGTATCTCAAGACCAAGACATTGTTCTTGAGGATTACATCACAAAGCATTGACAGTTAGGTCTACACATATTAATGATTAGTTTAATTGAGCAATAATTAGAGATATGTTTGATTAATTTTCTGTCAGAAATTTGCATTTATCTGACAGAAAATTGTAACCTCCTAGCCATTTTCCTACTTTCTTTACCCACGATGCAGCTTCTGAGTGCAACTGATTGCACAAGCCAATGTCAATGACTATGTGATATATTTTCTGTAGGGTGGATAAGTCGTCAGCAATTTGAAGAGACATGGATGAGCTTGCTTGGTGTGCTGAATCCACTCCCATCAGATACCAGCCAGACCCCACCCAGCCATGAGGTAATGTATTCATAGTCATTAGCATAAATTATCATAATCGTGCTTGTCATGATGATCGTGATCGTCATCTGCTGGGTTTGCTGAAAGGAACCCTTTACCTTCAGATACCTACCAAACAGCACCCAGCCACAAGGAAATTTGTAGGCATGTGCAGAAAACCAATAGTTAGTTTGGTTTTCAGTTTTAAATAACCTAACTATCTAGTATTTTTAATATCATTTATTTTTCTAAAACAGTTGCAGGCAAACTGTGGTGTCAGAGTAAAATTACTCGATAGCTGAGAACAAGAATTGCAGCTACCAAGTGAAGTGCGTGCATACTTAGGCATTTAGTAAAACTTGATAATTATGTGTAAATCATTTCCATAGGGGAGTAGAGTTACCCTGTTTTTACCTGGTATTGCAGTTCTTAGCAGCAGCTGCAAAAAACGGATCCCCACCAATTCCAAACTCAAACGGAATTTTTTTTTTAACTAAACCAAACCCAAGAACAAATACAAACTGAAAACCGTGGTTATTTTATCAAGAAGTATTCTGCTTGAGTATGTAGATACTGTTGGCTGTTTCAGTAGTTACAGCACTGTTTATTGGGTTGTGTCTTATCATCAGGAGCTAGTGGAGCGGACTCAGTGTCAGGTGCTAGCAGCACGCGGTGTGACTGCGCTGTTGATTCAGTCAACCCTGACACCAGATTGTGGCAATCCTCTGAACAGCAGCTTCGAGTATTTTCCACGCAACAAGCCACTGGCTTTTTTTGCTTCCAGGTCTCTATGCCGCCTGCTCATGTCTGTGTTTTGGTTCCGTGTCACTATTTTGGTAGACTCTATTGCGATAGCCCTCTAACCGTTAACAACTCTGCCTTTATGTTGTCTTGCTTCCAGTTACACGATTTTGTCGGAATAGTGTTTATCTGAATAGCATCCATCGGAATAGCGTCTATTAATGCTCTGTTTTTTCCATATTGTGCTGTTGTTAATTTACAAGTAATGTTAAATATGTAAAGTTTTGTGGGACAAAAATATGCTAGATACTGTCCGCACTCCACATCAAGTAAATACCTAAAAAATTTGCAAATTCATATGTTTAAAACGTCTAAAAACTTAACTGTAATGAAACATTTCATTTTTAGTGGAACAAGAAACTGAAATTGTATTACATTGGGGGTGGTTTTTGGTGGTGATTTAGTGTGGGTGCACCGGATCTAGATCCGGTCGGATACTTGGTTTTTTGTGGATTTGGTGGAATCTGGATTCAGCCGGATTTGAAAATGTAGGATCCACTCGGATCCTGTATCCGAGACTGTGGCTTGGATGCAGATCCAGCCAGATCCAAAGACGGGTGTACACGTGATATTATAGCTACTGTCGAGAACTGGCAAGCAGCTGAGCAAAATACTCGGACCGAAATCTCCATTCAGTTTAGAGAGATAAAAGGAAAGAGATAAAAGGGAGGTTTAAGACTGTGGTTAAAGAGCTGTGCAGTGTCACCACCTGCCATATGGGATTAATCTCACCTGCCACTTGACACAGGTAAAATTGCCCAGCCTTAACCCTAGCCAGACAGGCTGATATTGATTTACCTATCCCACAGGAATAGAAAGCTGAGTTGACCTTGGCGTTGCTTATGTACCTGTATGGTTTATCTGTCTGCGTGCAGTAACTCACCCGTCCAAGTACCAGGGTAGCAACCATTCGATAGTGACCAAACCCACGACCTCTTGATTGTAAGTCTGACACCTTAAGCCACATAAGAGATTAGTTCAGTTCAGTTCATGTTTGTCGCCGTGTACACGTTTTACAGGACTGGTGAGCAGCTGGGCAAGATGCTGGGAATCATAGAGAGAGAGTTGAGGCGCTCGTTCGGTGATTCAGCCAGCTCAACGATGTTTGACTCCGACGAACTGACGATGGACAACAGTCAGCGGGCTCTGTTCACAGCTAACCTGGAGAGATCTTGTGCACAGGCTGCTGCTGATGCTGAATACCAACTTGGACAGGTTGTTCATCTGTTTCTGCAGAATTGAATACTCTATTGATTTTTTAGAACATGGGTCATCTTGAAACCACATCGACAGAATCTCTCAAATCGCAGTTTGCAATTTACGTTATAAATAGTATTAAAATATATAACTTGTCGATATAACTATTCAATCTTTTAATTTAGCAGGAACGTGAAAATTACTGGTATATGTTACAAAATGTTGTGTGCATTGTATTACTTGTACTCAGTTGAGAAAAGGATGCTTCCTATGGTAGTGGTAGTCATAGGTTTCTTGCTATCTGATGAGCACCTTTCTCTAGTTTGTTGTCCCATCATTGTACAGTGTCTTGAAAATGTTGCCTGACTATCTGAGAATTGAGAATTGCGGGCCCACATCTGGGCGGATGGGTTTGATCGTACCTCTTGTCATTTTAAACTAGCAATTGGTGCGTAAAAATAATGAAAAATGTGACCAATGAATGCAATTTTCGAACTCAAAATGCATGGAAATGTGTATGCGGTCCTCCACCACAATGATTGAAAATGTTAACTGTGATTATTCGTTAATTTCTGCAGCCCGGTTTTATCAACTTTTTTCAGAAGTGTATGCGACTGCTTAAAATTGCGGTGATTACAGCTGTCTGTGGAGTCCTTGTGGTCATGGATAGGGCTGAGTGCCAAGCAGTCTTCCCAGCAGTCTGATGCTGAGACTGATTCATCAATTACATCGACTTCTAACACTGCTATCAACATGTTATCGTTCGCGGGTATTTGCACATAATTTACATTATCTCACCTTACCTTTGTGTCGGACAGGGTATTTACACTAGCCCAGTGCTGAGGCTCCAGCAGTTTGGCTCAGCATGCATCCCCAATGTAACCAAAGGTCACAGTAACTGGCTGTAAAGCCATAGATGGCTGTGTAGCTGAAGTGAGCGTAGTTGTAGTCGTTTCCCCAGGTAGTGCAGGAGCAGACATAAGGTGAGGTGGGAACTTGAACAGTCATTTGATGGCCACTTGTTTCAAAAATATTTGTATCGAAAATTATTAAAACCCAACAATCCCACATCATGTTACAGCTACAGCTGTCAAAGCGTTAATTTTTTAACGCATTAACGCACTGCGTTAATTTTTTTAATGCATTAATTAATGCATCTAGCCCATCGAAAGGGAGAGTAGGGGGGAAGTTACCCTGGGCCCAGCGACATTTGAGTGTAAGTATAGTAGAGTATAAAAAGTTTGAAACACATTTTAAAACGTATAATCAACAATAATTGACGTCATAGAAATCTATTAGCCTGTCGTCGGAATAATTATTTCTTTACAGTAGTGATGAACGGCAACTACAGTTAGTTACTTAAGTTCATTCGATTGTCAAATAACCCCAGTTTAACAGAATATTGGAACTTTCTCTTTACAGAATTTAGTAAATTTAAATAAATTAACATAAATTTACATATGTGCGTTAATTTTTTTAACGCGTGTTAATTTATTAACACATTAACGCGTTAATTAATGCGTTAATTTCACAGCTCTAGTTACAACTAATAATGTCGGGGATTATTTTTTGAGACACAGTGTATGCTGTGATTGCTGTCATATTTGATGAATGAAGATGTACATATTGGCAGTGCATCAGCCGACGCCCACTCGGTCGTCGCAGCGCTACGGTCTGGACATTCATTCCTGTCTCCAGCTGCTCATTGACGTCTATGGAAGCACATTGTTATCGTCACATTCGTCAGGAGGCTTGTCTGTTCCGATCACCCTCTTCAACGAAACCATTCGCTCGGTATGCTCATTCAGAATGAAAAAGCTTAAGCGCTGTGTGTAGCTCTGTTTATCGGTAAAGCCCAAATTCCATTACGCCGACTTTGCGACAAAGTCCGGGACAAGTTCCCGACAAAGTCACAGACGTGTCACAGACACAAATCATGAAAATCCGCGACACAAATCACGTCACCGACTTTCATGATTTGTGTCGCGGACTTTCGTGATTTGTGTCCGTGACAAAGTCCGCGGACTTTGTCGCCAACTTTGTTGCCAACTTTCCCCGTGCATTGTAACGGGCTAAATTCCATTAGAGCAACACAAATGGGTTTGTCGTGGACTTGTCACGGACTTTGTCGCAAACACCTTGACATGTCGAGATGGTTTGTGTCCGCGACTTTCGTGATTTGTGTTCACGACTTTCCTTGCGGGGAAGTTTCAGTGAAAGTCGGCGTAATGGAATTTGGGCTTAACCCATCTCAGATCTCCAGAGCGTCACCTGCCATATGGGATTACTCACTGTTACCAGCGTTCTGACATGGTAAACGTGCCCCACTTTAATTCCAGCCAATTAGGCTGGCACTCAGTTTACGCTAGAGGGCTGGATTGGATTTAGTAGTTATTTGCAGCATTACTCATTTTAGGAACCGGGTACCTGGTTGCAATTACCCAGGTACCCGGACCCAGTTTCAACTTTTTAGTAACTGAGGAAAAAAGACACTTTAATGACACGTAGATACCCTAGTTAACGAACATTTATCACAAAATTAGGTTTTTGTATATAACGTCAGTAATGTGTTTACAGTATCAACTATGAATATATATATTCATCAAACCAAACCTTGGTCAAAATTAATGATGAATTATTAATTTTACTAAATTTACTATTAGAATTTTTTCATACGTCCATCAGCGAAATAGGACAAAGCTAAATTTTTTTGGCAGTGTAGAACTTCATCACAAAGGTCACAAGAAATGCAATTTTTTACTGATTTTGTTAATATTTTTTGGCAAAAACAGGTAACAATTACCCGGATTTGGAACCGGGTAATAAGTTTTTGAACCGGGTCCAGGTACCTGGTTCTTGCTACAAATCACTAATTGGAAGGAAGATTGGTGGTTGATTGTATGCCAAGATGGTTTACCGTACTTTTTTGCTCTGCAGACAGTCATTCGACCTAAAAGTAGCTCATGAGCTTTCATCGATGTTTTAGCCATTATACGATCAAGCCACCTAAAGTGCTGGTTAAAAAAATTCTAATAGTAAATTTAGTAAAATTAATAATTCGTCATTAATTTTGACTAAAGTCCGGTTTTTCCATTGCCAATCAAATTAAATTTGATCTCCGATTTACTGATTTCCGATTAACTTGATCTTCAGAATTTATCATCGATCAACTTTGTTTCGTTTTTCCATGCATTATCGATCTCCAATTACGTGATCGGCGATTAGTTGATCGGCCGTCAACTGAGCCTACTAAATATGCGAATCTGATTGGCTGACAGTGACCTCAATTTGCGGTGTTATGCTAAATTACCCAGCATGTGCTGCGAGTGGACGCCATAGCCAGTAAACGTTGTCATAGCAACGATATCAATGATATCGCCCATATCATCTGCTGTTAAAAATGTGTTCAATCGCATATCAATACTTGAGCCTCTATCCATTTTATTTCTTCACAAAACATTATACACAGTATAAATTGATCAGTAGTGATTGATCGCAATGCCTAGAACTTTATTTTAATGCGTTAATTGCCATTCTGACCGGCAAAGTGAACGATGTTTCTGGTGCGAATAGGCAGCGACCTGCAATCGCTACGTTTAATCATCAATTATCTGACTTGATTGGCCAATATTTGGCCATCAACTTGGTAGGAGATTTGATGGACGATTACGATTAGTCGCTAATCGGCGATGGAAAAACGGTCATTGAGATGATCTTTGACCTAGTCCCAAAGTTGATCAGAGTTCAGTTTGATCGGCCATCAAATGTGCATAGAAAAACAGAACCTAATAACCTGATTTGATTAGTTGGCTGGTTGGTCCGTCGGTCGGTCACTCAGTTGATCTCAATGGATCAGGTCTGTGCTCTGTGCTCATTAATATTCATGAGTATCTTGCCCGTTCACATAACCATGTGGTTAGCACTGACCGATAATAGCTCCCGTTACTGCGCAGCAATAGTTTGCAACTTACCACTCGAGTTGATCAATCAGTCGATGGTTTGATTGATAATCTGCAGTGGTTTATGGTGATTAGATAACAATGCTGTCGGACGTGTTTACCGACAAGACTCAATTCGAGTGGATGCTGTCGACATTTCTCAGTGTTTACCGGTCACACCCAACGGAGGATGAACTCACAATGCAATACCTTGTCGTTGGAGTCTGCAAGGCGGCCGCTGTCATCGGGGTGGTAAGTCATTATACATTGACTTAACATTACCTTTATTTTCATTCCTACATTGATCATCGCGTACCTGTTAACACAGTTGGTAGTGCATTGTTCTGGTGTTTCAAGGCATAATACCAGTCTGGACTGTGATAAAATGTGGTTATTTTATGACTGATCAATAGTGTGTTCTGCCTGGGATACGTGTGTTATAAAAGATACGAGCTTCAATGACCAAGGATTTTTGAGGCCAAGGCCAAGGCTTTGGTATTTTCTCCGTCAGTTCAAGGACAGTCCATGCAGCCCCCAGCCCAGTGGTGTAGTCCTTGAGACCAAGCATTTGGTCTTGAGGCATCTTGAAGACAAAAAATAACCTCTTGGCACTTGACAAGGTCTTGTTTGCATCACTTTGTGTTTCTGGTAGGTTTATTCTTTGCTTCATTGTAGGACACATCGACTGCTGACAGCATAGTAAAGATAGTGGAGACGGCTATAAAAAGCACCCATCTACCGACCAAACTATCAGCGCTACAAGGTGGCCTCTACTTGCTAGAGACTGGAGTGACAGATGTTTTACAACACCTTGTGCCGTTGCTTGGCGACCACGTCCTGCGCTCACTCGCCTGTATCACCCCGTACGTACATAGAATATGTAATAATATATTTTATATATGCATGATGGCCTTCAAATGCTGGAGACCGATGTTGATTGTGGTTGCTAATTTGAATGTGTTAATAGGAACAGTCACCAGTAATAACGCTCGCACGTGGTTAACTGCTTAGCTGTAACAGTTTGCTCACTGGTTGTCTGCCAGTGGTCACTACAAGGGGCGTTCAAAAAGTTTTGCAAGTCGATATGTTAGACTGAAAAAAAATTTAAAATCTATACAGTATACACCAATAAAACGTGTGTTTCTCCTGAACACGTACGAACCTAAAGCGGATATGACGTCATTGTAATGTATGACGTCATAAAGCGTTTTATATCGGTTCCTCCAGCCAGGCTTCCACCACAGACTTGAGTCATTCATTGTTTGGATAGCGGACAACACAGAGAAAATTTTTCAAATTTAGAAAAAGATAATAGTTACCGTAAGTCAGGTCTCTGCTGTATTATATGTAGGGTGATTTTATTGTACGAAGCCAGAGTCGTGAACAGCTTGCTAGGTAATTGTAACTTTGTGATTGGACTGCCGTGCTAGATTTAGAGGAGGTCTTCGGGGCTTGCTCCCATGTCCCCACACATCAGGGCTCTCCAGGTCGTACCTTGTAAAAATTGCAAAACCTTTTACAAAGACGACGGATATCGTTACTGTTAACTTTTCAATAAAATTCAAATGCAAACGTCAGATCCTGACGTGACATTGTAATTAACAAAAGCGTTCTTATTAATGGCCGGCGCAGATTTTGGCTGCTGTGTATTCATATTGCAAATAAAAAATTCATGAACAAATTTGTCTGAGCTTCCACAAAATCATATATCCCGGGGTCTCACGTTCGTAAATCTGGCTGCAGACTGGAGAATTGTCGTGCATATATTTGTGCTGCTTGCGTTAGCACTCCAAATCGTACCTGTTTAACACTTTATGACGTCATAAATTTTAATGACATCACATCCGCTTTAAGCTCATACGAGTCTGGGAGAAATATAACGTTTACTGGTCTATTAAATTTTAAAAAAATTTTTTAGTCCATTACACGCGAGCCTATTGAGTTACAAACTTTGTCTAATTTCTTTCGTACGTAAAGTTTTTTCACGGCTGGCACAGGTTTTTGCCGTTGAATATTTATAGTCGCAAATGAGAAATTCATGGACATACTTAAGGCTCCCATAAAGTCACATATCCCTAGACTTTGTGTTGGAAAATCCGACGGTAGACTTAAGAAATGTCAAGCAGCAGCAAGCCCAATTTTACGCTGTTTGCGCTGGCACTCCAAATAGTTCCTGTTTAACGCCCTATGACGTCGTTCATTACAATGACGTCATATCCGCTATAGGCTCATACGTGTTTACGAGAAACGTGCGTTTTATTGGTGAATAAATTTTGAAAAGTTTTCAGTCTAACATATTGACTTGCAAAACTTTTTGAACGCCCGTCATATGCAGTTGTGCTCTGTCTTTCATCATGGGTTGTCATGTCCCGTCATTTTTAGTCACACCATTGTCTAACAGGCCGTATGTAGGTTTGGAGGGTTAGTAAGACACTGTCACTGCGCCAGAGTCACTCTGTCGGCCTAGCTGTTTTTTGTAGACCCAAATTCCAGTTAGTTTGTACATCATTTGTTGTAGGCCTACATGGATGGGCTAGGAATCCGAAGCTAGGAGGGCAACGGCGGTCAAGGGCCACGGCAGAGGGGGCAATAAATTTTTTTGTGTGCCAGGCCAAATGTCGACCTTATTCAGTTGTTTTGTCCATCGAAAAGATATAGCAGGGTCCAGGGGCAGAGCCCCTGGTCAGGGGGTCAGGGAGCAAAGACCCCCTGAAGCTGAAACACTTTTGGCTTTTTACGTGCAATGAAAGCCACAAATTTACCTGCTTTTTAATATTTGAAAACGCAAAAAAAGCACAGATATCTGTGTTGTCTTGCAAAAGTGATGTTTAATAAGTCACACCTTGGCGTGATAAAATATACAAAGGGCACTTTATCACCATTAGAATTTTTCCTGAGTGGGAGCAGCTGGGGGGGCAAGGGCAAGACAGTTGTCCTTTGCCCTTTTCCGGCGCCACCCATCTGATTGTACTACATGTTGTATGCAACAAGATTTTTAAATTATCGCTAAAGATTTAAACCAGGGGTCTCAAACTCATCTGGGGGTGGGGGCCACACTGCAAAATATCACTCAGTCGGTGGGCCACATTGTTTTTAGAGACGACAAAATGCAGTAAATGCAATAATTAATAGGCCACTACAAATGACAGAAGTTATTTTTACAGTATACACTGTAGTTTAGAACTTCAGATTTTTTCCCGTCTCCGACTAACTCTTATTGCTGATTTGGCAGAAACCAGAGAGTCGACGTTAGTCTTGAAATCACGAGTGTTAGCCAATTGCAATGTTGCATTCAGACGTTTACTAGTGAGTCTCGATCACAAAGCGGATTTGTTGATCTTCATTGATGAGAACTGTTCACAAACGTACGTACAGTTAAACGTCGCCATTAGGCTATTTCGGAGGCTGCAGAGACTAATTTTGGATACTTTTTTTCTGAAAAAAAATTGTAGAAGTCAGGAACACCCATATCCGTGTACTTCTGCTTCTGCTTGTCACACTTCAAATCCAATACCTTCATCTGGAATTCTTCGGAAGCGCTGTCTGCGTCAACATCAAATGGAGTGGCAAAGATTGCAAACTGTAGTTTAAGATTATTGAACTCTTTAAAACATCGGTCGAACTCTGCAAGAAATCCAGAAATAACATCTGCATAATCTTTTAGCCGCCGTGGCTTAACTTCACTTAGGCCTACCACCTGAAAAGATGAGAAATGGTCCAAGTTGCCATCGCCAGCGTTGGTCGTTGCCAGCACCAGCATGCGGCTCCACAAAAGAGAACACAAATGAGAAAAAGTAGTAGTTTCGCTGCGTTACTGGAAAAATGCTGTAAAATGAATAAAACGACTTATTTTTATCCTAAATTTTTACGCGCGAAAGCAGAATGCTTCGCGCGTCTTTGCCATCGTCTGGGCGTCCGTCCGTCTGTCCGTCCGTCCGTCACACTCGTGAGCTGTATCAAAACGGTGCAAGCTAGAGTCACGAAATCT
>Ga0209367_1013145_pt1 | contig 10708 bp, 1 predicted proteins | sample WorMetLIZISLAND2_FD_187412 | JGI IMG/M metagenome (GOLD analysis project Ga0209367, IMG submission 187412) | Marine gutless worms symbiont microbial communities from Max Planck institute for Marine Microbiology, Germany - Olavius geniculatus... ... | reverse complement strand
CCTCCAAGTTAATTAGAAGACTTCTTCCTTTCGGTGGGCACTTTTCTTTAGCCGCCATGAGAGACACATGTTTTTGATATTGGAGAAATCAGGAAAAACTAATAAGCGAAGAAACTGCCACATGGTGCACACATTCCATGTTCCAACTGTTAGCATATGTGCGCATGGTTTGAGTTTATCAAAATTAGCAATACTTCATCTGACGCTCAGCTGAGAGCTAAGAGCCGAGAGGGACGATGTTCGGCGATGATACGGCGTCATCTGATGTTGGTATTACTTTCACAGCCAGGCGCATGCAAGTAATTCGTGCACGTAATTTCATTCTCTACAAGCAACGTCTTGCATATTACTCGTGTTTCGACTTTCGAGCAGTGCACGTCGTTCGCTGCCACACGACCACCGATCTGCAGCACTACTTCTGTTCAGAGGCTTCTAAATCTGGCAGCAAAATGTTTTATTGTGTAAAGGTTTTCCACCCCTTCAGGGTAGTTGGAATAACATAAAGCCTAAATAATATTAATATTTTTTCTACGTTGTTTTTAATTTTTTTCCAGACCATGCAAAATTAAATTTTACCCAGACCACACCGCACAAGCTTTCAACGCTCCGCAAACCCCCTAGCTCGCTATGATTTAAGGAAAGCCCCCACAACGACTAAAATAGAAAAATATAAAGAAAAAGAGGGAAAGAGAAAAGGTGGCGAAAGTTGCTGTAAACGCTGAAGAGTGAATAGACGCCCCTGCTGCCGTCAGTACCGTCAGTACACGAAGTTTATAGTAGTTAGACTTATTGATATTCGTAAAATCTACAAAAGTTACATAATAATTGTCACGTTGCCAATGTATGTATTGCACTTAGACGTTCATTCTAACGAAGATTTCGGTGAAAACAACTCTCTCCAAGTTAATTAGAAGACTTCTTCCTTTCGGTGGGCACTTTTCTTTAGCCGCCATGAGAGACACATGTTTTTGATATTGGAGAAATCAGGAAAAACTAATAAGCGAAGAAACTGCCGTTGGAAAACAGACTAATTATCTCGATGTTCAGTTCGTGAAAGTGAAGCAGAACTTGTCGGCTGGCGCGCTAACGATTGTTGCTATGCGGTGTAATATTTTTATGCATTTCTGATGAAACAATTATATACAACTAGTGTCTAGCGTCGAGGTCATTATCGGAAATTTTCCCCCCAAAGTTGGTAAAATATTCCCCGAGGTCGAAAACTGAAAGCAATATTTTATTAACTGAGGAAAAAAATTTAATAATGATCGATGACGCCAGTTGTTATTTGTTTTGTTAGACATCAAAGCAAAATGTGGTATTTTACGTTGTTTTCAAATAAAGTAAACAAACAACATGGTGGGCTGTTGATAACGTATAACGTACAGTTTAGCCACAATACATAAATTCGGCATCGGTATGGTCACAGGGTCACAGACGTTTTGAATATTAATGAGACGAGATGACGACCCCAATCACATAGTGCCCTCCGTTGACTATGGACGTGAGTCACGTGACTTTATATAGTCCCTGGAGGGCATTGCGAAAGTGATTATCTGACTGGCTGGTGACTATGACGTATTTTTAACGTCACGTGACGTGGCTTGGACCAATCGCGTGCAGATATTTTGCGTTGAGGTAGGCTATCAGCAATGTCTTATCAAAATTAGCAATACTTCTTCTGACCCTCAGCACGAAAGTTTACATGTTCGTTTACGAGCGTACGCTGCGCGAACCAAACTTTGGTGGCGAAAATTACCTTTGTTATTATCAGCTCAGACCCACGCAGCCACCGTCGGTCAGTCAGTGCTTCAAATAGCTATCATCGACGGTTGTGGCGATTTCCACATTATGTGTCGACTGCCGACCAACATATTTTCAAGCTGCGAAGTTCCAGTGAGATAGAAATTGATGTAGCCTGCGGGATTTGCGTTAGAAGACGTCTTACCAGGTCCTTGTGGGAAGATGTCGTTGTGCAGCTTTATCATAATTTGGCTCACTTTGTTTAGCTGTAGCGTGCCATTATTGGTATACGTAGGACACCAGCAGGCGTAGGACGGCTCCAAAAAACCTCGCAGGATGCTATGAAAAATTTCTATCTAAACGGGACTTCACAGCTTGAAAATATATTTTTGGTTTTGTTTCAGCATAAGTGTGCTTTAATGATTTGTGCTTGCTTATTTTGTATTTTGTGTATAATGTGAATTGAATGTTTTTAATTCGGTGCAGTCTAACCGTATTCTACAGTAGTTGAAACAATGAAGCTTACTTACTGTTACTTACTAACTTCAACTGTGCCGCAGTGCAGTGTGTTGGCAAGTTTTCTGTATTGTGACGTGATATTTTTATCTTTCACACTAACACCCGAAAAAAGCAAACGTCTGAAATGTTGTAAACGGCAATGTTCGATAATCTTTTTATAACAAGTAATTTGAGCGTAGCTCATGTGCCAACATCAGTGCTGCTACCTTGGAAATCAGTGTATACAATGTGCAACAGAGTAATAGTGCATTTTTGAAAAAGTACTTACATTCGATGATTTTGTAGTCCGTACATAAGACTTTTTGAACCTAGAAAGTCGAAAGTCAGAAGGTAAAGTCCAAGTTATATGCCAAAAATTTTAAATGCAGATCCTGGTAATTTCGGTGCAATTCACCCCGTTGAAATATGCGTCACAACTTAAAATCGCCAACAATATTAAAACCCGTTTTTTTAAATTTCTAGATCGTTTAAGGTTATCGATGTTAATGCCCCCAAAAGCTCATCACCATTGTTGATAAGCAGCATGTCTGTGCTTACCTGCAACCGTTTTTTTGCGCTAGACGAGCAAATAGCAGTAAAATAATGACTTTTTAGGAGGCACTCTTCTTTGACGCCCTCGTTTGATGGGAATGCTCTCACCCAGCGGCACAAAATTTTGCCATATAAACTAGAGTCTTTGTGGCAGCCCACAGTAAAGATTTCGTGTGTGACCTTTTACTTGCACCGTTTTGATACGGCAACAGATTGTAACACACAGACAGACGTCTCGACGATAGCTAAAACGCTCGAAGCATTACATGATGTCGCGCGTAAAAAATAAATACCACTAGCAACGATCAGGGTCAGATACTTTTAGTTACGTTAGTTAGGTGTTAATGATACAAAGAAAACAATGTGTAGACCCTTATCTGCCTCTATTATAAATTTAGTTTACTTACAAAGTCGTCTTGACATGTTTTCAAAGGCGGCTCTTCCGGACAGAGTACAGATTTGAACACTGACGCATGATGAAGATTTTGGGTTTTAGTACTTTAAGAGCTTGCTGGCTAAATTTTTCACGGTTAACGTTTGTTAACTTTATTTCCGCCGATTAGCCCACGGACCATTTTATGACGGGTTTACGCCAACCTCTGCTACTAGTCCCCTTTATATGGTTACCATAAAAAATAACCTTAGCTAGTTACATTGCATTTTTCCGTCACACAAAGCATAAACATGAGTGAAGGATAAACAAAAACTCTATTACAAGTTAATATCACTTAGTCGAATTTTTCGGAATTATTTAAAAAAATAGTATATAATTCATGCTTAATCGCCAGACGCACTTAATGGAATTGCGACTGCAGGTCTATTGCCGCTATAAGTTGTCCGTAACGTGATGTATGTGGCCATATACAGGCCTAGGGTAGGTTACTCGAAAAGTAGGCTAATTACACAAATGATGAGCTTATGTTTCTAGTTCTAGCATTGCAATTTTGTTTGTGCACGTGCGCGTAGAAGTGATTAAGTAAGTAATAGTTTAATGCACATGTCAAACGTAAATGCAACATGAAACATAAAATGTGAAAATATTTTTAAATGAAACACAGTAAACACGAATAATATACAGTAAACAACATGTTAATGTATTTTTTCTTGAATTGTTATTGCTGCTGTTTTCATGCTGTCGTCACCAGTGCAAGTGACTGCGCGGAAAGACTTCCTACCGAAATGACTTACAATGTGTCGAGCGGGACGTAAAACTTTTACATACTCAGTCACTGTCTCCGACTCGTCAACGGCGACGGCGTAGGTCAGCAAGGCGTGTTGTAATGAGCGGTGGGTGAAGTCAGCCAGCGTGCAGTGATTAGGTCGTTAGGCGGCCCGGTCACGACGACAACGCATAAAAACCGTGAAAGACGTTTAGCACGCCGACCGATGGCTGAGACGTCGTTCGCTGGCTCGCTGTACCTCGGCGAGTCAACGGCTCGGAATGGCAACGACGTTATGTACCTCCCTCCTCCTAGTCTACCCGCCGTACTTGATTCATCTGCAACAGCGCGCCAGTTAGTTACAGTAGTCTCAGCATTCTGCGACAGAGATCATCTCCGGCCAAAACTTTATTACTTGGATTTGTTGTGGTTTTCTTGCAGGCGTTCCGTTTGATACAAACTTGTGCTGTACAACTTGTATGGATTGTCCGCAGACTTTCGATTTGTTCGTAATTTGACGTACAACTTAATCGTTTACAACACGTTGTACAACGTAGCGTCAACAAATCAAAATAGATGGAATACAGGCCTATACTACGGCGTCTGCAGCAGCCTTTTTTCTGCACAATATTTTACATTTTGGCGACCGGGTTTTTCCTGTCATGGCCGCCCTCTTCTGGAACCCTGTGCCAAGCGACGTCATCAGTCACGAGTCAGGAGTCTCATGTCTGCGACGTCGCTCGCTTGTGTCGTTGCGCCATCGTCTCATAGACTAAGAACCTTTTCGCTCACGATCACGATTCTGCTTCTGACAATGTTGCCGGCGCCTCGTGTAACATCGCAGACAATCTGTATGTCTTGATGATCCTTTATTTCTGGTTTTTTATTCTCCGACTTTAGCATATATAGATTCGTACTTTGGCTATGGTATGGTTTGCACTCAGTCTACATTGCGCGAAATCTTATTGATGTTGATCATAATGTCTGTAACATGTAAAATCGACAGAGGTCGGCCAGATTTAAACAACTGAAACTGGCACAAGCCTATACATTATGCCTACCGCGAGGGATACATCAAGATGGCGATTGTCTGCTGCATTAACAACGAGAGAAAATCCACAATACGACCTACAGCCGCAATAACATTTATATTTCACGAAACGCAACAAAAAATTGCAACCTGCTGTCTTTTTCATGAACTTTTTGTCACTTGATAACAATAAGAATAAAAGAGATGGCACATTATAAAAATTAACTCTAGCGGATCATGCGATTCGCGCTTTAAGCTGTTATCACAAGTGCAGAAATACGCAAACGCTGTACGAAGTTACGAGCGCGCAAACAGTGTGCTAGGTGAAACGTACGATAAAATTATATACAAAGCGCACATAGATTTTTCTTTTGATACAAAATACTAATGTTTCATAAAAACTTGACCTGAACACCCATGATTATGATTGACCAAACGTGCTATGACTTGAAAGAAAAACGTTCTAATCGAAACTGTATAAATAAATGTTTTTTTTGTATGTCCCTGAACAAATTCATGTTGTTTGTAAATACATGTTCAGTTGCGAAGTTTCTTTTACAATCAACTAGGCCTACTCATATACCCTTTGAGTTTCTGCGTTTTTACACAAATCAAAAATTGTCGTTATCACTGAAGACGTACAGTTGTTTATTTCTTATTTTTAATATGTGTGCGCTTAGTCCTATGTCAAAAATAACACTTGCCCATAAATAAAATTACAGTACTCTAGTATCAGTTCTCTTTTTTAGTTGTGGTGGTTTATGTTTCCATGATTACGACTTTGATTTGTGACCGTTAGATTTAGTAGTATATGCACTATTTTAACCTAAGTTAAACCGCTTTGCGTGCGATTTTGTGAATTATACTTTTAATTTTTGCACTAAAATTTTATCTGTAGTTACGTGCGTTAATATTAAGAAAAAACGTTTTATTGTAGAGCCAAAGTCAGACATAAAGCAGACGGAGGGACACAGACAGTGCGTGGTTTCCTATGGGAGCGCTCCATCATAAATAACAAACCTTATAAGCGCTGCAGCTGCTGCTGATAACCAGTCTGACAGGTTATTGCACCAATGCATTGTCTTGGACGCAGTAAAAATGTCTGTTCAGTCCGATTATTTTTGAACACAAAAAGCCACTTTTCATGCTGTCTGCTTGTTTGCTTGTGGCGTTTTGTCACATTGTCATTGCAGAAATGTCATATTGATAATGATTGAAAGTTGGGCTGCAATTATGATGACTGTTGCGTCAGCTTGTAAACTTTTTACGTGCTTCGTTCTGCGCGCAGATCTCCCATTGTTGCATAAATTACATTCTGCCACGCTAGTCGAAACAGCACTAGCTGGAAGCGGCTTCCATTTTTAGACCTACATGATGGAAATCTATTATGTGGCCTACGGTGGCTTACTGCGTCGGCGGAGGGACGGATGCACCGTGCACTATAGTCTAAGAAATGTTTTTCCAGGCGATCAGTCTGCTAGTATTAGGTAACTTTTTGCATTGGGCTACAGTGAGATTAATGTGATCTTAATCCCGAACTGCACCGCTACAGCGATGCTGCAGTGCGGTACCATGCACTGAGAATGTTCGATGTACAGGCGGGCCTCTAGAAGTTTAGTCCGCAGACATCGAAGATGCAAACAGGCGCAGAAACCAACTGTAAAGTGTGTCGTTACGTTTTGTAGCCTATCAACAGTCATCTGATCAACAATTGGACTAGTGCACTGCATATGAAAATTATAATGTTCATCTGCCATGAAAGTGGAAAACAGCGCCAATAAAAATCTTCCAAGAAAAATCTCTAACGCTGAAACTGCGGAGCCAAATTTTTTTTAATCCAATTCACAACGCAGCGTAAAACATTAACAACAGACAACTGACAAAAATTCCAGCATTATCACAGAAAATGAAAACGAAGTCTAAAATTGCATCATGTTGGAAAGAATATTAGCATGTAAACAAAGAACAGACACGTGTAAGACTTGAATATCAGCAATGCTATTTTGAGGTTAAAATCACAATTATTTGATTACTTGTTTTACGCCTACTTAAAATACTAGCTTAGATACACTGTAAGTGCAAAAATTACAAATTACTTTAAAATGTGCACTTTTATGTTTAAGTGTATTAAATTGTTAGGCCTACACTAAAGCCAATTTTATTGTAACAAAGTTGGCTGAGAAAATAGATTATCAGCTTGTCTGTAAATATTGTAAATTTGGTAAAAAAAATATCTGCTATGCTGCTGGAGATATAACATTGTTTTGATTTTGTCTCTAAATTTCAATTGTCATCTGTTCAGTTTAGTTTGGTATGAAACTTCCTGTTCACTTATTCTTAAAAGCCAGAATGTACGTTTACTCGCGCAAGGCTATAACAGCAATGTGTCTGAATTTTTTTTCTGCACGTTCGTGCGAAATCCAATGTTTTCTGTATAGCTTGCCACGAAAGTAGTTAACCCGAGTGTTGCATATCCAGATCACGTCGAGCGGGAAGTCCAATCTGCCAGCTGATCTTCCCAATCCGTCTTCAGCCTGATCAGGCACGCTGCTTCACAGCTCGTTTTGCCGATTGAGGTCAATACAATACATTTAAATAAAATTCATCACTTTTGTCGCCGATACAATGACGTAATATACACTGCTACGATGAAATGCATTGAAAACTGACGCTTAACCAACCTATAGTCTGGCACCGTCATGCGCAGCGGCAGCGAAAGAACAAAATGGATGAACGAGGAAAATAAACTAACAATAAAACCGATTAGCGTGAGGTCTCAGGAGGAGTCCGACGAGCCAGTTCGGCGGGTGCCAGTAATCTGCGGTGGAAAGGATAATAATCATACACCATGATCATCTTTAAACCTTCGCCCGGAGGCACATTAAACATGCAGACAGACTGTACTCGTAGATGGGTGAAGGGTCACGGGGTGGCATTAAATCGATACGTACTAGGCGTCGTAGTAACAGTGTGTACTCACGGGGGTCGCTGATGCATGTCCAGTGCCCACAGCAATGACTCGCTGCTTTACGATACCCTTCCGGTATAGTTTACTATGAGGCCGTCTTATAGGCTGTATTGCGCCCTTTGCCTGTTCGTCTGTCCGTCTGTCCCATGGGGAAAAACATAAAAACGAACAGCAGCCATAATTAGGCAGCATGCAGTAAATTAATTGAGGACGTTTAAAAGTGGGCGATTTTCAAAAGATGGTCAACTAAAGAGAAACGTGGTAATTTCTGGCGTTAGTGTATTCTTAACTGTAGGCTAGTGCAGAAGTTAACTTGGTAACGTAAAAAAATTGACGACAGTTTGTTGAACATCGACGTTTAACAGCCAAAGTTCTCAGGATACAGCGTATACCACTGAAACAGATTTTTTGGTTATTGTTATTAAATAATACTAAATACGGTCGTGCAAATTTGGTCAATTTTGGGATTTAATACGTGTTTTGTATATCTTGCATATCTGTTACTAAAAATGTCTTAACGCAATCGTCAGCAAAATTGATTACAGCAAAAATGGTGCTGGCTGTCCGCTAAATTCAAAATTATAAGATAAGTACTATCACAATTAGGCGCTTTAACATCATCGTCATCATCATCACCATCGTCATAGAAGAGTAATCTAGTCTAAATAATCTGCATTAGGCCTACTTCTCGGACTATGTCAGTACCTGAGGTAACTGGAACTAGCTAACCTTTTAATTTTTTACTGTTGGACCACAATGCACTAAATGGCAATGAAAACTAATTTGCGCCGTGCTGATAAAAGCTCAGATACGTAAGTCACAGACAAACAGACAGACGGACTGGCAGACAGATGGTCAGAGGGACAAGACGCACAATGAGGCTTATCATAATAATATTATAAGGTATGATTCTTTCAAAAAGTGCAAAAATTTGGGAAAAATTGATATTGCCAAACTAGAAGTGCGCTTTTCTGCGATGCAGCAGCCATCTCTTGATCAATGACATTCTCTACCGCAGTACAGAAAGGATGCTTTCGCACTATATAGGCTGTCTTGTTAGTCTCTCGTACGATCCGAAACTGATTAATGGTCAGCGTGTCATCGTCATCAGCACGAACACGTGAATGAAATATGGCTGCACGGGGCTTCTGCTGTTCCGATTTTTCTTAGAGGATTACGACGTTATCTGGCCGTCCTGCTATGTTTGTTGGTTAGTTCCACAGCGAGCTTCGCATTAATCTATATACCGCCGGTGATACCTTCATCAAACATTTACTGATGTCAAAATTCTTCCACCACGCATACTCAGCGGCAAATTCGAAATAGAATTATTGCATCTTAACAAAAAAGAACTATTAGATCCCAAACGCTTGGCTACATTGGCTTTTGAAACGTCAACGTCTTGTGCACTGTGGCACTGTCTACTCCAAACTAAGTAATGAAATAACCTATACGTATTGGTGCTGTGTGTCTAATATTAGTTAGGCCTAGACAGTCGGGCTAACAGGAAGCTCGTAAATTGCCGTTTTTACGCACGCGCAGTAAAACGACCACAAACAACAAAACAGTCGTCAGATATTAATATTTGCAATGCTGTTCGATGAAACTGAGACGTCCCAGATGCAATAATATTATTTCTTCCGCTCGACAAGGCTTGGTAGTGTGACGATTAGGACGTAGGACTGACGATCGCGATGTCGTTGGTTCGCTTTCCGTTCGGGTCGCTATCAACTGGTTACCGGTTATCGGCGGAGAGGTAAACCATCTTGGTATATAACAACATCAAGGGCAACTCAGCCTTCTATCCCTTTCTCTCTCTCTCTGCTTCAGGCTGTACGTGGATCCCTCGGGTGAGGGGTCAGCCACATGACTTCTCTTTCTCCACTCCGCTCCATTCTCCAAGTTCACCAAGTCGAGCCGCAAGTCCTCCGAGGTGGGTAAATCGACTACCGACCGGCCTGTCTGGCTAGGGTTAAAGCGAAGCATGTTTACCTGTGTGGGTGGCAGGTAACACTGTGTGATTTCATATGCGAGATAACGCTACATAGTTCTAAAATGGCTTTCCCATAAGTTTTAGAAGAAGTCGTCCTCGTGGTTTACGTCACGTTGAATGTATGCACCGATCGACTAACGTACGCCATCAGACAATACAGATCGATTACGACTTTGGTCTGTTGGTTTGTGCTGTGATCATTAACAGTTTTGACCTATATTTATCAGTAACTTTTTGCAGCTAGAAAGCCAACTTAGACATCAGTTAATTTGTAAAGGGAACAACTTTTATTGCAGTAAATATCCTCCGCGGATTATCTTTCAAACTCCACAAAAGGGAAGAGTGTAAGCAGACCCCTTTGTTTACTTAATGCATGACCATAAATATGAATATAAATAATGAATACATAAAGTACTTAGCTGTATTTACTTTTTAAAACGTGCCGCCTCTATTCCTAGAACGACATGTTACAAAGTAACGGAGTAAGCAAATAACATGTGTTTATTGGATAGCGTGTCAAGCGCACACTGAACACAAAAAAATTGTAACGGTAGGCCTAATGACATATATACACGGTGTTTCATAAAAAATGGCACTCTTTTTATTTCTTTCATAATTCACTCAAATGATGATCAATTTACACGAAATTTTTACCAGATGTAGCTGAAGAAATGCTAATTCAAAATATATGAACAAAATATGGCTGTTAGTTAAATATTCTTTGCTAGTTGTGATGTAATGCTGACGTCATAATGCATCGTGAATAC
>Ga0209367_1013142_pt1 | contig 10709 bp, 5 predicted proteins | sample WorMetLIZISLAND2_FD_187412 | JGI IMG/M metagenome (GOLD analysis project Ga0209367, IMG submission 187412) | Marine gutless worms symbiont microbial communities from Max Planck institute for Marine Microbiology, Germany - Olavius geniculatus... ... | reverse complement strand
CTTGTTAACGGCGACATGCAATGAGTGACACATCGAAAACAGCAAAAATCATAAAAAGGTGATATTATTCAACAGCACATTGACAGTTAGGCGATGTGATGGTGAGTAATATCACCTTTTTATGATTTTTGCTGTTTTCGATGTGTCACTCATTGCATGTCGCCGTTAACAAGTGTATAAACTGACGTTTTGTACACTTATATAGCAACAGCGGCGTCGTGCCCATAGAGTAGCCGTCTTGCGCGGCCTTAGCTCCCCTTCCCCCCAAAAACAAACTTTTTGAAAATACGAAACAAAATATCTTTTGCATAAAAAACATTTTGCACACGTAACACGTTTTGGAGTGCGGTATCTACCCCCTGTGCACTAAAATGTGCATTATTTGAACCTAAATTATTTTAAATTGCATTGAGTACTACATTACTTCACTGTCAGTGTTAGCCTAGGTATCTTTGCAGTCGTAGGATTTGGCCCACCTATCCCACATTAAAGTAGGCCTGCATTCGTTCGTCATCATCATCATCATCATCATCATCATCACCATCACCATTATATACTTAAGCTTATAGTTTGTTGTGGGCCTATTGTTAAGCGCTGCAGTCCAGTAATGTTGGGGAAATTACGTGTAATTTGTAGGCCTAATTGAAAAATTTAAAAATACTAATTCGTAATTTGGCCTCTGATTCCAAAGTAATTTGTAATTGGTAACTTGTAATTGGTGATTTAGATTACGCTCTACATTCATGCCGGTAATTGGCAATTAAATTAGGCCTACATGTGAGCCAGTAATTAACTCAGACTCTACCCCCTCGGCGGCCCGGCTCTTCGCGCCGGAACTTCGGGAACTCGGAACTTCGAGAGCCACATTCTCGCGGGGCCCCTCTAGGAAAATTTTTTTTTCATTTGTTTAAATGAGGCATTCTTGTGTACTTTTTCAGCAACGGCAAAGCCACCCACCAAACGTCGCGGTGACTTACCCCATACCCCCACCCTTTCAACCGATCTGCCTCCGTCTGCAGGCCGTGACATTTTCCGCTCCCAGATATTTTAACAGCATAACGCCCCTGCACAGAAGTGTACAAATAAAAATACTTCGTCGCTCGGACAAGTCTGAAGAACTTGCAAACGTTCACATTCATCCTTGTCGGTGCCGTTACAAACGTAGCACTGCGGTACACCTCCAGTACAGTTGCACACTGACTCTGCACCATACATAAATTAATTTTCTCTGTAACAGTTAAAGTTGCTATCATTTTGGCCTGTGTTCACACACGAACAGACGACGAGTTGTTTTTTTCATTCCTGTCGTATCGTGCGCGTTACTTTTTTTGCAAAAACCCTGTGAAATTCAGCTATAGTCGCGTTCTAATTTTTATTTTGTAATTGTTTTTTTCATTCTTTTTGTAATTGAAATCAAAGCACAGAAAACTACTTAGCTATGCTTCTGCCATTCAGTATTAAATTATTTTTTAAAACGTTTGTCTGATAGTGATGCACACTTGCACAATCATCATAAATGTAGAATAACATATCATACATAGCGAGAGGTAAGACAAGCAACCATTTAAAATAAATTTTTTAACTTGAAAACTTTATTGCCATAGTACACCGTTTATATTTACAATGCATTGTCACTGAAAACTTGTATCTAGAAGTAAAGCTACAAATTGATGTACTCTTAACCACATGAAGCACCGGAATGGTGCTGCTGTTACTTAAGTTAGGGCCTATTATCTTACAGCAAAGTAAGTTACCGGGACAGAAACATGAAACCGGGTCTGTGTCACATCTCTCACAGATCTGATAATCTGTTTGTTGTAAACACTGCAGTGTTCCAGAACTGCAGCTTGGACCGCACGACTTTGCATAGTTGACGATATTGCTCTCGTTATCTCTGATCACATCAATTCTGCATACATCCTATACATTACGAACACAGGCGGAATGTGAACAACAAAGTACTTACAAAGCAACAGATATAGCAGTTTAATGCTGTGATTAGTCAGCGGCGTCAAACTAATACTAAGGTACCGGTAGTGATTAAAAAGCGGAAGATCAGTACGCCAGGCTGGTCCGCCCATAATGCAAGTGTCACTGAATAACACCAGTGCACTGAATGCAGGTAACGTATAACAATATCATAATGCCATAACGTCATGACAATAACAACACTTTTTACCATCATGTTTGAAATATTGGATTTGTTTTATACGAAGCATTAGAGGCATATTAGTGAATTGCCAATATCTAAACAAACTGTGATTTTACCACTGCTGAACACACACATCTGACCTGCACATTATATATTTATATTGTTATATGTAAGTAGTTTTTTTTTCTAAATTTAATTCATGAGTGTGATTTTTTAACTAAGCTAAATGCTCATCTGTACGTGCAGTTGTTCATACCTCGACATTTGGACATATTTGCAACTGCTGATTTCTAATGCATTCTCTTCTGTTGGTAGCATTGCAAACGTTACACTGAGGTTTCCCACAAGGACACAGCAAACCTGAAACGAAACCAGTAGCGTAATATACAGCCTTGGGTTGGTTACTGCACGAACGCCTTACAAATGCATACATCGTGTTCAGAAAAAAAGCATCCATTCTCATCTTCTTTTATATCTTCCTGAAAATTTTGTGGGATTTACAAAAGATTACCAGGGAACGTTTGCGATGAATTAGCCATTTCATCAGCGTTAAAGTTATTTGTTGCTAACTGTGATGTAATTGTAACGTCATATTTGCACGTTTGTGGATAACGGGTTGTAGGCAAATTGAGAGCAGACCATCTGTTCGTGCCAGTAAGCAACTGTGCATCAGATTTTTCTAGACACGTCAACTGCACATTATTTTTGATGTTTGTTTGACTGATCACAAAGATACGGCAAACTGTCCCACAGTTGTGTGTCTATTCTATCAAATTATACACCGCGGGCGAATAAAAAAACGTGGCACTTTACTTTTGTTCTTATCTTCGCCAATTATTGCCTGATTTTCAAACTTTTTCACTGGCACACTCCGTGGACAATTTGCAATAATGGATTATATATTCCACCATACCGTAAAAGCATCTTTACAGTACCTTGTAAAATACAAATGTAAGAAAACTTTAAAAAATAATAACAAACATTTAAATAAATTTTAAACAAGCATTTGAAACCAATATTGAGGTAAATGATTAGTATGGCATAAACTGTGTTAAACACACAGTCTAGTGTCATACAGATCATTCTTTGCAATGTTGGTTTGAAGTGTTTTTTCAATTTTACCAAAATGTTTGTTTGTTATTGCTATATATGCATATTTCATTTATATTTCACAAAGTAGTGTAGAGATGCATTTATAGTGTGGTGGAATGTATAGGCCTAATAATCACATTATTGCAAACTGTCAGCAGAGCGTGCTGGTAAAATAATTTTTAAAATCGGTCAATAATTGGCGAAAGTATGGACAAAAAGAAATATTATTAAATTATGACCAATGTAATGTACTCCTCGCGTGCATCATTTTCTTTTGTATTCTTTTAAAAACTTTTTTGTTCCATTCGACTCCCGGTGTCGACTTCCTATAGGTGGTTCATAGTGACCATGCGTCTATCTGGCACCGTTATAAAGATGTGCCCGTTTGAAGATCTTTCAGGAAGGCTCTTCCAGGAACAGAGGTCGGTCGTTGTTTGCTCGGTCCTTAATATTACACTGATTTCATATACTCCTCTTCGCTACGTTAGAAACGTAGCGCGCGAGGAGTAAAAAATAAAGTGTCACGTTTTTTATTGGCGCACCATGTATATTTAAAATAACTGGAAGCATTATTTATTTCACGTTGTACAAGGGGGCTGATGTAAAACTGCAAAAAGTATAAGCATGAACAGTGTATTAGCGTATAGGGCCTACATTTAATCTGTCCTCGGTAGTCTAACCTGGAGCATAATGTTCGTACTGATATTTTTGGATTTTTGCAGTTTTACAACAGCGCTTATACAGCAATAAACAAATTGTTTCTAATTTTTATATAGCGTAATATATGCGGTTTTATTAAAGTTTAAGAGGCCGCTGTAAACCGCTAGTTTCTACTACAACTAAAACAGCTAGGCCTATTAGGCCCATTTGTGCCTGGCATATTGGATTTTGTTATTTGCAAGTAAATACAATCGCACGACTGCATGTGGGATACCAAATTTAGTCTATATACCAAACTTCGTGCTAATACGTGGAATAGCAACCATGGTACCTACATGTATAAGCGATAAACCAAATTTTAAAAAAAGCGGCCACGGTTATCTTACCTTGAGATATCTATTTTGGTTGTGTGAGCTATTTTCCGTAGTGGCTGGCCTATGCAGAATTTCAGAAATTTACCTCAATCGGTGGCTGACTTATTGTTTTGTGCCGAAAAAAATTTAAACAGCGGTTCCCGCCATCTGAAATTTTGATGTTTGTTGAATGACAGGCCTATCCTATGGCTAGATCTGGGTTTTCACGAAACAACTGTTTATGGCCATTTTTGTTTTTTTCAATGTGTTTATAAGCTCAACAAATAGACGACGTTTAGAAATAATATGGTGCATCGTTGCGAAAACCTCAATTCCACTGCCACCTCTATCTTGTTGACAAAATTGGTGTTGTGTTACTTATTTATTTCCTTTATTATCACACGTAAGTGTGCTTTTTGTGCTTTTTTGATTTCCGACTTCCGTGTTTTTTTGCGTTTGGTGTGAAAATAGTTTAATCATTAAGTTTAGGTCATTAAATGGTTTTAAATGTGTTTTTTTCTGAAAGTAAAGACTCTGTAGTTGGTTCATTGAAGATGTAAGATGTGTGAAGGCTCTGACTGTCAAAATCCGCTACTAATTCTGACAAAAGCAAGCTGCATATGAAATAGCACGTAAACTGAGGGTACGTTAACTGCAAAGTTGCATGTTTAGTTGTTTTAAAAGTGTTTTTGTATTGGAGTTTATCTTTGCCATTTTTTACTTGAACTTGATTAATTTTTCAAAAGTCAATTTCTGTCGATTGTTGAACTAGTGCCGGATTAAGGGGGGATGCTGAGGATGTTGCAGCAGCCGGCCCATCCGTGAAATAGGCACATGGCCATAAAGTGAATGATTTTTTCTCGTAACAACCATTTTCGTTAAATATAAATGACTTAAAATGCTGCTATGGGATATGTTTTTGTCAGCCCAAACTGCGTAAAAGTGCGCTTGTGGTCGGGACTTTGCCTCGGACCCTGCTGAGAGAGCCTATAGCTTCCTAGCCTATATCCATTAACTGAATTTGGGGGAAGAGACACAAGAAAATGACAAAAGAAGAAAGAGGATGAAAAAAAGAAAAACAAAAGAAGATAATGAAAAGGAAAGGGGGCTTAAAAGTGCTCCCAAACAAAATTCCTGGCAGCATCTATGCTTGTTTGCAAGATTGACGTGATCATGCAGGCATTAAGCAGATAACATCCGCAATTTAACTTCGTCACCCATGCAAAGCCAATTATCAACTGCCAACGATGAATGTCTCCCATTTTGGACACAATTTTTTATTTTTTAAACTGCATCAAATTTGCTCAGTTGATTTTCACTAAAGTTATCAAAATTGTAGCCACCAGACGTCATATTTTGAGATCAAAGTAACCAAATTTAAAATCAGCTGGTGCTTCGTTAAAATGAAAAGTGATGAACCGAAATGGTAGTACTGTTATATAATACAGTAAAAAATTAGAAACAAATGGTTGTTGTTTTCGGGAAAATAATGAAAATTGTTGCCACCAGATCTCATTTTTAGGCTAAAATGCACCAAATTTGATTTCGGCTGGGGCTGTGCCCCAGGCCTCGCTGGGGGAGCTTACAGCGCTCCCCAGACCATCTAGCTGGATTTTAGGGGCTCCTATTTCTAAGGGAATGGAGGGGAGGGAAAAAGGGAAGGACAAGGGAAGGGAAGGAGGCGTAAATAGAGCAGATCCCGGATCAAATGAAAAAAGGGAAGGGAAAGAAGACGAGGGCCTACCAATTGAAATTTCTGGCTATGCCACTCTAAAAGAAGCAGTGTTAGTGGCAGTGCAGACAGTTGTTGAATTAGCCTACATAGGCTACTTGATGCCCTATCGTTGATTGCTAATAAATGTGCAAAACATCAGTTTATACACTTGTTAACAGCAACATGCAATGAGTGACACATCAAAAACAGCAAAAATCATAAAAAGGTGATATTACTCACCATCACATCGCCTAACTGTCAATGTGCTGTTGAATAATATCACCTTTTTACAATTTTTGCTGTTTTCGATGTGTCACTCATTGCATGTCGCCGTTAACAAGTGTATAAACTGATGTTTTGTACATTTATATTTGCTGTTTTATTAAAATATCAAAGTTTTTATGTTGATGGTCAATTATAAACCATCTGCTTTACACGACCATAAAGACACTGAACCTTAAATATTTTGGGGGTCACGATTTTGATCTTTAGGGGTCACGTGACGTCATCGGAACGTGACCATCGAACTCGTCGAAAGCACTTTCCTAGTGGCGGTCAATGATGACCATGAATCTATCTTGCACAGATACGGAGATATGGGGCTTCAAAAAAATTTTGGGATCAAGAGTTTGATCTTTTGGGGTCACGTGACGTCATCGGTCACGTGACCATTTGACTCAGCATATGTGGTTTCCTATTGGCAGTCCATTGAAGTCATGCATCTATCTTGCACCGTTATGGAGATATGGGGCCCCAAAGATATTGGGGTCACGACCTTGACCTTTTGGGGGTTACGTGAGGTCATCGGTCACGTGACCATCGGACTCGGCGTGAGCACTTTTTATTGGTGGTCAATGATGACCAGGCGCCTAACTTGCACGGGTACGGAGATACGGGGCTTCAAAAATTTTGGGGTCACGAGTTTCACTTTTTGGGGTCACGTGACGCCATCGGTCTCGGCATATGTGGTTTCCTATTGGTGGTCCAGCATCTATCTTGCACCGTTACGGAGATATTGGGCCCCAAATATAATGGGGTCATGACCTTGACCTTTTGGGGTCACGTGACGTCATCGTTCACGTGACCATTGGTCTCGGCATATGTGGTTTCCTATTGGTGGTCCATTGGAACCATGCGTCTATCTTGCATCGTTACGGAGATATTGGGCCCCAAAGATAATGGGGTCACGAGTTTGACCTTTTGGGGTTACGTGACGTCATCGGTCACGTGACCATTCGACTCGTCATATGTGGTTTCCTATTGGTGATCCATTGGAACCATGCGTCTATCTTGCACCGTTAAGAAGATATAAAGCCTCAAAGTTGCATTTGCCCATGTTAAAGGCCAAAAGTTCACTGCGCGTGCTCCGTGTCACGTGACCTGTAGGCAGGGGGGCCAAAATGACCACATATTTGGAATTCCCAAGTCCATATTGCCTATTCACTATACAACTTCTATGAAGCTACGATGACGATTAAGGGCCGTTTGTAGGTGAAAATTTTATACATAGGCATGTTTTTAAAGTCCAAAACGTTGACTGCGCATGCCCCGTGTCACGTGACCTGTGGGTAGGTGGTCTAAAATAACCCCATATTTGGAATTCCCGAGGCCATATTGCCTATTGACTATACAACTTTTATGGACCTACGATGACGATTAGTGGCCGTTTATAGGTGAAATTTTTATACAGAAGCGTTTTTGGCTGAAAATTTCTAAGTCCGTTTTTGGGCCAAATTTTCGACTTTGAGGGGATTTTTCGGGGGGTTAGATATTAACTTCGAATTTCGGTCTGCTAATATGTTTCACCGTCAAGCTTTTTACTTTTAGTATTTTATGAAGGCCCCTATGTCGACAGCAGCCCAGGGCTCCTCACATGTTAAATCCGGCCCTGTCGGTAACGGGTTTTGACTGACAAACGGACAGACGGACAGACTTGCCGTAGATAACGTGCACGTGTAAAAATTGTTGCAGATAGACACAAATGTGCTACTTATCATAACAAGCACTGGCGATAAGCATTTTAGGATTGTAAACATCGATGACCTTGAATGATCTTGAACCCCCAAAATAAGGTATTTAGTAAATTTTTCGCAATTTTTGGTTGCGACACACATTTCAGGAATAAATTTCGCTGAAATGGCTAGAGATGGACCAAAATCAGGATGGCTAGTTTTGCAAGTGCCAGTCTGAAATTCAACACGCAATAATATTGCCCCAAAACCATTTTTGCCCTTTTCGAGTGTTGACTCATATCACTCTTACATAGCTTTGTAAACTGAGAAAGTGTTTTGCTCTAATATAAATAACAGCATCAGGCCCAGTTGGGTCTTAATTTGGCTCTGCTTTTAATTATTGTGACCCCTAAAAGGCCCTTCCTTGCACAGAAGCAGACGTTCTAAGCCCTTATTGATCATGATCTGGACGCAAAGTGAAGAATACAAAAAATGACCAAACGTAAACCAAAATTTGTTTTTTTTCGCAGATCGTCTTTCGGTTGTCCCACGTGAAGCAAATATTGCATGGGGGTTATATCTCGAATATCTTTCTTTGGTTTGGGTTTAAGAAAGGTCTGTTGCAAGTGTGAGAGCTGTGGGGGAGCTGAAGTTTTGAACTTACCATTAATTCGGCACATTGCTGATAGGCCTACAACAGCTTGTTGCTACCGCACAAGCAGTAATGTTTGTCTGTCTTGAAAGGTAAAACTCATTATCCACAAACGTGAAAAACTGTAAATATGACGTCAGTGTTACATCATCTGTAGCAATAAATATTTACATTTGGCGCTGATGAAACAGGTATTTCACTACAAACATTCCCCAAAAATTTTGTGTGAGTTTAAACATGCTGCAGAAAGATATTTAAAAACGTCTGTTTTTTTAAAATAGACTCAAATAGATTGAAACTAGTAATGATTCGACATATCGATATATCATTTTCGATATCGATATATCATATCGATTTGTATCGTCGAAAAAAATATTGAATTTTTTGATATATTGCGATATCTTTTATATATCACGATATTTTCAATATATTGCAACATTTTATGGCAGAGGTTTATATTTTTATTACTGTCTTGCTAAAATAACGAGAATAAATGGAGAAAACGACAAACTAACCGAATCAAACTAACTATAGTGTCGTAATTTAACGACACTTATTTCAGTCTAAAGTTAACTTTTAGTTCATTGACACATTTTTACACGCAACAGCAGCTACTGCTGTAGCGCGTCTTAGCCATCGCAATTCTGTCCGTCCAGCCGTCCGTCTGTCCGTCTCTCTGTCACATGGGCGGATCAGTCAAAAGTGGTGCAAGCTAGAATCACCAAATCTTCACCGTCGGCTGCCTGGAATACTCTAGTTTCAGGAACTGTAAAGCTTTTCCACCTTACCTTACTGATCTTCTGCAATATCATAAATCCTCAGTGTCCACGCGCTCTTCTACCAGTCAGTTACTTGCAATTCCACGGCATAAATTATCCTTTGGTTCTAAAGTTTTTCGTTCTAAAGTTTTTCGCCCTTTTCTCAGCAACCGTTTGGGATTTTGATGTGAAATTTTGTAGCTTTATTTGGCGAAACATTCTACATATAACTGGCAAATAAGATGTGATTTTGTTTTAAAAAAACGACAAAGTTGTAGACTTTTTAACATGACCGCCTACCGATTTTTTAGCATTAAAATGTTCAAGTTGAAATGCCATTTACTTTTCAAAAACTGGTTACACGTTACTGCCGATGACGTCACAGTGACGTTTTGATAAACAGTAATTTATATTGTTTAGAAATTATCACTAAATTATTGTTCCTTTAAAGCAATCGCCGGCTGCCCACCGGATTCATCATCTAACAGGATGGCGCGTCAGCACACACAGCGCGCAACGCCGCACAGCGCACAAAACTGGCAGTGGGCCAGCTGTCCAGATATCATCACAAAAAGCCAAAGGCCTTTAAATTCACCGAATATACACCCAGTGGACTATCACGTATGGGGTACAATGTTGGAGGCTTACCGCAAGGTTAACGCTAAGCCGAAAAAAGCGCCGAACTCAAAGAAGCGTTTCAGGTTATTTGGGACAATCTGCCACAGGGACTGATTGACAAGGCTGTAAAAGATTTCTCAAATAAGGCGACTGGAGGCTGGTGCTGTAACTTGGAGCTGGCGGTGAACACTTCGAACATTCGCAGTGACAATGGAATTCTGGCATTTGATCATTATTTAACTGTGTTGTTCAACGATGTTATTAAATTGGTGTTGTAGGCGGAACATTTTTAAATGCTGAAAAATCGGTAGGCGGTCATGTCAAAAAGTCTGTAACTTCGTCGTTTTTTAACAGAATCAAAATTTACTTGGTAGTTAGATGTAGAAGGTTTTAGTAAATAAATCTGTAAAATTTAAAATTAAAACTCTAAACGGTTGCTGAGAAAACAGCGAAAAACTTTAGGGGTCTATTTTTTCTGCCGCACCCTGTACAGGGTGGGCCAAAAAGTGACACCCTTTGCGAATTTGAGTTTCTCAGCTTGCCTGATGCATTATCTTTCCAATCTGTGTTAACTCACATACGTGTATTATTTTCATTAAATGATGTCTTTTTTCGTCTGCTGGTGTAACAAAGGTATGGTTTTACGCAACAAAAACTGGAATTTATCAATGGTGGTTAAATCACCGCTGTTTGATTTTCAAGCTGCATAAATAGGAACTTTGGTTTCGACATAATTACCTCCGCCAAGGAGGTAATTA
>Ga0209367_1013141_pt1 | contig 10710 bp, 8 predicted proteins | sample WorMetLIZISLAND2_FD_187412 | JGI IMG/M metagenome (GOLD analysis project Ga0209367, IMG submission 187412) | Marine gutless worms symbiont microbial communities from Max Planck institute for Marine Microbiology, Germany - Olavius geniculatus... ... | reverse complement strand
GGACGATAAGAAGATTACTGACTTGTAGAAATTGTACACTAACAGGTCCGATAGTTTTTTCTGTGCATGTTTTTGCAGCAAGTCTAGTAAGTGCGTGAACATACATGTAAAGTTCTTCCTGCACCACAGGCTCATAGGGTGGCGCTGATCTCAGTTATATCGGCCCTTCTCAGACACCAGATTATACTGCCAGACGTCTGATCATAGCTGTTGGATCACGCGGTGTGCTGGTTACATTCTGCCTTAATTGGTACTCGTCGTGCCTACCCACAGAGGGATGGCCAGGCTGAGTTGATTTGGAAAGTATGTCGATAAACCAAAAATCAAAACTAGTTTTTATAGCCGCTGAATGCAACATTTCGGTGAGAATTTTTGTCTGTGTTCTGATGCTGCTGGTTTGCTATCCATTGGTTGGTTTAGCTTTTTTCCATTTTATTCCAGTTTGATGTTGATATCTCTCGAAAAAATTGCGGGTTAAATGAAATAATATGAAACAGTGATTTTTTTTCGTTGCACGTCTGTTTAGCTGTAATCTGTTAGTTGTGTGGCACAGGACCAATATGTCTATGGATGTGGAATTTTCTGGACCGGATTATTGCTAATTCCGTCAGCATCTCTGGTCCGAGACGTCGCCTGGAAAGTGTATGTTGATTATTAATTGACTCGCATGTGCTATGTTTCTTAGAGGTTTGTAATAACAAGGAGGAGGATGCCAGCTGTAATGATGAGTTGATCAGTTGCAGCATTTTGCCAATAAAGGACATGATGTACAGTGTGAGTTGGAAAATTTTACGCCCCTAAAGTTTGTTGAACTTTATTTTTCAATAACTGAAAATTTTAAAGCCATATTTTACACACATGCTCGACGTTCAAGTCTATGCCAAATTGCAAAGTTTCCTTCCATTATTTTTAAATTTGATGAAATTATGCCACAGAATTTTCCATTTTCACCACACATTTACCTCAAAACACAAACTTTTGATATCTGACAATAAACGAATGGTTAAAATGCACAAATTGCTGGGATATTACAGCGAAAAAACAGCTAGGCATATTCAATAAAATGGTTTTTGATAAAGTTTATATCTATTGTTTAAAATTTTTACCAATGGCCAAAGCACATGCATTCAGGTGATATTGCGAAAGTCTGCGGCAAGTTATCCTGTATCTGCTGCAGCGCAGCTTTTAGCTCCAGAATGGTCTTTGGCTTTAAGTTAAGTTTGTAAATTGTCTGCAGCATTGCACCATGCACATTAGTAGTCAAGTGGTTAAAATTTGGTGAATTTGACGGCCATTCATACTTTACAATGAGGTCCATACAGTGGGTTTAGAAGTGAAAATGGAAAATTCCTTGCTTGAGTGCACATAATATGGCATAGCATCATCAAATTTAAAAATAGTTAAACGAATCTTTGTAATTGGGCCTAGATTTGAACGCCGAATATGCGTGTAAAATATGGCTTTAAAATGTTTAGTCTTTGAAAAATGATGTTTAAAAAACTTTAGTGGTGTGAAATTTTTTGACTCACCCTGTAGATGTATGATAAAAAATTTTCTCTCGAAAACTTTAGGGCATGCTGCCAGTTTAATGAATTAAAACATTCTTCAGTAGTACTGAAATCAGCAGCAGTAGCTGAGATGTATAAAATCAAACAAAAATCTAAGACCAGTCAAATGATGGTGGAGATAGGAACCTCAATAAGATATAAGAAATAACTGGAAAAAAAACCAGAAATACTTATGAATTTCCTGTTTTCATGGCTTTCTTAACATTTCCGTTTTTGTTCTTTTTTGTTCTCATAACAGCCACTTTCTTATGTGCCTCTTCTTGATATTTTACTCGTCTATGATCATTTCACTTTACCAGTTTCATCATCACCACACTTACTATCCATCTTTTCTTCATTCTTCCATTCCACCGTCAAAACTTCCCCTTTTCTCGAATCCCCACTGTTTAGATTCTCGACACCCTTCGGACTGGGGTCATCCATAAAGGATGTGTGCAAAATATGAGTCAAAATTGACCCCCCTCCCCCTTGTCCATTTTCGTCAGCATTGGCCCAACCCCTCTCCTTCCCCCTTCGTGGACGTCTGCACCTGGACTTGAATGCAAGGTGCTTGCAGTCATCAGGCCTGCTATGGTGCGATGGGTGGAGTGACGATAATGCTGTGTCATGGTAAGGGAAGGGAATCTCCTCTCACTCATCTGCAGACTCTCTCAACTCTGACCGCCCCCTGCCCACGACTGGGCGGGGGGGGGGTGGTACAACTGGAGTCAGTCTCCATTGGCCCAACCCCTCCCCCCTCCCGCCTGTGGACGGTCTGTCTGATGCAGGCTGCTGCTGTGAACTACCAATGCTTACTCCTTAATCAGATGCCTACATGTGTAAGTGCCGACGTCCACGTCCGCTTTCACTGAAACCCCCTCCCCCTTGACGGCTTTTGTGTGCATGAGGCTTGACCTCCCTCCCCTTCAGTGCAGACGTCCTTTATGGATGACCCCTTCATACACAGGTTTGTAGCATACTTTGCAGGTAGATATGATAGGTTGTGTGATGTGGCTTGGTGCTGCAGGCTGCGCAGGACGATGTGTCAGACGGTGCAGGAATCCATTCAAGAGATGGAACTCGCACACCAGGACCCAACACAAGTCGTTCTCCATGCCACCAGGAAACGGTCGGTCCGTCCACCTGCTGTGGCATTTTTTGTCATAATTTACTAAGCGCTAAAGCTGCATTAGTGCTGTATGGGTTTGTGGAGACTGATCTAGTTTATTTGTTTGCTTATTCGTTTATTTGAATTTTGGAAACACCAGGTACAACGCCAAGGCCATTTACATTTGTATGTTTTGTAAGCATCACAGTACAAACAGTGCAAATATTAAACCAATGGTTACTTAACGTAGATGATAAAAACGAAACATTAGGCAAAAAAATTAGAAAAGAGATGCACAAACACAACATATTTTGTGTGATGCTGTATTTTTTCTATTCTACCAAGTGGCACATAAAGAAGTGTAACATACAGTATTATACATGACTCTGAATGCTAAAATATGGGTTTTCATAGATTTTTTGGTGATTTCGGGCTGCGAGACACATTTCAAGAGCGAATTGCACCAGAATCAATTGAGATAGACATGGAGAAGCTGCATTTGAAATTTTCAGCATTGAACGTAGATTTCAACGGTCCAAGTCTCGATTTTCTAGGTTCAAGGAAACCTGCGCACGAGGGCATCAAAGAGCAGTACCCTCGTGAAAGTCATTATTTTACCATTGTTGGCCTGGCTTTCATGAAAATGGTTGCAGATAGGCATGGGCATGCTGCCTATCACAACAGTGACGAGCTTTTCAGTCATATCAACATCGATGACTTTGAAAGACCCTAAGCTTTCAAAATAAGGAGTTTTTATTGATCTCGCGATCTTCGGCTGCAGTGCACACTTCAAGAATGAACTGCGACGAAATGACTGGAGATAGACTGACAGTTTGCGAACAGGAACTGCTATAGCCTTTTGCGCGTCTAGTGAGCATTAGCTCAAATTTCTTGTGGAAATGATTATTTCTGATTATCACAGTGGAGGGTAGTCTCGTTGAACACTATGTTTAGCTGTTTAATGCACATGTGTTTTACTTCTGAATTTTTTAAGAAGTAAAGCATGCATGTTTTACATGGATGGAGCAACGAGACAATTTTGGAAATGATTGTACTCTTTATTGTACAATCGTTTCCAAGCTTGAGCCTAGTTAAAAATGGGCGGTGGGAGTTTTGTTACGGCTGTGTGCAAAATTCTTTCCCCAGAAGTGCTGTTATTGGCTCAAAATGCACCACAAACCGTTTGTGCACCACAAACCCTTATGGGGAGCTTATAGCGCTCCCCCAGATTAAGGGTCACCAGGAAGTGAAAGGGAGGATGGATATGAAGGGGAGGAGAAGAAGGAGAGGGAAAGGGATTGGAAATATAGTTAAGAAAAAGGGGCATGAAGGATAGGAAAGGGGTGGGAGGAAAAATTGGGTGAGGGAAAAGGGAGCAGGTGGGCGAATTACGGGAAAATAGTGCATGGGAGATTTGAGCCTGATTTTGATTTTAGATTTGGGGGGGAGTGGGATAGAAGCTACTGCATACAAGTGTCTGTATTTTTGTAACATAATTTGTTAAGTGTGGAATTTCGGCTTGTGCTCCTCAGGTTGACGGAGACCGCTCGACTGTTGAAAAACGTGTTTTCACGATCCACGACTCGCATGCAGGATGTAGCCAGCGAACTGCAGACACGTAACTATGCTGCTATCATGTTGAATATTATACGCCTTGTATATACATGATAAGTATGTAGGTAAATGAATAAGGAAGTAAGTAAGTGTGCCTGTAGTTGACAGAATCAGACAAAGGTGTGACACTGTTTATGAAACACAAGATTTGAACAGTTTAAACGACTGCTGACAACATCTGGCAGTTTTGACTAGCACATTATTTCACAGGTGTGGACCAGTGCACAGTTGATACATTATTATCCTGTATTTTTCCTGCTTTGTTCATGGTTGTTTCTCAGTGAAAGAATATTAACTGATATTTGATTGAACCATGGTTTTTTTTTATTTCAGCTCATTATTTCTGTGTGTCTATATTTTAACAATCGTTTTGCTTTTTGTAAATTTTTCCCTTCTTGCTGTTTTTCTTCATGGTGAGGAATCTGCATTTATTAGTGATCTTCTGTATGTCTTACAGACTGAATGCATGAGATTTATTTTTTTTAGTTTGCACAGTTACATCTTTAACCACATGTATTGGTAAATTGAACAATAGCCCGACATTTTGTGTTGTGCTCGTTATAGATGGCTTTGCATTTTCACAGGAAGAGCACGGTGCAGTGCTGCAGGTAGATTTGGCTTATCTTTTTAACTTTTTGCAGTTAATGACGATGATATTTTTTTTATTGTTTACGTTAGGGCTTACTTGGTTTTTATTGAGACATAAAATGTTATTAAAAATATATTATTGCTAGTTGGTCATCAAGATGTCCGCAGAGTCGTCACCCATCCTAGCAGTTACCACTTGATAGCAACCCGACTGGGAGTTGAACTCATGATTTTTACCTCCGCCAAGTAGGTTATGTTTTTGCCAGAGTTTGTCTGTCTGTGTGTTAGCAAGATAACTCAAAAAGTTATGGAAGGATCTTTCTGAAATTTTCAGAGAGTGTCGGGAATGGCAAAAACTACAAGTGATTCAATTTTGGGGGTGATCCGGAAAGAATCCTAGATTCTGGATCACTTTGAAATTTTTGTTAACATTGCTTTAAATGGGACTGCAATGTTGTGTCGAATCAATATGCTTGGCGGAGGTCTGCGCTGTCCAAGTGCTTTTCTAGTTTGATGTTAAGTTTGACACCCTTCCGTTACGCCAACAACTGATCAATTGTTCGGTTGGTTTGTCACACGAATGACTGTGTTCATATCACATCTGTTACTTACGGTGCCAAGAATCGTATGAAGAAGCAATGTTTTCATTTTTCTGATGAAGACTTCCGGTGGAATTCGGAACGTTAAGGCATATAGAAGTTTTGGCCATATTTGACAAACTTTAGTCGCAAAGTACCTTTAGCCAAATGAATCCATTCGTTGAAGTTTGTTGGTCTTTTTTGAAATTCAATGATCCATTGTTTATGTGGTTGTTTGTTGTTTAGTCGGATCTGATTCGTGCTTACGACACGACGCTGGAAAAACCCGAGGGACTCTGAATAAATGTTTGATTCATGTTCGGTCCACGTTGTGTTCTGTGCTCTCGCTGTGTGTTTGAGGCTAGTGTCTGTGATCGTAACAGTACTTTGTTGTTCAGCATTTCTTGATATCTCATGCGAAAGTAGCTTAGATTCGTACTTCTGCTGTTGAAATAAGAAATTCTGTTAATGATATGTGGTATGCATGTATACGTTTGATTCAAAAAATGGAAACATTTGTTGCAGAAAGCTTTTTTGTTCCGAAAAATCATGACGGGCATTAATTATCGTAGTTAAGATTAAAAGTTTATTTTTACTTGTTTTTCCATTTTATTTCAAGGAGTTTACAACTATGTTGATGTTGAAAAGCAGTTCAAGCCCTTGGATATTAAAACCACCACGCTGTGGCTTTTATCAACTTCTTATGGTACTGTTTTGGTGGTTGAATCCAGCGCTCCTGAAGCCTGCACTGTATACAAAGTTCTTTACATATTTTCTTAACATTTTCCCAAGTTCTAAATTCTTCCAGAGTTAGATTTTGTGCATATTTTTGTAGCGATTGTTGTGGGTTATTTGTTGCAATTTTTTGTTTGTCACATTTTTTTTTACTTCTCCAATGTTTGGGTTTTTCCTGAATTTTTTAAAACTTTGAGTTATGAGCTATCGTTAATTAGGTCCCAGGGACGAGGCTGACAGTGAGCATTGAATTATTTGTGTACGTCAGAGTCTGCATTTTGTGCTATGTGGGTGTTCCTGATGCTGTCAGTACAGCTATGCTATATAGCTGTACACTGCGCTCTGCAGATTGCTATTGCGAACAGCAGTGGCGTAGCCAGAAATTTCAGTTGGTGTAGGGGCCTCGTCTTCCTTCCCTTTTCCCCTTTAATGGGAGCAGAAAGTTGTGCATTTTTTTTGACAGACAGCTACAAATTTTCAACAGAAAAGATTGTGGGTACTCTATCATTTTTGCTCTTTCATTTTTGCCTCTAAATTTTGGCCTCTAAATTTCCCAAAATGGGGATTTCCAGCCCCAAATTTTGTGTTTTTGGCAGAAAATTTTTACAACAAGAAAACATTTTCTCACAGTCAAAAATCTGCATGGGGAGAGTTCCCCACATAGGGGGAATTTCCCTTTTATCATGATGCCACTGATTGTGGGTGTCAGTTTGTCATGTGCTGTATTGCAAAGGTGTGATTTTTAGCACAATATATGCTTGCTGTTTGTTGGATTTGTTCATTAGTTTAGTCATTCTGGTTTTTCACAGGCATCCAGTTTGTGTCATTGTTCCAAAAAGTTTACTTTTTTAGTAGTCTTCTGATTAACCTGAAGTTACTCTAGTAATTGTTACAGAGTTAAACAAAAATCAGAATGAATCATGCCTTTATCCCGATGCTGATTGCTGCATTTGATGTTGTCTATTGTCGCCGATTGAATTCTATTCTAAAACTATTTTTGACAGACTGTCATCGTCATATTATCGTCGCACCATGTATATATATATCAGACTCCTATGAATGTCTAACAACGTGTTGATATATTCGTGTTTTTTCTTTAAAAAATCGAAGCTGTTCATTATTTTATTAACTGCAGGTTTTTGATTGTCATTTTGCAAGTGTTTTAGACAAGGGTTTTATTTGTCCTATTTTTGATGTATTCAGGATTTTGGTAGGGATGTGTGGGCAAAGTCTATTTCTCTTCTTCAGTGGCCAAATTTTCGAAACTTCTTTGAAAACTTCTTAGGAAGAATTTTGGCAAATATATATTAAAGCACTAACCTTGTCCTACATGGAGAAAGCTGTGTAATAAAATGAAATTTGCAAAAAAATCACACAATGTTGACACTTAGCTTAGACGTCATATGTGACGTCATAGGTTATTTGCGTAACGCTGCGGTAAAATCAACAATGAGTAAGTAAAAGAAATTGACGTTTGGTCAACTTAAAAAACGAAGCGGTGTGTAAAATGCGTTTCCCGTGGACGTGCTGAGATAAGAAGTTTTCCCAAGAAGTTTTGATTACGTCACATGTTCGGTATAAGCGCATCTGATTGGTTGAACTAGTTTAAGAAGATAAGAAAAGAAGAAGTTCTTTGGAAACGCAAAGAAAGCCATCGAAAATTTGGATAAGAAAACTTCTTTGGAATTCCTAAATCATCTGACATAGGAAGATCTTTGGAAAATGTCCTAGGAAAGTTTCGAAAATTTGGCCCCAGTTTCTTTCATCTTTTTTCCTTGTCCCCCTCTATTACTTACCTCTCATTCTCAAGGTTCAGGAAGGTTATCCCAATAGATGTGGAATTATTTAATTGAGTCTGGTGATTAGATTCGTATTGTTTTCATTAGCTTTATTATTAGGTTTTTTACAGTCAGTGTCAGTGAAATGGAAAGAACCAAAAGACTTCAGTCTTTAGTCTTCATAGTAATGCATTTGTCTGCGTTGTTCAAATAATTTTTAAAACTAAATTATCTGAAACTTTGTTATTGATGTTCGTTATTCTGTCTATTCTTTGATCCAACCTCGACAGTGTTGTTGTTGTTGTTATGGTTATTGTGATTATTGTTTGCATGTAGAGTAATGAATGATAACTTGTACATTTGTTGTGCTGTCGGCTGGCTGTGACTCGGAAATGAGTAATGGTGTTGTGTGTTGTTCTCAATTCAACTTGTGACTGATGAATATAGTCTGTTGTTTCTCTGTTCGAGAATGAAAGGTGAAAATAATCCACAGCTATTCAGGGATTTCGTTGTTGTTTTGTTGTTTTTTTCATCATGCTGATCAGCTGATGACTTGACACATAATGTGTATCTTATTTTTGAGCAGAACTGGAAACTGATATTGGCAAGTACAACAGTGTCGTAGGAAGGTTTGACGGCTTAGTGGACAGTTTGGAATGCTGTTTTTTCAGAAATGTAGGACTCAATTAAAATGGCGATAGGGCGCCAGTTTTTTAAAATCATTATAATCGAACAGTTATGGATGCAGACAGTGAATTTGTCCCTAAGCAGCTCGGTCAGCTAACTCTAGCGACAGCTGGGCTTTTGTACCTAGATATTTACCCACTGTAAGTAATGTGATGATTTTGATGATAGTGATAAGAACTTGATGACAGAAAGAATTTAAATGAATCTCGCAACGTTACTGAGATACAGCGACTTATTGGCCAAAAATCGCAAATTTTGCCCACCTCCCTCTCATTTAGCGCCCTCGTTCGGGGTGCCCCATTTATGGAAAAACTTTACAGTTCCTGAAACTAGTCTTCTGGGCAGCCGATGGTGAAAATTTAATAATCCTAGCTTGCACCGTTTTGACTGATCCACCCGTGTGACGGACGGACAAAGGGACGGACGGACAGAATTGCGACGGCTAAGACGCGGCGTAAAAGGTTGATAGGTCAAATCAGGTTTATATAATTATCGTATTTAATTCCCTGGCATTTATTGACAATATTTATTATAAAAGGCGTTCTAAAGTACACGATCATACAAAGAAAGTTTTTTTAAAGAACATTTTTGCAAGTTGCAAGCAATTCAGGCTCTTTTTCTGCTGTTACGTTACGTGACGTCGATATATCGCAAAGAACATAAAACTTAGCATGATTGTAAACAATTTATTATGTCGACAATTTTCTGTTCAGTAATATTGAATAAACCTTGAACTGCCAGTCATCCATTGTACTGCGCTTTTTGCGGCTGACATTATGGAAGAAATACCGTCGATGACTTTTGAAAGCGGCTGTTCAAATGAGCCTACACAAGGGCCCTTGCCGTCTACACAATCTGCAGGCGAATCCGACACACTTATCGCCGTCGTTCTGTTTTCCTGCTTCACTCTGATCCTCGTCGTTGCCTTGCGGTACGGAGTACCTCCTATTTCGTCTGATTTCATTTTGTTTAATTTTAATCCTGACGTTTACCATGCTTTATGCAGTTACTTCGTAGACAGGGCCATACAACGGACACTGCTCTTATAGGCGTGCTTGACAGGGTCATGCTTTCAATCATACTTTGTTCTGTCAGCTCTCTGGGTGCACTGAAATTGTTAGGCATCAAAATTGCACTCAAGTGGCATAGTGTTGATGTGTGATAGTGATAATATTGAACTTAAATAGGCCTGGTTATAGGCTAAATAAAAGTAGTAAATTTTGTTAAAAAAGATGTAAGTGTTGACAGGTTTTATAGGAGTATATAGATAGCTCTTGATAGGTGTTTGTCTCAGAGCTACGGAGTGACACCTGCCATATGGCATCAAACAGTGTTGCTTGCCATGTGATACAGGTGAACATGCCCTGCCTTAACCCCATCTGGGCATGTCAGTGCTCTTTACCTACCCCAGAGGGATATAAGGTCGAGTTGACCTGGATAGTAGATGTATTGTTTTTGTTCTGTAGTGCATCGGTGCATAGATCAGTTGTGCTGCTGTTGTGACTGGCAGGTATGGTAATTTGCTGGAACGATTCATCGGCAGTGGCAGCAGTACTCTGGTGACACCATTTCAGACACTGCCGGCACAACCCATCGGCAAAGTATACAATCCGTTCGCAGTCAGTCTGCTTGACGGTCACCTTGCTACAATCAGAGGCAAGCAGCTGCGCAGTCAGTGATTAGTAATTATAGGGCTGGTATTGAGTAGAAAATTTTGTAACCAATTAGTCTTTCGAAATTGAAGTTAATTAATTGACTTAGATTGGCCGGTTTTGTAGCAGTAGGAAAGACCATGAAAATTGCAAGATTTAACTGTTGTTATCTTTCATAAACTAAAGCAACATCGGAAAATGTAGCAGTAATGCAGTTCATATGATAGGTGTAGTCGGATTATACACTGTGAACCATAAAAAAGTGGAACTGTTTTGTTCCTGTAATAACTTTGTCAAATATAAACGAAATTGGATAATATTTGGCATGTTTTTAGCCTAGACATTTATTGACATGGGTGCATATTTATTTACTTATTTACGAAATCATTGTGGCTGGGAACCAGCTTACTGTTGACTGGGTAG
>Ga0209367_1013137_pt1 | contig 10711 bp, 10 predicted proteins | sample WorMetLIZISLAND2_FD_187412 | JGI IMG/M metagenome (GOLD analysis project Ga0209367, IMG submission 187412) | Marine gutless worms symbiont microbial communities from Max Planck institute for Marine Microbiology, Germany - Olavius geniculatus... ... | reverse complement strand
ACCCCTGGTCCAGCGGATATTTTACCTCATAACACGAATCAGTGCGCTGATAGAGTAGAAATTTATAGCGTGAATAATGTTCGCCCAATCGCCCGCGGCATTATATGTACTGAACGAGTATAGTGTGATTTTTTCTTAACGTATAAAATCACGCTATAGCATAAGCTTATTAATTGCTGCGATACCGCAAGTTAAGCTAATGCACGAATGCTATCAAGAAAGCCCAGCTGTTGCTAGGAAAGACGCGCTACAGCTTATACAGTTCCTGTTGCTGTACTGACGTTTGAAGTCATCCAAGGTCGATGATTTTCATCTCATCTGAATAGATGTATGCGATTTCCTATTAGTGATCAATTGCAACCTAAACCGTATCTCGCACCGTTTAGCCACAATACATTTGTGACGGACAGAGAAATAACTTACGACAGACGACAACCCGTGCCATAGACGCCTACAGCATAGCTGTAGCGCGTCAAAAAAGCATTCGGCTTTAAGCGTTACAAATCCGCAAATCTTTTTCTCTGCGTGTCGATAGTTTTCCTGGTTTGTCTGGTCTGTATTGACGTTGCGCTGTTGAAGTAAATAAGCAAGTAAGTAAAGAGAACGTTTGGCGATCTCGGCTGTAATCCAAGTGAAAGGTCGATATTTTTGTCTTGGTTGTCATTTTTTGTGATCACGAATGTAATATTTTTAAAACACACAAGTCGTGATTTAATGTTGTGCGAAATGCGTTTGATTATACACAAATTCTGTGATAATACACGTCAAAATAGCCTACGACGTCTCAGTGAATAGACAGATACATTGATGCGGCGAAAGGCGTATAATACTGCTGCGCTGCAGTATGTATGGCGCCGGTGGCGTACAATATTATGATGATGATGTTTGAGTGCAGTATGGCAACACGGCGCTGCACAAGGCCACTCGTCACAACCAGTCGAGAGCAGTACGCTGTCTGTTGTCACACGGTGCCAACGTCGACGCGACCAACGCGGTACGAACGTGCACTGCATGCAGTTTCAATCACTAGGCCTAGTGACTAATAATGCCAGTGACAAGTCTGTTGATCTAGCCTGACGGATTGTGTCTACAGGCTGTAGTCTATAGCCAGCTAGTGATCGTAATATAAACGTACTAAGATGTCGCTACGCCATGTGCCGACATGTATGCGGCCATCCGTCTAGCGCCCACTGCACACCAATGCTTCGTATCCGTCCACTGCACTGCGTCTAGTGTACCATGCATCAGTTGTCTGTATTGCGGGTAACCGCACTCAGTTCGCGCTGGTGCTGTTTTCATAGCAAACGTGTGTCACAAAGCAAACGATGACATAGTCTGTACGATCCGAGCGTGGTTTAAGTACGATACCGCATTGTCTAAAGTGGTATAATCTCGTATTGCGTACTCGCTTACCCACTCCAGCGGTGCTGCAATTAACTAACGCAAACGTTCAAAGTTCGCCTCGACCTGTTCGTGGGACGCAGACAACATGAGCATTAACAGCAGAAGCCTATCAACAGCTCATCAGTCATCAATACTGAACCGAACTAAACTTTGCACTGAACTATATTTATCTGAATGCTTTCGTCTGTCGTGACACGCCTCCAGGGTCGGCCATCGAGGGCAGATGAGCCTTGGACTGAACTGACGACTGTTGATGTCTCTGCTTCACATTGCAGAGTGATCGACGGCATTATGACGCAAATTCTCTACTCACTGCTTTTCTTGACCGAAGAGCAAACAACACGTCGCGGTGCACTACGTGAAAACACGCCACGTTAGTTTGCGTGAAAGATGTAGGCACAATTATTCGCAATTCAGATTGAAGTGAACGTGGGTTACTGTGCAGTATGGATATTTAATGATTACTTGGCTAATGGCGTGCAAATGAAAGATAATTGGTCAATGTTTGGCTTTTTATGACAGGCGTAAACTAACATCATCGTTATTATATTCATTTCCCAACGTAATCACTACAAACGTTTGGTCGTCACTTGAAAACCTAGCTGTTCACAAAGTCATATCCGGAAATCATTATCTCTGGTGTTAGGCTACAGTATCTAACCGTTAAGTAGTTTTGCTACTAAGATAATTCTCATTGATTGATTGACTGATTGACTGATTGATCATACGTTAAACCTAAATGTTGATTAATGGTTGCAGCGCGGTCACAGCGCATTGTACATGGCAGTGGAATGTGGGCATGTTGGACTTGTCGCCTTGCTTCTTGACTACATGTCTTCAGTCAACAATAAAGTAAGAATTTTAACTATTCGCTTCAATAACACTAGCACAAATTAACTGAAAAATGCACATATTTAATTTAAACAGAATAGCACGTGAAAAGTGGAACATGAGAGTTTATTATCTATAAAGAATTTATAAAGATTGGCCTCGATTGTTGCAGCAAAGTTGTAAAACACGTTTTGATTTGTAGCGTAAGTAAGTTACTGTACGTTAACTCAGCTATCCATGTGTGTGTGTGTGTGTGATGCGCATCGTATAATAACGAATGTTTTACTTTATTTTGCTGCACTCCGTATTTATGATTTATATTATTATTACTATCCACGGTAGCGACGACAGTATTGTTTTCAGCATCGTCGCTAAGTTATTTTTATTTGTTTATTTCTTTCTTCTCAAAATAACTCACGAACCGCTGCATTTAGCTTGGTGAAATTTTGCACGAACATATACGTCAACAACCGCAAAACCCTGTTCAATTTCAAGGTCAGAGGTTAAAGGTCAAAATTACAGGACCGAATTTGCGGATACTTTAAGATTGCTAGATAGGACCATGCTGCTAATAGCTGCTGCTAGGCGGCGCCAACTAGGCCGACGTCATTGCTATAAATATCGCAGCATGCCACGGCAGCTACCGCGGACAGCTTTAGCCTTGTGTTTTTGTGCGTGCAGTTGCGTGAAGCGTTCGTGCTGGTGCGAGCTCACGTTGCCGCGTCGCTGGTGAATGCAAGCGGAGAGTTCATCATCGACTCGTGGTCATCGTGTGTTGATGTCGGCGTGTGGGGTCCACGTCGTGTCGACTACATCCAGCTATTGGTCAGCTACTCGCAGCGCTCTGACCAGCTGACCAGCTACCTCAGCTCCGTGCTCGATGTTCCGGTCTCACACGCGTTCTTCGTCCAGGGTGGCGCCGGTCAGCTCGGTCTGCGTCATCACATGCGACGACTTGACGCACGACATTCGCTCGAGTCAATCACCGTGAGCAATTACCTACCGCTTGTAGTCAGTCTCCTACTTTTTCAGCTATACCTACAGGGTGTGTTTTTCGAGATTGATTCAAGTGAGTTAGAAGGTTATGTTAAAAATGAAATGGCGTTGATTTGAGCCAAGTTTGATGCCAATGTGATCAATACTTCTTAATTTACAAGCCGTAAAAGTGGCCCCGTTTTTGAGACGCCTTATAATCACTTAGTTCTACCAATCAACACGATAGCTTGTCACATCTCATTATCATTTCCGACATCCATTAAGTCTACGTTAGAAAAACCGCATACTGCTTCGTAGGTCCTGCTTATTCGCTACAACGCCACACGCCTGTCAGTATGTCTATCCTCGATGAATAATGTGAACCAATCCGTATAGCTTAAGAATGCGCAGTCGTGCGGTTATCGTTCTCAGCAACTAGAACGATTGAAACTGATTTCCATTGTTTTCATGCCGTTACGGACGACAAATTAGTTCTTCGCGTTTACCGTGTGGCAAGTTTCACTAATTTAACTTGTGTACGGTTAGTGCGTGCGTGTGGTAGGTGCTTAGTACACGGATCAGAAGTCTTCCAGACGTCGGAGGTTTCCGTCAGCTGCGCAGCCTCATCCTGGTTGACTGCGGCATCAATCAGTCGTTGCCGACGCTGGACGGTTTGGACAGTCTCGAGACGTTAGACGTTCGGCGCAATCGTCTGCGTCAGCTGCCTGCCTCGGTCGGTCAGTGTCGACGACTGCGCACCCTGCGACTCAGTCACAACGCCATGCGTCAGCTCCCACCAGAGCTCGGTCAACTCGACTCGTCACTGACGACGCTCGACTGCGCGTTCAATCGTCTCAAACAACTCAACACGCACCTCGTCCGATGCACGCAGCTGCGCTCGCTACTGGTGCGCCGTTGTTTAAAGTTATGTTATCGCAGCATTGCAAACGGTATTTTTCAGTAAAACTTTGAAAGCAAACTAAAGCTGCAGTAATACTTTTAAAGGTCCAATAAAATTTTTAGAGGCGCCGTTTTTAGAGATGGACGGAAACCGGAAGCACAAAAAATTTTTTAGGTTTAATATACGCCAGTTAGTTCAATCGATTGTAAAAAAACGTAAAGTCTTGGCCGAGCAATAAGGCAACTATAGTAGAGCAACACCGATCTCCATTTCCTTGGCCCTCAGCCAGACACCAGCTTACACTGCTATACTATGGATACATCGCGCGATGTGCTTGTTTACGCTTTAGCTTTCGTTGGTACTCATTGCGTTTACCCACGGAGGGATGGCCAGGCTGAGTTGACCTGGGTCCGGGCAATTAACATATAAAAATACTGCCTGTCGTTTAGTGTGTACAAAGTAGTGCTGTTAGAGCGTTATCGTCGTGATAGCTAACTAAAATTCTGCAGATGCTGTTACAAAACAAATTCCTACTTGACTTCGTCGATCGAAATTTTGCTGAACACTAAGAACGGAAAAACGCAGTAACAACAGACAACCAATGGTCTTTGCGAAGTTTACTCCCAGTTCTTAGTTCGCTGAAATTATGTCAAACGTCATAACGTCGCGTATTAAAACAACTAATTTTGTCGTTAGTTTACGTCAATCAGCTGCCACTTCTGACATTGCAAAGCGCCTCTGTTCATGAATCTAACGATTCTGACTTGTGCAAGCAGTGCTCTATATTAAATACGGTACTAGACGTTTTGCGTTTGCTTGTGCGTTTCAGTGCAACGACAACGCGCTGGTCGAGCTGCCGGTCGACGTCGGTCTGCTGACGTCACTCGAAGATCTGCGAGTAAACAACAACAGGCTGTCGCAGATTCCGGTCAGCGTATCGGCACTGTGTCGACTGCGGCGCATCGCGTTTGCCGGCAACCCTCTCATCAACATTCCGGCCGACTTCCCCGAGCGAGCGGCCGACGTTCGCCAGTACTTGAGCTCCCTGCAGGAGGACCCTGTGGCCAACAACACCGTCAAGCTGGTCGTCGTCGGACAAGAGGGAGTCGGAAAGACGAGTCTGCTCAAGGCGATCAGGAAAACGTTCTGGATTATTCCTCACAGGTGGGTCAACCAGGCAGCCGCCAGAGTTTGCTAAACTGCTTTAATGCAGCCCGTCACTCTTCGATACACTTCGTCAGCTACGTCCTGTACTGTTTATTAGCCAACGTTTTTCCGCAAATTTTATAGCTCGGAATATCTGTCGAAAAATTTTCGTTTAAACAATAAATTAAAGCAATAGTAGTAGACCTATATAATACTCACATTATCTTGTAATTAGTCGCTGAGTAGGTAAGTAAGTAAGTAAGTAAAACTTTATATAGTGCATACTCACAAAAAAATCTCAAAGATGCTCTGGTGCCGTATAGGTGAGTTGCAATATAGCACAGGGTGATGTCCTGATGATGATTAATCTGTTACTGCTGCTAATAATGATAACGATGGTGATGAGTTGGTGTGAAAAAAACTCAAAATTCGATAAGTCTAGTGCTTATTTTTCATTTTATACTGCGCGATGGCCTAAACAACTCATGTACGGCGTGACGTTAGTAACGTCTGATGCTGGTGTTGGTGGCGCAGTTGGACGTGGTCGTCGACGGACGGTGTCGACGTGCGTGACGTCCAGTTAAACGGAGTGACGTTCCGCTGCTTTGACTGCAGTGGTGACGTCGACTGCACACAGACTCACAATCTGTTCATCAGCCGCGGCGCGCTCTATCTCGCATGTTTCAACCTCGCCGAGTTCTGCCTAGCCAGTGTTGAGCGGCACAGCTTCGTCTTTGGACGTCTACTGCTTTGGCTCCAGTTTATTTTCTGCAAGGTTCGTGAGTCGTTTCAACATTGGCTCTTGCAACTTTCAAATTAAAACAGACAAATCATCATGCATCAACTAACGCATTTTGTTTAGTCAAACCAGTATAGACGGCGTGTGATTAGTCAAAACGCATTTCAGTAGTGTCATGTACATATCAGGTCAACTCAACCTGGCCGTTACTGGCTGGTTTCTGGTTAAGAATAAAATGGCGTTGATTTGAGCCAAATTTGATGCCGACCTGATCAATAGCTTTAAATTGATATTCACGCATTTACGAGCTTATGACGTACCACGTGATCAAAAAGCGTTGTCCAATAGCAGCTATTTTTACTAAGCAACGAATAAATGTAAAGTGGTTGTTAGCTAACAAAATAGTTACCTACAAATGGTCTTATTCAATTGCAGGTTCCGGACGCGCAGGTGATCATAGTTGGCACGCACGTGGACCACCCGGCACTTAGTCGGAGCAGCCTGGACCAGATCCGGCATCAGCTGGGCGAGTTGTTGAGCGAGGCACGCGGACATCACCTGAGCTACTTCGGAGCGATTGCGGAACGCCTGGACGACTGTCTGCTGTGTCGGACAGACCGTCCACCTCGGTGTCGTAGTTGCTCCGAGAGCAGCGGCACACAGTCCAGCCAGACTGAGGATGCTCCGACAGCTGCCACGTTTATCAACCACGCTTTCGATGCTGGTGACACCTTTGAGCGTATCAGGTTTGGCAACGTCATGGCTGCATGATCTGAACTATAAAATTCATCATGTTTAACTGTTTTTAGCGTTTTAAGTACTTTTGTGTTTCTGAGTGTAAACGGTATATTAGGCTGTGTGATTTGTTGAAAGTCGGTTTTAACTTACGGATACATGATGAGCCGATCTTGTTTTCATACATGTTTAAATAGGCTATTTTAAAACCCATTTTTATGTTGCATTTGTGCATTTGTTAAGAGGTTGCGCACATCAACTTCGATAAAACGAACATGTAATGATGATGATGATGATGCAAAACTTAGCTACAGAACGATACAACGTAAATAAGTAAATAAGTGAGAAAGTAAGTGAGTAAGTAAGTAAGTTAACAAAACATGAATTTATATAGCGCTGAACGTTACATATCTCTAATGCGACAGTCGCGCTAGTAAAAGCTGAAGAAAATTGTTCTAAAGACGGTTTCCTTGCACAGTTGTTAAGAATCTAGCCAGTCGATAAGCAAAGAACCGAGTATTTTCTGTCTAGCTGTAAATAAAATTCGAAATCTGTGTCCAGGTGATGGTGATAAGCTAATTTAATTGTATCAGTTCCTAATTGTTTCAGCACGGCATCTGACTCTGAAGCCGTAGCACACGACGACGACGACGACGACGACGAAACGCCGGCGTGGAACGGTCTGCAGAACAACGACAGCAACAACAACAACAACAACGACAACGACGACAGAGCGACGTTGATGTTTCCACACGTCGTCGGTTACTACGAGGTGAACTGCAGTACGGCGCGAGGTCAAGGTATCGGACAGCTGCGTGACGCCGTGACTCGACTAGCGGGCAAGTTGATCGCTACCAACCCGGACATACCTCGGCGATGGCTGAACGTGGAATGCTCACTGGCAGCTCGGATTGAACGCAGCGGCAGTGTCTGCACCCTGGACGATCTCAAAGAGATGGCCGCCGTGCAGGGCGTCACCGACTCGCAAGACGTCCTCAATATGATTCATTTTTTCCGCGCGCAAGGACGAATTCTCTACTTCCCGCAGGTTTGCCAGCTTGTGTCTTCCGCACGCCGAACGATGGTGTTGCTGCAATTGTATACTATGATTAATCATTAAAAAGATCTCGCGTTTTTTTTTTATAAAAACTACATCAGTTTGAAAGCATTGTAAAGTAGAAACCGCTAGGTTGCTTATGCTTGCAAATGCCAAAACATGTCCAGAAAACGTAAATTTTTGGGCCGACCGTTAAGCTATAAGCTTAAAAGGTCCGGCCCTTTGCTACGGCTGTCGTCCGTCCGTCGTCCGTCTGTCGTCTGTAACGGATGTACTGTGGTTAACGGATAGGGCTTAGGGGAAACTTTACATACGGATAATTAGTAATGGGTCTTAAACTCGGGCATGCAAAATTTCCGCCATCTACTTTAAAGGAAACATTTTCAAATTAAGGGTTGAATGAAAGGGAGGTATATGAAAATGTGCGTTTTTCAACGGAAAACTGGCCATATCTCGGAAACGGCGAGAGATACGGTTTAAGTTACTACTGATCACTAATAGGAAGTGACATACGCCTTTTCAGATAAAATGAAAATCATCGACCTGGAATGATCTGCACGGAAGATCAGCGACAACAAGTACGGTCGGCCCCACCATAGCGACAGCTGGGCTTCATGTTTATTTTGCCCATACAAGACTGAATGAAAACCGTTGAATGATTGTGTCTTACTACATTTGTTTTATCTGTTAGCTGATAAATGATAACTTTTCTGAGTAAACGTTCATTTTTAATATGTAAATCGATCGTAAATCTTTGAAAAATTAACGGAAAAAAATCTTTTGATCGTTATGAGTTCCCGTTAAGTTGACAACCGTCGCCAAACAACCGGGTTTTCCCGGTGACGTGACGTGACGTCTGCCGAGTCGTTATCCAACTTCCGTCAGCGACTCAAAAGCTCACCTGTTCACGAAGTCTTTTTTTCTGACTTTCTACTAAACTGGAATCCATCTATAGCCTACCTGTAGTGGAACTTGTATTACTTATGCCACTTTGAAACCCAAAGACTGATTGATCGATTGATTGATTGAGCTTTGACGCTGTGTGTATATAGTTGGCGGAATTGGATGAGCTGGTGATCTTGGACGCTGACTGGCTGGCGCGAGTGTTCAGTTCGGTGGTATCTGGTTTGGACTCTGGCACTGATGACCGCGGACTGATTGAGCGCGACAAACTACGAGCCATCTCGACGCCGGGCAGCGGCTACTGCGGCAGCGATCGCGTCATCGCACTGCTCAGACACTTCCAGCTCTGTCTGCCGGCAGATGATGACGACGACAGCGCTGACGACTGCGAACTGTTTCCCTGTCGACTGCCCCTCGGACTAGCTGATCACACCGTATGGCCGCCAGCACCCGCGTCACATTACAGACAGGTCAAAGACTTTACACACGCCGCTTCTGTGTGTCTTGAAGGCTTAGACTACAATTCTTAATTCAGCAGCTTGATGTGACACTAAAACTCCACCGGTTTGGCCTGTAGAAGTTTTGCGGAGAAATGAAGCGAAACTAAGAGCGCCCATGCTGTAAAATAAAATAAAACTGTTGAAGTCGCCGTCAACTCCGTTTACTGTTTATCACATAGTAAAACATGGAGCCACAAACTTACAGAGAAGTTTACAGAAAAGTTGTGTTTCATTCCAAGGGTTCGCATATACTGCAGGAGAACAAAAATGTCGTTTTATCGTTGTTTTACAGTTTGTTTTGTTGTATTTCATTTTCTTTTATTTTGTCGCACCTGTGCGAGCCTTCTAACTCCAGTACTACTAGCAGCAGAAGTGGCAATTATCAGTGTTGTCGTATTTGCTATTACAGGTCACATACAGAGCCGTCTTTCCGTCAATCATCCCACCTCCGTTCTTCAACAGTCTCATCACTACTATCTACAGCTACCGCTCCGCCGCTGCGCCTCCGTGCGGTGATGACATCAGTTCCGGTGACGTCACGTGTTGTGGTTCCGCTGGTACTCGGCGGCGTCAGTGTTACTTCGCTCATGAGATTGTCGAGTGGATTCGTGTCGACCGCATCGGCTGCATCGACTGTCGCTCAGCGCCCGCCACAACGTCAACAACAACGACGACCACTACTACTACTGCTGCTGCTGATCGTGTGACGGCGACACCGGATGAGGATGTGGACGAGATGACGTCGCAGCAGCAGTCGCGGTATCATCACGTGCTCATCGAGATGTCTGCGCATGCGCGAGTCATTCAGGTCAGCGTGACACACATCTTGACACATTTGAGTGAGTGAGTATAGGCGTTCTACTCGAAACATCGGAGCCTATAAGTCATATCGGGGACGACGACGCAAAATATTTAGGCACAGATTTACGCACTTTCTGGCGACTTGGTATTGTAACGGTTGGGACGTTGGATCGCGGGGTCCTGGGTTCGACTCCCGGTCGCGTCGTTATCAAGTGGTTAGTACTTGGATGGATGACTGTCTGCGGGCAGGTAAACCGCTTTTTGTATCACAGGCTGAACGGTAGTTCAAGCCCTGTGTTAACGGCGACTTCTCTTTCTTATGGGAAAGCCAAAAAAAATTCGACCCCCACAGAATCAAAACCCCTGACCCGATTGAGTTAAAATTTGGCACGGTTGATTACATCGGCGAGGGGACCCGTCATGCAAAATTTTATGCAAATTTCTCTAAGGGGGGCTTCCCGGCAAATGGGTGAAACATACGCAAAAATTTTTATAGCTGTACATAATTATACCTTTTTTTCAGAAACTCACATACAGGTCAGACCCTTCGGCGGATTTTTGCGCGATGGCTCAAACGACGCGGTCTCGCGCAAGGATGTGCCTTTTGGGGGTTAAAAAATTTGAAATTAATATTTAACGTATTTATTCACAAAAATCGAAAAAATTACAATGGCGCCTATGGGGAAAATTAAGCAATTCTTTAAACGGTCATAACTTTG
>Ga0209367_1013136_pt1 | contig 10712 bp, 8 predicted proteins | sample WorMetLIZISLAND2_FD_187412 | JGI IMG/M metagenome (GOLD analysis project Ga0209367, IMG submission 187412) | Marine gutless worms symbiont microbial communities from Max Planck institute for Marine Microbiology, Germany - Olavius geniculatus... ... | reverse complement strand
GTATTGATCGCACTTCAATCACTTCATTTGTCAAAATTTTCGATTAACATGACGTCATGAATGACGCAACGCATTTTACATAGATAAAACTACATGACCATAGATATAAATCAGCTAGAGATGCGCTCAAGTTTAACATTTTACTTATTTTACTTGCGGTGCACTTCACGACTTTCTGGCATCGTCATCGCATTATGACACACTTTTGGCCACCCTCTGTATATGGATCATGAAAAGATGAACAGTAAGCAGAAAAAAACATAATAAGCTGAAATAAGGAAATTTACTAAGTCAACTTTAAAACAGGAAATTCTGCAGTTGAAATATCCACAGACATTACAAACCTATAAATTCAACTAGATACAAAAAAACATCCACAGCTAAATAAAAAACCAGATTTTATAAGTGGCAACCACTCTTCCCAATACAGCAAATTCAGTCCGCCACACTGCTGTCAACAAAAATGTTCCACAAAGTACTTACTACCTTACTTAGCACAATATAAAAAGATGCTTGTGAATGCCACACCCACTATAGAAACTAGACATGACCAGCTGCAAAATATGAGGAGGACACTTCTTACCACTCTTGGGCAGTTTTTTGTGCAATGTCCTTCGGAATGCCACCAGAGACTCACGAGGTCTCATCAAAAGCAACATTTACTCATGAACTCGTGAGATACACCAGTGCTAAATACAGAGAGACAATGGCTTACAAAACGTTCAAACAATTCACATAAAAAGAAATATAAATCTAAGGCAGTATAATGGGGGTCTCAAATATATGTGCCATGTGGTCCACAAGCGTTATCTCTGGCCCACAGAAACCTGCACGGACATTGGCAAAATTTGATGATAAATACCGCTAACTGTGCATCCAGATTAATAAATATTTGCAACAGATTCTTGCAAATGGTTAACTAAACTGATCAGATTTCTGAGATAGAGTAACACCTTTAGTTTAAATGTTTGCTTAAAATAACTGTTGCATTATACAAATTAATAAAAAAAGCAAAGGCAGCCTACCAACAGGCACCTGGCACACTTTCCCAGTAAGACTAAATTTGAGACCCCTCAGTTGAACTCCTTTGCTACTTGCATTAAAGCTTGACAGTATGTAGGAAATAATTACAGCATACTGACAAATGAGAGACATATACTCAGAAAAAAACATAATCACTACTTGACAACTAACAAATCTTCTAACTAGTTTCAAACTCTGCCTAAGTCCTCCCCATAGTAAAAGTTGGCAAATTATTACTTTGTAATAAGTGATGTGGAAGGCCGGAATGTTGTGTGATTGGACATCGATACCAGTATAACAGGGCACAGGACATCCGACTTCAGCTGGTCACTATCCTGGCCTACCAGTTCCTGGTGCTGGTCAAACTTCTGACCCAGGTATTCGAGGTTCGATCGAGAAGTGGGGAATGGATGTCGGTTGACAGTCCACCGATCACAAGGAGATACACTATCATGACAGTATGCAAGGTCTGCAATGGCTGGCCACAGAACTTCATTCAACGCAGAACTCACATCCTTTAAGGTAGCAGAAGGTGACGCAAACTGCAGAACTGCCGTAAGATTCTTCTGCAGTTTCTGCTGCAATGCTCGAGGTCGTCCACCCCACAAACCATCGACAATGGCTTGGTCAGCATGTTTCGGATGATCACGAATGCAGTGGATGATAGCGGCAGATTGAGATCTGTTCTTCTCAGCCGCTAACATCCAGTCTCGGACAGCGCCAGCCTCTCGCTCACTTAGACGAGTGTCGCCATCTCGAACCAAGAAATAGTCCACATTTTGGTCGTCGGCCACCAGGAGGCGCCAGTTTCTCGGTGCCATAGTGTTTCCGGTTGAGACATTCGCAATCTGGGCACCGAGAAGTCGCAACTTGTTGAGTATTCGTGGTGGAACTGCGAGTTCTGACGGCGCTGGATCGGCAGCGACGTAAACACGCAATTTCCAGTCGGGCAGGTGGACTGGCAGTAGTTGTGCGTTGCGAATAACTCCCCAGGTATAGCGTGGATCTTTGCCGTACAGAGACATCGAGATCACCTTGCGACCATCGGGCTTTATGTTCGATGCTTTGTTTTTCTTCACGGCTTCAATGTATCTGCAACAGCAGACATGCGACTTGTTACTGGTAATTAAAATAAGGTGCACTGCCTCAACATATACTTTCTGTCAAGGTTCGAAAAAACCTGGGTATTATTTTTTTAAATCCTAGCCAGTGCATTTTTTAGTTTCAGGTTTTTTGGTTTATGTAAAAAGCCCAACATGACTAGTTTTGGGATTTCTACAGGTTTTCTACAGGATTTTTACGGGTTTTTTAGGTATCTGTCCAAGTGTCTCAACTCTGCTTCCGGCTGCCGTAACTCCAAATCCATTAAAACTGTAGCTGGAGAGACCACAAAGTCTGTTCTGTGACCCACGGCTAGTGCAATACACAACCTAAGGTTACCATTCCAGCTGGAGAGCATCATCACCCCTTTGCCTGTACCAAACTGTACCGGTTTGGAACAGTCAGATGAATGGTGCAATGGTGAGGATGTTGGACTCACAATCACAAGGTCATTACGACGGCTACTACTACTACTCTGCAAAGTGGTAAACAATCTAGACATGTAACCAAACACTAAGGTAAACTTAGCCTTCCATCCTTATAGGGTAGGAAAATCAAGCACAAACCTGCTTGGCTAGGGTTAAGGTGTGACATGCTGACTTGTGTTGGTTGCGATCACATAATGGCACCTGACACTCCTGTCACTTCATAACCATTGACACTAGAACTTGCCCAGAGTTGTTACTTGATAAGAAACCAGCTGGAAGTCAAACTCATAGGCTTGCAATTGTGAATCCAATGCCCTAACCACTGAACCACTAAGCCGTCGTAATTAATTACTGCGCATAATCCACATGATGCTAAACTAGACATAGTCTTACTCTCACCTTGGAAAAAATCTTAGCGAGAAATTTTAACATCACAAGTTTGTTCACACTGATGATGCAGTACTTATCAAGGAATTCAAGCAAAGCTCACGTGAGGCATGCTAGCAGCGGTCCTGCCACTTTGGCAATCAGTGTAGGCCTACAGCAATAAAATATTAATGCATCTTGAAAGAATACTTAAATCTGAGGCCTCCATATGGAAGGCTCCTTGAATTTAAGAGATCAAAACTTAAATCCTTAAAATGTACATTCTATGCTGAAAATGTCATACACAGATTGTCCAGGTCCATCTACAGCCATTTCAGTGCAATTCACTCTTAAAATGTGTGTCACAGCCGAAAATCGGAAAAATCACTAAAAACCCCTATTTTAAAGTTCAAGGTCATTCAAGGTAATCGACGTTAACACCAATAAAAAGCTTGTCACTATTGCTTGCTATGATAAGCAGCATGCCTGTGCCCATCTGCAACCGTTTTCATGCTACACGAGATGATTGCGGTAAAATAACCACTTTTTAGGGAGGGGGGTAGCGACTGGCCATATTTGATTCCCACCTGCGCCGGCCTCCTTGACGCTAGGGGGGTGGAACTTGGACTGCTAAAATCTATGTTTAATGCTAAAAATTTCAAATGCAGGTTGTCATGGTCTATCTCCAGTCATTTTGATGCAATTCAGTGTTGAAATGTGCGCTGCATCCAAAAATTGCAAAAAAATTCACTAAAAACCCATTTTGGGGCATTCAAGGTTGTTGATAAATCTAAGAAGAATGACACCAGTGCTTGCTATGATAAGCAGCATGTCTGTACCTATCTGCAACCGTTTTCACAATACATGAGCCAATAACGACAAAATAACGTTTTTAGGGGGGTACCCCTCTTTGATGCCCTCGTTCGAGTACCCCGCACCCACGGGCACAAATTTTTGACACGATAAACTAGAATCCTTGGGGCAGCCCATATTGTAGACCTCATGATCCTAGCTTGCATCGTTTTGACACAATATCGCTGTGTGATGGACAGACAGACAGACAGGACAGGGTTGTCATGATATATATCCATGATATATATCATTGATATATATCCGATATTTTCGGTTTCAAAAATATCAAATATATATCCAAAGAAAATAATAATTTTGACAGTAATATCACCGACCAGCATTATGTCAACATGAAGAAACTTACATTTAAAATCGACGATCTATGAAAAGTCCGTAGAAAATGAACCGCCATGTTGACAGGCTGATGATATCAGTGGTTGAACACATCGTCAATGCAAAATACGCATGGAAACATAAGCATGATAAAATCATATTTTCTACCTATGTACTGCTGCAGTTGTCATGCAACACAGTATTTTTTGTCATTAAAAATATTAAAATTAATTGGTAAACACTGACTGTGTTCAACCACTGACGTCATTTCCGGCCACATTCCAAGATCAGATTTTTCAGCATAATGTAACATAATGCCATTTTTTGTTATATTCAGACATTAATTTCATACATTTATAAAGCATAATTCAACATATTATATATGCCAGGTGAAATGTCTAATTGAGGTCTACATAAATATCACAAGTGAGTTTGACTGTGGCCATGGACCTTTAAATTTTTTTTCAGCATTACTCGGTATAGCAGATATTTTGGCTGAAATTTGTGAGCAAGCACTGTGTTGTATAAAATATAAGCTGTGTAATTTGCATATACTCGCAAAGCCTGAGTGCAATTTGTATTCGTGCTTGAAGTTTGACTAGTCAGTAAGCTAGTGAGTTAACAACAGTAGCCATTTGATATGTGCATACATCTGAAGGTGAACATGGCTAATTTTCCTGTTATCACAATGCACATGCACAGACCATTTGTGATAGCAGACTGTTTTAGTATGTGCAACAAGTTATTCTACCCCTGCAGAGATATGGCCTTAGCCGATACCTAAAAGCACTTTAAGGCTGCCCAAGATGGCTGCCAGATAAATAGCCAGGCCGACTAGGACTGGCTATTTATCCGACAATGCAGCTATTCATCCGGCTGCTGGATAAATATCCTGTGGCAAAATAAAATGATATTTTTGATATTTTCGAAAATATCACAATATTTTCCAACACTGCAGACGGATGGATGCCTAGATGATGGCTAAGACGCACGAAGCATTCTGCTATCGCGTGTAAAAACTACTGACTAAATTGCCAAAAAATGCAAAACTTTCACCAACACATTAACTACAGTCTCACTACTGACCATATTTGATTTGGTACAATTCTGTTACAATCTATAATCTATCTGGGATCTGGGACAAACACATACATGGCTTACCGTTTGAGTACTTCTGTATCATGCTTTAGCTGGCCAGGTAGTTTCTGACCGATCTTCATGTCAACTTTATAGCGCTGTCCGAGACCCAATGTGTGGGCCAGTCTAATGTGAGAAAGCTTTGTAGAGTGATCTGGCTGATAAACAACTGTCATCCAGTCATCTCCAAACCAATCAGTAAACAGTCTTGGGTAGTAAAATCCAAAGATGTTCACATGGGTCCGATGAACAAAATCATAGGTAAGTATGGCTGTGTTGCCACCGGAATGGTTTGGTCCGACTACACCTACTCGTGGAGGATTATAGTGATCAAGTACAGCAATAAAGGCCTCTACCCAGCCACCCGTGTCCATCTTAGTATCATCATTTATTCGATAGTAGAAGTCCACATCATCTAGGTAAGCCTCCATCATGGCATCATTCTGCGCCCGCGTAGGTGTACCGGAATGGCTGCACTGCACCATGTGTATCGACGCCCTGATCTTGCGTGGTTCTTCACACAATCGCCGCATCTCACTCGCAAATGTTTTCTGGAACGCGACCAGCAGCGCAGCATCCGTAAACATGGTGTCAGTGAAGTCGTATGCAAAGTAGAACCCGTAATCGTAGCCGGGACTGGCTGTGTCACAGAACGTCGGCAGAAATGTGTAAAAAAGCTGAAACTTGATGGCAATGTTGTCCACGGTGACGCCCTCGACTCCTTTCGACGTGATTCCACCACCAATGGCTATCGTAGTCACATCGGACCGGATGATATGTGCCGAGTGGTTGCCACCGGTTACTTCGCCGGTGTGTCCGAGGACTGGATGCTCCACATGAACATCAACCTCCACAGACTTTTCCACCACGTACACATTCGAAGTTCCATTTCCCCGACCCCAGATCGATTTCAGAATTCGCTGGACACCCGATGGTGAGACAACGGGTTTCTGCTTCCAATAATAGTTGTAGATGATGTGAAAAAAGACGGCGTAAAACACAAGCACCACCAGCAGGAGCTGTCTTCGTTCCCGCAGATACTGTACAACTCCCATGTGTTTGTTTTTTGACACGATTCAGCAGATGACAGAAAATACCGCAGTAAAAGCCACTGTCATGGATATGGTAACACCTGCAAATTACATAACAACCATTACTCTACTCACATTCAAAAAAGCATTGCACCTTTTCACTCCATTGCTAAAAGTAGAATAGGTATTAGCTCAAAACAGTCAGCACAGCAACACCTAAGAATTAAAAACATAACTACTACTGCGTCAATTTTATACAGTGCACCCCAACTGTATCCTAACCTCAACCTTGTCAGTTAAAATAAGATCTGCGGGTATTCCAAAAATTAAGAAAACCTAAACATGATGCAACTGTCTGAGATTACGTCAGATTCTCACGTTATGTTTCAGTGTCTCCCGTCCTATAAGCATGTGGGGGAAAGTGTACTTTGCGGAATGCGGAATGCAGAATGGGGAAATTTGAAATAGGTGTGTTTTGCAGAATTTCACCTGCGGAACGTTCCGCAAATTACACCTTAAAGTTTTTTCCACATTCTGCATTCCGCAAAATTCAAATAAAATCAAATAATCAACTTCGCATAGGCTTAGGCTTACAATTTGAGTCTCGAATCAACTTAACTCTTGAAACGCCTTAAAGTTTGTTAACTCATGAGCGTAAGCTGGCACATCACACAAGAATGCAAGGTCAACTCAAGTAGCCTAGGCCTAATCCACAAACAATTCCTGATGCAGTGCAAAGACCGAGTCACTGATTGCTCAGGTGATTAAACAGCCTCCTGTTTTGTTTCATGACGAACTTTCATCTGACCGACCGAGTGCCGTGAAGGCACGAACACAGACGGGTACATCGCATTAGTTTCAGAAACGTTTCTAGTCGAATTTTAATTACTTAGATTAAAAAGTTAGAAGGACTGCTTTAGGACAAAGTCTGATAGAAGCTTACTATCAATATCTCCAAGACTGCACATATTAGGCCAGTGATTTTCAACCGGGGTTCCGCAGAACCCCTGAGTTCCACTAGCATCTGCCAAGGGTTCCGCAGCTGGCCGGTAAAAATGACCTAGCTTGCGAAATCACGCCAGACAATGTTGTAGAAATACTCGCATTGACTTTTTTGTTTAAAATTGTGTTTCTACGCTTTTTTGCATAAACTAACTGTGTTGAGTCATTTTTGTTGTTAGTAAAATTTTGGCATTTTGTTTGCATTTTAAGCCTATATATTATAACTTAAGCTTCCTACGCACGACATTATTCTACTCCAAGGCATTATCAGAAATGAAGAAGAAAAAAAGAAAAACATATTGATTAAAATTATGGTTACGAAGTCGTTTAGCCATTTACTTACTTAATCCATTTCTGTAAAAACTCAGGTAAAAAATTTTAAAAACACGTAGGCTTGTCTTTTCCGAGGGCGCCCACGTGATAAATTTTCTGGGTTGGTGGCGGGGCTAAGCGACCGTCGACGATCGCCTCGCCTGTTATGTTTGGTTAAATACAATAACATACTGCTGCCTACTAATGCGATCAAATTTCATATTGGCCATCTTTGTCTGCTTTGTCGTCCTCATGACAGCTCTGCCCTCAGTGCCCTGCTAGGGAAATGAGTCCGTAGACACCATATAGCCAGTGTTTGTATTACCGGGGGTTGGAGGCTGAACCACCAACTGTTTTCTCAACTCCCCTAACATACTGTCAAATTATGTACAGGGAAGTCAGCTAACTGTATACATATGCTTTACATCACAATTTTGTTCGGTCTCCGACCGTCGAAAAGTTTAACCCCAGCTAATTTTTTACAATTCAAACACTGCTTATAGCTTCATTCTTGCATACGTCGCTGGACTCACGGATCAATGCGCATGGGGATCCATGAGTGACCTTTACGCTTGTGTAGGGTTCCGTGGCAGCAAAAAAATTGAAAAACACTGGTATTAGGCGTTTTTGAGAGCCTATAAGAGATAACTATGAACTTTATCAGAAATACTTGCATTAGGAAGACATTAAAGATAAAATGACTATGTAAAAAATACAATGTGGGTCACTTGTTAGCCTTCATACTAAATCAAGTAACGTAGGCCTACCACAACAACGATAAAAAACAACAACGATAAAAATTAGCCTACTATCTCCTCCTGCAAGGCACAACGAGGCTTTTGGGCATGATGGTCGAGCGCTCTGTAGGATTGTACACCTATTCAGTCAACATAACTCAACAACAAGAACATTTTCCCCAATTTTAATTCTACAAAATACACCTTTTCGAAATTCTGCATTCCGCAATACGCATTCTGCAAGCTTGGTGTTATTTTCAATTTGCGGCGGATGGAAAAGTAAGCAAACTTCAGGCTATTTTCTGTCTGCACATAGCGGACGGAAATCTATGTGCTCCAAGCACTATTTTCCGTCCGTGGCGAACGGAAAAGTAAGTAAACGTGAGGCTATTTTCCGTCCGCCTCGGATGGAAAAGAAGAGCATGCGGATGCTATTTTCCGTCCATGCAAATGGAACAATAAGCAAGCCTAAGGCTATTTTCCATCTGCCACTAACTAAAAAGAAGTCTATATGACATTATTTTCCTTCCACCATGCACGTATGAAGATTGTGACTAATGGAAAATAACCGCTTAATTTTTTGGGTATATTACACAGCCTTATGCATGCAATTAAGTAATGTGACGTTATGTATGAGACTATATACTAAAAAGTCTGTACCTAATGGCGTTTTGATTACATTAAACAATTCTTGTTGTATTGTATTTTTACTGTACTGCATTGCATTGCTGGATGTAAATAAACCATGTCTATGAAGTTAGCGTTGCTGTAGCATCCGTAAGACGTTTGACGCTGTCAGCATTAATGGCAGCAAAGGGGCACGTCAGTGAAGCACAAACAAAATAACAGAAATCGCAAATAATAAACATGATTAAGCACCGATAGTCAATGACAAAAAATGAGTCAAAAACATTTATACAGTTACAACAATACAATAAGTCTATGTATTATACCAAGAAATTCTGTGTCATTTTCCATCAGTCAAAATCTTCAGAGGTTCATGGCGGATGGAAAATAACGTCATATAGTCTCCTTTTTAGTTAGTGGCGGACGGAAAATAGCTTCACGTTTGCTAAAGTCTTCCGTCCCTGGGGACGGAAAATAGCGTCTGTATGCCCACCCACGTCGCCAACTATCCATATAACCAGTGCTGTACCGCAGTAATTAATTATCATTCATACCTGCTCAACCAGTCATCACTGTCGACATACAAACTATTGGTATCAAAAACTACACTTCAGCGAAGTGTGAAGTAACACAAACTCCACCAAATACACAAAACATGTACATAAACAGAGCATAGAATTATATTACTTTCCGACGAAAGTCACGTGACCGCCGGTTGCCTAGCAGCGTGGCAGGTACCCTCCAGACTAATCTTCGGTTGTGACCAACGTGACCATATGAATACGTTCAGGCAGGGCCGGATTAAGACCACATCGAGCCGGATGCTGTTATTTAGAAAAGGGCCTATTGTCTTTGGCATTCAAAACCGACCAATGGTACAACGCCTTTCTGCGCAATATAACGAGGCCCAAAGTAACAAAACCACTTCGAACAACCAGTGGCATCATTTCAGTTAATCTTTGGGAAGTCTCGCTCTTTTCTCCATCTTTTCGCTTTTCTTATTCCCTCCCCTTACAGAGGACTCACTCAGGAAACAGTTAAAATCATAAATCCTTGGGGGTCCGCAGACCCCTCTATAGCTCTTCCCTCTAAATGACGCCCTTGTCATATACTGATAATCATGGTTTTTGCTATTGGCATGGCTGTCGTTCGTCCGTCCGTCTGTCACGAATGTACATGTATTTAGGCCTAGTAGTTTTATCTCTATATCTGGTAAGCACAGCTTGCGCCCAGTGAAAAATAGGGGGAAGTTTTGACAGGCCTAAGGTTCAAAACTTCCTCTATATTTTACTTCCTCATATTTTTCACTGGGCAAACTACACCCTTAACAATTTTTTTTTCATTACAGGGGAAAGAGATCCAAAATGGAGAGGAAAACTTGAGTCAGTAATTGGCGGGACCTCAACCCAAAACTGGGGGAGTTGCGCCCGATCTTGATTCCAAATTTGAGGGGATAGAAGCCACTGCGTGTGTTGTGGCTAAACTTGAGGTCATGAGGAAAAACTTTTTACACAATTAATTAGCCATGCGTGCTTAAACTCGGGCATGCAAAATTTTAGTAGTAGTGCAAGGGGAACATTTTTCTAATTGGCGTTTAAAGGGAGGGGGTAGAAAACACAATGGAAAATTAGCCATATCTATAAAAAGGTGAGAGATACGGCTAAGCAGTGGCGTCATTTCATTAAATCCTTGGGGGTCCACTCTCTCTCCTTCCTTTCCCCCTCCCTCTCCTCCTTTCCTCCTCCTTCCCTTTTCTCTTTTCC
>Ga0209367_1013134_pt1 | contig 10714 bp, 7 predicted proteins | sample WorMetLIZISLAND2_FD_187412 | JGI IMG/M metagenome (GOLD analysis project Ga0209367, IMG submission 187412) | Marine gutless worms symbiont microbial communities from Max Planck institute for Marine Microbiology, Germany - Olavius geniculatus... ... | reverse complement strand
ATAATAACCTAGCAATGTTAGAATATTTGCATTGAACACCGAACACTAACTTATTAGTGTCAGTGTTAACAAATCGTGTGTCCATTTATTGGAAGACTTCAATTTCCTGAAACATTGTGCTTGAAAAATATAAAAGCTTCGCCCATTAGCGCAACTGGCTGGGGTTTCAAACCCCCTGAGCTGTCCGTGGGCGTAAAAACGTGAAAGATTCAATGATAATCTTTGGGCCGTTGGCAACCGCCTCGTATTTTTTTGGATACGAGTGAAATAAAAATGCTAAATAATGTTATCTAATACGGTAAAATTAAACACGTCTTTCGCCTGCTGCTTTATCGTCAGCGTTTCAGGGTTTTGCCCCAGAATCCCACAGGTTTTCTGCCTCTCGACCCCGCTGGGGACATCGGTCCCCAGACACCCTGAAAATTCCACTTTGCCTACGCCACTGGACTCACCGATCATTGTTATGCCATGGGGTTCCGTGAGTGATTTTGACACTTATGTAGGGTTCCGCTGCAGCAAAAAGGTTGAAAAACACTGCCGCATGACGTTCGTCAGAAAATCCTTCGAGTCGTCGTGAGTTCCAGCGGGCAGTGATGCTAACGGCTCGGGTGCTGCAGGCAGTGGCGGCAGAACAACCTTACCGTTAGCACAACACATTCCAAGAGGCTTTATTTCTGAAACTTTCGTGCACGGCAATGTTGACATTCGATAGTCATGGACCCGATAGAAAGTGCGTGATCTGCTAAGTAGTCTTGGTCGCTTGCATAGCAGAATGTTGCACGTAGTAACGTTTTCGATGGGCGGCGTCACGAACGATCAGCTGCGTAAGTTCTAGCACTTTTGGCTGCTTTCTGTCATCTAGCAGCAGAACTGTCTTGCGAGAGATCACTTTTCTTTTGTTTTCGCATTGCTGACTTACACAGCAATATATTTTTTAAAAGTCAGATTGTGAACTGTCAACTTAGGCGAGAAAGTGTGAATTAAACTATAGCACAGTGTTCCGAATTGTTTTAGGCCTGCTCGTCCTGCCACATTACGGCGAGTTGGCGACGTAAAATTGGTTGTCCATTGTGCCATCCCGTATTCGAACTTCTAGACCGACCAAAATTGTGATGCAAATCGTATGTATAATAGTATAAATTTAAAGCTGACCCCTGTACATGTTTTCGAATTCACCGAATTCACCGAAGCCGCCAGAATTACTGGTGGCCTAAGTAAACACAGGCAAAAGCCATAATGCTTACTATCCAAATAACTAAGATTAACTATGTGTTTTCGGTTGCAGTTCCCGTTTCAAACTATTTTTATTGATTTATTGTATTACTGGTTACACACACGTCAGACAGTGCATTCCAGTGGTCAATTACTCTGTTGTCAAATACATATGGTTGAGAAAACATTTGGAGGTTCAACCCCCTACCCCCTGGCAATTCAAATACTGTATCGCCGTTATCTTTACCAACATGATGACAAAATTAATGTATAAAATAGCATGCCTATAAGACAGTGACAGTGAAACAAGACAAAACCGCATCGACGTATCGTGCTCTAGACTTATATAACTTCTGCCTTACAGAACGAACTAAAACTTTATACGGTTTGACAGATCAACCATTTTTGCTCTCTTGCAAGCGATCTATAACAACCAACATTAGGCCTATCAGTAGGGCTAGACGAAAATCACGAATTCACGGAATTCACGGAAGCCGTGAATTTTGGCGCTTGCCGTGAATTTTAGCGTTTGCCGTGATTTGCCGTGAATTTTTGCACGGTCTGCACTTTTGTGTCAAAATCCATAAAATTTGATTGTTAAACATTGAAGCTAGGCATCTTGCTAAGTTGCTTCATATTTTTGTACTGAAGACTATGGACTCAACAGTTACTGTACTGTAGCACTGCTGTGTGTATAACTGGATATAGTTACTAAAACTGTTCCTAAGTTACTAATAACGATTAATGTTAGTCATTATGTGAGACGACGATACATGACTGATTGTTGACCAGGCAGAGAACAAAAATGTTTGCCAATGAAACGTTTTTAACGCTATATATGACCGTGAATTGGCACCGCGAATTCGCCGTGAATTTTGCGACTTTTCTAAAAGTATACCGTGGTTTTTTCACTTTTGCACCGTGATTTTCGTACAGCCCTACCTATCAGCAGCTATCAAGCTGTTCCAGAGTCTAGACTATAGCCTATATATAGTAGGCTAATTGTTCCTAGCCTAATTGTTCGCGCGTTAATTCTAGGCGAATTTCAACAAGAAACACATTTTGATATATACGGTATAAACGCAGTTAAAACATAACACGCATAATTAAATACTTGTAACACGTTTACTCATTATTTTTGTAGAACTAGAGTAGTTTGAGTACTCGTTTAGCTACTCGCAGGGTACTCAATAAATAAATTGCTTAGTTCGCACAGCTCTAATTATAAGCTGACGCGACAAATGGACTGGTTAGTTCTTCTAGGCTGACAACGAGAAAACAACAATTTTTCTGGTCGACAGATTTGTGCTAGGAATTCAGCCGCGGACAGTTGTCGTTGACGCGTGTAAATAGTTTCCGTTAACGGTCGAAAATGTCGTCGAACGATATCGCGGATTGGTTTCGTCGGATACCGACGATGAGCAAATACTGGTTCACGGGGTCGATCGTCATGCCTCTGCTCGGCAAACTGGGCGTGGTCTCCATCATGACGATGCTGCTCGACTACAGCCTCGTCGTACACAAGTTTCAGGTACAGTCCGCATTGCCACTTGGTCATTATGGGAACAGACTCTAACCATCTAGTAGGTCTGGGGAGTGTGATGAGCTCTCTGATGCAACGGGGCTTTGGGGCGGAGCTCTGGCGTCGAGTTTTAGTGCATTTTGAGTTTGAGGAACTGAGCTGGTGTGCAGCGGTTCCCAAATTCAACCATGTAGGCTGCGTAGCGTGCTGCCAATTGAGACAACCGGCAATGCTAAACTATGCTGGCGAGGCTCCCGAGGCGGGCGATGGTTATACGCGATGGTTATACATTCACGTTCTGTTTTACCACGTTGTGTAGGAACGTTGCATCAACGTGGCAGCCACGTTACGTTTTCCACCCACTTATACACCACTTACACAACCACTTGGTGAGAACGTGGTGCGCTAGCTGGGACCCTGCTCATCTTTTTATCTCTAAGTTTGCCTCACTTCAGGTGTGAGTGTTCCATGGAAATGTGCATGACTTGTTGAGATATTGCTAAAGAATGCTGCTCAGCTCAACGTCGGAAGTCACCTTAGTCGGTAATGCATGCCTAGTAATCTCTCACATGTGAACAACACCGCGAGTCAGGTGGCGTCATCAAAGCATCGCCCGCTGGTCGGCCGTGAGCACACGTGCTGCCGGTAATTACGTCATTGTACTCGCCATCTACTCGCTCGCTCGGCGACGCCGCGGCTGACGCTGCCGCAGCAAACTCACCGTATAACCATCACCCGCCTCGGGAGCCTCTCCAGCATACTTTAGCATGGCCGGAGACAACAAAACAGTCAGTGAGTGACTCATGTCTCGTGTACCATATGCGATGAACTTGCCAACAAACAATAAACGATGTCATCACTAGCACAGAAATGTATTTCATTAGCATGTCAGCCGAAAATATTAGAGTAGTGATTGAACTGTAGCATAAGGATTAATTGAATATTACTTGATCGTCAAATGAACTGCAGTTTAATTAAATATTGTAGCTCCTACTTCATAGAATTTATGTATGTGCATTGAGCATTAATTTTTTAACGGCATAAGTCTTTAATTGCGATTAGTTTTTTTAACATGCTAAGTTAATGTGTTAACTTGACAGCACTAACATTTATGCATATATGTGTGTTATCAGATATGGCGACCGGTGACTGCGCTGTTTTTCTATCCACTGATGCCTCAGACAGGCTTCCAGTATCTACTCAACCTTTACTTTCTCTATTCATACTCCACTCGTCTTGAGACAGGTACAAACAGCAGTTTCGGTCATTTCTGGGCTTTGAAGCAATCATACTTGTAATACAATTAGGCTAATAATACAGAGTCATTATGTTGAGATAATTGCTTCGGTCAAAGTGCTAAGATTTCTGAAAAATTTTGATTTATCAGTTATACTGTTTATAATTTTCTTTTCTTGTATGCTTTTTTGTTCTCCTGCTGACTGTGCTGGTAACTTAAGATACCAATTTAGTGATGATTAGCTTTTTCCTGTAACTAACATGGTCTACCATTGGTGGTCAAGCTATTCTGGTCATTGCTGTTTGTGTCTGGAACAGTCTACCCAAACACCTCACTGCCACACCTTCCATGGCTGACTTTCAATCCTATCTGAAAAGCATTTCATATTCCACTTTTTAGTTGTACAGTGTCCACACAGCGACATCTCAGGTTTTTGTTTATTACTTATAAGGTTTACTTACTTGCTTAACATCAACAACAATACAAGCAACGCATAGTCGTCAGGTAGGCTTACGTATGTGTGTGCAAAACTGTGCATTTATGTTACTGTTTGTAATGTGTAGGCGTGTTTGATGGCAGACCAGCAGATTACCTGTTCCTGCTCATCTTCAACTGGATTTGTCTTGTTGTATCCTTTCTCACCAGAGCTCCATTGACTCTGTGGGTGCTGCTAGAGTTGCTGTTGCTGCTGATGATGTTGAGGTTGTGGTTATTTATAAGCCCACCAAGCAGAGTCTGTATGGAAAAGCAGATGCCCTCTACTGTTCCGAAATTCCAACGTGTAAATACGTTGGAATCCAAAATTTTTTGATTTTTTGTAGGATTGAAATTCATCTGAAACATCACTTAATTTACCAAAATGATGCTGACTTTCTGTTTCCATATTTTACCTGACAGAAGTAAATTTTTAGCAGTTCCCTCCCTACAGCCAGAATGTCGGCAAGTGTCGAATGTTATCTGGGCAATGAAAGCCTGGTGGGAAGCTGTGGAGGTTAGCTTTCCTGCTTAACTTTTATTGGTACTGGTACATGTTTTTGTGCCTGACATAAATGTAAACATTAGGTGTTTCGTGCAGCACTTTTTCTACTAGTCAGGCTTGTGTGACCAGAAGCATTAAGTTATGCAAGCCCTTTGTGCCGTATCGGCTTGATGTTTGCTTTTTATCAATCTCAATCATCAACCAATCAACCATGATTTTTAGTGTGGCCTGAGTAACAAACAGCTACTGCTAAGACCACAGTTGAGAATAGCATTCGCCAGCCAGTCTCCCCATCATGAAATTGCAGCAAGCCTATACAACAGTGATTTGGCAAATGAGTTACTTACCATTCGTCGATCGTAGTTATCATATTTAACGCAACTTTTGTACCATTTTGTAAGCAGTTAATTAAGAATGTGATACTATAAAACAATTTTTACCGTATAGCAATGTCTTCAAAATGCACGAGGAGACGTTTGCTGCTACAAATTTTACTACAAAATCCATTCATGAATGGATAAAATGGCTGTCTGCAATTGTTTGGCTGGCTCGTGGACTGGCTGATGAGCACTTGCGCTCATTAATATTCATGACGCCCACCTGCGCTAGGTGGAAATGATTAGCGCTGTGCACATTGTTGTTAAGCAACTATAGTTTACCATTCAGTTAGCTAACGGCCAGTCAAGGTTTTATTCAGAAACACGCAGAGTTACAATTAACAGACAGTTTACTGACTGATCAGTTAACTAAATGATCCAGAAACCGGCCCTTACAGAAGTAAAACCACCAGATGGTACGGTAAGCCTATATTTTTTCACAGTCCTACAGAAAGTAATCATTGCACATCCACACATTATAGCAAACGGAAGAATGGTAGAACAACAGGACGTGTTGCAGAGGGTCCCAGCTGCGATGTGTTTTGGGTATCAGCTGTAAGCCGGCAACGCTGCGGTCTGCGGCAGCGCGCGGTTGAACGACGATGGAGCGTCCAGCTCATGTCTCGCCAGGTATTAAGATGGCGATCTCCTTTTTGGTCGTTGGCAAGTTGTAGCAACCACGATGTTTGTTAGACGGACGACGATCCGCCAGCAGTTCCAGGCTCACTGACTGCGGCAACAGTCCAGACTGCAGCTGTTCGTCAATACTTACGAAAGACCGCAGGTACAAATTATTCACCTGCAGCATTTGGCACAACTCTGTCACCTAAATGTGTGTCGATGTCGCCAAAACGTTTAACGCCAACATTTGCCTGCATGGTTGCCTCTACGAAAAACGTCTGTAAGCACTTCGGCTGTTCTCCTTCCGAGTGGTGCATTGGACCAATTAAGCGATGGATTTCACCCTTAATTTTGAACATGGATGGACCCTGCAAAAATGACATTTTATTGGCCTGCATGCTTGCCACAGACTGAGCGCAATTGTATCGTGTTAGGTTGCGCCAAAACAGCAAGAACGTTGTGACGATGTGTCTGTTAGCAATGTAGCTAACGGCTCTGGTGGCTCAGGCACTGTCCACAGCTTGCAGCTAGTTTGTGTGAGTACTGTGTAGCTTTTATGGGTGTCAGCCAGCCGCGACTGACCTAAATTAAATAGTAAAGCCCAGTCTGCACTACTTCGACTTTTGGTGGACTTGTTGTAGAGCATGTTCTACAACAGATCGAAGCAAGTGGAGTTTGGGTGACGTCACTCAGTGCTGGCTGCAGTGGCTGGTAATCACGGCAGGTGCTGCTGAGATTATATAGATTGATGTCAGAGTAAACACGCCATAGAGTTAGAGTAAAGCAGGCCGATAATAGCTGTGTGTTGATGTATGGTGGGTATGGCATGGCAGGTCACTGAGGTCAGGCTGCGACGTCTGCTGGTATGCATGCCAGCTGGGCGCACGACGTCGACGTGCAGCCAGTAGGCCTTACCGGTAATTGATTGACAGTCCATAGAGACACCCATCTGAGTCTAGGGGCTCAGTGGAGAGCCAGCCAATCGCAGTCCAAACTGAAATCGAGCTAAAATATATATAAGAATGTCAGAAATAGCAGCTGAATGGCATGAGCCACAGCACATTATGCAGCAATACATTGCCGCGTAGAATATTCATAAACAGTGATGTTTGTGTAATGAGGATAGTCTATGCTACAAGTAGCAGTTGTTTAAATGTAATAAGAGTCCTTGACTAGCTGTTACAGATCATTGGTTTGGTTGCAGGATTACGGGTGAGTTACTCTCATTGCCTGTGGCTTAAAGGACAGTTCTAGATTATGCTAGGTAGCTACGTAGCTTGGAGCAGTTCATTGAACACTGTGTGGTGTCATGGAATTCTATGGACTTATTTATGAAATTTGCACCCACAAAACTCATGCACCAGTGTAATGGGAATAAGGGATGTGAAGATTTTCATCTTTTCATTAGCAGCTCTGGCATTCAGTGATTTCTGGCTAATTTTGCAAGTTTTGTGGCTGTGTTTCAGGATCTGGTAGATCTCACCACAGCTGCACTGCTGGAGTGCACATGAATATTTTACATCTGAAACTGTAAAAACTAGTAAAGTGGATGTGAGCGTTCAAGCTGAGTTGTTGTAAATGGCAATAGACACTATAGCTGCCTGTGGAGGATTACTGGCTTAAGCTTGGTCCTAAGGTTACAGCTGCCTGGTGCTGCTTTAAATTCATTAAAAAGTCCACTGGTTAACTTAGAAAATGATGTACGATGATGATAGCAATAGCGTAAACGCTGTGTCTATTAGAAATATCAGCAGTAGTCCTGGTGGTGCTAGTTGATTGTTGTTGTTATTGTTGTTGTAGTTGTTAATGAATCCAATGATCCTGAGCGTGCTGTACATCTGGTGTCAGTTTAACAAGGATCAGATCGTTCAGTTCTGGTTTGGAACACAGTTCAAGGTGTGTCTCATTCGCATCTCTTTCATTACATCACGTAAAGCATTTTTTTGTTTTCCTATGCAGCATTAACGGTGCGATCCAAGAAGTGCACTATGATATGTTTATGACTGGTGATTTACCCCCGGCCTCACTAAGGGAACTTTTAGTGTTTGCTCCCTATGATTAGTGTAGAAAGAGTTTTTATGAAGCTCAGACCAGTGCGATTTATTGGCAAGGTGGCCACAGGCCACAGAGAGTCTTTGGGAATTTTTAAAAAATTTTCCTGGACCTGGAAAATCCTTAAAAGCCAAATGTGCTTCTGAAAGTTTTACAATTTGATGGAAGAGGATTTTGAAAGTCACTGAATTTCATTTTTTCAAAATTACTGTGACTATACATAATCTGTGTATGCTGGCGCACAATCGATGCAAATGGCACAGTGCCGAAAAACGCCACACTGTAGGTGAAGACACATCAGCAGATGAAAACTGTGTATGTGTGAACAAACGATCCATACTAATAAAAAGTTAAAATTTCTGACAACAAAAACTTCACAGAAAACCCAGGTATATATCCGTTCCTGCATCTGTATGCGGCACACTGTGTTAGCGTGTTTCTTTTTTGCTATATTAAAATAATTCAGCTGAGAGCTGCAGACTGTGCCAGCTGAGTGAGTTTCACCTACAATCGCTACTGGATGTCGATACACTGCCGAAAATATCAGAACTGTGCCGTTTTGCCAGTTGTGTATTATTTTATATGATGCCAAAACCACATCATGTGACATGGTAAAATTTTGTGAGAATAGGTCTGGAAAAAGTACCGGGGTACTTGAAGGTTCTTGAAAAGTGCTTTGAATTTTCTGTTCCCAATGCTCTGTATTGGGCCTAAGTCGTTTTTTTCGGGTGGAACCTGGTTTTGCGCCATTCTCAATATTTGTAACGTTATGTTGTTAAATCCGTTGTGTGTTATGTCATGATACTGGCTTTTTACTGTAGTTTCATTTTCTTCTTCACTGTGATGATTGTTTCTTTATATGCTTCTACAGTGTCCAGATTTTGTTTCATCCCATTCACGTTTGTTCGTTGTAAGATTGTTAGTTTTTTATTAACCCCCTGACAATGTATGCTGTGTGCAGGCGATGTACCTACCATGGGTCCTTGTACTGTTTAACATGATCATAGCTGGCGGGTCAGTCTTTCATTTATTCACGCATGCACTTGCTATTGTTATTCAATTATTCATCAGTTTATTTCTTTATTTGTTATTCCTTCATTAATCCATTGATTTTATTTTATTTATTGATACATTCATTCATTCCATTGTTTATTTATTTATTTAGTCATACATTTATTTGTATGCTTTATTTTTGTCACTGTTTTGCATTATAATATGCAAACGTGCTAGATTGTGATGCAGTTAAAGAAGCTAAACCTAGATGCATGATGTAATATTTTTCTTGTTGTTTAATGTTTAGAGATTGAATTGCTCATTGTTTTTGTATGCTAGTTTTGTTTGTGTAATCAGTTACAATGAATATTTTTTGTTATAACATGAAGTGTCCTTACTTATGTGTGCTGATGTGTATCTTCATGCGTGTTTGTCTTTGACCCTATGTCTGTTGGCTTAGCCCACCAGTAACATTGTTTGTTGCATTGAGCCAGGTTTGAACTGCGATGGCTGAAGATGGTATACTCTCGAATGGTCAGCCATCACAGCCGGCATCAAAGCCAACAGACGTAGGGACAAAGACAGACATGACAGACAGACAGATATAGACAGACAGACAAAGATACACATCAGTAGGGCCCACAGTTTTCCGCGGGTTGTGGAATTTCGAGCTGAGCCGCAGAATTTGCTTTTTTCCCTGGAATTTTGATATTTCTGCGGAATTTCACAGAATTTTGCAGAAATTGAGAAATGGCCGATGATCAGTACGATCGTTGGCTTCACAACATAACTAAATAGATTAACTATATCACAGAAAAGATCAAACTAATCTGCCTAAAACTGTGAGCCATCATAATACGACACACAATGATAAATAAACACAATTGGGTTTGACATATTGCACTTTTGAAAAGAAAAAAGATTGATAATTTTCTTTGAATGTTGCTAGCGTAACTGAGCACAATGCCAGCCTTCAACAACTGAAGTTTATGCACAGAATAGAGCTCAGTTTATTCACAAACGGACGGCCGCAGTAAGCCACGGAATTTAAACAATTTTGCCGTGGTGACGCCGGTGAGCCGCGGAATTATGCGAACTGGCCCTCGGAATTTGGCAAAATTTGCTGCTGATAACTGTGGTCTCTACACATCAGCATGCATAAGTAAGGAGACTTCATGCTATACCATCTTCATATTCGACCAAACCATTCAGGCAACTCGGTAGGCAAAGTAAGTACTGGTAATGGCCACTGTTATGGAAGAAGTGGTGAGTAGATAGTGTTACCAGGACTGACTCAGGCAGTTAAATGTGCTGGCTTTTAATAGAGCTGATCATCCAGCCCTTTTTTTGTTGTATGCTAGCTCCGTTGGTTTAACCCTTGCCGGATTAAAATGCTGAAGAAGGAGGTCAGTTTTTACGCACGAAAGCAGTTTCAGCGCATCTTAGCCATTGCAATTCTGTCTGTCCGTCTGTCCGTTCGTCTGTCCGTCACACTGGTAAATCAGGCAAAAACGGTCCAAGCTAGGATCACCAAATCTTAACCGTCGGCTGCCTGGAAGACTCTAGTTTCAGGAACCGTAAAGCTTTTCCATAAATTCGAAGAGGGTCACCCCGAATGAGGGCCCTAAATGAGAGGGGGGTGGTCAAAATTTGCGATTTTCGGCCAATAACTCGCTGTATCTCAGTAACGGTGCGAGATAAGGCCTAGGTTACTATTAATC
>Ga0209367_1013133_pt1 | contig 10715 bp, 12 predicted proteins | sample WorMetLIZISLAND2_FD_187412 | JGI IMG/M metagenome (GOLD analysis project Ga0209367, IMG submission 187412) | Marine gutless worms symbiont microbial communities from Max Planck institute for Marine Microbiology, Germany - Olavius geniculatus... ... | reverse complement strand
ACTCCAAATGAAGCTGTCCACTCTGACTGGTATGTGGTGAGGAATTCATCTTGCTGACACTGGCATTCTGACAAAATGGTTTCCTGGAGAGAAAGGGTACTCACTGCAGAGGCCACGAAGGCGGAATTTGCAAGAGAGGATACCCTTCTAACTCCCAGGCCACCATCCCTAATTGGCAAAGTCGCCTGAAGCCACTATATTATTATTATTATCTGCGATAGAGACATTGCATTTATCTGCAGTTAATTGCCGATGTCGTTTTGCGTGTTTGGAGGAAGTTGTTCGAGGTTCTGTGATGGGAGTGGCTGCTGGGGCCCGGGTCCCGGTGACTGTGTGGCATGTACTCATTACTGGCGGGACGGAGAATGCGTCGGCGAGTGTGACGTCGCCGATGGCTTCTATATTAACGCAACTTCCAAACATTGTCTGCGCTGCAGCCCGGAGTGTCGTAGCACCTGCAGTGGACTGGTAAATTCGGCTGTGCTGTTTTTGCTGCTTAACTTTGTGGATTTTTTTTTGTTTTTGACATCTCTTTCTATCGTGTTCACAGTATTTGTATTGAATGTTCATGGTTGTGTTTCTGTTGGGTGAATGTGTTTTAAATGAATGTTTATCTTACTTTACCTTACTTTTGGGGTGGGCAGGTTGTTGCACCTGCCCAGTGCTGAGGCGATATCAGTTCAATCCAATGTGCATCCACGGAAAACTATGGTAACCAAGGGTCACATAAATGACTGTGAAGCTGAAATCAGCATTAAAGCCGATGATTTACCAGTCAGTGAGCACTGCAGCATGGTAAGGTGTATGATGACAGTTCACATAAAGTTGGTCTGCTCTTGGTTGGCTGCTGTCTTCCGGATTTTAGAGATCTTTCGAGTCTTTGGAGTGATTATGTGAATCGATCACTGTGTATAGCTATTTGTCAGACAGTGTGTGTTTCATTTGTGTTTGAAGTTAAACTGCTTTCTCTTAGCTTTTAATAAGCGCATATGAATTAAATTACTTACTGAGGTGTCGCTGTCATTGTGTGTGTTTGTGGCTGTTACTTTTTCTGAACTACTGTTCGTTTTTCTGCATGTTTCTTTCTTTCTCATTCCTGGTCAGGGAGGCCGGTCACCACCTCAATTCACTCCAGAAAGTCCCATTGGCGTCGAGGATCCGTGTTAAATTTTCCTCCAGGCCAGACGTCCCGCCAGGCCTGGTCATGAGCTGGACACTGTAGCCCCAGGTACGCTGCTGTCTCGTCGGTGCTGTTGCAGTGTGGACAGGTGGCAGAGTTCCAGTGCCCAATCCAGTAGAGATATCCTGCCAGCAGTGGAGAATGGCCAGTGCGTAGCTGGGCCACCATAACGCACTAGTTCCTGGTCCAGTCACGTTGCCAGCGTTGGAACTTGTTTACACTGCCGACGAGCACCATATGGGTTCTGGCATGGGGGTCGCTGAGATACCTGACGTCAGCGACACTCTGTTGATGCCGTTTGATGGCACGCAAGCAGAAATGAAATTTATAGGTACTGAAAACTGTGTTAATGTGGTGCCTCTTTTAGCTTCAAGGTCGGCTTCTGTGTTGCCTTCCAGACCCACATGTCCCAGAATCCACTGGGCATTGACTGGGTTTGACGAAAAAACGGTTGCAAGAACTGGAGCTGCATGTGATGTCCGTCTATCTGTCTGTGTGTCTATACTGTTGCTTGTCTGTTTACTTCTTCATGTCTATGTGTGTTTGCTTAGGGTACGGATGAGTGTGACTCGTGCCGTAACTTCCAGGATGGTCCATACTGCGTGGCGGAGTGTCCCGAAGCAACATACCCAGACTCGGAAGGCCGCTGTCAGCCGTGCCATGTCAACTGCGTGGGTGGCTGCACCGGTCCTAATGACGGCATCGGTGAAGGCGCCTGCAAGTTCTGTGATGTTGTTCTCTACGACGCTTCTGGTTCTTTCTGCCTCGATCGATACAGCGACTGTCCCAATAACTTCTTTACAAGATACAAACGCGATGATGAAGCCGGTAAACGTTACACGGTGAGTATAAAATTGTGGCATTTAGATATTTTTCAGAGCGGTTAAATTTTTTATTGGAGATGCATTACTAAAAGCATTGTAAACTGGATATGATGCATCTTTGTGAACGAGTTTTCAGCTCAGTTGGATATGTTGTCGACAAAACAACGATCATCTCTTTCTCCATAGACTACGAACATTCTATTCTGCCTAAAAGACTGGACGAAAAACACTCGCTAATCGTGTCTTACTGTAGTTGTGATAGCTGTTAGCTTAGTTATTGATGATGGTTCTAAACGAAGATATGTGTCATATGTGTTCTTAGATAATGATCAGTTTAGTTTTTAATCAAAATTAACGATTAAGTAATCATTCGTGTTTGAAAAGTTAACTATTGAAAATTATTTACTGGCATTTGTTCTGCTTTTGTCTTTTTTGGCCGCCCGGAATGGTACTACCCGGAAGGCCTTATATTTTACTGCAGTTCTTTGTTTATTTTTTTCAATGCGAGATCTCCGTGGTCCCTCGTGCGATCTTCGTGAACTTTTGCCACATGGTCGGAAGCATGTTCAATTTTATAATTTCAGTCCAAAAATTTGGGGCACAATTCCCAAAAAAATTTGGTGGCGAAAAATATCCCAATTTGAGCGCAAATATTTGCCGAACGGATAGAAATATCCAAAATCGGAAAACTAGGTGATCGACAGCGTTTCCCCCCGCGTTTGGATTTCAACCTCGCAAACTTTTCCCCCATCAGACTTACGTCGCCGGGCGGCCTCACGTTGGGCTCTGCCCCGAATTTCTTGTTTAAGATACATATTTGCGTGCAGGCCTGAAATGGTTGTGCATTGATGTAGCTATGTAATACGTGCAGACTTGCCATCCATGTGACCCGCAGTGCAGAGGTTGCGATGGCCCGTCAGCCGCCAGCTGTGTTGAGTGCGTCAATTACAAGCAGAGAGACTACTGCGTTGCTTCGTGCTATGAGGACTACTTCATTGACAACAGCACAAAGACGTGTATTGCGTGTGACCGACAGTGTCTAACGTGTCGCGGTCGCACTGCGTCCGACTGCATTACCTGCCGGAAAGTAAAGCTGTATCTTGATATGGACGAACGTGGTCCAGATACCCCAGTACGTGTGTCTGATTTTGACTCTCTCTTTGTCGTACTGTTTGGCGTGTAAGCAGGCCCGTCAGGAGGGTGGGTAGGGGGGCAAGTTACCCCGGCCCCCACGACGTTTCGGTGGCCCTGCTGTCACTCAAAAATATAAAGTTCACTAGAATGCACTATATTGAAAAGAAAAATTCAAAATATTTTTCTTTAGAGGGGCCTCAGGAAAATGTTTCCCTGGGCCCCGCTGTGGCTCTCGACGGTTTGTGAGTAAGTGTCCGTAAAATTTAGTGCTGCACTCGATGCATTATTGATCATTACTGGCTGCAGAAGCGATGACATCTTCAAAAACTGTTAACACGACAACTTACGAACTGCTGCACTTTGCTTGATGGAATTTTGAACGTGTCTCTTGACAACCTGTAGAGGCTGGTTGAATATCAAGGTCATAGGTCAAGAGTTCCACTACTGACGTTCAGACTCAGTTTGAATATTTATGTTTTACAAGGTAAAATAGTGACATAACAGGTGTGGCCTGCATGCCACTGAGTAGCACATTTTTTACAGAGTCTACCAGTGAAAAAATTGTGAAAATTGGTCAATATTCAGCAAAGATATGGACAAAGTACCATAGCTTACTTTTTTGGCCCACCCTGCATGCTTCACTTTTTGTGCACCATGACATCTGGCGCGGTTGTAGTTTCAGTGTATGAACGTTTGCCCCGACTCGGCACCGAAGATGTTGCCAGACGAAAACTCCGACTCAATGCTATGTGTCACTGAGGCCATCTATAGCGAAGTTATAGCCAGTGACATGTAAGTTTATAAAGATTCTATTTTGTTGTTAAACATTCATTCATAACGTGTAATCTGATGACAACCATTTGTGTTGCCATTGTTGGTGGTAGCATATTATAAATTTTTCAATATTATAATGTAACTGATATAGTGAATTTTAGGATACAAACATTTTCATTTAGTTGCTGTTCCAATGTTGAAGGATTTTCATAGTATCTGTGTTTTTGTCGTCAGCACATGCCTTCGTTTAATAGTTGACAAATTCTGTGTTTTGTGTGTCTTTTTGCATCTTTTTATGATATATTTTGTTGTCAGTTAAAACTCATCGTTGCAACCTGCTTCAGTCCAGCACTTTTGATAAACATTTATTGAATAGTTAATTGATTGATCGGACTAATCGATTGAGTGATACTGTAGGAACGTTGGAGCTATCGTAGGAGGTGTTCTGGTGGCACTGATCTTAGTTGGAGTGGTCATCGTCGTCGTTGTCTTCTTGAGGCGGCAGTCGGCTCGCTCGGAGGAGAACAAAGCTCGCATTAACGCTCGCTTGGCCGGTGAAGACGAGATTCTGGTAAGTAAAGCATCCGTGTGTCTACTGCACAAGCATTCCTGAATTGCTGCTTCGGCGTTGTGATTCATGCCATTTATTGGTATGTTTGACAGCGTGTGTGTGGGCGCCAATCTTATGCATCTTTAATTAATTTGTTCACTATGTATGGCTCTATGCAAATGTGTTCTGGTTGATGGATCGACCGATTTTATGCCATTGAGAATGCATCCCAGTCAGACATGCTTCCTTACTATTCCATTATTATCTGTATGTATGTGCATTGCCTGTAACTGTATGTCGGTACGTACGGTTTAGCCACAATATATGCACACACGAGAAAGTACAAATCATACAGTAACCAAATTTGCAGCATTTGTTCACGTTGTCTGTGACCTTACCTTACCTTAACTTCGGGGCGGATGCCACCCGTTAAGGCAGCATCCAGTGCTCAGGCCACCAGGTGGGCCCATTGCACATCCCCGTAAAGCCAAAGGCTAAAGAAATCTCCCTGAAGCTTTGAGAAAAGACCGACGTATATTATATAAGTCCTTATACTCAATACAGTAGAGGCCTAGATGGTTAAGTCTAGTGAGTGAGATTGTGTCACATCTCGCAAGTAGATGGAAGGCTCTCTCTTCCTCCTGTTGACAAAGGGGGCAGAGTGGGCCCGACCTGACTTTCATCAAAGTCAGATGCCGGTTAAGGTCTACATCACCAGTTAATAAACCTATAAGGATACGAAGATCCTTTTTAGGTAATCGTAGGGTATATGTAAAGAGACTAAGATCAACTCCTTTGAGCATGGATTTAGCCTGCCTACACCCCGGTGTTGAGTTCCACAGTTGACACTGTTCCCAGAGAGCCCACTGTTTTATAGCATTATGCACAGTGGTGGAAGAAATGCCGAGGACCGGTTCAGGTCCAATGTAATGCTGTGCTGATGCTTGCTTTGCAAGTTTATCAGCTATCTCATTGCCTGGAATTCCATATGTCCAGGAACCCAGAGCAAATGAACGCTGTTAAAAATGGCCAGCTCCTGCAGGGCTGCCATTGTTTCTAAAACCAATGCAGAAGTAACCTTGGGTGAAGACAATGCCTTTGAGGCCGCCTGACTATCGGTACACATGGCGATCGAGTCATTGTGTCTCTGATGTAAATCGTCAGATTTAACACATTGTAAAATGGCATAAATCTCAGCCTGAAATACTGAGCATAGTGTACCTAAAGGTAAGGAAATGTCTTCCCCTTTAGATTGATTATAATAACTGGCCCCGCTATGAGTAAGGTAACGTGAGCCATCAGTGAAAACAAACAACATTGTCGTCAAGTCTGACTTTGTTGTTATCCCAATCCTCGCTAGAGGAAGTTTCTATAGCATAATTATTATCAAAGATGAACTTTGTTAGTATTTTATCACATCTCATCTTAGAAATAGGTATGAGTTGTGAAAGATATGAATGAATAAGTGTATGGCCACAGTTAGTAGATACCCACTGGGCAGCTAGCTTTAATCTGTTACAAGCAGACATGGCTTTCTGCTTGACATAAACCGGTAATGGTGTAATGCCAAATATTATCTCAAGGGCTGCAGTGGGAGTGGTTCTTACTGCACCAGAGATATACAAGCAAGCAAGTCTCTGAAGATGCTCAGGTTCTTTGCTTACTGTTTTATGAGTGGTTTGGGACCACCACATAACTGCTGCATAGCAGAACATTGGCCAAATAACGGCAGTATACAACCAGTGAACAACTTTGGGAGTCATACCCCAAGTGGCTCCTGAACTCGTCTTAGCTATGAAAAAGGGTCGTCTGTGACACTATTTGTACAAAATTTTGTAGCAAACGGACCTCGTTTGACAAACTTACAGTAAAAAACTAAACATACCGATGGACCCAAGTTCGCAGACTCGAGAATGGCCACCGTCAGACCTTATTTTAAGAGTTCTATGGTAACTGCTGATAACCATCGGTTTTCCTTCACAAAATAGTTGACTGTGTTTATCTCAATTTTTCATGCTGATTAATTTTTTATTATTTTTTATTCCCTAGTTTTCTGTTCAGTACTGTGCATTGGACTAAGCTACTTTTTAGTTTTTGAGTGTCGCTTAGTCTTTGAGGCATGGGTTAATTGTTTGTGTTAAGGACCAGATATTTCTGCTGTTTTATAATAATTATAGGTACGCATATGTTAGGTACATGCTCCCCAAAGACACGATAAACAAAGAGTTTATTTATCGCATGTTTGGGGAGCGTGTGTGAGTATATTAATTTTTGTATTCTTCGAGTCACATCACATATTAAAGCTGCCATCTTTCTCTTAACTTCTTAAAGCAACCGCTTCGTTCTTTTTAATATTACTGAAGATTTTACATATCTGATTAAATTAATGGTGCTGTTAATATGCTATACAAATTCATTAAAAAATACAGCCTTTAATTTCTAATTCGTTGACATGTCGGCTTATCGTTGACTGCTTCAGCCTACCAGTTTATTGAAGGAAGAATGCTGTATTTGTCTTCCGCAGCCTATGGTACCAAGCTCTGCTAGACCGGACATGGCTCAGATGAGAATTATTACAGAGTCTGAACTGCATCGTGGAGACGTAATCGGCTCTGGTGCCTTCGGGACAGTCTACAAGGTCTGTGAGCTGTTGCATTGGTAACAGCCAGCTATTCCGAAGGTCCGCTATTCCGAAAGTCCATTGTGCAGATACGTGCCACAGTGCTAACGTTTGGGTTAAGGTTAAGGTTAGGGTTAGGATTAGGATTGGGGTTAAGCTTAGGGTCAGCCTTGGGGTTAGGCTTAGGGTTATGTAATAGTAGACTTTCGGAATAGTGGACCCAAATCATTGCATTAAATTCTAAAACAGTTTGCAAACTGGCAGAAGTATAATTTCTTTGTTGTCACTCGGCTACAGTTTTGTGCCTTTCCTAAAATGCAATTGTTACATAACATATTTACAGGGAGCTCCGGCAGCACCTATATGTAGCTTTATACCACACTAAAAGGCGACGTGTGATGACCTTTTTAATGAAAGATATGAATTTGAAATATTTATTATTCATCTCCGAAAGATAAATAATTTTAGGGAAATGGACCCAATTTATTTAGTAAGAAAAATAAGCCAGAATTTAATTTTATTTTACCAACAATACAAAGGTACATTACGACACAAAATACACTACATAAAGGTTAAACTTTCTGCAAAGGTTAAACTTTTTGTTTCGTTATTATGTGTATGTGCAATTTTGCCTGCAAAGTTCATCCCCGAAATGACCTATACTGTGTCGGGTGGGACGTTAAACCCTACTCACTCACTCACTCATTCAGGTCAGCACAGTTATGTGGCATTTTGTTGTGTTTTCCACGCCGTGTATGTAATAAACCCTTCACGTCAGTGCTTTCATGGCGTCACACCACTGAATAGGTAACAATAAGGTTGTCAATCCTGTGCAGAAGTCTTCATTGGTAATTTTCATGCACAGATAGAAGGGGAGCTGGCTTAACATGGAATAACCTTAGAAAATTTGGACGGTCAAACAAAAATTGAAAACTGAACCATAGTCGTAGAATTGTCAGTAGTATATGTTTGTTCAAAACGATTGTCAGGGCGTGTGGGTGCCGCCGAATGAGAACGTGAAGTTGCCGGTAGCAATAAAGGTTCTGAACGAAGGATCTTCAGTGACTGAAAGCCGAGAGCTGTTGGACGAAGCTCGTATAATGGCGTCAGTGGTTCATCCGTATTGTCTGCGTGTCGTTGCTGTCTGTATGACAGCTCGACTGATGCTGATTGTTCCTCTCATGCCACTTGGCTCTCTGTTGGACTACGTCCGCAAGAACCGAGCCAACATCGACTCTAAGACGATGCTCAACTGGGCCACACAGATCGCTCGCGTGAGTTGACCTGCTGGTTTTTTTGCTTCTCTCACATAGTGTGGGCACATTTATGGTATAAGACCATTTACTGCTTCACAGGCTGAAAAGTGATACTCATTTTTGCCATCTCATGTAGGGTAGAGCGCTTAGTCGATCTGGGTGGCTGGTTATGCACTGAGACAGTTCAACTTCCTGCACACAGTCAGCTAGTGTAGAGTAACTTCATTGATTGAATACAACGTGTGTTACTTTTTGTGCATGAAAGCAGCTACTGCTTTCAGTGCATCTTAGCCATCGCAATTCTGTCTGTCTTTCTGTCTGTCTTGTCACACTGGTGGATCATTCAATAGCGGTGCAAGCTAGGATCACCAAATCTTCACCATCGGCTGCCTGGAAGATTTTAGTTTCAGGAACTGTAAAGCTTTTCCATAAATTTGTAGGGAATCACCTCGAACAAGGGCACTAAATAAGAGGGGGTGCGGAAAATTTGCGATTTTTAGTCATTAAGTCGCTGTGTCTTAATAACAGTATGAGACAGGCCTCGGTTACTATTAATCATTAACACTGTGTCTCAAAAAAAAACATCCCCGACATTGTTGACTGTAACTCGAAAAACAGCTATCAAGTTTTTATAGTTTTTGGTACGAATATTCCTGACAAAACTTGCCACCAAATGACCATTCAGTTTTCCACCTCACCCAGTGTATGCTTCTGCACTACCTAGGAAAGCAGATCAAACCGAATATGTGTTGAAATAAACAGAAAAGCTAAAAAAAACATCTCCATCATTATCGATCGTAACTTGAAGAATGATTAGCAGATTGAATTAATTTTTGGCAGAATCATTTCTGACACAACTGGCTATTAAATAAGTGTTTTAGTTTCCACCTCACCCAACGTTTGCTTTTACACTACCTAGGGAAAGCAGACCAAGCATAATACATGTTAAAATGAATGAAAAACGTCGATAAATTCCATCTATCCTAATTTGTGGGCTTGTCTATTACAAGGTTTGACTGTCATGCACCAGACGAAGTTTAGGAATGTTTGTGAAGTCAAGAAGTGACTGGTAGAGCCTGGATTGGTCTGGAGCAGAACTTTATCAAAACTGCTGTCAATAAATGGAGAAAGCATCATCTTGCCTATGTTCACATAGTGGGCCAACACTTCAAGCAATTTTACTGCAGACAGTTGAAAAATGAACAACTGAATGAAATATCGGCCAAAGTTTCAGAAATGTGAACAAAATGTGTTTTACACATTATGTTAATTAAGCAATCATATCGCATGGGATAAAAAGTGATATTTCGCTGGTTGTGGTTTCCCCAGGTAGTGCAGAAACAAATGTTTGGTGAGGTGGGAAACTGATTAGTTATTTGATCGCAAGTTGTGTCAAGAATATTCCTGCCAAAAATTGTCAAAATCTGATAATTGCTTTTCAAGTTACAGTCAAAAATGTTGGAGATGTTTTTTTGAGACACAAGTGTAGGAAGTCGTACACTGGTTCTCGATTGCCACTAAATTCAATGATTTTAAATGACCTTGAACGCTAAAACAGAGGTTTTACGGATTATTTTGGCGATTTTGGGCTGCGAGACACATTTCAAGAGTGAATTGCGCCGAAACCAATTGAGATAGACATGGACAAGCTGCATATGAAATTTTCAGCATTAAACGTAGATTTTGACATTCCAAGTCTTGATTTTCTAGGTTCAAGGAAACTTGCACACGAGGGCATCGCCCCCATAAAAGTCGTTATTTTACCGTTGTTGGCCAGTCTTTCATGAAAATGGTTGCAGATAGGCATGGACATGCTGTCTATCACAACAAGCACTATTGACAAGCTTTTCAGACGTATCATCATCGATGATGACAGAATCTGAACTTCCAAAATAAGGGGTTTTATTGATTTTTGCAGTCTGGCTGCAGTGCACACTCCAAGAATGAACTGCGATGAAATGGCTGGAGAAAGATGGACAGTTTATGAACAGGAACTGCTATAGGCTTTCGTGCATTTCATGAACATTAGCTCAAACTTCTTGGACATCGCACTATCATCTACCACTGTTTTTGCTGTAGTTTTGCTCATGCTGTTTGCAGGGAATGGAGTATCTTGAAGGACGTGGAATTGTGCATCGTGATTTGGCTGCAAGAAACGTCCTCGGTAAATTTCTTTATTTGCTGTCTTGTTTGATGTCAGTGTGTGAGATTTTTTTAGTTCGTGTCAGGTTATCTGACATACTGTTTGCACTTTAATCATAAAATTTCATTTAAATGGGAATTTTTGTAACATTTCTCCAACTTGTTCAGGAATTATTGCTCAGTTAAATTTTGGTATCTGGTTATAACATATGCCATGTTTAAACAGTTATAGACA
>Ga0209367_1013131_pt1 | contig 10715 bp, 3 predicted proteins | sample WorMetLIZISLAND2_FD_187412 | JGI IMG/M metagenome (GOLD analysis project Ga0209367, IMG submission 187412) | Marine gutless worms symbiont microbial communities from Max Planck institute for Marine Microbiology, Germany - Olavius geniculatus... ... | reverse complement strand
TTCTGATTTCTACTCAGCAGTGATAATCCGTCAAGGACTATTCAGTCCCTCTGTTCAACCGCTGTTTGGTCTAGTGCTTAAACTACACGGTCTCGCGATGTCAGGTCTCGCGATTTCAGCGTCCCCGTTTTCTGCTAAAATAGCCAATTTTTACATTCCTAATTCATCAAAATTTGGGACTGTTATTTTTGGACTACTAGAACGCCGACCCTGGGGTTCCTAAGAGCGAAGACGCTAAGCTAATCTAGCTTATATAGGCTAATTACTTTTGACAGACAGATCGACCTAGACGACCTCAATACATTCATCGTTGCAGATGAGACAGGCAGAGCGACAAATTATTTTTTGCTATGCACATGTGCGTCGCCCGCTAACAATCGAATCCGGCTGTCAAAGTGCGCTAGTTGCGATAGTAGGCCTATGATTCAGTGACAGCGGCAATTAAGGGGACGGGTCGACGGGACAGTTCTTTCCTATAAATGTTAGCATTCGGGAAAAAAATTTCTTTTTGTCGCAAATGTTCTTCCAGAAACAAAATTTTGACCTGGAAATCCCTATTTCGGGAGAATCTAGGGCAAAGTTAAAATTTCGAAAATTGTAGCTATCCGTCAAAAACTACAACTTCTTCCTCTCCAACTTTTTTTACGCGCGAGAGCTAGCATAGCTACAGCGCGTATTAGCTACGGTAATTCCGTCTGTCTTGGTGTCTGTCACGTACCGGTACCGTTCCAAGACCAGGTGAGATAGAGACTTCGGGTTTTCACCGTATGATAGCTTAGAGTCTCTAGTATTTTGCGACAAAATTTCATGCCACGGATCCGCACAAACGAGGGGACAAAAAAGGGGCACCCACTTAAAAAGGCATTATTCTACCACTATTGGCTCGTTTAACGTAAAAGTGGTTGCAGATAGGCACAGACATGCTGCTTATTAACAAGCATTGGCGACGAGCTTCTTAGGAATGTCAACATCCATGACCTTAAATGACCTTAACCCCTCTTCCCCAAATAGGGGGTTATAGTGAAGTTTTCGCGATTTCGTTCTGTGACACGCATTTCAAGAGTGAATTGCGCCAAAATGGCTGGAGATAGACCAAGACAACCTGGGTATAATATTTTCAGCATTGAATGTAGATTTCAGCATTCACGTCCGGACCCTGTAGGTTCAAGGAGGCCTGCGCACGCGGGTGTCAAAGAGGGGTACGCTGCTAAAAAGTGGTTATTTATCCGCTGTTGGCTTGTCTAGCGTGAAAATGGTTGCAGATAGACATGCTGCTTATCGTAACAAGCACTAGCGACGAGCTCTCTAAGAATGTCAACATCGATAACCTTCAACCATAAAATAGAGGTTTTAGTGTTTTTTGGCTGCAAAAGAGCTAGTTGCGGCGAAATTAATGGAGACAGACCAAGATTATTGCGAACAGGAACTGCTATAGGCTCTCGCGCGTATCATTAGCATTAGCTCAGATTTCTTGTTAATCCACGACGCCGCTGATGACGCGTGACGACAGCAGTTACAGTGAGTAGCCTTAGTTGTCATCTTAAAATGCATGTACGGAGCGACAGAAATGAACGAAATGAACTAAAAGCATCTCGACGCTCCGTTTCTCATTTCGTTTAAGTGTATTTCATCGGCTGTTATTGCGTCACCGAGCCCACGTTGAGAAAAAGATAGATTAATCTAGCTGTATGGTATTCGTATGATTACGAATTAACACGGCGCGCTATAATTATTTGTGTTTGCGACTTCAGACAGTCCACATCACTACCGCGTAAACCAAATACTGGAGAAAGGCGCCGACGACTACAACGACGACGACACGGCAGACAGGTGGCTGTCCGATAATATACTGGCGCATCTGTTGCGGTCGATCGTCTTTTCAGACATCCGTCAACAACTTCACGACCCCCCGGACGCCTCATCGTCCACCCGAGGCGACCCAGGCGTCGACAGGAAGCGCGGCCGATCGTACATCGGACGGCGATCGTCGTCGGCGGGACACTCGACCGAGAAGCGAGCCGCCGACCGGGAAAGAGTTTACATCGGCAAGCGGACCAGATGGTCGTCACCGGCCATTAACTAACTGAGTGACTTTAATGATCCGCCCAACACACATTCGTTGTAATTGCAGCGCACGCACTCACGCTCACGATCGTCAATAGCACACCCACGCATCCTTGTAATTATCACAGTCGCCAGCGGTAATCTTAATTGAATATGCGCATCTTGAAATTTCCAACAAACTCACACTTTCATTGAGAACATTAGGCCTAATTAGAAATCTGCTCGGAAATGTCTGTACACATGTGAAAGCATATGCTGCTCGTTGCTGGTGTTGTTCTGTTAACTGCCCGAAACTGTATCTTTTGTTTTTACGCGCGACAGCACCTAGACTGCTTTAGCGCGTCTTAGCCATCGCAATTTTGTCCGTCCGTCCGTCAAAAGATCAGTCAAAAACGTTGCAAGCTAGGATCACCAAATATCCACCGTCAGCTGCTGCCTGGGAGACTCTAGTTTCAGGATCCGTTCAATGACCCTGAACGCCAAATGGCCAAAATAGAGGTTTTTATGGATTTTTTGGCGATTTCAAGCTGCGAAACATATTTCAAAAGCGAACTGCGCCGAAATCAAATGAGATAGACATGGATAAGCTGCGTAAAAAATTTTCAGCATTGAACGTGGATTTCGATGGTTCAAGTCTTAATTTTCTAGGTTCAAGGAAACCTGCGCATGAGGGCATAAAAAAACGGTACCCGCATAAAAGTCGCTATTTTACCGTTGTTGGCCAATCTTTCGTGAAAACGGTTGCAGATAGGCATGAACATGCTGCCTATCACAAGCACTAGTGATGAGCTTTTCAGTGGTATCAACATCGACGTCTTTCTTTGAAAGACCCTGAACTTCCAAAATAAGGGTTTTAAAAATGATTTTTGCGATCTTCTGCTGCAGCGCACACTTTAAGAATGAACTGCGACGGAATAACTGGAGATAGGCTGACAGTTTGCAAACTGAAACTGCTATAGGCTTTCGCGCGTCTCGTAAGCATCAGCTCAAATTTCTTGTATAACGTTAGTATGAACGATTTTAGTCAGCTTCGAAACTGACAACAGCTTAACACTACAATGCAGAATTTAAAAAAAAGTATTAGAATGGGCTCTTGCACGGTCGCCATAATATACACTGTCCAGAAAAGTAGTATACTAAGCTCATGCCGATAACATTGCAAATTCTCGACAGATTTTCATAATTCTTTCACTGGCACGCTCTGTAGAGAATTTGCAATTAAACTGTTACTAAAGACCCGCCGCACCCGAAAGGCATCGCTACACTACCTTGTGAAACATGAAAGCTGTAAACTAGCGTTTTCTGCGCACTGGACCATAGTCTTGCCAAATCACGGGCTATCACTACCAGAGATATTGCATACGGCAGGTAGCACCTATGCCTGCGTTAAGAGAATCAAGGTGTTTCATTAACTTGAACTCCAGCATGACAGGATTGACGAACGTCACGGTGGCGTAATCCAATTTAAACGTTCCATCTGTCACCATTAACGACTGACTGAACATTATTCTTGCGCCAACTAAGCATTTTTGCTCCATCTTATTCGTTGCTGCAACGGACGCCATTCTCAATTTTTTTCCAGCATAGTTGGTGCAAAGAGCATTTTATCACTAAAACAAATGAAAATTACGTCAGTCAACATTTCTGAAGTCTGATCAGCTATGCAGTTCTTCAGGAGACTTCTATTTAAACACTTCAAACCAAGATCGCTGTGAATAAAAGATACTTGACACCAACTCGTGGTACTTGGCGTATTAAATGATGAATTTGTAGCTGGTCTTACTGGCTTAGTAACAGCTCATCTATCATGATCACATTTTCTGCAGTTCATGCACACTTAGTTAATTAGTTTGCCATTGTTGTGTTTCGATTGGCGCAATTTTCGAAAATGTATGTTGGGTAAGGTAGTGTAGCGACACGTGTAGGGGTGTGGTGGGATTTTCAATGATAGATGTGTCAAAAGTGTCCCCCTAAAAATCTTCAATGAACAACCACAGACCTGCACGGAATATCAATGTAACATCTACACCAAGTCCACAAAAAATGTCACACATTATCGTTACTATAGCTACGCAAAATATTAACTAATTTTCTAAATCCTTTCACTATGCAATCGGCGGACAACTGACAATAAAGCAGTTATTAAATAAACATCCCACGATAACTGTGTGGAAGAGTTTGCACTGAGTTAAGAAAATGCACCAGGAACACACCGAAAAGTGTACGGCATTTCGCACGAGAAACTGTATCTGCATGAAAGAGGGCACTTTTAATATCTGACTGAACTAGAAATTTGAGACAGAGCCTAATGCAAGACTGCCCCATGCCATGAATCCAGGGGGAGGTCCCAAATTTTGGGATCCAAGTTAAAAGCACACCAATATTCTGATCACATGACAAAGTTTCATGGCAATCAGAAAAGGGATCTCATAGCGCCATCTTGTATATGTCAATATGGCACAGCATCCGATGATCATTATGGATTATACAGGGTGGGCCAAAAAACCCAGACCTGTTTGAGCGTTGATAATTCAGCGATAGTTACCGGTAGAAAGGCGTGTTATATGTCAAAAGCTTTAGATATTGTAAACAAAAAAAGGCCGAACTTGCATAGCAAATCATTTAAATATTCTTTGCCTAATTTGCATAAATCTGCATTACCCCTGAAATTAGGCATTTGCCTGCACTCCCATGTGCCTGCGTTCATTGAACTCAAAGTCACTGCCAAAAAGTCCAGATTTAAATTCTGTTACTTATTCACTGTGGGGGCATTGCAACAAATAGCATGGTCACAAAATTTCAGTAACTGACCTGCTAAAACGTGTGCTAATCGATGCTGGGCTCAGCTGATCCTGAACACATTGATTCCATTGATCGATCAGCTGCCTAAAAGGACTGATGACAGTTATGAATGCAAAAGCTGGGCAACTGCCCATGTCAAATTTCATTTAAACTCAACGTGTGTGTTAATGATTGTTGATATTTCACTGTATGCTGAATGAAAATCAACTTAAATTCATGTGTTACTGCCAATTTAGCACGATTTTAGGGGTGGGGTAGATTTGTGTAAATCAGGCAAAAAATATTTAAATGCTGAGACAGGCAAGTTGTACGCTTCTTCTGTACACAATTTCAAAACTTTTGGCATATTAAGCATCTTTCCATAAATAAACATCGCTAAGTTAAAAAAGCTCAAATATCCATGATAAATCCATGTGTTACAGTCAAATTTGCCAGAATTTCGGGGGTGACAAATATTATGCCAATTACGCAAAGAATATTTAATTGCTTCACTATGCAAATTTGTTATTTATTCTTCACAGCATTATAAAACTGTTGACGTATCACACGTCTTTCTACCATTAACCGTCACTGAGTTACCAACGCTCAAACAGGTCCGGTTTTTTTTGGCCCACCCTGTAAATATGGTAAAATGCGCCTCCCTCCAAAATCCTTCAATGAATCTTGACAAAATTTGGTTTCAACTCCTTCCAGGTAAGTGTGAGGGAATTCTACACTGGTCGCCTTGCATCAATTAGTACATGGACTGTTTAGCCGACATGCAGCACCAACTTAGCTGTTGTACATACATGTGTCATGATATTTTGTGTTATCTCCGCTAAGGTGAACGTAGTGAACATTGGAGGAGATTAAGAGTTTAGTCGTTCTGTCTCCACCAAGTGAAGTGATTTAAACATTACTACTAATACTACTACTATATATACAACAAGAAAAGAGGAAGAAGAAGGAAGAGCCGCTTCGCGGCAGGGGAAAGGGAGGGTTAAAGTAACAGCCGGCGTTGCTGCTTGTGCTGTTAGTGCATTGACGTCATTGCCATTATTAGTCATCATGTACACACACAGAAGGACAGAATGACCAAACTCTTAATCTCCTCCAATGTTCACTACGTTCACTACATTCAGTTTGTCAATTTCCTGAATTTTCATGACAGCTAATCAACTTAGATATTTCCACGTTATCCACACAAATGGTCAGTAAACAGCGAGTCCGTGAGTCACGTGAGTGGCTGAGCGAGTGAAGAGCTCGAGTAAGCTTCTGGGTGTACAAGCTAACCAATCAGATAGCAAGCCACCAGTTTGCGTAAACCGAAATGTTATCTTTAGACATGTTGACCGACCAGAAACTGGCCGTAAGCGAGTGAAGCTAAGTCTGTAAGTCAAGTGAGTGGTCTGACGACGGCTGACGCAGAGTGGAGCTGAGTGCTGCAACGAGACAACGACTGTTCCAAGACGTCAACGGCTTCATGCAATGACTGACACAGTGACGTCACATCGACGCCACCTTCACAAAACACACAACTATAATTTTACTATAATGCACAAAAAGTTCGTACGTCTGTCCGTCTGTCATGTCATACCCCTCTTGCGCCTTCTGTGTTGCACGGTCGTGGACCCCAACTGCAGCATTTGCGTCCTTGGGCCTTAGGTATGTATGTCCACACATCCACCCATGAGCACCATGAGGAGAGGGGGTTGAGTTGGCAGCCGGCTATCAGTATAGTGCTTAGCGCAGCGTGTAGTGCTTTGGAGCACCATCTGGTGAATGACGGTCACTTAAAGGTCCTCCAGACGGTGGGTACTTTGCTTTGTTAGTGATAATAACTACAGAGAAAAAGATTTCGCATAGACACATACTGTTGCTTGAAAGCTCATGCCCTTCGTGGCAACATCATCACATTTATTTTAAAAAAAAAATACAAACAATCTATCACAACGATATCAATTCTACCAGAAAGTTGGTTGTCAAAGAAGCACAGAGCTCACTGACTTGCCACCTGTGCAACCATCGAATATATTGAGTGGAAACAATATGGAAATATAGACCAGGTACAAAGGTGTCATTAAGACAAGAAAAACTGTGGTGCCCATGTAGTTCAGTGCAACACCCTGACTGAATATACAGGGTGTTCCAAAGAACGGGAACCCCGTTTTAATTTTGTGATAACTTCCGCAAACGTACACTGATTTTAACCATTTTCACTGCTATAACAAGTAGTCTGTAGCACATGAAGGTAAGATTACGCTGGACACCATTAAACAAATGCACAAGGCATGAATAGAGAAACAGGAATAATACAATGATGGGCCTGATAACATATGAGCACTTTGAGCTGGTAAGGGTTAAACTCAATTAGGCTGTGTTCACATAGACACGAGTATGAGTATGAGCATGGGCCGGGTTTCCGTTTGTGGCCCGCAGAAGCTGAACTCGTACGAGTGGAACGTTCACGGTCACTTGTACAAGCATATAACTCAATGCATGTCAGCCATATTGAATAAAATCGAATCGAGGAAATGCTCCGCCGTTAAAACAACAATACTCCATCACATTGCTAATAATTTTACCAACCGCGCACCACTAACGATGAACAATTTATAATGACGTCAGTTCTGACGTCAAATATGTGCCATGGCTTTTACAAAGTATATCAGTGCAATTTACGGGCAGTTTACTTCACACGAGTTGAATAAAAACATGACCTGCACAGAAACTACTCGTACGAGTGAAATTTACAGGTAACCCGTACTCGTATGTATGTGAATGTCCACCATTGAAATACACGCAAACTTGTGTTTGCCGGAACTGGTATACAGAAACCTGTACAGTGTCGGACATGTACTCGTACTCATGTTTATGTGAATGCAGCCTTAAACTACGGTAGCATACAATGATGCCAGCACCATAAACACTTGCATTACTACCATTATAATCAATGTCATCATTATTAACACGTAAGGGAAGAGTTCAACTGTTTGCCAACCTTGAGTGGAACGTGAGCCTGCAAACTTGGTGACTTGTTGCCTCAGTCGGCTGATGTCTCGGTGCAACTCCGAGCACAGGTGATGGATGCTTGCTTTTATTGACTGAATACTCGTCACTAACTGTCAACACGTGCGCAGTACCAGCAACAACTGCACTTCACCATGTCAGTGTTTATGGTATATTTTAAAGGTGGACTCCAACCAAAACATGCAGCCCAAGCAAAAAATGTGGAGCCTGTACTTTAGAAAGGTGGACTCCCAACCGTTGCGGTATTGCTTAGATAGATTAAATTCCAAATATAATAAACTTTCAGTAAAACAAATTTCAAATATTTAATAAACTTTGTAATAAACTAACCAGTTAGACGTGTTACTAATCAGATAGATACGTTGACATTTGTTGTAAAAATGCCGATAAACTGCTAAAAATTTATGCTGGCTTTTTTTGACCCCTACTATGCCCTGCCCCGAATCCAACTGGTAAACTTCCCATTTTTACCTTTTTATGGACATTGTGGAGTCCAAAAAATTTCTTAAAAGATGCTCTGCCACGTATCAACCATAAGACATAAGCTGACAAACCATCAATCATACATACGCTGACAAGCTGGCCTAACGGAGTGTGGACATGCTTCAATGTTGGACCCAAGGTCGAGCGTACAGCTGGTGCAGTGCTGGGTGAGCCACACCATGGTCGCAGTTCGTTGTCATAGCAGTAGGCAAAACTAGTGAGGAGCTGATCGAATTCCGAGAGAGCGAGACGAGCCGTTTGCTTCGTTGTCAACTTGGACGTGGCAGTTACGACATCGGGATAATTGTGCTACGAATCACAATACACATCGAAAATGATTCACTAAAAACACATTGTCACATACAACATATCTAGCAGTCAGAAACACTTGTGGATTCTGATGGAAAATCCTCCTTCTCCACTATGTTTAAAAAAGTTATCACATTGTGACTTGAACAAACTGCACAAATACTAAGCCAACGATGGCTATTACATCAAGCCAAAACACAGTATTGGATTTTGGCTTGGTGTTTTTATCTTAAAAACAGGCAGCGAGATTGCGAGAATGTCACAGTAGGCCAGATACAGTTATAGAGCAAAACTTTGATCAAAATTAACATTGCCATGTCATAGAAGAGTACTAACAAAGAAGCACAATGTTGCTAAGTTTCAGAATTTTGAAATTTTATACTAATACTTCAAACAGAAAAGTTCACCTTTTGACAAATTTCTGCCAGCATTTCTTTCTGCTGCCGTAGATCGCTGTCGAGTTTTGTGATCTCTTCCTGCAGTTTGTCCACATCAACCATGGACGTTTGTCTATCATCCGCAAAGTGTACAAGAAGTTAAGTCAAAGTACTCAGTTACTCACTTATCTGTTTTCACACCATGGTCACAATCAATCACCAGATTATGCAAAAAATGTTGAAAAACAATTCGACTGCTGTCATATGTGTCAGAACTTCTCACAGATTTCACATCTACCTCACTTTCATTAACAATATCTTCTTTATCTGCCACTGTGACAAAACACACTGTATTTCTATGATCCATCCATATGCCTGTCACATTTATGTACCATGCTCAAAGTACTCCTACAAGAAACATAACAAGAAAAGCCCAGCTAACGCAAAAGAGAACGTTCAACAGCCACACACGTTTGAAAGCCCACTTGCCAGAGGGCGCCAGATGACCGGTGGCTAATTATCTATAATGTTTTACTTGTACTCACCAGAAGGTGTGACCTGTCTCGTTCTGCCAACACCGTATTGGCTAGAAATCACAAATTTTTCCTACCCTCCTCCGATTTAGCATCCTCGTTGGGGATGACCCCTTTTGAATTTATGGAAAAGCTTCACAGTTCCTAAAACTAGAGTCTTCCAGGCAGCTGATGGTGAAGATTTGGTGATCCTAGCTTGCACCGTTTTTGACTGATCCACCCTTGTGACAAATAGACAGAATTGCAATGGCTAAAACGCGCTACAGCAGTAGCTGCTGTTGCATGCAAAAATATTGCTACAGTAGCAACGTGTTAAACTAATGCATCTCACATCAGTCAACCAACAGTGAAGGCTGTATTGGGCCAGAATACTACAAATCACAGGCTGCGCGGCAGTGCAGCACTGTTCAAGTGTGACCAGCCATTTCAATGGGAGAACCCAAAATTTGACCCCCTGTATATCCCAAACTCCTTAATTTTTCCGAACCAAAATTCGCACAGATGATTACGTCCAGCATATCTCCTGATACACAAAATTTGGTGAAAATCTGTTCACGGGGGCTTCCCCACGAATAGATGAAATATAACACTCGCGTGACTTTTTGTACTTTCTCTTCCCTTCCATTCTTTTCTTGCCGTCCTTTACAGGAAAAACGACTGAATTGATTTTAACGCAAGATGGCTCATATGATGCGGTTTCACATAAGGAAGCGCCTTTTGGGGGTTACAAAATTTAATTTCAACATTTTAACGTATTTTTTTCACAAAAATATGAAAAATTACAATGGTGCCTATGGGGAAAATTAGACAATGCTTTAAACCATCATAACTCCGGCTATGTATAAGATAGTCGTAATTTTTGGTTCTAGGGTATGGTTTTTGGGGTCGGCCAATTTAACGGTGTCATTTATATTTATCCCTGATTAACCCCTGTTGCCATGGCAACGAATTTTGGAACAAAATTGACTTTAACTCGACCCCCGTAAAAGATAATTGTGCGCTGTTTGCACCTACCCCCTACTTTTGGGCCCGGGGCTGTCCGATGGTGTTATTTAAATTTCTCCTCCGGCGACCCCTGTTGCCATGGCAACATAATTTGGGACAAAACTGACTATAACTCAGTCTGTGTAAGAGATAC
>Ga0209367_1013130_pt1 | contig 10716 bp, 5 predicted proteins | sample WorMetLIZISLAND2_FD_187412 | JGI IMG/M metagenome (GOLD analysis project Ga0209367, IMG submission 187412) | Marine gutless worms symbiont microbial communities from Max Planck institute for Marine Microbiology, Germany - Olavius geniculatus... ... | reverse complement strand
GCCTATAGTTTGATTGTGTTAGGTATTAGCTTTATTTGTATATGTTCTATGTATTGCCTATTTTTCTTATTTGTTTCAGGGCACATATTAGAGGCTTGCCCTTTGTGTCCTTTATCAGACCACATGCACTGCGTTATTGATTTTATGTTTGTAACTTTGTCTGGTATGAATTAAATGATTGAATGATTGATTGATTGGTACCGGCATTATGAAAAGATGGCATTTTTGACGTCATTTGGCAGTGAAATACGCCACGTTCGACATTTTTTGGACAAAACAAATTGGCAACGGGTTTGTTTACATTTTCACTTCCGTGTTTTTGTTTCGGACAGGTTTATAGACTTTGTGCTAAAAAGTACATAAAGGCAATACAGGAGCTTTTTTCTGCTAATGGATGCTAACAGAAGTCGTACTATGGTTACTGGAAGAACGTCAGATGGACGTTCAGTCATGGGTACGTTTCTGTACACGAGTTAGATAAACCAAGCATGCACGCACACCGTGTCTGTTTATCCGTTGAATACTGTTGAAGCCATTATAACGTAACGTGAATGGTGTGGTTGTGGTTTTGCTGTAGCATCAGAAGATGATGGTGCAGACGACAGCTATGATGACATTGAGGCCAGGCTGCAGCAGGAACGCATTGACTATCTGCAGACTCTTAGACAACGGTTTCTTAACTTTTTCTGCTACTCACGTGTTTCACTCGTGGTCTCACTGTACATTAAGTTTGCATTACACCAGAAGAACACAGATTCAGAGATGTTAAATGAGGCTAAAATCTTAAGGCCAAGACCAGAGGTATGAGACTGAGGCCGAGGCCAGGTCTTCGAGGCCGAGATTGAGGACGAGGCCGAGACCAGACGTATGAGACCGAGGCCAGGGCTTCGAGGCCGAGATTGAGGCCGAGGCCGAGACCAGAGGTATGAGACCGAGGCCGAGGTCAGGGCTTCGAGGTCGAGATTGAGGCCGAGGCCGAGACCAGAGGTATGAGACCGAGGCCGAGGTCAGGGCTTTGAGGCCGAGATTGAGGCCGAGACCAGAGGTGTGAGACTTAGGCCGAGGTCAGGGCTTCGAGGCCCAGGCCAAGGCCAGAGTTATGAGGTCAAGGCCACTCCGAGGCCAAGGCTAATTTTTCGAGGTCGAGGCCAAAGCCGAGGCCAAGCAAACTTACGAATAAAGAGTACCAAATGATGGTGGACAATGACAACATACAGCTCAATTTTTGTAGGCATGTACTGATTAACTTTCTTCTTTTGATTATTCACTGCAAATGATTTCAAATCAGTCAATGAATTTTAATTCATTTTCATAAGTAATCGGAAAGACCATGAAAACAGCAAAATTCAACTACTGTAGGCCTAGTTGTTGTTATTTTTCTCAAACTCAAGCAAAATCGCAAACAAACGATTGTGATGGTGGTGACGATAATGATGATGCTGTTGATGATGCAGTACACAAACTGTGATGTCAAAGTTTAGATGTCAAGCTTTCACTATACATATGTACGTACGTATCATGCTGTTCACATGTCAGATCAAATGTCATTGTTACACTTCAGAAAAACTAGTGCCTCAAGAACAGCATCTGACATATTAGCTCTGCATGCAGACATGATGAGGAACGCAAAAAATGTGACTGAAGAGGGGCTGCAGCAGTGGAAACTCAAGCCCAAGTTTGTCTAACGATGTGAATGTGGGGTTAAACGATTTGCCATCGATGACTGAAATGTATCGATGAAGCTGCATGGTTGTTATCAGAACTTGTCGTAAAATTGGTTTAAAACTTTTGCATGCGTTTTAAGTTTTTACGAGGCCAGGACAACCACAACCAGACTGAGGCCAAGCCGAGGCCAAATGTTTGAGGCTGAGGCCAAAGCCAAAATCTCCAAGGCCAAGGCCGAGGCCAAAGCTTTCAGGCCTAGGCCAAAATTTTGGTCTCGAGACCGCTTTGGCCTCGAGGCTTTAACATTTCTGCACAGATTTAATCTTGTGAGAAAATGGGTTAAAACGGTGTTGGTTTTAGCCTGGAGCTGGGATTGCTGTAGCACCCCCTGATTTTGGCTCAGCAGCTCCAGTTTAGTGCACATAACACACTGATCGATGAGACGTTTTATCGGTGATCCAGTGTAAGTAAAGGCAATTCTGTTCATTTGGGTTTGGGTGAAGCACAGCACCCCTAGATTTTTCAAGCTAGAACTGCCACAGTGCCCCACTGCTTAACACCACATACTGTCGTGTATTTGGTCTTGAAAGATTGTGGTCTTGTAATAACTGAAACTTTGGACCGCATTTTATCTAGAACTAAAGTTGTAATGTTTTTCTTTTTTATATTGCAGGCAATTGATTAATTGATTGATTGTGAGTGAACTGTGTGTTGGTATACAGAGAGCTGGAGGATGCCGCTGCAGCAAGACAGATGATACAGGAAGAAATGCTTCAGATAGAACGTGACAGATTGTGTCGTGTCATGAAGGATGAGGTTTCTAATCATCGATCTTGTTTTTCACTTAATCAGTGTCGTTGATAGCTAGTAATGGTAAAAGTGAAGAAGACAGCTGCCACTCCAGATTGCAGGTCTCTTATACACTTGTACCACAGGCTATATACATCTAGCATTTGTAGGATTAGGGTATTAGGGTATGAGGTGTACTTTAACCCAAACCGGCCTAATGCTAACCATAGGACTAGACCTACAAGAAAGTGGTGGCTGTATTCTTCATTTTACTACTAGTAATAGCACAGTACATATATACGCCGAAGAGGTAGTAAGTGCACGACCCATTGACGCTGTGGTAGTGCTATTTTGGCTTACCATACCAAGCTCACGGCGCTGAAAATGATCATTTGACCAAGCCATGGCAACGCGTCCATAGCAACATCGATGTCGCAGCTTTCCAAAATACTGCAAAAATCCTTTGTGATGGAGTGTTTGGATGCTGCTAAATAATCACACGTGTACCGTCACATAATATTAGCTATTTTTCACAAAACGTTGAGTCCAATTAAGGAGAATTTAACCGAAATTAGTGTGAAGTTTGCGATCTGCGTATGTGAACCACCGACATAACCAACGAGCTGAACATACCATTTCGCTCACAAAGTAGTTCCATGCAAATTGCACTTTGTTATGTGTTTTAACACATACTGTACGTAGTGCTGATATAATAATAACACAATAATATTAAGTGAAAGAACGGCAACACAATTAATATGCAAACACACAAGGCAACGAAAATATGCGACAAGCATAACAGGCTCGGCGTGTGAATTGTCTTGGCAGATATGGAAAGCCAGAGATGACTACAACCACGGTATAGCCTGTTGCAAACACTACGTGCTTTCGGCGCATATGTATGTACTGTGGCAATAGTCCTGTACTGAATATAAGCATTGGAGCTGAACTGAGCCAAATGTTTGGCCATAGGTAGCACTTTGTAAAGTGCAATGGCAATGCTAGGAGCAAGCAATAGTTGCAGGATCTGGAAACAGCCCATTAGTAAAAAACTGTGCCACTGCCCCAGTTAGGTATCTGAAACAATTTTTACATGCGGCAGCATGTAATGCTTCGTGCTTCTTAGCCATCGTCGAGGTGTCTGTCTGTTCGTCTGTCTCTCCGTCTCACACACTGCTGTATTGTATCAAAACGATGCAAACTAGGATCACGAAATGTTCACTGTTGGCTGCCCCAAGGACTCTAGTTTGTTGTGACAAAATTTTGTTCCCCTGGGTGAAGGGGTTCCCCTTGAATGAGAGTGTTAAACAGGGGTACCCCCTAAAAGATGTTATTTTGCTGCTATTGGCTCTTATAGTGCGAAAATGGCTGCAGATAGGTACAGACATGCTGCTTATCATAACAAGCACTGATGACTTACTTTTTAGATTTATCAACATCGATGACTTTGAACGACCTTGAACCCCCGAAATAGGGTTTTTAGTGAATTTTTCGCAATTTTTGGCTGCAGTGTGCATTTTAACAGTGATTTGCGACAAAATGGCTTTAGATAGACCAACACAACCTCAAATGAAATTTTTTAGCATTAAATGCAGATTTTAGCAGTCAACTTGTTTACCCCGTAGGTTCAAGGAGGCCTGCGCACGTGAGCGTCAAAGAGGGGCACCCCTCTAAAAAGTGGTTATTTTACCGATATTGGCACGTCTAGTATGAAAACAGTTGCTGATAGGCATAGACATGTCCCTTATCGTAGCAAGCATTGGTCATGAGCTTTTTAGTGCTATTGACATTGATGACCTTGAATGACCTTGAACCCCCAAAATGAGCGGTTTTAGTGTTTTAGGCGATTTTCAGCTGCGGTGCTCACTTCAAGGGTGAATTGCAATGAAACGGCTAGATATAGACCAAGACAATCTGCAAACAGGAACTGCTAAGGCTGTCGCATGTTTCAGGAGCTTTGCTAAAATTACTTGTGTCAGTAAATTATCGACATTCAATAAAATTTGTAACCTTGAGTTGAGTGCCAAAGTGATACATGGTCGCACATTGGCTCATGCTGGCCAATCAGCTGCCACTTCTGCGATTGTAAGGAACTTTTTCTGTTATGAGCTTGACTCATACAAACAGCACTGTAGCAGGTACAGGGATGCTAGACTTTTGACTTTACTTTGAATTTTGAAGTTATTATTATTAAGTCGTAATAATCAGTGAATGACTGACTGGATAATGAATGGATGAATGCATGTAAAAAGAAACAGTATGAACAAACGAACAGATAAATAAAGAAATAATTATTTATTAACATTGTAATAATAACAGAACGTTTTTTAGCCAGGATGATAGCTGCTAATAACATGAGAGAATGCACTTATGTGTCAGGAGCTTGCAAGAAGACTCCAAGCTGAGGAACATGGTCATCGGGCAGCAACACAGCCACTGCAACCAACGTCTGTCTACGGTATAGTGATGGGCTGTTTTCTGTAATTTGATTTTAATGATAAGTTATTGTGAGTAAGTTATTGGTGCAGTTTGATACAAGTAACAGAACCGTGTACTTCTGAGAAGTGATATAAAAATTACTAAAAAAATTTACTTAAGTAAAAGTACAAGTAAACTGGGATAAAGTTACTTAAGCAAAAGTAAAAAAGTACTGGACAAAAAGTTACTTTTGAACTAAAAAGTACAAAGTACACCATGTCTCCAAAAAATCAGTCAAAATTGTTTTTGTCATAACTTTGTCAAATTTTCACTAACTTTGATAATTTTTCACATGATGATGGCCTAGATGATGAAATTATGTAAAATGCACTCATTTTTTACCTTACCTAATCTACATTAACGCACTACCATGTAAAACATAGACACTCCATGTTGTTGCATAATGCTGAGTTGTTGTCTCAAGTAAACATTGTAACGATTTAATTAAGCACAAAATACACTAAAACGTAAATTATTTAGCAGAATTGTAAGGTTATAACAATTTTTTTTGGCAAATTATCAGAGTTTATGCCCATAGTGTATTAAATAGCCTAAACTATTATGCTGGTGTGTTATTTTTATTTTAACAGTATGTTAAATTGTGACTGATTTTAGATGAACTGAATGAGGATAATTTGAGTGATAGGTTTGATTTATGATTACTTGAGAATTTCTAACATTTTCCATCAGTTTTATCTGCGCTAAATTTGTGCTTTGCGGCTTGTAGCTTGGTTCTTGGTAATTACTTCATGTTAGTTCTCGGAACTGAATAATCTAATGACATTTCCTGCTGTTAACATGCGATTTTGCTATCTTTGCAACTAACTGTCTTGGCAGCCTGCCATTCTGAACTTGTGTACATCGTGACAGAAAGAAATTGAGGCAAACTCAGCTAGCTAGTAGTAGACTTCGAAGATTGAACTGGAGTCATCTGAACTGAATTATAAACTTTCAGCTTGGTTCAGTCCAGTTTTCTTCTGTCACTTTGTACGTGTTTTATTTTAGTGCTGTGCCACTATTTGTCGAGTATCATGAAAGGCATCCAATCTGCAAAAGTTTGGCTGTAAAAATTCCCAAGAGTTTGTCAGTGATATTTGATTTCTATGCATTATTTGGCTTTGACTTTGACTTTTGCTCAGTGAAAATTATTTGACCTTGACTTTGACTTAATTGTGGCTGAAGTTATTTGACTTAGACGTTGACTTTTGACTTCAAGTCAAATAATTTATTTGACTCAATGTTGACTTTGACTAAGTCATATTTCACTGGAGCTTACTTTTGGGGACTGGTTTTCGTTAGTTAAAAATACCGTACTGCATTTCTAATTCCTAGTAGATGATTTTCAAATTGGAACAAATTCTTTGTAGAAAATGTGAAATGTCGGGGCATTTGCCAGTGTCTGGAAAAAGTCATGCAATTGACTGAAGAGCAGGATATGATGATGTTTGTTGGATAAGAAGATCTTGTCAGGGAAAACATTTTGTTGTCAGCTTTGTGTTTTGGACAATGGTATTAGGCAGTTTCAGTGATGCCTTTGTGATGCATTGCATTGCATTTTTTGTACCAGTATTATGCATTCTAATTTAAAATGCTATAACTCTTCGTAGGAAACTTATCTCAGAGCTACAGTGCATCACCTGCCATATGGGATTGCACAGTGTTACCTGCCACCCAACACAGGTGAACGTACCCCGCCTTAACCCCAGCCAGATAGGCCGGTACTCGATTTACCTACCCCGGAGGGATGAAAGGCTGAGTTGACCTAGGCGGCTGGTTGCATACCACGATGGTTTACCTGCCCGCATGCAGTTACCCATCCAAGTACTAACCTGGCCTGGTGTAGAGTAAGTTCGTTTATCGGATGAAACGCATTGCCGCTACGCCACGCCACGCCGCCATGAGCAGTCTGGTTGCATTATCTACACACTGTTTTGAAGTTGTAGAAACACGCTGGTATTCGCTGCTTTTATGTTTCTTTGTGGTATTTAGCTGCAATTTTTGTGCAACGTCATTGCGTCTGTGTATTATAGTAGCAGTGAGGATGATGACGGTTGGTCAGAAGGTCGGAGCGGTAAAACCGACAACGCGACTGATTTTGCCAACGCCGTCTATTTTACTGCAACACCTGTACAAAGCACTCATGATGATGAGGTGGGGTCTATAAGCTTCATAATTTTATTGGTGCTCATATAGAGACAACCACATACAGTGGTGGTTTACCAGAAGTACCTGTTGTCATGATCATCTTTTAGCATCCCCTTTAGCACCTCTGAAGCTCTGCATATGTTGCTATATAAATCACAGTGTAGCACGGTAATGCGTAACACAAGTTTGTAAGTCGACTATCAAAGTCAATGGGAAACCCCAGATTTTGGGCACCCGTAGCCCCCAAACCCCTGAATCAATCGACTCAAAATTTGACTTGGATGATTACCTCGACGGTGTGACCCTACGTGCCAAAAATGGTACAAATCGGCCCAGTGGGGTCGGCGGGGCAAAGGGGTGAAATATAATGTTCAATTGGGTTATTTTTTCTTTCTTTTTTTACTTTTCTTGCCAAGCTCTGGAGAACACATTTTTGGGAATATCGCTGCATTCTTTGCACTGGATGACGTGTTTTGGTGGGGATTGATTTTCTAGGGGTCTCAACATTCGTCTTTCATATTTTTGAATAATTTTTCCTTTTAAACTCCCAAAAACCGAAAATTTTAGGCCCATTTTCGGACTAATTACAACTGAAAATGCATAACAATGGAGATGCTCATCTACAAACTACCTTTAATCGTCATCATAGCCTCACCAAAGTGGCATAATAAATAGGCAATGTGGCCTCGGGAATTCAAAATATGTGGTTATTTTGGACCCTCTGCCTACAGGTCTCTAGTTTATCGTGACAAAATTTCATGCCACTGGGTGCAGGGGTTCCCCTCGAACGAGGGCGTCAAAGAGGAGTAACCCCCCCCTAAAAAGACGTCATTTTGCCGTTATTGGCTCGAATAATGTGAAAACGGTTGCAGATAGGTACATACATGCTGCTTATCATAACAAGCACTGGTGACAGGCTTTTTGGATTTATCAACATCGATGACCTTGAACGACCTTGAACCCTTCAAAAAAGGTTTTTAGTGAATTTGTCGCAATTTTTGGATGCAGCACACATTTCAACACTGAATTGCGATGAAATGGTTGGAGATAGACCAAGACAACCTGCATATGAAATTTTCAGCACTCAACGTAGTTTTTTAGCGGTCCAAGTCCCAACCCCCTAGGTTCAAGAAGGCCGGCGCAGGCGGGCGTCAAAGACAGCTACCCCCTAAAAAGTGGTTATTTTTCCGCAATTATCTCGTGTAGCGTGAACACGGTTGCAGATAGGCACAGACATGCTGCTTAACATAACAAGCACTGGTGACAGGCTTTTTATTGCTGTCAACGTCGATGACCTTGAATGACCTTGAACCCTTTAAATAAGGGTTTTTAGTGAATTTTTCTGCGATTTTTGGCTGCGACACACATTATAAGAGTGAATTGCGCCGAAATGGCTGGAGATATACCTGGACAGTTTCCGCATGACATTTTTTAGCATAGAATGTACATTTTTAAGAATCTACAAGTAGTTATTTTACCGCTGTTGGCTCGTGTAGCTTGAAAACGGTTGCAGATCGGCAGAGACATGCTGCTTATCATAACAAGCAATATAGTGACAAGTTTTTTATTGGTGTAAACATCGATGACTTTGAATGACCTTAAATTTCTAAAATAGGAGTTTTAGTGTTTTTTGCAATTTGTGGCTGCGGCGTAGATTTCAACAGTGAATTGCATCAAAATGGATAGAGTTAAATCAAGACAACCTGCGAATAGGAACTGCTAAGGCTGTTGCGCGTCTCATGAGCTTTGCTCAAATTACTTGTCAAAATTCTTTAACCGACACATTCTATAGACAATATGCAACATAATGTCATTAGAGATCCCATCATACTCTAGATGTGATGTTACACTACCTTGTGAATTATAAGTGTTGTAGGTGAATGTGTTTTTTCGGTGCTAAGCCACATTTTTGATGATTATGTATAAGACCGGTATAGGCCCTATACCGGTACTGTATTTGTTGTCATTTATGTCTTATTTGCTCATGTCTGTAGTGTCTGCTAAAGTTTAATGTTGTTACGCGCAAAAGCAGCTACTGCTTTCAGCGCATTTTAGCCATCGCAATTCTTGCAGTTCTGTCCGTCTGTCCATCCGTCACATGGGTGGATCAGTCAAAAACGGTGCAAGCTAGGTTCACCAAATCTTCACCGTCGACTGCCTAGAAGACTCTAGTTTCATGAACCATAAAGCTTTTCCATAAATTCGAAAGGGGTCACCCCGAACGAGGGCGCTAAATGAGAGGGGGTGGACATAATTTGCGATTTTTGGCAAATAAGTCGCTGTATCTCAGTAACGGTGTGAGATTGGGTCTAGGTTACTATTAATCACTAATAGGAAGTCGTACACTGGCTCTCGATTGCTGCCAAATTCAATGACCTTGAATGACCTTGAACGCTAAAACACGGGGTTTATGGATTTTTTTTGGTGATTTTGGGCTGCGACACAAGTCTATATCATTGACAAGGTGGCGCCATGGACGGCGCCACGGAACTGTCGTTATGCGATCCAGATAAAGAATTTGGTATTTGTATATTAACTTAGCGTGAACACCATAATTTTCAGCTAAACTACTGAACCGGAACTGCTGTAGGCTTTTGCGCATCTCGTGAGCATTAGCTCAAATTTCTTGTTAATGTTACTGTTATTTGTGGTTAGATGCTGGCACGGGCCTTGCAACAGTCAGAACAGGAGGTGAGTTTTAATTTTTGTTTGGTGAACTTGTTGTGATATATAGACACAATTTGAGGATCTTTGCTAATATTGGTGGAGTCATAAAATTAGACTGGCAGTGAATTAAAGTACATTTTTAATAACAATTTTTTTGGAAATTAGCAGTTAGCACTTAATTATGCATTACTAACCATCATGATTGTTTTCTCTTTGGCACTTACTACCATTCAGCAGGATCTGAAATCCAGCGACCTCAATATGGATGACGCAGTTGACCTGGCTCTGAAGATTGATGTCTACGTTTGATGCTACGCACTCTTAGTGGTGCTTGCCAGAAATGATGATGATGACTTACTATGTTGTGTGGCTAATGCCTGTTACAAATGCAAAAATTATTATTAACCGTTAGTTTTGTGCGCTGTCACAGACAGACTAAAAAGTTTACATTCACTGATTGTCATTCTGCAAATGTATGTCATTGTATCCACTTTGTAATTTTTCTTTGGTGGTGATAATTTAGTCAAAAATGTAGCCTTTGAAAGTTTATTAACGACTGAAAATTTCCAGTGACTGATTGTCTGATTGATTTGTTTATTTTCTCATTCCAGATTGTTGCTCTTGTTGCGTAACTCCAACAAACAACATTTGATTTTGGCATAATTCTACATCAACAATGCATTATTTATTGCCAGTCAAGGTGCCAAATTTCAGTTAAATCTGCCAAAGCAAACGACAGCTACAGTTTGTGCAGTCACCCCAAAACTCTTCAGTTTCAGGATGACATCAGATCTTAAAGGGAAACTATCATGAAAAATTGTATTCTAAGCGAACGCAAAAACTAAAATAATAGGGTATCTGTTTTCATTTGTAGCAAAAAGCGCACGCATATCATGCATAAAAATGAAGAAAATTGCTTTTATTCGTGAGCGAAATTACCGGATCTGAAGTGAACAAAAAGAGTCGACACAC
>Ga0209367_1013129_pt1 | contig 10716 bp, 10 predicted proteins | sample WorMetLIZISLAND2_FD_187412 | JGI IMG/M metagenome (GOLD analysis project Ga0209367, IMG submission 187412) | Marine gutless worms symbiont microbial communities from Max Planck institute for Marine Microbiology, Germany - Olavius geniculatus... ... | reverse complement strand
AACAGAACTGTTGCACGCACACTGCATACAGCAGTTCAAAATTTTTTCTGCTTGCTTCGCTCGCAGATTATTTATACTTTTACTTTTTCATTTGTTCTGCCGCCCTTGTTTCTAGTGTTATTGCAAGTGATTGAAAGCCAGCATTGGTATTTCGCATGAACAAATTAGTCAGGGAAAACAATTCATTTTGTTCTGGAAAGTCAGGGAAAATGTATTCTGCAGAGTAGTAGGAACCATGTTCACAAATCTACTAGACAACAGATGACACAAAACAGGGGATTAGATCAGTTAGATGGCTCAACAAGCTGATGACTGGAAACAGAATGAAGATGATGTCTTGGGGCAGTCACTAGAGACTGGGATGCAGTGTGCACTGTGCAGCCTGATTTTGTACTTGACATATCACTCAGTGTTGCATAAAGTGATAAAAGTTTGATAAAAACCCATGCTAGTGTCATAGTGTCTTTCAAAATGTTCTTATCCCCTGTTTTGTGTCATCTGTTGTCTAGTAGATTTGTGAACCATTTGTCTTTTGTATTCTTAAGGTTTTCAGTTGGTGTTAATAGTACAAGTACAGAATGTCTAATGCAGACAACGACAATTGTAAACTGACATAATCGACATTCTTGGCTGCACATTTTGGCCAAGCAGACTTGTCAGCGGTCATGCTTTAGTTAATAGTTTATTCTGCCAAACCTAATATGTGATCGGAGGAGATGGGCTGTGACTGCATCAAACCTGAAACCTTGCAGATTTTTGTTATTATTATTGTTATTGCAGCACACTATTGTTTCAACAAAATCTTTAATGTTCAGTGATTCTGTCTCATTTGTTACTAATGCACTGCCACCAATATTCCAACTGAACTTCAGACGTAATGAATTGCAGACCTGCAGAAAACAGCTTGTGAGTGACAGAGAGAGTTAATAAAAGGCATGTGCTGAAGCAGTGTTCAAACTGAAAAAGTCAAAGTGCGGAGTTTCGATGCATTTGCCGTTTGCGTGTTGCGTATATGTGTAGTCGTCGCAGCCAGTCGCCAGTGGAACTCAGTCGACCAGTTATCCACAGTTCAGCAACTACCCACAGTATCCTCCCTACACGCAGTCACATTCTTCCAATGCCCCGCCTGCTTCACAACACTATGGTATCGCTATATTGATCATCTTGTGCTTTTTTCTAGCATCTGCTCTTGCCAGTCTTATCTCTTTTATGCTTTTTTTGCATTGGAGGGGTACATTGTTCGTATTTCGTGTTGCTTGTCTGGCGTTTGTTTTGCTTAATGTGTATACATGCTTCTAACTCGAGAATAGAAGAAATATAGAACAACTGAAAGATAATTTATCATTATTTTTATACACCAATCTGTGGTATGGGGGAATGCACAAGGGTGCGGCATTTTTGTTCCAATAAAACTTTTTGTGCATGTCAGTAAGGACTACCAGTACTGGCCTGCTTGAACTCGGGCATATGTTACATCTGACTCGAATGACTTGTTCATGTTGTTGCATTTTTACACGCGAAAGCAGCTACTGCTTTAGCGCATCTTAGCCATCACAATTCTGTTCATCTGTCTGTTCGTCACTGGTGGATCAGTCAAAAACGGTGCAAGCTAGGATCACCAAATCTTCGCCATCGGCTGCCCGGAAGACTCTAGTTTCAGGAACCATAAAGCTTTTTCATAAACTCAAAGGCGGTCACCCCGAATGAGAGCGCTAAATGATGGGGGGGTAGGAAAACTTTGTGAATTCTAGCAAATAAGTTGCTGTATCTCAGTAACGGTGCGTGATATGGCCTAGGTTACTATTAATCACTAATAGCAAGTCGTACACTGGCTCTTGATTGCCACCAAATTCAGTGACCTTGGATGACATTGAATGCCAAAGTAGGGGGTTTGTATGGATTTTTTGGTGATTTTGGGCTTCGAAACACATTTCAGGAGCAGATTGCGCCGAAATCAATTCAGGTAGACGTGGAAAAGCTGTGTATGAAATTTTCAGCATTGAACACAGATTTTGACGGTCCAGGTCTTGATTTTTTGGGCTCAAGGAAACCTGTGAACAGGGGCATCAAAGAGCGGTACCCCCGTAAAAGTCGTAATTTTACCGTTGTTGGCCAGTCTTTCGTGAAAATGGTTGCAGATCACCACGGGCATGCTGTTTATCACAACAAGCACTAGTAACGAGCTTTGTAGTCGTATCAACATTGATGACTTTGAAAGACTCTGAACTTCTAAAATAGGGGTTTTTAATGATTTTTGCGATCTTCAGCTGCAGCGCACACTCCAAGAATGAACCGTGACGAAATGGCTGGAGATAGACTGACAGTTTGCGAACAGGAACTGGGCAGATGTGTCGTCACTTCAGCATCGAAGTTGGATAGCATCAAATAAAATCATTTGTACCAACCTAATTTATTTGACTCAGTTATACTTGCATCTGCATCTAGGGTCTGCATTCTTACAAATCTAGGTGCCTACTCAGTACTCAGTATTACTGCCACGTGCGGAGAGTAGCCTATAGGGCATAGGCCTAGATCCTGAGCTTGCGCCAAGGGCATATAACAGCTCAATGGTGGACATCCTCATGCGTGTTGTAGACTGTCAGTACGCTGAGCATAGGAGGCCAATAGTTCATGGAACAGTGTGAATTAAATTTGAAGGATAATTGCTGCACAGACCTATACACTAGTTTAAAGGTAGACTGTATTTAGCAAACGGCTTCACTGAGTGACATTAACACTATTTGAATAAATCCATTTTTGATAGAAGAAAAGCAAGACCATGTAAAACTTACCGAGTTGGGGTTTTCCACCGAACTGTGCTTTTGAAACGAGACCTGGGTTTTTGAACCCTGACTGAATATTGAACTGTGTTGTGTCTGTCAGCATCACATGGCGGTGGTGCCTCGTCGCCGCCACCTGGGCGCAGATCACCTACAAGCAATGTAACAGCACACGAACAACAGCGACCACCGAAGAATATCAGCAGTGCCAGTCAGTAGCCTTACCTTACCTCCGGGGTGGACAGGCACTTACACCTGCCCAGCGCTGAGGCTGTATCAGCTCGGCCCAATGTGCTGTGAAGCTGTAAATAGACGGCTGTAAAGCCTTAAATAGACGGCTATAAAGCCGCAGTCGGCTGTGAAGCTGAAAGCAGCACAAAAGCACTGGTAACGTGTAGCAATCTGCTCTCGCAGGTTTGGTCAGCTCTTAGCTAGCTCCTCACCTTCAGATTTCAGAAATCTTTCGGGTCATCGGTGCAAAGCCCCACCGCCATGGCAAGGTGGCTGACCACGGTGGGGCCAGTCGGTAGCTGCTGCTTGTTTTATTCTCAGCATGGTTTTTTGAACTAGTCGTTTATTCTACGTCTCATTCTTGATTGTGAGAGAAGTGCAGTGTTTTGTTTTGGTTGACAGTGTCAGTTGAAAATGTAGCGGTCATCATCATTGTCGCATGGTTTAGGAACAACAACAGTGAAGTCTCGAGTCGGAGAAGTCTTGCACCAGTAGAATACTGAGAGTGACGGTGCAGAGTGGTATGTTGTTGCATAGGTTATCAACACAGACCGGAAATGCTCGTTTGCTCGCACAGTGTCGGTATAATACTGTCAGTCGGTCGGCGGAGGCTGACTTAAGCTTCTTTTGACTGTACTATACATAAGCCACAGGAAGTAAGTGAAATATGATGATGCTGTGCGCACTGCTAAAAATGACGTACTAGAAGCTTGTTGGTGTTTTTCTGCAGGGTCGTTTGCCCCTGGTGATACAACGCCTCCGATATCCGGACTGTCACGCAAGTCTCCGACGATGGATCAAGGGGTTCAGACGTCCGGTGGGCTGGCAAACAACACTGCAGGCGGCGGCGGTATGGCAAGAGTGTCACGAGGCGGCGGCGGTTACTCGCGTGGACATGACGGATACATTCCGCGTGGTAGTCACGATGGATATGTGCCAAGAGGTGGTCATGACGGTTATTTACCGAGAGGTGGTGGCCAGGACTCATACCAGTCGAGAGGAGACACGTACGTGCGAGGTGGCGCTGGTAGTTACGATGGGTATTCACGCGGAGGTGGCAACGTTGACAGGAGAAGCTATCGGCCGCAGTACCACCAGTCATACGCCGGAGCACGCTATAATCAGCAGAATGACATGCGCGGTCCACGTCCACCTATGAGAGGTTGACTGTAGCTTGTTTTCAGTACCAGTTAATTATATATTGATTTTAGGTTAGGCCATTAATATTCATGACGTCTATAGGCTAAACTCATGACGTCACCGCAGGACATCATGGCGGCGCGTTTTCTGCGTCGTTTTCGTAGATCGCCGACTTCAAAGGTAAATTTTTCCGTGTTGACAAAAGGCTGGGCGCCGATATTACTGTTGAAGTTATCAGAAAATTCTGCACTTTCAGGAAAATGGATAAAATTTATATGTTAATTTTGGCGTCGACGGACTATATAGCTGTTACGTAACAATGTAATGTACCAGTTGTAACATCGTTGGTTACATCAACTGAGCTGGGTTAGTACTGGCATGGATGACTGCAGTTACAATATTTAGCGGCCATGCCACCCCGATCAACTCAACCTGGCTATCCATCTGTGAGTTGGCATGACTGGTAGTGGCGATGTTTATGGCCACAGCCAGAGCAACAAGTTCTGCTTAGCAGTAGTCTTTGCTACCAGGACTGCTGGCATCTCGTCTTAGTTGATTCATTCACAACCACGTCTACTTGCCATTATCTTGCTGGTTACCTGGCCATTAAAGCTATCTGTCTGCGTACCAAGTTTTTTTGAATGAACTTTGCTACTTTATGTATATTTCGTTAACTCTTAAGGACAGTATGCCATGTGACCTGATTCGAGATCAAGGTCACGGGTCCTTCAAAAGTTAGAAATTTTACCGTTTTGAAAGTGTTTCCTCCACCCAATTACAGTTGGTGCTGGTGAATATCTGGTGATTCTTGAACTAACAGATAATATCTAAATTTGTCGGTGCTTGGCTGGTATCGGCATTTAATGTGTGCAGAGTATACATTAGATTGCTTACAATCTAATGTATTTCTTGTTATGTGTTTATGCATCGATGTTATTCAGTGAACTGATGGGTGGCGTGTGTTGCTGGTATTTGCCCATAGGTCCCATGATGTTTCGCGGGGGAGGTGGCATGCGTGGGGGCATGCCCCGCGGAGGCTACGCACCACGCGGTGATGTCGGGAATCGCCCAGTACGTTCGGCCCCGGATCCGCAGCTGAAATTCGATGGGGAATTTGACTTTGAGTCGGCGAATGCACAGTTCAACAAGGATGAAATTGAACAGGAACTGAAGGAGAAGCTGACAGTCAGTAAGTAGTGGCTGATCAGTGATCACTGCTCTTTGCTTTATCAAGCAGCAGCTTTCATATAGTTCTTTAGCGACTTCATCTGTTTAGAGAAATTGAGGGCTGGAAGTTGCCTTTTTCCAATGGACAACTGCATCAGTCTGACAGAGGAGATTATCGGTGCTGAAAATTTCAACGTCATTGCTTCATGTCTTAGAATTTTGTATTTTTGGAGAGAGAAAAATTATTACCCGAAAAACATTTTACATTTTGGGGTGTGCAGTTGCCACAACTCTTCTCTTGCCACAACACCACTGCAGTTCTTGTTATTGAATGTTTTTTCCCTATATATCTGCTGTGGAAAGTCACGTTATTGAGCTCACTTTGATGCAAAAAAATGTCAGCCCTGTTCTGAAGTATTGTGCAGCCATCCATCTGTAGCTGCGTAACCTGAACTCTGATCCTGACCTTTGGTTGTTGATGTTGAACTGAACGGGTTATTCTGCTGTGTCAAGCATTGACAGTTTGCACATTGATTTTGGTTGTCTGTGTTCTCTAGTTTTAAAGTTAGGATACCATACTACAGGACGGATGGGTGAGAGATAGTGGTAGTATCATCGTCATCATCATCATCATCATCATCATCATCATTTCTGGCAAGCACCACTAAGAGTGCGTAGCGCCAAACGTAGACTTCAATCTCCAGAGTGGACGGTTCCGAGCCAAGACGACTGCTTCGTCCATATTGAGGTCGCTGGATTTCAGATCCTGCTGAATGGTTTTCATCCATGTAATACGAGGACGTCCCAGTAGTCTCGTCCAGTTTCCTGCGAGGGAAGCTGTTAAGATCTGTTTTGCATCTGTTTCATCAGGCATTCGTGCAGTGTGTCCGAACAGGGACAGGCGCCTTGACTGGAGTATGGCTGAGAGATGGGGTTGTTTGGTTAACCTTCTGACTTCGTCGTTGCGCACATGCTGGTGCTGGTAGTAGCATGAGTAGTAGTAACTGGTTCTGTTTGGTCAGACAACAACGACTGAGGTATCAATAGCAGTACATGTAGTAGTACTAGTGGTAGTAGTATCGAGTGTTTTGCTGCTTAGATGACAAGGATTCGGGAGGTAATCGTGACAACAGTGCAGCGGGGTCAGCCGACGAGCAAGAAGACGACGACGACGCAGTTCATTTCTACGACCGATCAAAGTCTTTCTTTGACAACATCAGCTGCGAGTCGTTGGAGCGAGCTAAAGGGTCAGTAGTAGTAGTGGCAGTAGTAGCAACCAGTCTATGGCTGTTGTAGCGTTGTAGTAACACAGACTTGGTGTACTGTCCGTGGCTGTAGTTGCAGTGGTTGCTAAGTGGTCGTTGTTGTACGCTGTGCCAGACGCTTTGATACGATTATGTTGCATGTTGTCTGCTGTGTTTGTCAGTGACACGATTTTGATAATTGATCAGTATCGGGTGAAGAAATGGACAAGAGATAGTTAGTGTCATGTTTTTATTGACTGACGGTGTAAGGGTAAAAGGTAAAGGTGGTGTTTAGCTTTTAGTAGGAAATCCATCACAGAGCTGTGTAGGATCACACAGTGTTAGCTGCCACCCGACACGGGCGAACATGCCCCACCTTGCCCTAGCTAGACAGGCCAGCTGATTTACCTATCCTGGAGGGACAGAAGGCTTAGGCTATGTTGACCTTGGTGTTGGTTATATACGTAGACCAGGGGTCTCAAACTCATTTGGGGGTGCGGATCACACTGCAAGATATCACTCAGTCGGTGGGCCGCATTGTTTTTAGAGACGACAAAATGCAGTAATTAATAGGCCCCTACAAATGACAGAAGTTATTTTTACAGTATACACTGTAGTTTAGAACTTCAGATTTTTTCCTGTCTCCGACTTAATCTTGCCGCTGATTTGGCAGAAACCAGAGAGTCGACGTTAGTCTTGAAATCATGGGTGTTAGCCAAGCGCAATGTTGCATTCAGACGTTTACTAGTGAGTCTCGATCACAAAGCGGATTTGTTGATCTTCATTTATGAGAAGAACTGTTGACAAACGTACGTACAGCCAAACATCGCCAACAGGCTATTTCGGAGGTTGCAGAGACTAATTTTGGATACTTTGTTATGAACAAAATGGCAGATGGTTTGCCCATTCACCAGCAGTCAGCCATCCAAGTAGTAAGCACTTGATAGTAACCCGACCGGGAGTCTGATTGATGTTTTGATTGTGAGTTTGACACCCCGCCAAGCCACCATAGTATCAGCTGTGAGTATCAGTTGGATGTTGTAGTTGTCAGTTAGTTGTTGCAGTCGTAGAATGGGTGTTATAACTGTCAGTTGTAGTTGATGTGGCTGTAGTTAAGTGCCATTGTTAGTGTGGTAGTGTCGCAGATGTATCTAGTAGTAGCATGCATGTGTACCAGTTTTTTGTATGCAGTGTAGTTGTACGGGCAGTTGTATGTGCCATTGGTCTTTCTCTCCTTGGAACAGTTTTGTTCAATAATTCGTGCACAGCATTTACGTTGTAACTGTCTCCGTTGACTTACCTTGACCCATGCTTTGGTGAAATTGTTGTCGAACAGCACGCTCCGGCAGCTTCAACTTCACTATTCCAGATCTGGCTGCTTTAGAGTGTCCTGTTTTGAGTGAGCCTGTCGGCTTCTGGTTCAGAGATGCAATGCCTCACGGCAGGGTTTTCAATAGCGAACGTTTGGGCGTAAATACGCCCAAAAATTTCAGCCCGTACGCCCAAATTATAAGACATGGACGTCACGACGTCCAAATCAATTTGCTTCTTATTACGTTTATTTGTCTATAATAAGCTGGAAGTTGACGTCAGAATCTGTTTTCCAATGTGTTGTTGGTTCAATAATTTTCACTGGCTGTTGTGTTTCTGAATACATCATTTCATGAAGGTGTGGCACGACAACCATATTAATTTATTCTGTAAACAGTTCTGATCCAGAAACTGCAACTTTCCTTTTGCACAAAGCTACTAAAATTAAATGTTGCTTGTTTTTACAAGAAAGCCCAGCTGTCGCTAGGGAAGATGCGCTACAGTATGTATAGTTCCTGTTACAGTACTGACCTTTAAGGTCATCCGAGGTCAATAATTGTCATGTCGTTTGAAAGTCAATATATGCGACTTTCTATTAATGATTATTAGGTAACTTGGCCCTATTTTTACCATTTCTGAGATAGGCTACTTTACTTGAAATTTTCCATTAGAAATTGCAGCGAAACCGCTGCAGATGGAGACATGGTTACTATTGACAGTCTATAGGATACCGCCAGCGCCCTATCCGATAGTACCATCGCCGACACTCTACGACTAACCGTTTAGTCACAATACTGCACGATTGTCATACCATAGTGCATTATGACCAAAAACGTTATCTAACGTCTTTGGTCATGACCTTCCAAGGTCATCCAAGGCCAATGATTTTCATGTCATTTGAAAGCCAATATGGAACTTCCTATAAGTAATCAATAACAGTCTAGGCCCTATCTCGCACTGATTAATCACAATTATACATCCGTGACAGACAGATTGACAGACAGACAACAGTCATGCCACAGACGCGCTGTTCAGCATGGCTGTAGCGCGTAAAAACTATGACCTACGTTGGTGGTGCGTTACTGATGTGTATGTAGTAAGTCTTGTTTTGCATTAAGTTTTTGCTTGAGTTTTCTTGTAGGCCTACTGCATGACTTCCAGATTTTGTACACTGACGTCCTAATTTTTTTAGCTTGGAAGTCATGACGTCCTGAAAATTCAGGTCTATTGAAAACCCTGCCTCGCGGTCCTTTGCCACATTGTCCAACCATCTATTTTGTGGTCTTCCTCTTTCAGTATTTCCAGTGCAGCCGTAAAAATAATGTGTGGATATCTGTTGGAGTTTAGTTCATTTGAGCAGTGCGGCCAAGTACGACAAACGTCTGAATCTCCGAATCTGTGCTATATTTTGTTTGAGTGCCAGTTTCTTCAGAATGTCTGCGTTGTGCCTCTGCGGCCCAGTCCTCATTACTGACATCTCGGCGACAACTAGTAATCGTCTCTGTGCTGAGAAATTATGATAATGTATTGTACGCGTGTTCTTAGTGCGACGACGCGGCCGAACTGGCGCGAGGAGCGTAAGCTCAACGTGGAGACGTTTGGTGCAAGAAGCGCGTCGATGTACAGTCGTCGTGTTGGCTACCGTGGCAGTCGTGGTCGTGCCGGCCGAGGAGGCTTTATGCGAGCTCCAATGAACAGAGGTAGAACGGTCAAACCTTTAGTGATTTACGCCAAAAGCTGCAAACTGTGAGTGTCTAGCGTGTTTAATTAAGGGGTGTGTATAGCTTTTTATGGAAAACTTACCTGTCACAGAATTAGAGCATCGCCTGCTGTATGCGATCACTCAGTGTTATCTGCAACTTGACACAGGTGACCGTGCTCGCATTAACTTCAGTCAGACAGACCGGTTCTTGGTTTACCTTATCCATGACAGTGGAAGGCTGAGTTGACCTTGGCGTTCTCAAGTACAAAGTCACAGTGACCCCCTACAGGGAAATGTCAGGGAAAATTGTCTAAAAAACTTTCCTAAAAACTGTGTCAACGAACTTTTTAGTATGGTCAAATTTTGTTGGTTCAGTTTTCCACAGGTAGTGCAGTAACAGACATAGAGTACGGTGGTAAAATAACCTGTCGTTTAATGACAAGTTGTGCCAGAAATATTCGTGTCAAAAAATTGTTGAAATTGGTCATCCTTTCGAGTGACAATCAATAATGTTCGGGATGTTTTTTTCCGGACGCGGTGTATATCCCACTGGAAAATTCTTTGAACTATATATATCACTGAAATCTATATTTTCGAGTTGCTTGTGTGTGTTAGAAGGAGATGTGAGTATTACTTATGACTTTGTGTACATTGGAGTTGTGATTCAAACAGCATAGAGTTAAGTTTTCGTGACATTTTTCCATCTGATTTTGTGCCAGTCCTGACAATTATGTCTAAAGATATCTCTTGTCGCAAATATGAATCTGTGATTGCTTGAATCTGTGCCAAGCTTGACTAATCTGAACGTTTCTGTCAGTGGCTACATGTTGTTGTTACTACCCGCAGAAACGATGCAAATGTTGTCGGCATTGTTGCAGAGTTTTTCTCTCTTTTTAAAACAATAACTCATGAGCTGTTGCACTTACGTTGATGAAATCCTGCACAAACTGCCTTTAGAAGCCTACGGAATATTAAGGTCGCGTGTGTTTGAATTGCAAGTTTTTTTGGTTTGCATGATACTCCCGTTACCCGTGGGCAAGGCTTGACTGATGCCCCAAAAAGATTAGGAATTTTGTCGGGTTTTCGCTGTTTTGGAGCACGTTTATGGTGTCATTGGAGTCGCCAAAGTAAAGCTATCATT
>Ga0209367_1013128_pt1 | contig 10716 bp, 9 predicted proteins | sample WorMetLIZISLAND2_FD_187412 | JGI IMG/M metagenome (GOLD analysis project Ga0209367, IMG submission 187412) | Marine gutless worms symbiont microbial communities from Max Planck institute for Marine Microbiology, Germany - Olavius geniculatus... ... | reverse complement strand
GTAAAAATTCGCCGACCCTGCCGGTAAATTGTTGGCCATGGGGAGACTTCTGGGGGGAGCGATCCTATAATGGGACACCGGCCTGTACGGCAACCAGGAAACGACGCGTACATGTCTGGCATTTACAATTACGTCCAGGTTGCCCCTACTTATACGTTTAGCGCCGGCAGCTGCTGCAGCGCCGGGGGGGGATACTGGAGAGTTGCACCCAGACATAATTATGTTCTCATCCCCAACCATCCGTGCAGCTTTCACCCCCTATACCCTCGTTATTCCCGCAAACCGTTTGCCCCATATTTCCTATATTTCCACTTCCACGCCGTCGCGGACACAGTCCCATGCACACAACGCATCGCCTTCTTCACTGTTCGATTTTCGGCGGCCGATGGCAGCGCTGCATTTGAGTCACGCGATCCCGCGTTTCTGGTAAAGAATAGAACTTGTCCTACTGTGCCTAGGTTTCTGCATTGTACCAGAAAAATATGGTACTTGAATGCATGACAGATGAGCAAAGTTACTTGGGCAGAGTACTTGGGTTGTGTGCCATGGGCCTTAGACTTGGATGCCTTCATTCGGTGGAACTCTGCAGGGAAGATTGTAGATCTGAAGGGCAGCTGGAAGGCGTCATTGGGTCATTTCGTGATGTGAGTTGAGTGATGAACATCTGGTTTGGCTTCGTTGGCTATTTATGAGGCACGGCGGCTTGAGAAGTTGGCCTGAAAATTGGAATACTAATGCACCTGCTGCAGCAGCAGCTGTTAATGTCAATAATTAAAGCTAACTCAGTCACACCTGTAAATATTACACGCACCCACATAATCACGAGTACTTATAAATATGTTGGCCGGTCAAATTCTGGCTTGTTCTGACAGCGTTCGCAGTGAAAAAGGCAGCGCCATTTCTTGCTTTTCTTGGAAGTGATTTTTTTGTACTTATAAGTAGAGTTGCTGAAATTAAGATTAATCACGCGATCACATCTTAGTTTTTTTTCAAGATTGTTAACATCTCTAATCATTGCCAGCTGTGTTTATAAGCGGCAAAATTTTGCTGCAAGCACATAATTTCGATAGTATGCTGAGGTAAGTAAGTAAGTAAGTAAAACGTGAATTTGAGTTGCGCAGAACGTTGAAGTTAATCTCTAATGCCTGCGCTTTGCGTTGGTTCGGTGAAAAAAAATCGCATCATCTATTTCTGTCTTGCAGTTGGTGCAAACGTTGCGACGGGGAAATGGGTCTTGGCAGCGCGCTAAAGTGCAAAGTATAGAAGCTTTAGAAATGTTTTATAAACGCGGCGCTGATGACCAAAACGTGGAAGAAATTGCTAAGCGAAGGTGCTAATGGCAGAAAGAAGCGTTGGATGAACCTCGCTGGACGTGAATACTGTGAGATAAAATGCGTGTAATACACCAGTAGTGCCGTACCGCTAAAGCTTTGATATCTTTACCGGAATTGGAATTAGCCTTGGAATTAGCGTTGAATGATCTAGCAGGTCGATTCGAGAGAGGTAACTTGTGCTGATGTCCCTATATCTTCTGTTCGTCCATAAGGTCTTGATCTCTCTTCACCAGATTAGCTGCCTTAACTTATAACTTCTAAGCTGTCTAACCGTGAAGGAGCGCTGCTGTCTTCTGCTGGTTGATGGCTCGATGAGCGCGTCTACGGCACGATGTGTCTGTCTTGTCTGTCTGTCTGTCTGTTTGTCACGCATGTATTGTGGCTAATAAACGGTAAGATATAGGGCCAAGGTTGCTATTATCACTAACAGGAAGTCGCATATTGCCTTTCAAGATGACACGAAAATCATTGACCTTGGATAGTCAGTACTGCAACAGGAACTGTATAGGCTGTAGCGCGTCCTCCCTAGCGACAGCTGGGCTTTTTGTCTGAATTGGGAATGAACGATGATACCATCGGAGTATCGGTCTCCGTCAGGCAACTAGTCCCTCTGACTGTCTGCTTTGTTGGCTTGGCGCCTCTGCTTGCGTGTCCGTCTGGCTAGCTACTGATATTGGAGATCGATGGGAGAGAAACGATACAGTGATAGGCCGGCCGATCAATATATTGATGCCTGTATAGCTGTCGTGATACTGATTAGACCAGTCTATGGACCACCCAGTGTGGTTGACAAAGCACGTCCATATATGTCTCTAGGCCTGGGTGAGCATTGCCATTGTGACGAGCCTGCAAGTGCCATTCTGCTGCCGTATATATCGACTCACTTCGACGCTGTATTTTGTTAAGGCGCTGTCACACGTGTGATAAAATTAAATTTAAAAAAAACAAGCTAAATCATATGTAAAACTAATTTTTTCAGTACATGGGAATCTCCGCAATAAAAGGCAACTTCAGCCAGTTTGTAGCGCTTATAGTGGAGTTCTCAGTGGCGTCGTGGCCGGGGGTGGGGGTAGCGGGTAACCCCACCCCTCTAAATTTTCGTCTGTTGGAAAATCTTCTTGGTGTTTGAATATTTTTGACCAGAAATGCAAAATTTTAAGCTAAAACATCCTCCTTTTCGGGAAATTTTGGGCATAATTAAAAGTGGTCATCCATAATCTCATGTGTTGGAAATTTTGGGTGTCTGTGAGGAAAATTGCTACTTCCTGTCCTGCTTGTTTTTTTTTAATTCGCGACGTGCTGAGAGGTCAGATGCTGGCGACTGACCATGTTACGCACTAGTGACAAACTGGCCGCCGAACTCTGGCTTGGATTAGCACAGACCGAGAGTGGACCGACTGGCAAGCCGACATGTGGAAACGTTCTGTCAGTATAACCTAGTCAGTGCGACTGCTTCATCCATTGACCTGTAAGGTTCTGTGTACCTGTACTGTACTTGCTGTGCCAGTGAATGTACCAGCGGATCAGTCAAGTCTGTACCACAGCCTGTTACACACGTTTAGTTTGAAACTAGAGATTCCCCACCCCTCTCGCATACTGACTACTGAGTACAGTGTTTGTTTGCAGACTGAACCGGTAACGCGATCGTTTTAATAGCTGCTGCATTGACAGTAATTATAGTTAAGTCTCCTTTGATGTGCCAGTGCCGGTGGTAGACATACATTTTCTGCTGTATAGCAAACGCTGCCACGGGAATGACGTATCTATCTCTAAGGCCTCCATTTTAGTAACTGCGGTTGATTGTCCACCACAGCATATTATTATTATCTCCGCCAAGTGTGAACGTAGTGAACATTGGAGGAGATTAAGAGATTGGTCTATCTGTCCGTGTTTCCGTCGTTCGTTCCTTCTGTGTACATGATGACTCGTAATGGCAATGACGTCGTTGCACCAACAGCGCCGTATCTCAGAAACGGTCGGCTATCCTTAGCGACAGATGGGCTTCTCGTTATTATTGAGTATCATTTTGTGTCTGTTGTGGGTGCGTTGCAGACAAGAAGGTGACGCCGGGCAAGCGTCGTCGCAGCGTTGCCTCGTCCTCCGGTGACTCGGTCTCTCCGCCGGCCAGCGGGGGCTCGTCGACCCCGGCCTCTGGCGGTGCTACCGGCAGTGCGGTCAAGTCACGGCCGGGGGGAGCGGCCGGTGGCGCTGGGTACGGGGGCGGCGGCTGCGTGACCCCGCGCATGACCGTACCTCTGTCGGAGCGCCAGCAGCTCGCCTTGTTGATGCAGATGACCGCCTCCGAGGAACAGCAACAACCCAACGCCGGTCAGTAGATCTCAAGTAGCTAGACGTTGCGCGGCACTGTGGTATGTCTGCTGGCTGCACCGCAGGTCCAGTTGTTCGCCTGGGCACGGGCAGTAGATGGCCGCATAGTGCGCCGCGGTGTCATCGCTACATCAAGTATCGTACTTTTGTGTGTATTTCGTGGCGTTGCCTCATCGGTTTATTCGAGTTGTTTCTTCCTTCGTTAGTTTTTTTCTGCAATGTTTCGAATAAGCTAGATTCGCTTTTAACAGTGTTTTCGGAAGTACCAATGATGAATTGATATCAATTACCTGAGGCTAAACTTGGGACTCCAGCTGTTGAAAATATGGTCGCTTAACAAAAATCGAATGTAGTAGATGATAATAAAAACAGTAAGAAGAAAAAGAGCTGAATTTGGTTTAATGTACAAACTACTGTCATGTGTATTTATAATTAATTATCAATTATAAAGTTTCATAAATCAGTAGTGGCGATGTATAGGTGTAGTGTAATTGTAGCAGTTGTATTGTGCTGTTGCGGCATGTGTGCATGATTTGCCGTCGTCATGTTGTCGGTTGGGGCCCGTGTGTGATTTAGACACGACGGCGTCGGCGCAGTCATCTCAATCCAACTGCCACAGCGGCAGCGGCGGTACATCCGGCGCGCTGTCACCGCACAGTGTGGGCCGGCGGACACCTGCCGCCGAGAAGAAGTTGAACAAGCGCAACGAGCGCGGGGAGACGGCGCTGCACGTGGCCGCTATACGCGGAGACGTCAAACGGATGAAGAAGCTCATCAGCAGCGGAGCCGACGTCAACGTCAAAGACTACGCCGGTAATGCATAGGCATAGAGCCTTTTCAAGTTGGGACAGACGGACAGACGGACGGGCAAGACGTGTTATATCTCTTTTAGGACGGAAGCGTTATAAATGAATATTCAGAGTAGTCGTGAAATGCGTCATTTCGCCGCCATTATTTTGCTCAGAAGACTACTTCGTATTTACGTGCGGAAAGTAGATTTTTCGACACTCATTGTCGACATCTTCACTCTGGTACTGCTGTAGCGCGTCTTAGCCATCGCAGTTCTAGTTTCATGATCAGTAAAGCTTTTGTAGAAGTTCGAAATGGTTCACCCCAATCGAGGGCGCTAAATGAAAGGGGGGTAGGAAAAATTAGCGATTTTCAGCCAGTAGTGGAATTCATGCATTGGACGTGGTGCGCAATACTGAAATTCATGCACTGGATATGGCGCTAGGCGTCATCCGCCGTCGAGTCTAAATGAAACATTGTTGTGAACTTAGATTTCGTTCGCACCGGGCCTTCACACCTGCATTGCTGTTGCGCGTTCCCCTTTGCGTTAGCTGGGCTTCTCTTGTTCTGTCTGTACGGTTCTTGTTTTCAGCACAGTATTGAGTAACTCACATAATGCTGTTTCGTTCGTGAGCGCAGGGCTTTCTGGCCCTCACCTGGTTGAAGCTCACGCCCAGTAAAAAGTAAAGGGGAAGTTTTGTTGAGGGTGTTGATCAAAGCCTCTCTCCTTATTTTTCAGTGGGCAACGAGTGGGGAGGGAGGAACGTGGAGGGAAAGGGAAATAAAGCATAGGGAAAAGGAGTAGGGAGAAAAATGGGAAGGCAAAGGGGGCGGATGGAGGGAGAAGCAAAAAAGGGGAAAGCCCGAAATGGGGGACTTGCGCCTGAAAATGGGGAGGTGGAACTTGCGCCCAATTTTGATTTCAGATTTGGGGGGATTGAAGCCACTGCGTGAGCGCACGTAGGATTACGGTTTTATTGGAATAGTCACTTTATAGCTGCGTACCATTTTACCTGATGAACGCGTCTGAACGTCCGTACAAGCAGTGTGCTGCGGGTTGTGTTAGGTTGGACAGCATTACACGAGGCTTGTAACCACGGCTGGTTGGACGTGGCGCGTCAACTGCTGAACGCTGGCGCTGACGTGAACGTACAGGGTCTGGAGAATGACACGCCACTTCACGATGCCGCCATCAACGGACACACCAAGGTGCGCCATCGTCCCAGAAATATTTCCGGGTTTAAAACGCGCTTAGCTTGCGCTGTTACGATGTTCCTGACGTTCGGCTGCAGTTGTGGGTGATAGAGCACAAACGAAACGACCATGTGGTCTGTGCGATCTGAGCGTGGTTTAAGTACGATACCACACTGTCTGGAGTGTATGAGGTTGTACTGCATACTCACTTTCCAATACTCACTGCATCATACTATCTAAATGGCGTGATGCTTCATGACTCGGGAGATTGATACTTGGTAACTGAAGGCTACTGACCCTCCATATTTAACATGTGTTAGGCTGTGGTTACATGTTAAATTAAAGTTTACAAATAAAATGTTTCAAAAACATTTTGGCATCCCTAACACATTTACAGTGGTTTATCGATAATTTAAATGGCGTGGTCTAGTGGTTAACATAGTTGCTCTACACTGGGCTTGGTTAGTACCTGGTATCTGCTGACAGGTAACCCATCTCTGTATATATCCAGCCACGCAGGTCAACTCTGCCTGGCCATCCATTCGTGAGTAGGCGCAGTGAGTATCAACAAAAACTGGGGCTTAAACAGGCACATTGTAAGATACACTAACGTCACATCTCTCAGATTCCTCTTCTTGCAGTGTAAACTGGGGTCTGGCTAAGGGCAGAAGAAACGGAGATCAGTGCCACCTTATGCGCCTCGTGGCTCAGGGATTTCTTTACATTTTTCACTTTAATCTTGTGTTTAGTGATGTGGGTAATTTAGTCATTGTCTGTTGAATGTTGAGTGAGTGAACTAACAGATATCATCTCGTCTTTGAATAGACTCATAGGTTGAAAGTTTACTTAATAAGTTATAATAAATTCATCAAATTACAACCTTTTATTAATGTTTTTGTTTAATAATAAAAACATTAATAAAAGGTGAATTTATTATAACTTATTAGGATATCATCTCGGTCGTTAACCGCAGTGGAATAACTTCTCTATCTGTGTCTGCGTGTTGTGTCAGTTGGTGCAGTTGCTGCTGCGACGAGGCGCCAACGCTCGGCAGTCAAACCTTCGTGGCAAGACACCCGTCGACGTGGCAGCGACCGATGTCATAGCTCGACTTCTGCGCGGTGGTGCTGTCATCGAAGACAACCATGTACATCATCAACCACCTCGCAGCAGCAACGGCAGCAGTCAGATGATGTCTGCTGTATCTAGCAGCGACGATAGCAACCAGTCTGCTAGTTCGCTACCTGCTGCCGCATCCCCGGCTCCAGCCAGTGTCAACCCTACCACTGCATCCGTGTCCACCAGGCTCACGCCCGGCTCTGACGCCAGTTCGTACATCTGCTTCACTCACTTATTACACTGCATTCCATAACTGAGCATCAACAGTAGCGAAGCTTTTGGTCTCCAACATTTTCCAGCTATGTGCTGTTTGCTAATCCAGTGCTAAGCAGAGCTGCTGGTAGGGCAACAGGAAATGTGGCTAACTAGTTAACAAAAATTCTTTTCCAGCTTCCACGACATGAATAGCAAGTTAAAGTAAAGCAAAAAGCATAATACACAGTAATCTGTCTTGTAGAATTTTTTCCTTTGCAGTTGATATCTTAACTGCCGTTCAGTGGACGCTTTTGCACACGTTGTAGATGCAAGCGTTAATTAGTACCAGTCTTTTTTCCAATAAGGTACATAATTATTCTCACAATTTAGTTATTTCGTGCATGAATGCATGTAGAACTGTAAAGAACGTTTATTTGAATTATTTCGTACTTGGAGCTTGCTGATTTTTGATATTCCATGAATACATTTAGTAAGATATAGATTGTCTACGCATATTGTGTAGGATAACTGACTAACTGAATTCTGCGCATGTGGTGTGTGTTACAGAGGGGTGCAACAATTTGTTGATGTCATCGACGGATGCATCACAGCAGCGTTTGTATTCTTCAGCTAGCCACGTGAGTCCCAGCAAGTCGGTGGGAAGCTGCGTGAACAAGCGGCCGACGTCAACGGCAAGCACTGCGACGAGTCCAAGTTCCAGTGGTGTCCTCAAGAACGTGGTTGTGTCACACCACATGGACCGGTCGTCGTCAACACCGCGGTTAACCCTCAAGTTCCACCACGTCAAGCGGCATGAGAATGGCGTTGCAGCAGCAACGGACATCTCTCGGTTACACTCCGGCGCTGACAGCTCTTCAGTTCAATCATCGGCGCCCATTTCCACCACAGCTGGTGGCAAAACGACCTGCACATCATACGTGGACTCGCAGTACCACGCCTCGTCTTCTCTCGATCCTAGGTACCACAGATCCGGTGCCAATTCCGAAAGTCATCCGGCACTGAAGAATAACATGTCAGTCGAACAGCCGTCTGCGCCGATGCCTTTCTCTCCGCAGTTTGAAGACATCAGCGATGCTGAAGATGACGTTGTTCGGCCGACCGGCGTGAATTCAAGAGATCCGGTGTGTACTGCACCAGGATATGGCCTACCTCAGCCTGCGTCGCATTGCATGGCACCGCTGTCGTCGAGATTGTGTCTTCCCGCAGCAAACTCGACGTTCTGTGGGTCGACCGGCATTCCAGTCTCTTCATCGTATCTGCCAATCACTGCTAGCTGGAACAACTATTCTGAGTTGGTACCACATACTGCGATGTCGCTGCTACCACCTACTGCTGTCGGCGTTGGACAGCCTTCCGGTAGGATGGTACCTTGGGTTGATGAAAATCGAATGCCGATGGGTGTCGTCAACCACTTGTTGCCGATCGTGAGTAGTAATGGTCTTTTTCAAACTGCAGATGCTCACTTGTCTTCGAAGCAGTCATTTTCCAGTAACCGATTTGCTGTGAGCGATGGAGTGGGATGCTTGAAGTCAGAGTTTTCACCTTTAAAGTCTGAAGTTCTGCACACTAAGGCTCTGGATCATCACTCGTCTTTCAAGTTCGAAAATTATAATGGACACTTAGGTGATGTTAAAACCGAGTTGTACATTAAGCCTAACTCCCCTGTCAGTCATTCGGAGAGCAGTCAACCGTGTCGAACCACGTTTGAAAGCAAATCGAGCTTTCTTGCTTCACAGACCAAGTCCGAAGAACCGATGCTTTCCAATAGTGGCACTTTTGCAGAAGGTTACCATTCGCATCAATATGGTAAAGACATACTGAAGACAGATTCGTGCGATAGTGATATACCGAGCCTGCATAACAATCTACGAATAAAACCAGATGTTGATAACTCGTCACCTTCCTCTTATAACCTGTGTCATCATTCTCCTGCCGGTTCCGTTTCGCCTTCCTTGCAGTCCAGTTGTCTGGAACCTGATGCTGCAGTCAACTCCAGTACTCTCTCAGCGCAAGTCGGTGTATCTCAGATCGCCAACAGTATGGAGCCAAAGGTTCCTCCTCTTCGCATTATTATTCCTTCAAAAGTCTGCTCGTCAGGTTCATTGTCGGATGGGTCAAATACAAACACTGCGTCACGCGGTAGCGTCAGTTCACTGCCGTATATAGCCGGCCGGACACACAGTGCGGATAGTGATATACTCACCACCACTGCTGCGGATGAAGTACAACGTTCCGACTCGAGTCCGGCAGTTTTTGTCTTCTCCGATAACGACCGTTTATCTGCTGCTAAAGAAGCTTCAGCAAGTTTCGAGCTGGTCCCAGCAAAACGACGAAAAATAAAGCACTCAAGCAAGGTGAGTTTATTCTTAGTTAGTTGAGATCAAAACAATACCTCTTGAAGCCTGTTAATCTTTTAAACATTTTTGCCATACCACTGTCATGTTTCAGCTAACCTACTTTTACAATTCTATGAAGTGTTGCTATATTTACCAAGTTCCCAAGAGAACATCTTTGGGGATTACTGTGAGGATTTTGTGTTAAAGTGCTAAAGAAACAGAAAATGGCGACGTACATCAAAATAGATGCATAATTTGTTAATACTGAGCAGTATAAATTCATGAAATTGCAATTTTAATAGCTGCTTTCGCACGTCTTAGCCATCGCAGTTCTGTTTGTCTGTCCGTCCATCACACGGGTGGATCAGTCAAAAACGGTGCAAGCTAGGATCACCAAATCTTCATCATTTGTTGCCTGGAAGACTCTAGTTTCAGGAACCATAAAGCTTTTCCATAAATTCGGAGGGGATAACTCTAAACGAGAGTGGGGTAGGAAAAATTTGTGATTTTTAGCCAGTAAGTCACTATATCTCAATAACGGTGCGAGGTAGGGCCTAGGTTACTATTAATCACTTATAGGAAGTCGTACACTAGCTCTCAATTGCCATTGAATTCAGTGATTTTGGATGACTGTGAATGCCAAAATAAGGGTTTTTATGGATTTTTTGGCGATTTCATGCTGCGAGACACATTTCAAGAGCGAATTGCACCGAAATCAGTCATGGAGAAGCTGCATATGAAATTTTTAGCATTGAACATAGATTTTGATGGTCCAAGTCTAGATTTTCTAGGTTTAAGGAAACCTGCTCCTTAGTGATGAGCTTTGCGGTCGTATCAACATCGATGACTTTGGAAGACTATGAACTTCCAAAATAAGGTTTTTAAAATTGATTTTTGTGATTTTCCGCTGCAGTGCACAAGAATGAACTGCGACGAAATGGCTGGAGATAGACTGACAGTTTGCGAACAGGAACTGCTATAGGCTTTAATGCGTCTCGTGAGCATTAGCTTAAATTTCTTGTTATTGACTATAGTTTGCTGACATTTTGGAAGTTTTGGCAATCCCTGCTGCCTTTTTCGGAATGACTGTTCATTGCTAGATGTAGGGGTCTTAACCAACTTATTCATATTTATGAAAATTTACTGTTCATTGCAACCATATTTCATCGCAGCAGTATCTAGTGACAGTATCCAGCAACAAACAATAGTTCTAAAGAAGACAGCAGTGGGTGCCAAAACGTCAGCAAACTAGCAATAGATGTTATAATTTGATAAATACACTGTGTTTCAAAAAAACGGGCACCCTTTTTATTTCTTTCATAATTCACTCAAATGATGATCAATTTACACGAAATTTTTACCAGATGTAGCTGAAGAAATGCTAATTCAAAATATATGGA
>Ga0209367_1013127_pt1 | contig 10717 bp, 4 predicted proteins | sample WorMetLIZISLAND2_FD_187412 | JGI IMG/M metagenome (GOLD analysis project Ga0209367, IMG submission 187412) | Marine gutless worms symbiont microbial communities from Max Planck institute for Marine Microbiology, Germany - Olavius geniculatus... ... | reverse complement strand
ATTCCGTTGAGGCAAAACCATGAATGTAAAGCGTGCAGACAGCTAGTGAGGTTGACAATATCAGATGATGGATCGGATGGATTTAACGCGATGAAGAGCTGCGTGTCATCAGGATATTGCTGATGACAAACCTGAAAAGAGCGAGTAATAGTTGCAATTGGTGAAGTATATGTCGCAAATAACAATGGCCCAAGGACGGAACAAGTTAGCTGAGCACTTCTCCAGAGGCCTTCACATATTTTATAACAATGTCGAAGAAAACTTTCTGTTGTTGACTTTATAAGAAACAATGATGAATAATGTGTTTAAAAATGAGCTTTTAGGTTAAGATTAAAAGCAATAGTTTCGTTATGTAGTGGCAGTGGCCATAACAACAATTTATAACTAACGGGGAAAGAAATTTAAAAAAATGATTTTTCGGACATATCTGATGACTAAATTACCCCCTTTTTTACTACTACAGGGTGGGAGTTTACCCCTCCCTGCCCTGACCCTTTTTGTCTGAATTTGACCCTGAAGAAAAATAAGAATGTTTAGCGCTAACTACGAGTACTAAAACCCGGAGCTTTCATTGTTGCGATCAATTATTGTTACTGTTGCTGCTGCTGCTGCGAGAGCAAAGCCATTGATTGGTTGACGCGGTAGTCATGACAACGCACGTCGCGACACACGTGCCCAGGTTGACACACGGCTCTGCTGAAGCGTGACTGACTGTCCATCATCAATCAATACCTGTAGTGGCTGCTGCACAGGTCGTGTCTCTCTGCATGGTTCCTCGTAACTTTATGGCTACGGTGCCGGTTCTAGCCCGAATAGTCTGGGGGTGCTGTGCTTCACCCCGAAACCAGTAAAACAGCGTGGTTTTTACTTACGCCGGTATATATTACCGATAAAACTTTCCATCGGTCATTGTCTTAGGCACGCTAAACTTAAGGTGCTAAGCTAAAAACAGCTCCAGGCCATAGCCGCCACTGTCCGGCTATGAAAAATGTGTCGTAGCCTGTACTTCGTATTGTGCTAGTGCAGTTGGGTAATAAAATTAGTTAAATTACCTCAAAGATGGCGTCATTAAGAATCGACACCGTCCAGTTTGGTATCCTATCTAGTAGCGATGCTGATCAAGACCACTGCAAATTATTTGCTTCGACGTAAGTGTTCACGGAATGAGCAAAAGTTGTACAGACTAAGTTTCTCAATGTGTCAATTTTTTGTCACTGAACTAAGTTTTAGGCCTACTTATATTTTGACTATACAGGTATGCAACTTATTTTACCATAAATGGTAGCAGGCAAAAGCAAATAGACAAAAAAACAAATACACCGTGTCAAAAAATTGTGCATATTATTTTTGTCAGAACGCCGTCTAATTTCCACTAACGTTGATAATTTTTCGCACAAAGATGGCAAAAAAAATAAAATTATGAGTTGCACCGTGCACTCATTTTTCACGTTATCTAGGATAATTTCTCGTCAACAAACTACTGTTTTTCGCAACGCACTACTGTTTTATTTGTCATGAGTTTTGTTATTCTACCAAGTCAGTGGTAGATTTATGGGCAGTTATTAATGCAATTTTGTTGTTATTTTAGGCCTACAACTGCTTAATTTACTGTTTAACTTGTCGTGCTGTTTTCGGCAAATAAATGAGGATAATATGATGTTGCTGTTGTTGTTGCTGCTGCTGCTACTAATGATGTTCATGACTTTAGATATTCTAAGCTCTTCTAAACATTTTCGTGTACCCGTATTTCGACAATTTAATTCCATAAGTTTATATCATCATCATCGTCGCAAGACGACTTTCAAAGAGGTCGGTCTTGTAAGACATAATTGTATTTATAAATTTTAACAGTATCATGAACTAAACATAAATTTAAACATAATAATTCATCTTTTTCTAAGCCGAAATCACCGAAGTAAAAATGGCTTAGTATGCCGTCAAGAAAAAATATTGTAATGAAATCAATTGATCAATATATCAATTGAGTATATGTTGTAATGGTTTTAAGTAAAATGCTAAAAACGAAAAAGCAGAACGTTTTACTAATATATGAATTAAATTGCGAAATTGTGCTTCTATGTAATAGGGTATACATATTCTTAAAACTTACTGCATGTTTCTCACAGTCAAAGTGAAGGGTAAATCTTATTATTAAGTATCAGTGTGACAATGAAACGACGGTAAGAATGATAACTCACCTGGTTCACCTGGAGTTGATTGGTTTAGTACTTGCAGGTGTAATGTAATTACTACCACACGAACACGTATAATATGACTTGTTTTACTGGCACAGCGTCCGCAACAGCCGAACTGCCACGGCATAACTGACATTTTGTGTCACACGCTGTGTAGGCCTAGTGTGATAGCCTGTGGCGCGTCATGTAAATGATGTAAAGCCACATGCCCTCGATCATCGCTGCAGGGAAGAATATAGACATGCACAGTTTGCCGACGGTAGGCAATCATAAATGGTAACTTGCAAAATAACATTTTGCAACATCTGTTTTTACTCGTGCATAATGTACCACGGCCTTATACAGAGAGGTCGCAGGTAATTAATAGCACGAATTGGCATTTAGACCTAAACGTCAATTTGCAATAGGCTCTCAGTGCAATTTGCGAGCATCTTTTTTTCTACAGTGTCTTTAGCTAAGCTTTTATAATACTTTCTGTCTAAATGTTTTTTTTCATAAGAACTTTGTCTTTCAACGTTCACTGGAAGGTTTACGCTCAAGATCTGCCTTTACTAGTTTGGAGTGGCCTAATAAAAAGTGAGTTCTTGCAGGAGTGCACAAAACCACAAAAATAAACAAAACTGGCCTGAATTGAAATGTCAGTTCAGTTGCGTTTACAAGTTAGTGTACTAAACGAAAACGAACCTTACTGAACTGACAGATCTTAGTGCAATTAAGTTCATTTTAGTCGCGTTGCACGGACTGTGCTAAGCGAACGATCTGGCAGTTCAGTTCGGTTCAGTTTTTTTTGTCGCTTTACACATGCGTTAAGTTTTTTTGTCGCAGCTGAATCAAATGTTGACCAATTTTCAAAAAATGCTTACAATGATGCGCTGTACCGCAAATTTACAATTAAGCAGTGGCAGTTTTAGCCTTCAATATCTGGGGGGGCACGGCCGCATGGCGAGCGCGGTAGCGCGAGCCTATAAGGGGGTCTGGGGGCGGAGCCCCCAGCTGGTTCCAGGGGCATAGCCCCTGGTGGGGAGTCAGGGGGCGAAGCCCCGCTGAAGCTGAAGCACTTTTGGTTTTGGGGCATTCAATAAAAGCTACAAATTTGCCCACTTTTCTACAATTTGGTAACGCAAAGAAATAAGATATTTGTGTTATCTTTGCAAAAAAATCAAGTGTGGCCACAAAACTGGGGGGCCTGGAGCAAAACTGGGGGCCTGTCCCCTCCGGCCCGGGTTTAAAACCGCCACTGCAATTAAGTGATCGCACAGATCTCGTCACATCTTAAACTTTTCGCCACACCATTTTGTGACAAGAAATATGAGCTAATGCTCACGGGACACGCGAAAGCCTATAGCACTTCCTACCGCAGGCAGTCACCCATCACAGTACTAACCGGGCCCGGCGTAAAGTAACTTCGTTTCAGCCGAAACGCGTTACTAACTACGCCACGCCACCAATGCCAGTACCGTGGCACCACCTTGTGAATGATATAGCCTTGTGTCACAGCAAAAAATCCATAAAACCCCCTATTTTGGCGTTCAAGGTCATTCAAGATCATTGAATTCAGCGCCAATCGAAAGCCAGTGTACGACTTCCTATTAGTGATTAAATAGTAACCTAGGTCCTATCTCGCACCCTTACTGAGATACAGCGACTTATTGGCCAAAAATCGCAAATTTTACCCACCCCTTTCTCATTTAGCGCCCTCGTTCGGGGTGATCCCCTTCGAATTTATGGAAAAGCTTTACGGTTTCTGAAACTAGAGTCTTCCTGACAGCCGATGGTAAAGATTTGGTGATCTTAGCTTGGACCGTTTTTGCCTGATCCACCCGTGTGACAGACAAACGGACGGACAGACGGACAGACGGACAGACAAACGGACAGAATTGCGATGGCTAAGACGCGCTGAAAGCAGTAGCTGCTTTCGCGCGTAAAAAGTATGTGCATATACTCAGCTAGCTAACTAAATTCACGAACCACTCAAGGTGTGACGGTTATTGTACTTCGCATTTATCACTGCATGTTCCCCGTAATAAATTTGGTAGATTTGTTGGTATTCTAGAAAGTCATAAATACGTAGGGACTTAATGGGATAGTAGTATGTAGATGCTTGTTTATGTTTTTAATATTATTGTTTATTTTTTATTAATTTTCTATTTGGTTACTTCTCTGCGCTAGAGAAAGACGGTCACCTTTCTTCTTTTCAAATAATACACAGATCTTTTTTTAAGTTAAGTAGTCTAATGTCGTGCATGGTCTTTCTGTCAGTATTCAAACGTTTGTTCTTTGTACAAAAATGAAGTAGAAGTTTGATGTTATCATTGAAGCTTACGGTTTACGCCCTGAGTGCTTTTATAGAGCATTTTTCTAATCCTTGTTGTTTTTTTTTGTTTTTTTTTCACGTTTATCGAAAGCTACTTTTGAAATACAGCTTGTGAGGTAAAAAGCGTCGACTTTTTGATTTTATTGGCCTGGAGATATGCACTTGAAACTTGAGAGCATGCTAGACATGCCAAATTGCGTGCGTAATTTTATTACGTTAAAGAAGTTTGAATTGATAAGTGAAAGATAAAAGTAAAAAAAGAATCAATAGAACTCCGGTAGTTTGTGCATTTTAAGTCCTAGAGTACATTAGTCTAAACTTTCTATATAGCAGAATAACAGTACTGTCTTATATGCGTTAATGAGATGGCATTGCTGCAAAAAATATGCATTGCCGATAATCATAAATACAATTTATTTTTATACCGGAATCGAAACGCACGTTAAACAACGGATCAGTAACTATTTCCTAGCATTCAATATTATACTGTCAGTGACACATATTAATTATTATTAGTATTAATACACTGTATAACAACAACGACGAACAAATTAAACTTGTAAACAACAAAGTTCAAATATAATAAACTTTTACCTTAAGATCAGACACATCTAAACAAAGTAAAATTATTTTAAAAAGTAGATACGTTACTTTGGGCAATTTTGAGAAGTATTTTCAGAGACGTATCAACGTATCAAAACTTTAGGCCTATATAATACACTGAAGCAGAAATTGAAACAATTACTCATGGACACCCACAAATAGAATAATATTTTTGTAAAAAGTTTCTTTTCCCTTCCTTACTCACCGACTCCATACACTGTTAACATTTTTTCCACATCATGTCTACATATTTATGATATTTAACTGTTTTATGGCATTGCTGTCACACGGCAGTCTCATCCAACAATCGCTGCATTAAAAAAATAACCAAAGCTACATGCAGAAAATATTGCTGTTTATCTAATGATGCAGCGTATCAAACACTACGACACCGCGACGATATCCAACCAGCAGTTGTCCTGACTGCTCTCTGTAGCTCAGACGCCGCGGTTCCTCGTATTTGAGCTCGTCTTCATCGATGATGACTCGACGTAGCTTCAGCTGAGCGTTGAGCAGCAGAATGCGACAATTGTAAGTGTCCGCCACAAAAATGTTGGCGTGAGAGTCGACTGCGACGTGAAGTGCACCAGCGCTGAATGATTGTAAATGTGAACCGCCGAACTGACACAGGACTTCACCACCCGTGTTGACTTCACTCACCTGAGACTGGTACAGTAACAGTGTGTTGTGGTGACTGACGATGAACGTACCGGTCGGTGACTCGACGGCGTGATATAATGGTGTCATGTAGTCTGGCAGTTGAACACGTCTGAGTTCATTGCCGACTGCGTCCAACTGCATCAGTTGATTGGTGCTGTGTGACGTCGCCAGCAGGCGAGTTGATGTCACCGACAGTGTCCATAGTCTGAACATGTCCGACTCGGACTTTGACCACCAGCACTTTATGTCAGCGCCGTCCGTCGACACTCGCCAGATACAATCGAGCCAGATGTCAGCCAGATACAGCTGAGACGTTTGCTCGCAAACGGCGATGTCGCATGGGTCTCTCAAGTCCTCGACGTTGATGTCTGTCAGTCGTTGATATGTTGTAGCGTTGAACCTCACGACTGACAAGTGCCCAAAACAGATCATGTAGACAACGTCATGTAACAGCGTCACACCAAGTCTGATGCCTACACACAAACACACGAAGAGAAAAGTAGTGAGGGAAAGAGAGACAGCAGGTTGTATCGTTTTATAGAGACAAAAAACCGCGAAATTATGTTAGGGATAATTTTTCGCTTACAAGTTGGGTTGGTGGCGTGGTGTAGTGGTAACGCGTCTGATTTGTTCGGCGAAGTTACTGTACGCCGGGCCCGGTTAATACGGCGATGGGTGACTGCCTGCGGGCAGATAAACCATCTCGGTATGTAACCAGCCGCCTAGGTCAATTCAGCCTTTCATCTTTCCGGGGTAGGTAAATCGAGTACCGGCCTATCTGGCTGGGGTTAAGGCGGGGCGCGTTCACCTGTGTTGGGTAACACTGTGTCATCCCATATGACAAGTGACGCTCCGTAGCTCTGAGATGGGTTCGCTCATTAAGAGCTATATTCGAACCTTTAACCTTTAACCTTTAACGCTCGCTATACAGACCTCGTTCGAGACCAAGTACGAGATGCTATTACTGGCGTAAATCATCGAGTTAAGTCGAATTTTGACTGAAGTTCACGTCACAGCATATGACCAAAAAAACAAAAAAAAATTCTTGCCCAAACAGACATATCGTAGGGCATTTGATGCCCTGTAAACAATTCTGAATAGTTATCTTTAAATACCACATTGCTATACAATTGACACAATGCCGTCCATTACTTAACGAAATATTACTCAATATTACATTTACTGCATTGTATCTGCTATTTGCGAATAAAGGTGCTCAATAGTAATACAGCCGCTACAGTACATTACAAATTGTTTTACCTGCGTCATCTAACTTAAAGACGCACTGAGCTGATCGTCGAAACGGACGACACGAGCCTGATTTAAATAACAGAATACAACAATTTGTCAGCGTGAGAATGACTTACTACAAAAAAACAATTATCTTTTGTTTAGTTATGTAAAAATTTTCTTGCGAGTAATATTGTACATTTGATGCTAAAAGATTATAAATTTATAAAAGATGAAACATAACAAGTCAAGTTGGGTCAAGTCAAGTAGTCTTTAGAACATATTCATAACAGTCGCACAAGTTAACAATGTTAGTTAAAACAATTAGGTCACACATTATATGAAAAAAATAAAATACAGTGTTAAAAATGCGATAGTGGCAATGCGACGATTACCATCCAGTCACTGGACCCAATTTGCACGCCGAGTTTTATTCACTTTAGTTGTCGATTATCGACAGTTTTTGCCATTAAAACTAATCAACTACAGAAATATACAAGAAATTTGAGCTAATGCTCAAGAGACGCACGAAAGCCTATAGCAGTTCTGGTTCAGTAGTTTAGCTAAAAATTGGAGTGTTCACGCTAAGTTAATATACAAATATTAAATTCTCTATCTGGATCGCATAACGATAGTTTTGTGGTGCCACCTTGTGAATGATAAAGACTCGTGTCGCAGCCCAAAATTGCCAAAAAATCTATAAAACCCCTTATTTTGGCGTTCAAGGCCATTCAAGATCATTGAATTTGGCGCCAATTGACAGCCAGTGTATGACTTCCTATTAGTGATTAATAGTAGCCTAGGCCCTATCTCGCACCGTTACTGGGATACAGCGACTTTTTGATCAAAAATCGCAAATTTTGCCCACCCACTCTCATTTAGCGCCCTCATTTGGAGTGACCCTTTTCGAATTTATGGAAAAGCTTTACGGTTCCTGACACTAGAGTCTTCCGGGCAGCCGATGGTAAAGATTTGGTGATTCTAGCTTGCACCGTTTTTGACTGATCCATCCGTGTGACAGACAGACGGACAGAGAGACTGACAGAAAATTAATGCGATGGATAAGACGCGCTGAAAGCAGTAGCTACTTTCGCGCGTAAAAACTTTGCAAATTAAAGTTTTTTTAAATTTTCAGCGAATTGTGCAATGTTGGCCATTTTTACTGCATGCATTACGGCCATAACAGTTGGGTGTGCTCGCGAAATATGACCAATGTCGACACTAAAATTAAAACTATATTTATTTACGGCGTTAGCGTAATAGTGAAATCCGTATTCATCGCCATTATAATAGAAGGTGCTGCCGTGCCTATTGATATAAAGCTTACGCTTACGTTCAATGAGATTCTTGAGCTGATGTCTGACCCAGTGCGGAGTTGTTGACTGCGGCCATCCAGTCAGAGTCTGGTGCCAGTTGCAGCAGACTGAGGACAGCAGCATGAATGCTCTCCGCTCAGAACTGCTGGACCGACCCGCCTCGTACCGGCGTTCATTCTCATAGTCACTGGCGTACAGCATGACGAACGCTCTCATCAGTATCGCCTCCAGCATTTCGAGCGGCAGGTCACTTGTACTCTACAGATGGAACATCACATCATCGTCCGGATACTTCAGATGACTCACCTAAAATACGTTATTTTTAAATTGAAAAGTGTACTGTACATTTTGCACACATTTGCTTGCAAAACATCACACGTGCAACATACTAGTCTTTTGTGTCAAAATCAGACATTGTTGTAATGAGACGGAGCGTATATATACCGCGCTAGTTTGTGACTCGCACTTGCGACCTAGTCTGAAACTGAAAAGCTTGAATGGTAGCGGACGCCAATTTGATGGCTGATTGATACGCTTGCTGGAACTTCGTTTTTCTATCACACACACGCACATACACAAACACGACATGAAGTTACAACAGCCATATGCTCGTTGACCGAACTGCATGTAGTCAAAGCAATATTATTTATACCGTAATTTGCAATTTCAAATTATGTTACTGACACAGGATGTATTCAAAAACTTTTAATTGGGCCTTTATGCTGCAAAACAAATGCATTTCAATGTAACATCTCGTTAATATTTTATTATTGATTTGTTAGGTTACCTTGTATAAAACCGAAGAACTTCAAACTTTGTTCGTAGTCAGTCAGCGACCAACTGAATCTCTTGACACAGACTGTGCGGGTAGCGACTGAGAGGAAAGTGAAGAGTGACTCGAGAATGTCTTTGAGTTGTCCACTGGTAAACTGATCACGAAGTCTCATGAGCGCTGACAAAGTCATGCAGATGAAGATGAGAGCAAGACTGTTAGCACGTCTTATCACTACCAGACTTGTCTCGAAGCCAAAAGGACGTAAGATCTCATCGAATTGTTCACGCAGCTGATGTTGCTCATCGGCAGAAACTTCTTTCCACTGTGACACAATTTTGTCTTCGGTATGAGTGACGTCATCAACTGATGACTCATCCAGTTCGGCATCCATACCAACAACGACTGGAACGTCAGACAACACTGCCTTGAGACAAATCCGCCATAAAAATTCATAAACGTTTGTACACGTTTTTTCTGTCACATTTTAAAAAAAATTTGTGCATTTGTTCCTAACATGTACATGTTATAACGAACTGTTAATAAGCCTTATTTTTCCAATGCATTCAAACTTGAACTGAAAAGCACCATATCTAACACAAAATACAAGATTTCGTTAAATAAAGCCAAAGTAACCCTGGTTTATGCCTAAATGAATCTAAAATGGATGGTCAGATTACCGATCGGTTCGTTCCTTTGGGATACAATTAAAAAGAAAATAATTTTAGGCACAGAATATTTGATCGGTAGCCGGTCTAATATCCTATAGGCTATATATGACCGGTCAAATTTTGTCACCGGTCAAACGCGCCCGGACGTGACGGGTCGAATAGCCTTAAACAGCCTTAACCGGTACGTACAAGCGCCGAATGGTGCTGATAGGTACCGGCTAAGACCGTGTCCCTGCGACGGTACGACGAGAAGGGTGCTCGTCGTACCGACGCAGGAACGGCGGCAGCCGAGCAACTAACGACCTCAACCGTAGCAAGTATGGGATTACGGATTGCCAGTCGGCCAACTGGCATCTTAAGCCTAGCAAGTAGCCTCGCCATCACGGATTACTAGTCGGCAAGTTTTGTGCTTGCCTACAGCAACCTCGAATTTACCACCGGTATTGTACGCTAACTTTTAATGTTCATTATTGTCACATAAATCTTTTTAAAAAGCTAACCATAACCTAAACCCTAAACTCAATTCTAACTCTAACCCATAATTCTATGCCATAAACACATAATATTCACGTGAATTCTAGTCAGTAGCGCGTACACTATATTTAATGTTATTCGCTAGGTGGCGACTGAAATTTTTCGTTTTGACCCGTCGGATGGCCTACAGGTTATTTGACCGGCTGCCGGTCAAATAGTTAGGCACACGGCACAAGATACTTGTCAGCTGACCGGTCAAATATCCGATTTTCTCGGGCCGGATATTTGACCAACAACCACCTTGGTTGGTGGCATGGCGTAGTTGGTAACGCGTCTCGGATGAGACGAAAGTTACTCTACGCCGGGCCCGGTTAGTACTTAGATGGGTGACTGTCTACAGTACGGAGCCAGCAGTGGCGTATTTAGGATTTGGCAAAGGGGGGGCCATGGCGAGCGCGCAGAGCGCGAGCCTATAACGGGGG
>Ga0209367_1013126_pt1 | contig 10718 bp, 5 predicted proteins | sample WorMetLIZISLAND2_FD_187412 | JGI IMG/M metagenome (GOLD analysis project Ga0209367, IMG submission 187412) | Marine gutless worms symbiont microbial communities from Max Planck institute for Marine Microbiology, Germany - Olavius geniculatus... ... | reverse complement strand
TTAGCCGACCCAAAATCCATCAAATTAACGGTGGAGTACTAGATCCTTACATCTTATATACAACACACCCTTAGACGAACGTCATAGCACATTAACTTTGCTAGCAAACCCATCTAAACGAAACGGCACCTAGACACAGGATGCCTGATACAATGTAAGAAATTGAAATCGGGTGTGCATTTTGCGTTTAGCACGCGTTCTCACCAGTATATAAGCGTAACGGACCCTAGAAAGACAAAGAGTGCTAGCTAGATAACTCTATAGCAAAGTCTAGTACAGCTAGGGGAGACCGGGGTTGGAAGTAACAGGGGTTGGTTGTAACATTTGTTAATAAATGCGTGCGTGTAGCGACAGAGAACCAGCTTCTCGTTGTGGAGCATGCGCACTAACCTTGTTTACTGTAAAGATGAGCGCTGTTGTGAGTCAATGTTTGGCTTAAATGCAAAGTAAGAAAGTGTCTTTTATATGTTGAAAAGTAATTTATGACATTTTTGATACTTTGTTGATTGAGTGTTATACATGCTTATGAATCCGTTCTTGCATAATGAAAGTGAGTAGCAAAATTCTTTGTGTATGCCATCAATGGGCGATAATTAGTGCTGCGGTTAGGCATTTGCACGGAATGCGTGGATGTTCTGTTGCTACTATAGCTGGGGTTGGTTGTAACATACGTGGCAGGGTCGGTTGTAACATGTTACAACCTACCCCAACTGCATGGGGTTAGTTGTAACGTACTTTCATGCAATGTTGTGCTAGAGTTGTGTCATAGTTAGGCAACATTTTCTTATGAATGTAAACGCTATGGTGTTTGCATTTTTGTATTTTACAGACAATGAGACATTACAAACGGAAAACCGATCGAGGCAGCGTTCCTCTTGCCACTATGAAGTGGGCAGCAGATCAAGTAATCCGTGACAACCGAAAGATACGCGCGGTTGCCAAGGAGTGTGGCATCTGCTATGTTACCCTGTACGGTTTTGTGCATAAACTTAAAATGACACAGAGCGCGACATGCGGTTATATTCCAAATCGGTAAATATTCAGTGCCAATCAAGAAAGGATGATTGCTGATTACGTTAAAACTGCATCAGCAATCTATTTTGGACTCAGTCCACAAGAAGTCAGAAAACTTGCTTTTGAGTGTGCTCAGAAGTTTGATATTAAAGTACCAGAAGTGTGGAAGCACAACGGAATGGCTGGTCCTGACTGGTTATCAGGTTTTTGGAAGAGAAATACAGACTTGTCAATCCGAACACCCGAAGCCACTAGTTTGGCCCGGGCGACAAGCTTTAATCGGCACAATGTTAGCACATTCTTTGATAAATTAGCTGAAGTTATGGATCGACATCATTTTGAAGCTGCAGACATATGGAGCTTTGACGAGACCGGCGTCACTACGGTCCAGAAGCCTAAAAAAATTGTCACTGCCAAGGGGGTCAAACAAGTTGGTGCGATTACATCAGCCGAGCATGGTGAGCTTGTTACAGTTGCAGTGTCAGTCAGTGCTGATGGAAAAGCAATTCCACCCATGTTCGTATTGCCACGAAAGACGTTTAAAAGTCATTTCTTAAATGGAGGTCCAGTTGGTTGTATAGGTGTTGCAAACTCTTCCGGGTGGATGACAGAATCTGACTTTGTGACGTACATGCATCATTTCATCAAGCATGCCAGAGTAACCATAAGCCGCCCAGTGTTGCTTTTGTTAGACAACCACTGCTCCCATCTCTCAGTCGATGCATTAAATCTTGCAAAGGAAAGAGGTGTTGTTATGTTGTCTTTTCCACCACACTGCTCACACAGGCTGCAGCCATTGGATGTTGGTGTGTATGGACCATTCAAGAAGTATGTTGCTGCTGCACAAGATGGCTGGATTCGCAGCAATGCTGGGCGAGCCATGTCGATCTATGACATACCACAGATAGTTGCTACAGCACTGCCAGCTGCAGCAACTCCAACCAACATCTGCAGCGGCTTTAAGACGGCTGGCATACTACCATTTAACCAACACATATTTTCAGAGAGTGATTACCTGCCATCATTTGTTACGGACAGACCACAGCCTGAAAACCAGTCAACTCCCAGTGCTACGGAGACACAGGCTGCAACCGCCGCATGCCTAGAAAATGCAGCCAGCAGCAATGCCAATGAATCTGTCAAGTTCTCACCTGAAAGTGTGCGGCCCTATCTAAAAGCTGCACCAAAAAAATCAAAACAGAATAACAGGAGGAAAAGACAGAGTGCCATTCTTACAGACACACCGGTAAAGGGTGCCATTGAAAAGGAGAAGGAAGAACGCAGTGCCAAAAAATCAAGACTTGCATCAGCAGACAGAGGACTGAGTAAGAGCAAGTCAAAAGGCATCAGTAATAGGAGCAGTAAGACAAAACCAAAAGAAATCAACAAAACTGCATGCAAGAAAAAAGTCAAAGTTACAGTTCGTGAAAACACATGCAAGAGCAATAAATCCTTGCTGCCAAGACGAAGGTCGAGTCTCAGCCTTAATTCTACATCTCCATGCGCAGAGTCTTTATGCCAGCCACGCCGACCTACATGGCTGGACAAGTACAAATCTGGTGAGTAAATTTTCCAAATAATAGGTCTATATTATTTTGATAAATACATTTCATTAAATATTTTAACATATGGCACCAGAATGTAACCGGTATTTGTTTATAGGTTTGCTTTGTAAGCGTATAGTCATTAGCTTTTTTACTGTGCAATGCTATGCAAATCGCAGTACTGCTACATCAAGTCTTCCTTCTGTTCGTGACGTTGAGGTATAGTGATCATATAAGATTGGAATACCTCTAAGCAAGAGACAATTATCTGTCAAACAGCTATCTAGTGCCTACGCTGCATACTACAAAAAAGTACGCTGCATGTCGAAAATTAAAGCTGCATTGTGTGGTTTTTCCTGTGACAGCATGGCTTTCTTGTGTTTGTATCAGATCGTGCAGCAACTCAGTTCACATCAGGGGTAGAGCAGCCACAGTCCAAGAGTGACTCACTTTTACTGCAGCCAGTTCCGGACCTCACCGGGCAGCTGTCGGTCGAACCGGTGGCTCCTGACGACTTGGACGTTCAGCCGCAGTGCGCACCAGGACCACTGCAGCCGGTTCCGGATCTCACCGGGCAGCTGTCGGTCGAACCGGTGGCTCCTGACAACTCGGACGTTCAGCCGCAGTGCACACCAGGACCACTGCAGCCGGTTCCAGACGTCACTGGGCAAGTCTTGACCGCGGTTGAACCTGTGGAACTTCGAATTTCCATGTTTTATGGATCGAAGTCTGTCCAACGTGCTCGACGACCATCAAGACGACCATTGCGATACGACAGTTAACGAGAGCACAGACAATATTAACTCACGTTGGTCAGAAAGAAATTAATGTCTGTATTATGCGTTTGATGTTTTTGCTAAATTCCGAAAATTTTCATTTTTGCAGTTACTGCTGTTTGCCTTTCCACGGCAGATCTACTAACTTACGGAAAAAGTAGGCCTTATGCTAACAATTAACACATTTTCATGTCACTTTAGTGTGGTCTGAACTATGTAAAAACACTATTCCATTCATATTTGGATAATTTAACTGATGTATATTGAAGAACGTGAGCTTTTCTGTAATTTCAAGCAGTGTTACAATGTGCCCCGATAGTTGTTACAACTTGCCCCATGACGGGGTAGGTTGTAACATTTCAGAGGTGATTGAAATTCCAAATAGGTGCACTGAACAATGCTTTGAATGCTGTCTATTGACATAGCTATGTGATCTCTAGGCTTTATGTGAGCTAAGTGGACAACAACCACATCTATAGGTGCTAATAATTTTTATTTCAGAGTGATTTTGTGCGAAATGTTACTTCTAAGCCCGGTCTCCCCTATAATTGAAAATTCCTTTCTAGCCATCTGATTTCGCCAGACAGCTTCGATTATGGTATTGCACCAGAGACTGGGAAACAGCGAACTTACTTATCCAAGGGTTACATGCTCGCTCAAAACCCTTTGCATTCTATAGACCAAGGCACAATTTAGCTTAATACATAAGGCACCCCTCGAAACGGGTTGGTAAAATTTAGGTGCACTGGATGCATTATGGGATAGATACTCCGCTTCGCGTACCATAATGGCGTGATGCTATGATGCTACCTCATTATGACCACTAGGAGGTCGTGCATTCATTGGCCGATTAAGCTAGTGCACATATTAATTTTAATCACCAATGGGACTAAATTTGCTAAACATTACCACTAAATTCTACCCAGCACATAAGCGGCAGACGGCCTAACACTTAACGTTACCGACACAGTTAGAACACCACAATACTAAATTAGACGGCATAAAATTAACCATAAAAAATAACAGTTAATCAAAATTGCTAGGCTACTATTTATAAGACAAGAAAATTGGGAAACATAATTTATTCACCAACCCACCCTTACAAATTTTCTTTCAGTTAGTTTGAGTCGATCAACTTAGTTCAGTTATGCGATGCAAAAACATGTTTCAGTTTCCCGGTGCAGGCTGGAGTACGCTCCAGAAGGGAAACAGGCGACCCCTCCGGGACTATTCACATCTCTGTAGCCTAAAAGGGCCATAGGTCGTCTCAATCTTGACGGTCGACGGCCAGCCTTGGGAGCACTGGGAGATCGCAATAATGAGGCTCAGGCAGGCGGTCTCAGCGATAATCTCGGCGTTCCTAAGGTTCGTTCTTACTGACTTTCTACAATGTCCATCTAATCTTTCCTTATATACATTTCTTGGCCTATAATCTTATCTTTTGGCTACCAAGGAAATCTCTGTGTGATGTCTAGTTGGACATGTCTGCTCACACAGTGGACCATTTGGTTAATAATTATTATTTTATGTTATTTCTTATTTATCAATAGAAAGAAATTCTTACTTCCTTTTAGTTAACCAGAGCTAGGATCTTGACGTGCGGGGGGCAGTCAGGATCCTAGATTGCTGTTTTATTTCAATACACTCCATAATACGAAGTAGACTCGCTATGAGCGGGACTGCGCCATGGGTTGGTGAATAACCATCAAGTCTGGTTATTCGCGAGCGTGGTCATTCTGTACGTTATCTGTTGCCGGATGTAGTTTATCTTCATGCTGGACACGCGCCATTTTCGTGGTGACTCAAAAGGTGATTCCTGTTGGCCATCTGCCTTACAAATCTCTTCTCAGGCAGAAACTATCTGGCTCGGTCAAGTACTGAGTAATTAAGCAGTATACCAGCCTTAAATGTCAAAAGAGAATCTAAAGTAATTAAAGTAAATTAAAGTAGAACAAAGTAAAATATAAACATAAATTATTAAGCATTATATTGATTAATTCCTTCCTCCTATTGCATCTCGCCGGCTGTGGTGAGAGACCTCGGCTCGCGAGACGCCGTTGTCCGTCTAAGGTACCTCAGGTGAGGGGGTGCCCCGTGACGGGACCCTACACCTTCACTATTGGGGAGCATGCCCCAATGCTAACGGACCCCTAATGGTGAAGTCCTTTCTGCGTGACGTCCTGCCCGACGGCTTATGAGCACATTTGGGGGTTGGAGCGGGGGTCAGCAGAGACAGAAGTGAAATAAATAAATTAACGTAACGTATATTTTTTATAAAAACGGGGTTTTTAACCTTTGTTACAGTTCATCGCGCTAAGATGAACCCAGCTGAAAGATGACAAAATTTGGCTATTTATGAAGTCCAACGCAAGTAAAGTAGGCCATTTCTATCCATTCGATGCTATAAAAGCATCAACAATCAGACTGTTAAGTATGGCGTCTCTTGAAATGGTCAAATCACAACCGAACTTTCGCTCGGTTTCTATGCACGAAGGCAAGCAAATACTAGGTATTTAATAAATTGCCTTTATGCATAGAAGCATCATTATTATATTATTAAAATTGACCTACTCCTAACAACTATCGATGACTCAACTGACTACTGCCTCCTGACTGATTAATTGAGGGGGGCAGACACCGCATCGTCGCTATACGCGCCGCTGCAGTGCTGCTCGCGTCATACACACTTACTATTTCACGTAATCTAATTACACTAATGACAGTAACAAACACGATGATGGCCCAACGGCCAGCCACAAATGCGTTGCTGCAGTTCTACCCACGCGTAAAAGTAAAATAAAAATTAAATATTTACTAAATAATCAACGTTATAATTATAAAATTTCAGAACGTATAATGCGACTACAGCAGTAGTCCAGGTCATCACTTTCTTCTTTTGCTTGTGAATTCATATGCGCAACGTATTTCTCCTTAGTTGTCATCGCGCAATAGGCTGTTTTAGATGTTTAGGCCTATGCACTCACGCATTTAAGCCGGAAGTTGAGCGGACAAAATTGCGTTCCGTCAGTCATCAGACCGAACGCCGGAAGTAGTCTACCAAAATTGCTGTCGGTCGGCTGTCGACCGACACACGTGCGGAAACCGGAAGTCGAGGACATCAAAATTTGCGAACGCTGTAATAGGAAGTCATCTGAGTCACGTTTTGTCAGTCAACTTATCGTTTAGAATGTCGAGAGACGGACTTTAAAATTTCGGGCGTTCGTCTGTCGTTTGTCGTAGATTACCCCGCGAACCCACTGTTAAGTTAGATATCTGTAAAGGGTCGTCGGTCTCCTCCACCACTAAGCAAGGAGCCATGCCAGATAATCGGGAACCGGAAGTGACTGGTGCCCGACCGGCGAACTTTACAATAGTAAACATTCCTGAACCGCAGACAAAGAGTGCCTGTTGTCCTCATCTTAGCGGCCATCGTTAAGTTTTACTCCCGACTGTAAACTGACATGGGTGCGCAACCGTAAACACACAATCCCATCCCCTTAACACCTTACAGCGATATATAACGATTACCCGGCGTAGTCACACGCACTCGCCTGACAGCGTGCGTGCATTGCACGCCCATATGCCCTAAAGGGGGGGGGGACACTCAACGAATTAACAAGTTTACAAAATGTCCAAACCGCTTTCTGTGTCGTACACAACGGCACGTTAGACAAATCGAATGTTTAACGTCCCACTGCTTATACTGTTTCGTTACTTCACTGTATTCGTGTACTCACGATCGTATAATCACGTAAAAGCGACTATCATATGTTTGTACAGTGTTGCGCTTTGACGCGCAAGACTGTCTGTTACGCAAATTCATTACGGGTATATCTTAATTTATACACGTTATTGCGCTCAGTTTGATGTACAGCAAGCGTCCAAGTCATTTGTATCAAGGTTGTACGTTCGATACATCTCGGTTACGTTGTACCTAAATTACACTCAAGTCACAATCTCCACATAATATTTATATAACATTATTTTCGTAAACGCCACGAATCATCGTGCCCTGGTCACGATACTTTTCTTTAATTACTTGCGCCACCTGGGGCACATTAAGGTCACATGCATGTATTCGGAATCTGACGAAGAAATCGTTTTATTTAGCGTGTATATTTGGATTGTTGGTGCTGAACGTGATGAAACACGAGAAGATCAGTGACCACAAAATTTTAATAATTATGTATTTGACGATCTGGAAAGTTGCCATTATAATAAAGTTTTAGTATACTTGATTAAGTGAGTAGGGTACTAAGGCCGATTCTACGACATACTGGCAGGTACATGGCAGGTACCTACATGCTCTGGCCCCCGTTAAAATCTACCCCACACCCAAATAGCTTTATACTATCCATAGCTACAATAAACTCATTAAAAGCATCCCATAGCTTTTGTTTCGGTCTAAGCCTACCCTGCCTCTTAACCAATCACAACACCTTAGCCCACAATTAGCCCCGCCCCCTAGGCTAGCAGGGTTTTGTTTTGTCCAATCAGCTGGTTAGTCTACAGCCTAGCCAGCTTGCCTTGCCTTACCCTACCTATGGTGCCTGGTTTACCTTATTTGTTTAGTAGCTCTCACCCTTTGTCCTTACCTAGGTCTTTGTCTCTCAACCCTAGCTCCCACTCCTGTCTTCCTTGTTTTATTCTAATTAGCTACGGTGCCTGGCTTAGCTAGCTTGTCTTTGTCTAAGGCAACCTTCTTTGTTTAAGGTGACCTTCTTTGTCTCAGCCTGGTACCTGGTGCATTACTTCCGGTTTCTTTGTTTTCCCGGCCTTCTTTGTTTCAGCCTGTTTGCCCTTACCTCCCTCTTTGTATGCCTGCCAGCCCTAGCTCACACTACAGTCTTCTTTGTCTAACCTTAATTAGCTCTGGTGCCTGGCTTGTCTTCTTTGTTTAGTTCTACTTATAGCTGGTTCTTTGTCTAGTCATAGCCCCGCCCATAGGTCTTTGTCCTTACCTCGGTCTTTGTCTCTCAGCCCTAGCTCACACTCCAGTCTTCTTTGCCTAACCCTAATTAGCTTTAGTCTTTGCGGCCTTTGTTTGGCTGCTAATTCAGCATTTTTTTCAGGCCAGCCCCTATTTAGCTCTGTCGCTTTGTCCAGTATTAACCTAGCCTTAGCTCCGCCTCCTTAGGCTAGCATGTCTTTGTTTTGTCCAATCAGCTTGTTAGTCTACAGCCTAGCCAGCCTGTTAGCCTACGGCCTAGCCAGCTATGTCTCGTATAAATCGGTCCTTTCTCACCCATCAGCATTCAGTCTACGGACAACCATCGAACGAGCAGCATGAAGCCGATTAAGCTTAGCGACGACAGAGCCGTAACGGTGAAGAAGAAGGAAAGTCAGTGGACGGTCATCATCAAGCAGAAAGACTCCGTGGACAAATTCTTCGAGTTTACACCTAACCGGTGAGAATATTACAATCATTTTTTTTTATTCTTATCTTAGTGTGTTTATTTAATTTCATGTTGTTACTATAATTCTTGTACCAATCAGCTTGCAATAACGTTAGTACTGTAAAATGCACAAATGCTCATAAACTAATAATTTACTTTACGTTGCTGTTGCGATCGTAGGTGGTCTCAGTTTCGAAATGAGTGGGGTGAAATTAATTCTCAAGTTAAAGCGGCATTCAAGAACGTGAACCAAGGTGATCCACCAGTCAACTATCGTCAGCATATCGGCGCCGGAAGTTTTGTGTCAGTCACCACGGGTTTCCAGTGCGTCGATTTTCGCCAGTTCTACATGCCCTATGGCGAGACCCAAGCCAAGCCAACGCGCAAGGGTATCGGTGACACGTCATCTCGACGAGTGCGATATCGAACATTTGCATTCGCTGGGCATTTTTCCGTAGTTGCAACATTTCTAGCTTTAGCTTGTATAGTAGTAGAATATGCGTTTGCTTATGTGTGCATGCATGCATGTAGTAGTTTGTTCTCGTATTATTATCGTTCGCTTATTGTCTCGTTTATAGCAATGTATAATTATGCTAATGTGTGTGCAATCGGTTAGCTCTTTTCTTTTTGTCGTAATAACTTGTACTTTTTCAAGTTAACAGTATACGCTAGTAATGTTGTACATAATCTATTACTGCTATCGATGTATGCGTATGCGTGTTTGTGAAGAAATAAAACACGAGTTTGTCGTACACAGTCATTTGTTTATTTATTTATTAATTTATTCAACGCACGACACACAAATCTATGAGCTAATACATCGTTAAGCACAGTGTCCGTAGCAAAATGGTTCGCAATCTTAGGCATGTCCATGCCTCTACTTCTAAGTACACAATAACATTAAATAAAACACGAGTTTGTCATACACAGTCATTCATTTATTCAACACACGACACACAAATCTATGAGCTAATACATCGTTAAGTGCAGTGTCCGTAGTAAAACGGTTGACAATCTTAGGCATATAGATGCCCCTACTTCTAAGTACGCAATAGCAAATACAATAGTGTCCGCAGAATCTACTAATTACACTCTGCAATTGTCTACTATTAAAAGTCCACGACGACGGTTAGTTATTGTATTTTTTCAGGTCAACAACAACAACCGTAATGATAGGGTGTAGGCACTTTGATAGGCAAGCGTTGCTAGTATCCTATTGGCTGGTTATGCTGCTGCTAGGCTACAGCGTACAGTTCTACAGTTAAATTAAGCTACTGTTGCTGATGGTAAGGAGTCCGCGTCGCTGCCTGTGGTGCATCGTCTCGTACAGAATTCAGAATAATACGAGTTGCTTGTGAAAGTGATCTCTTGTTTTGTATGCAAAAGTATTCTTATTATAATAAAACATAACAGTTTACCCCCTAAAACCACCCACAAACATCTGGTGGAGAATGTGGGCAATTCCTCTCGCTTTCACAAGCAACTAAGGAGCACCGGAACGTCGAAGACTGCAACATCCACCGTCGATCCTGCTACCTGCTACCTGGTAAATTACAGTTTATTGATTTTACAGATATCCCTTATGTAGTAGGCCTACTAACGTTAAAAACGAATGAGTAAACAACCATTGTCATTACACGAAACCGGAACTCATAGGTCAGTCCCGAGCGAAGATGTAATAACTCTAGGTAGGCAACTGCGAAGTAGCAAGGGGGACTTATTTGTCTATGTAGCCTCCCCAAAAGCATTAGCCGAAGCCGCTTCATTGGCTGCTGCGGCTAGAGAACCACTTCCCGATAGCGACGCGGACTCAGATGCAGTTTTTAACAAAGAAATTGAACTCGATCCACGCCGAAAACAAGCCGAAGCAGCAGATACCGCCCAGGGGCAAAACATACAAATAACACAGACCCCAGCGGCCGCACAACTTTCTGCGTATCCGACTCAAATCGTTCCGCAAAATCCCGCACAAAACAACGATCCAAACC
>Ga0209367_1013122_pt1 | contig 10720 bp, 6 predicted proteins | sample WorMetLIZISLAND2_FD_187412 | JGI IMG/M metagenome (GOLD analysis project Ga0209367, IMG submission 187412) | Marine gutless worms symbiont microbial communities from Max Planck institute for Marine Microbiology, Germany - Olavius geniculatus... ... | reverse complement strand
CAGTTCAAGTTTGCCTGGTGCCCACATGGTGCGCACATTCCATGTTCCAACTGTTAGCATATGTGCGCATGGTTTGAGTTTTCTTTCGGTAGCTGATTTATCGACCCAACCCCGATTGCTCAGCTGCTCAATAGGTCCGTTGGCAATAATCGCTGTTTTTGCAACTCAAAAACTGCAGCAAATGTTACAAAACACTATTATGAAGAATTTACTTGCGGGACAGTGAAGATTTCTATGCACGGCGCTTGTTCTTTCATCATCATTCTGCTGCTTATTCAGCTAATGACTTCTAACGACGGACCTATTGTTCAATTTTACCCAGTAAATAAAGACTAATTTTATACAGTTTATTAACATGATTGTGGCAGGCGATCACAGTGATTGTTGAATGGCGGCTGCTGAGGATAACTACGTATGTCAGTTGGACGCGCGGACAGCAGAGAAGGCCAAAAAAGAACTGACAGAAGATGCTAAAGATCGACTGAACGCCGTTGCTGCGCTGAGGACATGGATTCAGCAACAACCACACATAAAAATTCACACGGGTTAGTCGTCATTTCGTTACTTTGTCATCATCATCATCATCAACATTGCATATGTTTGTTCAATTAAGTGAGTGAGTGAGTAGGGTTTAACGTCCCACCCGACACGATATAGGTCATTTCGGGGACGGCCTTCACAGGCAAATTGCACACAAACACAGTAATGGAACGGTAAGTTTAACCTTTACAGAAACACAAAACACAAAATACAAAAAAATACAAGTTAAACCTAAAATTGTAAGAACTCCACTATACGCGTGCATATGTAAATAACATAATGGTAGCTCTAATAGGCCTAATCTTTTCTGTTATCCTCCAGGCAGACATCAATGTGATAATGCTGTCTGTTGAAGGACAGGAATGAAAAAAATGACGAGCGCTTGGTAGTGTAACGACGGTGAGGTGTTGGATTTACGAGAGAGAAAGAGAAGTTTATTTGCCTTATTAGTCACAACCAATACAATAACAATTTCACACAATGGCAGGCTACCAGAAAGGAAAACTCCATCACAGCTGGCCACCTATGATAACTATAACCAATAACTGTGAACAATATAATAAAAATAATAATAATAACAAACAAAAAGACAGACGAATAATGCAACCAAAATGATTACTAAAAAGTAATCGATAGGTAGTGCGTTCGACTTCCGTTCGGGTTGCTGTCAGGTGGTCACTACTTGGACGGTTCACTTTCTGTAGACAGGTAAACCATATTAGCTAGGTTTATGTAACTAACACTAAAGGTGATGATCCGTGGCTCTATATTGTTTAAACCTTTTTAAACCTTCAAACGCAACCTCTTTACAAATACAAGAGAAAAATGTGTTTTAAAATATTTTAACATTTATCAAAAACAAGTACACTAAAACAGTAAAACATGTAAACATCATGCAAACAATCATCATCATCATTAATGGATATCCGGAAGCAGGCCGAAGGCCTCTATTTCCCTCCGACTCCAAAGTAGATAATTGCAACACGAATATCAACAAAAACTAAACTAATACTGTTTTACATTAACTTCCGGTACTAGATGACGGATTTATAATTATAATACAAACTAAAACCACGCCAGATCAAATTTAAACGTCTCTTAAAACTACTAACGCTGCATGCTGATACAACATCATCAGGTAGTGAGTTTCACAGCTTAACTAATCTATTTACAAAAAATGTTTCCGGAGATCATATTTACATAACTGAAACACCAATTTGTATCTATGACCCCTGGTATAATGCATAATTATACGTATCCTATGTACATTAATTAACAGTAATAATTACGAGTGGAATAATAATAAAATAATAATAACAATACTGCAATGCTGCTAGTATCAGGTGAAACGTATTGTCATTTAGCATCGTTAACTTATAGTTCACGGTAAGATTGTAGAAAGCAGCGTGATGAAACGTTTGTGGTAATCTGATAATGCTAATTAGTTTTTTTGCAAAACAGACACCTTGGGTCTCCTGTACTTTCTACGCTCGGCTAAGTACAGTCAACTAAGGGCGAGAACAATGGTCGAAAACTACTGCCAAGCAGTTTCGACTTTTCCGCAGTGGTTCAGAAATATCGACACGCATGATCCGGACACGGTTGAAGCCATCGAATCCGGGTAAGCAGCATCAAGAATCGAGATTAACGGCTTAGGCAACAATGGTGCAGTGTGGATAAAAATGTGACATAAGCGTGTTTTTTTCATTTTGTTCATTTTCCGTTTATTTGAAAATACTCATCATATCATTCCGGATGCTGTTTGAAGCATTCTGCATGTACTGCGTAAAAACACTTGCTATTCTTGCCATTTCTAGCTGTATAGGTTTATCAATCTGTTTATATCCACGGTATGGTGTCAAAAAGACGCAAACTAAGATCTGACAGATTTCCCCAGGACTAAGGAACTAAGTGGCTTTTTTATACATTTCAGATTATTCTTTAAATGCTCGGTTTAAGTCATGTTTATTGCTTCGCTCTTACCACTTGAAGTAATAATTTTTCCGCATGCATATCACTTACATGGTTTTCGTAGATGTCTATTTTTAGTAGGTAATACTTGAATACGAGCTTGAAAGCAGAAATTTGAACATAATATATAACCTGCAAACTGATACTAGTTAGTTATAGAAATCTTTGTGTAATACATTCAAGACAAGCCGTCGGAAACATTTTTTTTTCGAATGGACATTTTGGATGTATGAAAGTTGCAGGTAAAGAAGGTATTGGTTTATTCATTGATCAAGCTGTCACGTTAATAAAATGTTAAAAGTGTACCAGTACCTGATAACTAATATAAATTTGTAACAGCTTATTCTTTAAAAACATGATGTGTGCTACATATCGTTTGTGATTATGTTTCGTCTGTAATGTAGATATCTCACTCCGCTGCCGAAGAGAGACAAAAACGGATGTGCCATAATGCTGTATAAACTAGGTATTGATATTGCCTATTGTTATATCTATATCTATATAAAATACCAGGTGTCAGTTGAAGCTATAATTTAGTCAGTAGACCTGGCATAAAGATTAGAGATATAAAACTGCAAAGATTAGGCCTACTTATATATCGTTATGCAAATTATATCACAGCAAACAGTTCTTCTCACATATGGTTATTTAATGACATTGTAACTTAGTTTAACAAAGACGAATTGCGATTTCGTGAGTATTACCATAAGTACTCGTGTGCTATCGACGGTTTGCCAGTGCTGATCCACTCATAAAGATGACATGTAGACCTATACGTGCATTAGTGAAACAACGGCTAGAACACTTGCAGTGTGAATAATCATAATATGCATGGCAGAGTGTAATGACTCTTCAGGTCATTTAAGGTCGATGATTTTCGTAATTTCATGTCATCTGAAACAGCTTATGCGTCTTCCTATTTGTGATCAATAGCAACCTAGACGCTCTCTCACCGTTTAGCCACGATACATGCGTGACAGACGACAGACGACGCGTCAACGACAGACCTACGTAGGCCCTATTGTTACATAGCAGGACTGCAGATAACTTTGATTGAAGTCAACTTTTCAACTTTTCAACTTTAGTTCAACTTTCACGAGTTTCTGATATCAGGTGTGACGAAGGAGGGCGGCGAGCTGATGACTGTTAAACAAGAGATGCAAGCAGCGTCGGTCAGTTTCTTTCGCATGCAACGAGACGAGAATGTTCAGGTCAACGGTTTTGTTTTTATCTTCGATATGTCCGGCGTCGGCACCAAACAAATGGCTCGCTTCTCCTCCAGTGACATGCGAAAGTGGAACAGCTTCTGGCAGGTAAGCTGATAATTATACGCTTGGCTATGCTGTACAGAAAGGTACTACTTTTTACACGACGTCAGCATAGCCTGCTATACAGTTGCTTTGTCACAGCTATTATATTATTAATATGTGAAAATTTTAACAGTTTATAGCTATGTGTAAGGACGATGTGATAATATCAGTCCTCTAAAACAGCAAAAAATCATTTCGGTAACCTCAGATGGGGCTATGCATATGCCGTCCTTACAATCACTAATATAGTCTAAAGCCTTTTTCATTTGATGTTATTTGTCGTATTGAGCCTACATGCCCAATGTTTACTGATTAGCGTAGCAGCCAAAACTTGTTTGTTATGGTTTAGCTAATAATAACAAGGAAGCTAATATATAAATGTATGGAATGATCTTCCAACAGATGTTGTAAATTTCAAAACACTTGAATCATTTAAGAGAACTATCCAGTTGTTTGACCTCTCTAACCATCTTGCTAGTAGTGCAAATCAGTAACCTATATTCAAGTCAGCCTCGAGTCCCCTGTATGTCTTATTTTCACAAATGCGCGTTTCGTGTGTATGTTTTATGTGTATGTTTTACATTGTCTTTGTTTTATTAAGGGTCGGTAGGGGGAAAATGCGATTGGCGTCATTCGATGGCCCATCCCCGAAAACCCTTTTATATGCGCAAATATCTGGCAAAATTCTTTTAAGCAGGCGCAAAAATCTCACAAAAATCTCTTACTCAAGCCGAGTTATAAGAAATTTTGTTCTAAATTTTGTTGCTGTGGCAACGGGGCTCAATGGGGTCAACCGGAAGTAAATATAAATGTCACCATTAATTAGGCCGACCCCGAAAACCCTATCCTAGAACCCAAAATTACGACTTTATTTTGCAGCAACGGAAGTTATGACGGTTTAAAGAATTTTTAAATTTTCTCCATAGGCACCATTGTAATTTTTTTCGAGTTGTTTGAATAAATAAATCAAAAATTACATTTTTATTTCGTAACATTAAAAAGCACTTCCTTGCGCAGAACCGCGTTATTTGACGTATTAAGCTTAAAAATCGGTCTAACGGACTCGCCTGTAGGCGAGTTGAAGAACCAAAAAAAGTGTAGTAAATTTTGAACATGAAGGGTGTAGGTCTATATTTCACCTATATGGGGAGCAAAAACCCCTGGGCGGACTGAACCCAAGTTTTGTTTGGTGGTTGGCGTCTATAATTAGAACTGACTGCATTTGCCAAGCTCCGTATAAAGATGATAAAAGACACACTTTCTCGAACTACTGTGTAGTAGTGCTTAATGGTAGACCTTAAATAATATCATAAAGCTTACAACAAAATATCGTGTGAAGAATTAAAGCTACATGCCTAACTATGCGTGACAAATTTCTTACCTTTTTTGCAGTGCCGGTTTTTAGTCATTTATGTTATAAATCTGTTTTTCAGGTTTCTAGATTCTTACTAAATTCAGCGTGTTTAGAATATTATGTCTGTCTAGTACATCTGCTTTATATTTGATGTTGGCATATTTTTGACATCGGTCGAGTGAAGTGTAGGACCGGGAATTAGAGGATATAGGCTAAGCTAAGCTACTTATTGGTTAAATCTCATTAGTTTTTAAGCGTGTCATCAACTGACAACATATGTTTATGTTACATTGTAGGGCCTATTGAAAACGATTTTTAAAACAGTTACTTGGTTTATTGGTTGGTTATGGTTGTAGAAGCCGATGCCGGGGAGACTAAAAGCTTTTCACTACTACAATGCCGGAACAATATTCGAAGCGCTTATGGCTATAATAAGACCCATTCTGTCGAAAAAGTTGCAAAACAGGGTAAGATAGCATGACAGCATTTTACTATTAACGCGTTTCGCATAAACCTATTATAATTTGCAAGCATTAGGCCTACATTTCGTCTGTTTTTGTTTTTGATAATTTACCGGATGTTTCTAATAGTGACGCTTTTATAAATCCAAATTTTATCTATAGGTAGGGGCCTACTACCGGTGGTTTATAGCTGTTATTTTTGTTAAAATCATAACCGTATCTATTATCAGTATTACAGCATAAATGTACACTGTAATGGTAGCCTTTTCTGTTGTATACGTACATGTGGCGCTAAAAATAAATATGTCGCAACATGGAGGCCGCCCAAATACAAGTGTAACGCCCCTATAAAAGGGGATATAGGGGTGAGGCCCCAGTGGGGTCCAGGCACAGAGCCCCTGGTCAGAAAGTCAGGGGGCAATGCCCCCCGGAGTTAAAACACTTTTGGCTTTTGGACGTTCACTGAAAGTCGCAAATTTGCCCACTTTCAAAACATATTCGAAACGCCAAAAAATCAGATACAGTTTGTGTTGTCTTTTCAAAAAATGACGTCTATAGGCGGCAATACGTCACAGATTACTGTACAGCAATGAAAAGTAATAGACTTGACCACTTTGGGTAAACTTTCCACATGTTTATTTATTTTATATTTTAAATATATTTTCTTAAAAACTAGAAAAAATTGTTACACCTAGCATGAGACCCCTGAGCATACGTGAGGCCCCCGGCCGTGGGGAACGGGGGACCCTTCCGACACCGGCTCTGCTTTCGCGATACAGATATTGGTTTAATTGGTTAAGCTGATGCATGTTGAACGTTATAGATACATGTTCACGACACCGCGGAGAGCTTGTACAAGGCTATTGGCATGGAAGCCTTACCTGACGAATATCTACCGGATGACTACACTGGTCCCAGTTCAGGACCTCTAAAACAGATCATTCGTACGTACAGTACAGTCATTTAACTTAACGTATTTCACTCGTAATGTTGAGTTATCCATTGTGCAACGTACGACTGTTTGTCTCTCCCGTTCATCGCGGTGACTTCAAAACAGAAAGATCAAGAAAGCTAAACGTTGATCAGAAAGCGGCGAGTACTCTGTGGAGCAGTTTTAACAGTGCAAGGTTAAAGGTCAACACCATAATTATTGTCACATATGAATGGTGAACAATTCTTTTAACACTGTCACGAGGGGACGAGCTATACTGTATTGGCGGTGACTGAGTTTTCGTACCACGGACTATTCGTTGGCATACCATTTATTTTATGATGTATGGCGTATTAGGCCACTAGCGGGAAACTGGTTTGTAAGATGAATTGTAGTGTAGAATGCAGCCAAATCAGTCGTAAGGATAGCCTGTTTTCAAATTTTTTACTCCACGCTCGCTACGTTCTTAACGTAGCGAAGAGGAGTATATAAAATCAGTGTAATATTGAGGACCGACCGACCGACCAACGACCGATCTCTGTTCCCGGAAGAGCCTTCCTGGAATAACTTCAAATGGCTATATCTCTATAACGGTGCTAGATAGACGCATGGTCACTATAAACTACCGATAGGAAGTCGACCCCCGGGAGTCGAATGGTCACGTGACCGATGACGTCACGTGGCCTCAAAAGGTCAAACTCGTGACCCCATTATCTTTGAGGCGCTATATCTCCATAACGGTGCTAGATGGCCGCATGGTCGCTATCGACCACCCATAAAAAGTCGATCCCCGGCAGTCGAATGGTCACGTGACCAATGACGTCATTTGCGGTGTGAAAAGAAAGGAACTAAAAAGCAGTTGAAAGAATGCAGGGGAAAATAATGCGAGCGAAGAGTACATTAAATTGGTCACAATCTAAAATATTTCTTGTTAATAACATGTTACCATTTACAGCGCCATAAAAACCACACAAAGTGTTATCTTTAAGACAACTACGCGGTGCTTCGGTAAGCTGCATCAGTTATAGCGCTACGCTGTGTGAATGACACGAACAGTAGGCCTATAGCGTGATACCCAAAGTCCACAATAGTTCATAGGTTATGATTATAGGCCTAGTAATTGACTCAAGCTGGTTGAGTCTTTAAAATGCTTTTAGTTGCTGCACATTTATTCGCAAAAGAAATGAACAATTAATCAGCCCTAGGCAAATCCAAAACAATAAATCGTTCTACCGCAGTAGAAACAACTCTATAGGCTTAAACTTTTAATAGCGATTAATCCCAATCGTGCGATTAAAATATTCATCGCGATTAATCCCACATTAGTTATGGAAGAAAATAACATTTTTGACAGCAGAAACAAGTTAATATCCAGCATTCACACATACTTTGGTACGCTTGTCTGTTACATGTGCTACTAATACTTATCAGTCATTTTCGTAAGCACTAAGTTCAGTAATCTAAACTCAAACTTTTCACTTTTCGTGTGCACAGAATTCAAGAATCTAGACTGCAAGCGTCATGTAAGAAAAAGCATGCATATGCAACCAAATTTTTAATCGCGATTAATTACTTTGATCGCGATTCCCTCTATAACGTCAATCGCACGTTAACTGATTAATCTGAAACACTAACTGATACAGTGTTTATTTGTGTGTTATTTAACATAGAGAAATACAAGAACGACGTCATGGCTGAAGACTATCGTCAGGAAGTGCTTTGTCGCACCAGTGCGGAGTATTTTAACTACGACGAAAGCAAGAAGCCAGCGGGCGAACCTGTGAACGAGTCTTTCCGTAAACTGACCGTCGACTGAGCACCACCAACGACATGCAATTAACAGTCTCTAGATGCCCTGCACAGTGCTGCAGAACTCACAAATAGTCTAAACACTGTTTAAGTCGCTTGGCTTGCGACAATTTCATGTCCTGCATTTTCATGTTTGTTACTTTGGCACCCCCACGACCCCCAGGACGTTTCACTCACTAAAAGGGGACCGACGAAAAAAACGACGCGGGGAAGACGAACGGGCGGCGAAGATGGACGAACACCGAAGAAACGGACAGGACGACAGCGGAGACGATGTAGTTTTCTCCGTTTGTTTTCGACGTTATAGGAAAGACGGCTAACGTGTCCTGTGTTTAGTTAATTGTGTTAATTACTGTTTAATTGCTTATCAATTTAGCTCGGGATCGACCCTAATATTGAACACACAAGACAATATAGAAATTTCAACTGTTTTTCTGATCACTTCCGTATTACCATATAATACCATACAATACCGTACCGCACCACCGTACCCTAGCGAGCACCTTATTTTATATACCCTTAAAGTCGGCGGATGCTCGGTCGTCGTCGCTGCCAATCACTAAGACTAACCAATGACAACTCTCGCTGCAGCGACGACGACGTCGTCACCATCATACGGGTTAGCCAGCCAACTCTAATATCTCTCCACTACAAACGTAAAACTTATTTGAAAATGTTCACTTCTTCTTTTCACAATATATCCTAAATACGCCACTGCGACATGTGTAGTGTTTCTCCAGTATGCGACGTTGACATCGAGCTGCATGGAACCTCAAACCGCCTATCTCTTAGCATTGAACTTATTTCTAGTTACAAACAGCAAACATTGTAGTAAATTTTGTTTACTGAGTAGGCAAACGTAGGCGTGTATCAGGATATAAAAGACCCGCAATGTAAGTTGTGTGGACGGCCAGTCATTTAGTCAAATTTTATTGCGGCAGATGTCGATAAATTTGGTTAAATTCTCACTTTACTTATTATGCTTTGTAGCTGCTAAAAGTAGATAAGTTTACACATTATCTTTTGTTGCATATTTTCTTTTCACTGTGTAGTTCATGTTTAGTTAATACTGACGTCAAATTGTAATGATGTAGTCCTAGAAAGCATTAGTCTGACGCTGCGATTTTGGGTAAACAGAATATAAATACATTATAGTGTTTTACTGGACACACGGTCAGTGCCGTCTTAACGTAAGTCGGGTTCCAAGGCCTATAGTGCGTGATAGGCCTGAATGTAACGATGTTCACGTGCGGTAGCCTTATAAAAAATAACATTTCAGCAGACGGATGACAGAAAATGTAGGCGCCCAACCAATGAAACAAAAGAAAGACAAAACAAACTAGAAATTTGGGGTAGAGCCCAACGTGAGGCCACCCGGCGCCGTAAGTCCGATTGGGGGAGAGTTGAGGGGTTAAAATTTTGTTCGCAGGAAAGTCGCGTGGCCAGAACGCAACTGCATTATCATATACATGTGTAGCAAGGTTAATGTTAAACTTGAGTGGTTCGAAATAAAACAACAGAACTTTATTGTTTGTGAACCGAAGTAAATTTCGAACAGGAACGGTGTATATTTTTCCTATATGGGGAGCAAACACTTCTGGGCGGATTGAGCCTAATTTTTTGGTGGTAGGCGTCCACGACGCAATCACGCCATTCGAATTTGGTGACGATCGGTTTACAGGTTTTTGGTTAGCTGAGGGTCAAAGTTTGCCTTTTTTCATAGACTTTGAAGATCGTCCTTACAACACTCACATCGTGTAAGGTATGATGCTTGAAAGTTGTTCTTATGTCAGGGCTCTTCTTATAGACTTTACTAAGCCTTTGATATTGTTGATCATACTGTTAAAATGAGTAAATTGCGTAAATTGCAATCGTCTGGCAATACTTGTTATTGGATTGGTGCCTTTTTATCCAATCGGGACCAGATCTGTCGCTACAGCGGTACTGTTTCAAAAGTTGGCTACTTTCAACCGACGATTTGTCTAAGGCTCTGGTCTAAAACCTACTTTGTTATTTTAACACTTGATTTAAACAATGTATCTAAATGTAATGTAATAGTTAATTTGCAGATGATTCAACTCTTAGTTTCGGAAAATTCTGATATAGGAGTAGAAATAGAGTTCAATAATGTACAAGAATGGGCTTGCGATAATACCACAATTGTTAACTTAATCAAAACCAAAGAACTTATTTTTTTATAATCCTAGAGCCAGGCCTTGCAACTCTAATCCTCCTGTCTTATTAAACATCGAGCGAGTTACATCAGCAAAATTACTCTATATATATATATATATATATACATATATATATATATATATATATATATATATATATATATATATAT
>Ga0209367_1013120_pt1 | contig 10720 bp, 4 predicted proteins | sample WorMetLIZISLAND2_FD_187412 | JGI IMG/M metagenome (GOLD analysis project Ga0209367, IMG submission 187412) | Marine gutless worms symbiont microbial communities from Max Planck institute for Marine Microbiology, Germany - Olavius geniculatus... ... | reverse complement strand
TGCTTGTTAAACTCATCTTGAACTCTGCCACTTGCTTGAACTTTCTCACCTCTAGAACATGCACAAAGAACAATAATGTAAACTTATTCATGAACGTTAAAATATTAACAGTTGACAAAAATAATACTACACTAATTCATTAAAAAAAACTACAAATGTTATTATGAAACATTTTTTTATCAATTCAGCAGAAATAATCCCACACCCTGAACAGAAATCACTATACACAATACCTCTTCATAAAAGCCACATCTACTTCTGTCTTTACTTACTTGCTCAATTCCTAGCACGATCACGGAAAGTAATAACTACATTTGACCGGCTTTTTATGGCAATACTCTACACTTATTTATAAAAGATAACATGTTAGCACTTAACAAAATTCATATTATAATAAACAACATTAAAAACAGCGCAATTGCTACTATCCATTTTTTAAAATTCTGAATTCTTTAGATATTATTCCACACCATTAACAAAAAAACCCGCGTACAAAATGCACTTCGTAATATAATGCCACATTGTTATTTTTTATTTACTCACGTACCCAATAGCTAGCAACATTACAGAAAGTTATAGTCAGATTTGACCCATCAAACAGCTGATTAAATCTTTATGGCAAACAGTGCTACGTCGTGGGTCAAAAAATATGCAAGGTCAAAAGTTGCAATTTTTCTACAAACACTGCAAATTTTAGACAGATTTCTGACAAGAAGTTGTAAATTGTTAACAGATAATTGTTAACTGATGATGACAATACCTAAGAACAATCTTTTCATACACAAATTGCTCAATAATTTTTCAATGCAAAGTTCTTAAAAAATTTATTACAAATTATAAAAATGGCTACTTACTTTCTGCTGTGCAACAAGTCAAATTTTTCATTTTCTAAAAAATACAACCATGACAGCCTATGCCACTGTTGCTTACTTATTAGAATTGGATAATGCTCGACATACTCAAGCGAAGACGTTGTCAGGACTGGATCTGGCGAAACAGTTGATGTGTCGGCCTCCTGAGCCTGATCACGGCGAAATCTATTGCGCTCCTTAGCACGAATAGCTTTCGCCGTGGCACTTAAACGTTTACGAGGCATCCTTTACCAGTACAAGGCAGAACAAAAGTACACAATCATATTCCAAGACCACGCTATCTGTATAGTAACAAATCAACACATTGCAGTACGCTCAAGAAAATGCATTTTATACTCTCCATTTGTAAAATACTTTTCGATAGTAATAACATACATAAATGAGTGAAATTGTCAACAAATCAATTTATCGAAACACAGATTAAACTTGATTATATATTTCATAAAACTATTATGTTATACCTCTCGGAAACGGAAACGGAAAAAGAAAACAAACAAACCGGTGTTAGATATTCATTGCTATAGTGATGTGCTAATCACTCTATAAAAAAATTTCAGTTACGATACGAATCGATAGCTTTTCTGCAGATCTTCGCGACATCGATATCGATACTCTTTTAAATAATAACTATGTAAATATTATATTAGTAAGACTTAATCATTCTTTAGCGCGTGTAAAAATTTAGGGGCGCAGCACCCCTTAAAAGCCGAAATATTCTCTGCCGAAATATGCGATTAGGGTAGTTCAATATGAGCGCTTATAACTTTGTTCATAGTAGACGAAATTTCACAAATTTTTTTTGTTCAACGCCTAAAGGATCGTTCTCGTTAAGGCCGTTTAGATTTAGATTTTTCCATAGCATCAAAGTCACGTGGCCCGAACTCAAATGCATTGGCATACGCCGAACGCGCATTATCGACTTAGGGTAGGTCAACATGAGCGCCTATATCGAATTTCACAAAAAAAATTTTTTAACGCCGAAAGAATAGTACTCGTCAACGCCGTTTAGATTTTGTCGCTATCTTCATCGGTTTCAGAGATATTTGTGCTCAAACTCGAAAGTTGTCGTAAATCGCACCGATTTTTGAACGTTTTTTGCCTTCCCAAATTTCAAGGGGAGCGGTGCCCTTAAAATTTGTGCTTGCGTTAACACCCCAACCTAGAGACCCGTCAAGTTACAAAATTTCGTCGGGCTAAACCCCCAAACTCCGAAGTTATAAACGCTCCTTTATTGCATTTTAAGCCAATTTTTTAAGACCATTTAAAAAATTTGTAAAGAGGGCCCCCGTTCTCGGTGGGAACTGCGTTATTAAGAATTAATAATTCTCTAGCTCGTGTAAAAATTTGGGGGCGCAGCACCCCCTACGAACCGAAATATGGTCTTCAGAACAATGCGACTTAGGGTAGGTTAAAATGAGCGCCTGTAACTTTGTTCGTAATGGACAGAATTTCACAATTTTTTTTTTGTTTAACGCCCAAAGGATCCATCTCGTCAACGCCATTTAGATTTTGTCGCTTTTTTTATCGGTTCCAGAGATATTTGCGCTCAAAGTCAAAAGTTGTTGTAAAACGTACTAAATTTTGAACGTTTTTTGTCCTCCCAAATTTTAAGGTAAGCGTTGTCCTTAAAAGTTGTACATGCGTTATTACCACGACCTAGAATCGCGTCAAGCGCCAAAGTTTCGCCGGGCTACACCCCCTAACTCCAAAGTTATAAGCGCTTCTTTGTTGCATTTTAAGCCAATTTTTGACTCCCTTTGAAAAAAGTTTTAAAGGGGGCCCTTGTCCCGGTGGTGGGTGCGCTAGTAAGACTTAGTGATTCTCTAGCGCGCGTAAAAATTTGGAGGCGCAACACCTTCTGGGGGCCGAAATATGGTCTTCCAAAAATTGCGCTTTAAAGAGATACGATTTCACATCTAAGTCTTCAAGGTCACTGGACCAAACTTCACTAAACTTCTTTCGCCTAACGCAAAAAAATCGCCGCACACGGAATGACTATCCGATTTTGAATATCTCTATCCGTTTCGGAGATATTTGCCGCCGAACTTCAAAGTCGTCCGAAATCGGGCTAAATTTTGCATGTTTTTGGCCCTAAATTTTTTTTAGGTGTGTTTTCTAAAATTTTGGACAGGCATTATAAAATAAAACACAGTACTGACCACCGTGCAGAATTTTACGCCGGTCGGTCCTCGCATCGCAGAGATCTCGCGTTGAAAAAATGCTGTTTATGTTTTTTGTGGTAAAACATAAACAACACTAGAAATTTGAGGCAAAGCTTAACGTGAGTTTGCCCGGCATTCTAAGTCCAATTGTGGGAAATTAAAAAAAGAAAGTAAAATTTTTCCGGCATCAAAATCAATTGGCCCGAACTCAAATGCATTGGCATACGCCAATCGCGCATTGTCGAGTTAGGGTAGGTGAACATGAGCGTTTATAACTTTGTTCGTAGTGGACGAAATTTTACAATTATTTTTGTTCAACGCCGAAAAGATCGTTCTCGTCAATGCCTTTTATATTTTGTTGCTATCTTCATCAATTTTAAAAATATTTTCGCTTAAACTCCAAAGTTGTCGTAAAACGTACTAAATTTTGGACGTTTTTTGCCCTCCCAAATTTTAAAGAAGCGATAACCAAACTTCACCGTACTTGTTTCCCCTACGCAAAAGAAATCGCCATATACGGAATGATTATCCGATTTTAAATATCTTCATTCGTTTCGGAGATATTCGCAGCCGAACTTTAAAGTCGTTTGAAATCGGGCCAAATTTTGCATGTTTTTGGTTGCTAAATTTTTTTTGGAATGTGCCCTCCAAAATTTTGGACCGGCATTATAAAACTGGGTTTAGTACTAACTATTATGCAAAATTTCACGTCGGTCGGCCCACGCATCGCGGAGATCTCGCGTTGAAAAAATGATGTTTATGTTTTTTGTAGCAAAACAAAAACAACACTAAAAATTTAGGGCAAAGCCCAACGTGAGTCTGCCCGGCGCCCAAAGTTTAATTAGGTAAATTAAAGAGAAGGGATAAAAAAAGGGAGAATTTCCCTGGCATTAAAGTCGCGTGGCCCGAACTCAAATGCATTGGCATAAGCCGAACGCGCTTCGTCGACTTAGGGTAGGTCAACATTAGCGCTTATAACCTCATTCGTAGTGGACGGAATTTTACAAAGTTTTTTTTGTTTAACGTTCAAAGGATTTTTCTCGTCAACTCTGTTTAGATTTTGTTGCTATCTTCATCGATTTCAGAGATATTTGCGCTAAAACTCGAAAGTTGTCGTAAAACGTACTAAATTTTGGACGTTTTTTGCTCTCCCAAATTTTAAGGGAGCGGTGACCCCCAAATGTTGCACCCGCGTTGTTACCCCCATTTAACAGCACGTCACGTGGCAAAGTTTAATGAAGCTACTCCCTTAGGCTTCAAAGTTCTCGCGGCTAATACGCTACATTTAAAGCCAATTTTTTATCAGTTTTTGAAGAAAATGTAAAAAAAGGCCCCCGTCCCCGATGAAAAATGCGCAAGTAAGGCTTGGTCATTTTTTAGCGCCTGTAAAAATTTGGGGGCGTAGCACCCCCTAGGGGATAAAATATGGAATTCAGAAAAATTTGATTTCGGTGGGTAAACATTAGTCGCGTAATCTCTGGTGTTAGTGGACCGAAGTTTACCAATTTTTTTTATTCAACGCGGAATTAACTGTATTTGATAACGCCGTCTACCGCTTGTCAATATCTCTATTTATTTCAGAGACATTTGCGGTCAAACTCAAAAGTTGTCATAAAACGTACTAAATTTTGCTCGTTTTGTGCACTCCCAACTTTTAAAAGAGTACCGCTGTTTAAAAGTTGTATCCGCGTTATTACCCCCATTTAGCAGCACGTCACGTGACAAAGTCTCATGAAGCTATTTTCTTTGGCTCCAAAGTTTTCGCGGCTAATACGCTACATTTAAAAAAAAATTTTGACTCCCTTTTGAAAAAAGTTGTAAGGAAGGCCGCCGTTTCCGTTGAAAGGTGCGCTAGTAAGACTTGGTCATTCTCTAGCGCGTGTAATTAAAAATTTGGCGGCGCAGCACCCAGTAAGGGCCAAAATATGGTCTTCCGAAAATTGCGCTTTAAGGGGGTACGATTTCACATTTAAATCTCCGAGGTTACTGGACCAAACTGTACCGTACTTGTTTCGCCTAACGCAAAAGGAATCGCCATATACGGAATGATTATACGATTTTGAATATTTTCATCCGTTTCGAAGATATTCGCCGCCGAACTTCAATGTCGTTCGAAATCGGGCCAAATTTTGCATGTTTTTGTTCTCTAAAATTTTTTTTGGGGTGTGCCCTCCAATATTTTGGACCGGCATTATAAAAATGGGTCTAGTACTGACTATCATGCAAAATTTCACGCCGGTCGGCCCACGCATCGCGGAGATCTCGCGTTAAAAAAATGTTGTTTATGTTTTTTGTGGCAAAACATGAACAACACTAGAAATTTAGGGCAAAGCCCAACGTGAGTCCGCCCGGCGCTCAAAGTTTGATTGGGTAAATTAAAGTGGGGGATAAAGAGTTAAGAGAATTTCCCTGGCATCAAAGTCACCTGGCCAGAACTCAAATGCATTGGCATACGCCGAACGCGCTTCGTCGACTTAGGGTAGGTCAACATTAGCGCTTATAACTTGGTTTTTAGTGAACGGAATTTTACAAAATTTTTTGGTTCAATGCAGAAAGGATCGCACTCGTCAACGCCGTTTAGATTATGTCGTTATCTTTATTGGTTTCAGAGATGATTGCGCTCAAACTCAAAAGTTGTCGTAAATCGCTCCGATTTTTAAACGTTTTTTGCCCTCCCAAATTTTAAGGGAAGCGGTGCCTTTAAAATTTGTGTTTGCGTGAACACTCCAATATAGAGGCACGTTAAGTGCCAAAGTTTCGTCAAACTACACCCCCTAAATCCAAAGTTATAAGCGCTCATTTATTACATTTTAAGCCAATTTTTGACTCGGCTTTGAAAAAAGTTGTAAAGGGGCTCCCGTTCATGTTGGGAGCTGCAGTAGGAAGACTTGGTAATTCTCTGGCGCAAGTAAAAATTTGGTGGCGCAGCACTCCCTAGGGGCCAAAATATTGACTTCCAAAAAATGCGACTTAGTGTAAATCAAAATGAGCGCCTATAACTTTGTTCGTAGTGGACAAAATTTCACAATTTTTTTTTAAAGCCCAAAGGATTCTTCTCGTTAGCGTCATTTAAATTTTGTCGCTATCTTTATCAGTTCCAAAGATATTAGCGCTTAACATTAAAAGTTGTCGTAAAACGTACTAAATTTTGGACGTTTTTTGCCATCTCAAATTTTAAGGGGGCGTTGCTCTCAAAAGTTGGACGTGCGTTATTACCCTGACCTAGAGACGCGTCAAGTGCCAAAGTTTCGTCGGGCTACACCCCCTAACATCGAAGTTATAAGCGCTCCTTTGTTGCATTTTAAGCCAATTTTTGACTCCGTTTTGAAAAAAGTTGTAAGGAGTGCCCCCGTCTTCGGTGGGGCCTGCGGTTGTAAGACTTAATAATTCTCTAGCGCGTGTAAAAATTTGGGGGCGCAGCACCCCCTAGGGACCAAAATATGTTTTTCCGAAAAATGCCACTTAGGGTAGGTCAAAATGAGCGCCTATAACTTTGTTCGTAGTGGACAGAATTTCACAATTTTTTTTGTTCAACGCCCAAAGAATCCTTCTCGTCAACGCCGTTTAGATTTTGTTGCTATCTTAATCGATTTCAGAGATATTTGCGCTCAAACTCGAAAGTTGTCGTAAAACGTACTAAATTTTGGACGTTTTTTGTTCTCCCAAATTTTAAGGGAGCGGTGACCCCCAAATATTGCATCCGCGTTGTTACACCCATCTAACAGCACGTCACGTGGCAAAGTTTAATGAAGCTACTTTTTTTGGCTTCAAAGTTCTCGCAGCTAATACGCTACATTTGATGGTAATTTTTCATCAGTTTTTTAAAAAAATGTAAAGGAGGCCCCCGTCCAAAATAAAAAAATACGCAAGTAAGGCTTGGTCATTTTTTAGCGCCTGTAAAAATTATGGGCGTAACACTCCCTAGGGGATAAAATATGGAATTCAGAAAAATTTGATTTCGGTGGGTAAACATTAGTCGCGTAATCTCTGGTGTTAGTGGACCAAAGTTCACCATTTTTTTATTTAACGCGGAATTAACTGTATTTGGTAACGCCGTTTACCGCTTGTCAATATCTCTATTTATTTCAGAGATATTTGCGGTCAAACTCAAAAGTTGTCATAAAACGTACTAAATTTTGCTCGTTTTGTGCACTCCCAAATTTTAAGGGGGCACCGCTCTCTAAAAGTTGTATCCGCGTTATTACCCCCATTTAGCAGCACGTAACGTGACAAAGTCTCATGAAGCTACTTTCTTTGGCTCCAAAGTTTTCGCGGCTAATACGCTACATTTTAAGAAAATTTTTGACTCCCCTTTGAAAAAAGTTGTAAGGAAGGCCGCCGTTTCCGTTGAAAGGTGCGCTAGTAAGACTTGGTCATTTTCTAGCGCGTGTAAAAATTTGGGGGCGTAGCACCCTCTCGGAAACTAAAATTTGGTTTTCCAAAAAAATGCGCTTTAGGTGGGTACGATTTCACATCTAAATCTCCAAGGACACTGGACCAAACTTCGCCGTACTTGTTTCGCCTAACGCAGAACGAATCGTTATAGACAAAATGACTGTTTGATTTTGAATATCTTTATTCGTTTTGGAGGTATTCGCCGCGAACTTCGAAGTCGTCCGAAATCGGGCCAAATTTTGCATGTTTTTCGCCCCTGAAATTTTTTTGGGGTGTGCCTCCCAAAATTTTGGACCAGCATTATAATCGGCGTAGTACTGACCATCGTGTAAAATTTCACTCCGGTCGGTCCACGCATCTCGGAGATTTCGCCAGTGGAAAAAATTAAAAAAATAAAAAAATTAAAAAAACATTAGAGGTAAAACTTAAGTCCGCTCCGCAAGCTATCGCTTTCGGGCGCTCTAACTAGAAATTTGGGGCAAAGCGCAACGTTAGTCCGCCCGGCGCTCTAAGTCCGACTGGTGAAAATTTTAGATTTTGTCGCTATCTTTATCGCTATCTTTATCGCTTCCAGAGATATTTGTAAATAATAATAATAATAATAATCTGACTTGCAAAGCGCCAGTATGTGCTAAAAAGACTTCAGTGGCGCTGGCGGACAGAACTAGTCGCTGAGGTTAAATGTCTGACGGAAAATGTGTGTCTTCAACCTGGATTTAAACACAGTCACAGTCAGTGAACAGCTACTTGTAACATCAACATTTGCGCTCAAACTTAAAAGTTGTCGGTGCCCCCAAAAGTTGTACTTGCGTTAACACCCCCACCTAGAAACACGTCAAGTGCCAAAGTTTCGTCGGGCTACACCCCCTAACTCAGAAGTTACAATGGCTCATTTATTCCATTTTAAGCCAATTTTTGACTTTCTTTTGAAAAAAGTTGTAAAGAGGGCCTCCGTCCCCGGTGAAAAGTACGTAGTAAGACTTGGTGATTCTCTAGCGCGTGTAAAAATTTGGGGGCGCAGCACCCCCTAGTGGCCGAAATATGGTCTTTCGAAAAGTGCGCTTTTGGTGGGTTTAATTCCACATCTAGATTTTCGAACTACACCGGACTTGTTTCGCCGAACGCGGGAGGAATCGGTGTCGAACGAGTAACTCACCGATTTTAAATATTTTTATCCGTTTTAAAGAAATTGGCTGCCCAACTTTGAAGTCGACCAAAATCGGGCCAAATTTTGCATGTTTTTGGCCCCTAAAATTTTTTTGGGGAGGCTCCCCCAAAATTTCTGCCCGGGATTATAAAATTGAACATACTTAGGAGCATCGTGCAAAATTTTGCGGCGATCGGCTTACGGAGCTCGGAGATTGCGCGAGAGGAAAAAATAAACTAGAAATTTGGGGCAAAGCCCAACGTGAGTCCGCCCGGCGCCTTAAGTCCAATTGGGAAAAATTAAAGGGGGGGGAGTAAAATATTCCCGCCATCAAAGTCACGTGGCCCGAACTCAAATGCATTGGCATACGCCGAACGCGCATTATCGACTTAGGGTAGGTCAACATAAGCGTCTATAACTTTGTTCGTAGTGGACGAAATTTTACTAATTTTTTTCAACGCCGAAAAATAGTACTCGTCAACGCTGTTTAGATTTTGTTGCTATCTTTATCGGTTCCAGAAATATTTGCGCTCAAACTCGTAAGTTGTCGTAATACGTACTAAATTTTGGACGATTGGGGGAAATTAGGGAGGGGTAAATTTTCCCACACATCAAAGTCACGTGGCCCGAACTCAAATGCATTGGCATACGCCAAACGCGCACTGTCGACTTAGGGTTGTTTAACATGAGCGCTTAAAACTTTGTTCGTAATGAACCAAATTTCACAAATTTTCTTTGTTCAACGCGTAAAAAATCGGCCTTGTAAGAGCCGTTTAGATTTTGTCACCATCTTCATTCGTTTCGGAGATATTCGCCGCCGAACTTCGAAGTCATCGTACTGAACATCGCGCAAAATTTCACGCCGGTCGGCCCACGCATCTCGGAAATTTCGCGAGTGGAAAAAAATAAAAAATAAAACATCATGCGTAAAACATAAGTCCTTCCGAAAACTATCGTTTTCGGGCGGACTAAAAATAAACCACAGCGAAAATTAAGTCCGCTTCCGCAAGCTATCGCTTACGAACGGATTAACTAGAAATTTGGGGCAAAGCCCAAGGGGTGAGTCCGCCCGGCGCCTTAAGTCCGATTGGGGGAAATTAGAAAAGGGGGGTAAAATTTCCCCGGCATCAAAGTCACGTGGCCCGAACTCAAATGCATTTGTATACGCCGAACGCGCTTCGTCGACTTAGGGTAGGTCAACATGAGCGCTTATAACTTGGTTCGTAGTAAACCGAATTTTACAAAATTTTTTTGTTCAATGCAGAAGGAATCGCTCTCGTTAACGCCGTTTAGATTATGTCGTTATTTTTTGTCGGTTCCAGAAATATTTGCGTTCAAAGTTAAAAGTTGTCGTAAAACGTACTAAATTTTCGACGTTTTTTGCCCTCCCAAATTTTGAGGGGGCGTTGCACCCAAAAGTTGTACGTACGTTATCCCTCCGACCTAAAGCAAAAAACAACAAAATTGACAAAAAATAAAATAAAACATCATGCGTAAAACATAAGTTCTTTCGAAAACTATCGTTTTCGGGCGGACTAACTAGAAATTTGGGGCAAAGCCCAACGTAAGTCTGCCCGGCGCCCTAAGTCCGATTGGGCCAAATTAGAGGAAAGGGAAAGGGTAAAGAGGGGAGAGAATTTCCCCGGCATCAAAGTCACGTGGCCCGAACTCAAATGCATTGGCATACGCCGAACGCGCTTCGTCGACTTAGGGTAGGTCAACATTAGCGCTTATAACTTGGTTCGTAGTAAACAAAATTTCACAACGTTTTTTTTGTTCAATGCAGAAAGGATCGCTCTCGTTAACGCCGTTAAGATTATGTCGTTATCTTCATTCGTTTCAGAAATATTTGTGCTCAAACTCGAAAGTTGTAGTAAATCGCACCGATTTTTGAACGTTTTTTGCCCTCCCAAACTTTATGGGAAACGGTGCCTCTAAAATTTGTGCTTGCGTTAACACCCCAATATAGAGACACGTCAAGTGCCAAAGTTTCGTCAGGCTACACCCCCTAACTCCAAAGTTATAAGCGCTCCTTTGTTGCATTTTAAGCCAATTTTTGACTCCGTTTTGAAAAAAGTTGTAAGGAGTGCCCCCGTCTTCGGTGGGGCCTGCGGTTGTAAGACTTAATAATTCTCTAGCGCGTG
>Ga0209367_1013119_pt1 | contig 10721 bp, 7 predicted proteins | sample WorMetLIZISLAND2_FD_187412 | JGI IMG/M metagenome (GOLD analysis project Ga0209367, IMG submission 187412) | Marine gutless worms symbiont microbial communities from Max Planck institute for Marine Microbiology, Germany - Olavius geniculatus... ... | reverse complement strand
CAGTGGTGTGGGACAACCCTGCAGGAGTTAAGCCACGCTGCCCTAGATAGGCAGCGGTGGGCAGCGATAGTAAGAATGGCGTCAGACACCAACGGGCATTGAGCCCACGGTTGTCGATGATGATGAATTAACCTATCAGATTGAACTCTGGGAGAGAAAGAAAATTTGGTTCGGAGGGATTAAATTTACAACAGGAAGAAGCTCAACAGCCAACGTTAAGCGTTATCTACCACGTTATATATTAAATAAGCTTACTACTGTGACATTAGTTTGTTTGGCTGTTAAGCGTAATCTACCACGTTATATATTAAATAAGCTTACTACTGTGACATTAGTTATAAGTGCAATTAATTTCTGAAAAAAATTGCATCCACACCTGACAGAATTCATAGTTAACACAGCGTAGTTTGTCTTCGTCTGCAGCCACCAATTGTCTTGACAGCGTCCACGATGTATTTATATCTGGGTACTTTAAAGTAAGGCATAATAATAATATTCGTTTACTTTTTTATAACATTTTAACTAATTCGAAGTAAAATTAAAGCTGAGACGTTAAATATAGGCAAACCAAATATCTTTAAGCCAACGACATTATTTAAGCCTACAACACAGAACTGTACAGCACGAACAGCATATACGACAGTTTTACAACACAAACGACAAGTGAACAACTACAACATACAGACTATTCAAAGGGTTAATATTATAACATATTGCTAACATGCAGATTAGCGTAGGCGTTAACACAGCGAACGCTGCTAATGACAATTATGCTTCTACGCTTGCGTTGCGGCTCTGCGGTTCGAGCGTCGCTTATGGTTTTGCGCTGCGTGCGTTGCGTTGGATAAAAACAAGGCTTTAGCACTTTATCTAAATAAATAATAATATAATGATAAATACAATACAATAATATAACAAAATAAAAATAATGCATAATAAATATAAAAAAAGCCCACGCCGGTCACGATTATCTAAAAAATCGTGAGCTCAGCTTGGGCTAACCGATCGATTTAGTTATCGCATCTCAACCGAGCTCGGCCGACGGTTCGCACGCACGCACAGTCAACGCCAGTCCGATCAGTCAACAGTCGGCAGGAAGTAAGCAAGTAAGTAAGTAAGTAAGTAGAAAGTAACTAAGTAACCCAAGTACATGTAACTAATGAAAAAAGTAAGTAATCAATCAAATAACTAAGTATCTACGTATGCAAGGAAGTATGGTAACTAAGCAACAAAGTAACTAACCAACTAACTACATAAATAAGTGAATAAGTAAATAGCTAATCAATTGTATAGCTAAATAAGTAAATACAAAACTAAGTAACTAACTACTACGCCTAAGTAAACAAGAAAGTAAGTACCCGATAACTAAATGAGCCTGTGCGTGTTGTGCTGTATAGTACAGAGTAAGTATATTTTGCGTATCACGACAGAAGCTAGCTACTAAGTAAGTAAGTAGCTCTAGTAAGTGAGTAAATTAGTGACACATATGTCAGTATAGTAGCTAATGTACAGTGTTTAGCTTCAGCACGTTGACGATTGCGTTATTCTGCAACAGCACAAATACATGCGTGTAGTTGCGTCAAGCCACTGGATGCACCTAAGCACGAAGTCGTAGAACATTAGCGACCAGAGTTCCATATCTTCCGAAAAAAATAAAAGCGTACAATGTAATTCAAGTTTCTGATGCCCATATCTCGTAACCTTGTTTAGAGTTTGCCGTACAGAGCATCAATCAGCGTCTGACAGAAAAAGTCATTCTGAATGCTGACAATTAGTTCAAACTTATAATAGTTTCATACTTTTCGAGCCGTCGCAGCAGCTTCGTCCTGAAACCAGCTTTGGGTTCCGTTGCTGGAAAAAAAACACACACAGGCCAAACTTTTGGTCCCAATATATACCCTACAGACGACAAACAAGACAGACTAAACACAATATATCGTATGATAAGCGAGACTGGTTATACGACGGGATATGTAAAAATCGCAGAAACTAAAGTAAACGTTCCCTGGCATTGGCCGCAGCAGGAGTGTCTGGTTTGCAAATTTTCAGAGATTTTCAGTTTAAGACATAGATCAAAGTTTTAGTTCAATCAATATTAAAATACCGATACTTCAGCAACGTACGTCATGGCTGAAGACGGAGCAGCGGATCGAGTGCAAGCTGGCTGGCTCTACTTGTCCACCGTTGCTTCCGCGGTATGTCGTCGCCGTACCTTGTGAACGAACTGCAACGTTTCTCAACCCCTGACTCACGGCGACGTTTCTACGCTCTGCAGTCGCTGACGTCGTCGTCGTTTCACCGAATCGTCTCATCTCTCCACTGTCAGCAACATGCCAACAGACAACACTTTCAGCCCGCTCGTGCACTGAAGTAAAATATCGCAAAAATACGGAAATCTCTATTTAGACCGCCCGGAACGGTAGTTCCCGGAAGGCCTTATGTTTACAACAGTTTTTCTTTATTTTTTTCATCGCGAGATTTCCGAGGTCCGTGGGCCGATCTCCGCGAAATTTTGCCGCATGTTCGGAAGCACGTTCAATTTATAAAAGCTGCTCCAAAACTTTAAGGGTCTACCCAAAAAAAATTTGGCGGCAAAAAACATGCTAAATTTGGCGCGATTTCAAACACCTTTCCACTTTGAGCGCAATTACCTTCAAAATAAATAGAGATATGTAAAATCTGAAAACTTGGTGCACTACAGCGGAGCTTTAGACGTGCAATTATACCCACAAAATCGATTTTTTCGGAAGAACATACATATTTCGGCCTCTAGGAAGTGCTGCGCCCCTAAATTTTTTACACGCGCCACACAATGGCCAATTGTTGCTAGCCCAAACCCCACAGGGAATGGGGTTTCCCCAACATTTTTTCGAAAGAGGAACCAAAAATTGGCTTAAAATGTAGCTTATTAGCGCCTAGAACTTTGGGGTCAGAGGGAGTAGCCCCATGAAACTTTGCCACCTGACGTGACATAAGGCGGGCATTATCACTTATATACAACATTTGGAAGGCACCGCCCCCTTAAAATTTGGGAAGGCGCGATTTATGACAACTTTCAACTTTGACCGCGAATATCTCAAGAACCGGTCAATATATCAAAAATAACGAACAAATTTCATTGAAAGCAATTTCTGCTGCGTTGAACAAGAAATTGATGAACTTCTGTGCACTTATTAAAAAGTTATACGCTGATGTTAACCTACCCAAAATCGACTGTCGCGCGATTTTGAACAACTTTATAGAGTTTCGTCGTGAATATCTCCGGAACGGATCAAGACATCAACAATTGGAAACAAACTTGATTGACTGCCATCCCTTCCGTGTTGGACCAAAAAAATGAACAAAAAAGTTGCAGACGCTGCTGTTGACCCACCCAAAATCAACTGTGAGCGCAATTTTGGACAACTTTAAAGTTTGGTTGCCAATATCTCCGGAACGGATCAAGAAGTCAACAACTGGAAACAAACTTGATTGACCGCCATCACTCCCGCGTTTGACGAAAAAAACTGGTAAACTTTGGTCCACTAACAAAAAAGTTATAGGCGCAGACGTAGACCTACTCAACAATGCGCATCCTACGTGTGCTAATGCATTATAGTTCGGGCCACGTGATTTTGCTACCGTGGGTATTTCGACCCCCTCGCCCAAACTTTTCACCCAATCAAACTTACGTCGCCGGGCGGCCTCACGTTGGGCTTTGTCCCATATTTTTAGTTTCCGTTTAAAGTCCTTCAAAGTCATTGATTTTGATGTCAATCGAAAGGAACGAATGATACTTCCTATTGGTGATTAATAAAAAAACTAAGATTTGAAGATTTTTAGGTTTTAAAAATCTATAAAAAACCTCTAAAGTACAGTTTTAGATTTTTACGTTTTTTTCTTTAATCACGTCATTATGTCGTTTACTCATAAGAGGGTATCGTTTACTCATAAGAAGGTATATAACACATTTTTCCTCGGTTGTAATTTTATTCAGTGTTTATTCGACAAACAAGTAATCTGAGAAAAGCTCACGTGACGCGCGATTGCAGCGGTCCTGCCACTTTGGCAATCAGTGTAGGCCTACAGCAATAAAATATTAATGCATCTTGAAAGAGTACTTAATTTGAGGCCTCCATACGGAAGACTCTTTGAATTTAAAAGATCAAAACTTGGATTCTTACAAATGTACGTTCTATGCTAAATAATGTACGTTTTATGCTAAAAATCTGATACGCAGGTTGTCCAGGTCCATCTCCAGCCATTTCGGCGCAATTCACTCTTAAAATGTGTTGCAGTCGGAAATCGCAAAAAGCTGCGTTTTTCATGCCTAACATGTTATAGGGTGTTTACACGATCCAGCAAACGTCCAGCAAACTTCCAGCAAATGTATTCAAAATGCACGTGCTAATTGCTGGACGTTTGCGTTCACACGATCCAGCATTCATCCAGCTAGCTGGAAGTTCTCTGGTAATTAGGAGGGCGGGCGGTTGTAACTACAGATTTAAATATTAATAATATTGGTGATAGACAGATTGGAAACACGTAGGCCTATCAGCTGTGGGCTAAGCCTATAGGCCCGCCTAGGGCTTAGCCCACAGCTGATAGGCAGCGGGGTAGGCAGCTGATAGGCTGATAGGGGGCGGGGTTCCATCAGGCCAGCTGGATGTTTGCTGGAAGTTTGCTGGACGTTTGCTGGATTGTGTAAACACCCCATTAGGCATTGTTCATAAATGAGTATATTATAAATACTGTAATTAGATACTTATGCTGGAGCACGAAAAACAAATTTTCTAGTATATTACCTCAATACAGCAAAACAAAACTCGAAATTTTTCGTCTGCCGTGCCGTCAGCAGAAATTAAAACTAGTATTAAAGTATTAAAACAATTAAAAGTATTATTATCACTAGCACATTTATAATATATTTATCCACGGTACACCTAACTTGTTTAGTCAGCCAAAACGTAGCTAAGTTCACTAAAAAAACCTATTTTGTGGGTTCAAGGTCATTCAAGGTCATCGACGTTGACTTTAGTAAGAAGCTACCATGCTAGTAAAAATGTGTAGCTATAGGCGAAATCGTTCACTTTAGAACGATTCCGCCCAATAATGCCGGTATGTTATTTACGCGGTATAAACGTATAATAATGCATTAAAATTCCAGAGTTATTGTTGTTTCTTACTAAGTCGCAAGCCGCAGTTTGTCAGCTGATGGTCGAATGACGCGCTTAGGTCAGATGTGTTGCAGACGTGTTGCAGAGAGGTTTCTACCATGTTGCAGACGATGAGTTCGGTGTCAAACAGTCTCGTGCAACAGAACGGCGTATCTGCAACTATATGTTCCACAATTAACTCAACAAAAGCACACCTCATAGTGCATAGTGTAACTCTACAGCGCAATCAATAAGTTTAACAGTGCGGCACCTCAAGTTCTGAGATGCAGCGTAGTCTAGACTAACGTACAAAGTTTATTCAATTAATATGTTAAAAGTTTTTTTCGTTTATTTCCAAATAGTTTCAACTTTATCGTACTGCAGTTAATACACGAAACCGCGTTAGGTTAATTTGTATTAAATTTCGAACTGATAAGTTCGCTCTGTGATTGAATAAAATAACTATAATCACCGAAACTGCTGCGATTAATAAAATAAAACAATGTCTGTGTTTATAATTGCAACAAAAATGCGTTTGTATTTTGTTTAAGCCTATATTGCTGACATCTTCGTCAGTGCAATGAACTTTTTGTCATCTGTAGGCTTATACACGTTTTATGTCTAGTTTTCAATATTAATACGCTTACGTGATGTGTGGCGTAGTTTTGCAAATAATCATAGACTTAGTCTTACATGTCGTTTGTAGAGTAGTCTGTTGCTTGTTCGGTGTTGTGTTGACTTTGTTGTTTGAGCTGCACGCTGCCATCTTGGCGAATAGATTATGCTATTCCTATAGGCCTACGAATATTGAACTACTAATAGTATGTGATGTTTTTTTAATTATTTTACGCTAGTAGCAACTTACTCAAAATTTACCTGTTTTAGCTTGACGACATATTCAAAATTGTAAGCGCTAAAACTGTAGACTGTTTATATATGACCTCATATAGCTAATTGGCAGTACAACAGAGACGTAACTGGCTATCGTAGTACGTACACACGCTATAGATGTAACAGCAGCAGCGACGCTATTCAACGCGCATTCAGCCATTGCATTATAAAAAAAACTATCGTTGAATATTGTCATCAAATATTATTAATAATTATCGTTAATTATCATTAATTGGCATCCGTAGTTTTTATAAACAAATTATTCTGTCTTGCGTTCAATGTCACTGTCCACATACGCCGAAAACACGACGTTCAAAGTGGTTCATGAAAAACAAAATCGAAATCGTGATCGATTGCAGACAACCGTAACACACTCGAGAATCGAGCATGATGGGAAATAAAAAAGAAAGGCGGAAAATGACAATATGATTAAACCATATAACATATTAACTAGACAAAGCGAAACACAAACAAAACCAGAAAACAACGAAAAACGAAAAAAAACTAAACCGAAGCAGCATGCAGTTAAATAAACAAACGGCAGCCCGAATCGCTCACACGTTTTGAGAATTTTTGATAGTTCATAGGCCTACATAAACGTGTAGAAAAATTTAAGCAGCAAAACAAAAATCACTCATGAATATAAATTTAATTAACAATTTCAAACAGGACGTCGTATGGTTTAATCAGCCAATCAGTCTTAATGTCGTTTGTCCATCTTATGACAACGTAGGCCTACCGGTACGTTAACCGTTTAGCAGTACTTATTACGGAGTAGGCCTATACCACAGTTAAGTAAGCTTATTGACAGTCATTTTTCCGATAATAATATAAGCAAATCATGCTGCAGCAATGCGCAGTAGGCGTATTGCTTAACGCAAGTACAAATACATGCAGTAAACTATACATTGTAATAGTCTAGGCATAACGTAACACAACGGTTTAGTGCTGCAAAATGCTTGTCCGAGCGAGACCTGACCAAATAGCACATGTTTGATGAATACCTGTTTCTGAAAAAAGTACTGAGATACTGTAATAATTAGCGAGTTACAATTACAAGCTTTATACAATTCTGTGCTGTGCTCACCGGCTTTGAAATATTCGTATTTTTATTTGCTTTCGTCCCACGACGTTTTAGGCTTCAAACATTTATCGCACGTGTCACGTTTTTGCGTCATTAGCATAACTTTTTAGTAGTGTGCTACATCACTTGTGAAACTTGTGTGCATATTTTTCGCTGCTCTGTAAATTTACTTGCATTAAAAGCAGCAGTTTCGGTCATTTCTTTTCAATTTAATTACACGTGTGTTAAAATAACATTAATTCTAAACCAACGCGCAGCTTATCTGCGACTACATTAACTTATAAAATTTATACATAACAGTACTTCGATTTCAGTCTTTTTCATTTTTATTTTCATTAAAAACATTTTTAGTTATTTTTACTTTGTCTGCTAAATTGAACTTGGCTGCTTGTATGTCGGTTTTCTTCTAGTGCAGATCATTATTTTATCATACTATATATCTTTGTCGAAAATACAATCTAATGTTGCTCACCGTTAGGCCTAATCAAGCTAACGAGCATTATGCCTACATAATGCTATTTTCATGCAGGTAGGCTCAGTGGCGGATCCAGAAGTTTGAAATAGGGGAGCGGAATGGTAGGGGGTGGGTTTGCACAGAAAATGTTTGAAAATTTTATCCAAAAATCGTGCATTTTTGTGCAAAAGTTTTTCCTTGTTTTAAGATGCATCCGGTCAATAGGGGCGTCGGCCATCCTCCCGTTCCCCCCCCCGTTGAATCCGCCACTGGGTAGGCCTATTAATCAAGTCATTTAGGAGTACACCACAGTAATATAGCTAATGGAGCGTAGCCTACAGAGCGACGTAACTGAACTGAACTTTTAGTTTTTTGAACGCGTACTTGCGCGAAGCGGCGAAGCACGTAGACACCATCGCCGTTCAGACGTTGCCTACTACTGTAATGCATTACCGCCTGACCATTGGTTAGTTTGCCGAAAACCAAACCATGTCAGTTCAGCTCAGTTAAGTCACGTCGCTCTGTACGCGCTTTTACGGTAGTCTAGATAACAGTAATATAAAAGAATTTAGCAAAAAGCTGCGGTGGCACTGGCCGTATCATGTTGCTAAATCTGCTGCAGACACAGCTGTCTGTACGTAGACCGAGACGAGTTCATCAGCTTGCTAGCACCGTAGCCTCACAGCAGTGACACAGGTAGTCATAATTTCTGAGCGTCATTGTCGCCAACTGTCGATCACAGCAAATAAACTGCAGTTTTCACACTGAGATTAGAAATCATCTGCAGACTGTTCTACATCGATCAAAAATGCATAAAGACGTGCAATTTCAGCGTTGATTTTTTGAATTTTTTTTGGAAGCATAGTGCCCATACCCTAATACTTAGGAGGGGCCCAAACCAGTGGCTTCTATCCCTATATCTAGTGGGCGCAGTTTGCGCCCAGTGAAAAATAGGGTTTTATTTGAGGGTGTAAATCGAAAATAGGGGGAAAGTTTTGATAAAGTTGCAGATCGAAACTCACTCTTTATTTTCACTGGGCAAACTACATCCTTAACAAAACTTTTCGCTTTCATTTTTACTTTCTCCCTATTTTTTAATCTGCATCTGTAACAAAACTCTCCCCCTATTTCTACTTCCCCTTATTTTTCAATCTGCACCCTTAACAAAACTCCCCTTATTTTTTACTTCCCCATTTTCACTGGTCAAACTACACCGTTAACAAAACTCCTTCCCTATTTTTACTCCGTTTTTTAATTTGCACTCTTAACAAACCCCCTTATTGCTACTTTCCCCTATTTTTCAATCTGCACCTTTAACAAAACTTCCCCCTTAGTTTTTTTTTGTGTTGCTTTTTGCGCTAGTATGACAGCGCAGAGACGTAGTTGTTGAGTCGCCGCACTGTAGTGCTGCCCATGCTCATACCACGCTACAATTTAGCAAGGGTGCACGGCAGTATTAATTGCTATCGCTAGAATAGCTCTTTTGACCTCAAAATGCAGTTCACAAACCATTTGTCGGCCGGGCTCTGCCCGGATCTGCTGGGGAGCTTACAGAACTTGGCTGGCTAGACCCTCTAGCTGGGTGTGGGCCCCCTCGGGAAAGAGAAGAGGAAGGAACGAAAATGGGAGGAGGGAACGCTCCGTAGCTCTGAGATGGGTTCGCTCATCAAGAGCTATATTCGGACCTTTAACGTAGAGGGAAAGGGAGATAAAGCATAGGGAAGCGGAGTGCAGAGAAAGGGGAAGGAAAAGGGGCGGATAGGGTCATGGAGGGGAGGCAGAGAAGGAACGGAGCCCAAAGGGAAAGGGGGACGGGGTTGAGCCCGAAAGTGGGGAAGACATGAGCCCAAAAATGGGGTAACTTGCGCCCGATTTCGACTTCAAATTTGGGAAAATAGAAGCCACTGCCCCAAACACCACCTCGCTCGGGACATTCGAAATTTCAATCCCTCTGTCGTCAGACTGTGACGTTTCTTGCTCTCCCCAATATTTCAACAGAACGATGCCTTCTTTCGCAATAATGCATAAATTATCAGAGTTGAATAATGTCGCTTCTGGCCAAGTACCGGTAAGAACTTTTATGGTGTAGCAAGCTAACAACTTCATATTTGTTATGAACTTGTTTAAGGTCTAGTTCTCAAATTTTATAGACTTATCTTCCCGAAACAGATTTCTGGCTACAACTTATATCTAATCTGATTGACGAAGACGTCTACGGATGTTGTTGTGATACCCCGTTTACCCGATCAAGCAAACATCGAGCAATCATCGAGCAAACATTTAGCAAATGCATTCAAAATACACGTGCACGACGAGTGCTCTAATTGCTCAAAGTTTGCTTAATGATTGCTTGATCGTGTAAGCTTGAACGGGGTATAACGCACACATTATTTAATTTCTTAATGGGCATTATGAATTTACGCGATAACGTACCTATAGCTGAGCGAGCACGCAGAGTTGAATGGTCTGACAGAAGCGACGCGTGGGACAAAGTGAGACAATAACAATAGGTCTACGTGTTTGGCGCGTGCTCACTGCAAGTCGTGATCAAATTGTGATAAACTCTAATTGTGATAACTCGGATTGGTTGTCAGTCAGTCACGTGTCACAACGACCAGGCTTGTCACACGTGGGCCTACAGAAACTCAAGCTCAAACTCCACTTGCACCTCATTGTTATTCATTGTTATTAGTGTTGTTCATCGTTTGCTTTATTGTGTGCAACAAAATGATTTGAATATTCAATGAGCTATAGGCTACGGCAAGCAGCATTAGGGCTTAAGCCTAATTTGCCAATTAATGCAGTGGCTCGTTGGTGCAAACTTTGACAAAGAGTAGGCCTATAGGCCTGACGATAGTGACAGTATAGCATAACAAAAAGCCCAGGTATCGTTAAAAAGCCGACAGTACCGCCTAAGTCCGAAAATCAGCGTCCGACTCGCATCACGGAGAAAAAGCGATTTGACACAGTTCCATGCACGCTATGTTAATGGAACGCTCTCTCGAAAGCTACATGTCTCCGTAATGGTGCAAGTCAGACGCATGGTTACAATGAAACACCAACAGGAAACCACATATGCTGTAACCATGCGTCTATCTTGCACCGTTACGGAGATATGGCGCCTCAAAGATAATAGGGTCACGACTTTGACCTTTTT
>Ga0209367_1013118_pt1 | contig 10721 bp, 6 predicted proteins | sample WorMetLIZISLAND2_FD_187412 | JGI IMG/M metagenome (GOLD analysis project Ga0209367, IMG submission 187412) | Marine gutless worms symbiont microbial communities from Max Planck institute for Marine Microbiology, Germany - Olavius geniculatus... ... | reverse complement strand
CATGCCTGTTGCTTAGTATTGCTAGTTTTTTCTTGCATTTATATTTCACAAGGTAGTGTAGCGACGCAGTTATGGTGTGGTGGGATATTCAATAACTGCTTTATTGCAAATTGTCCAAAGAGTGTGCGAGTGAAAGATTTTCAAAAATTGGCTAATATTTGTCAAAGATATGGACAGTTACAAAGTGGGACATTTTTTGAGACACAGTGTATATACCTATAGGCCTAAACTCAAAAAGCCAAATGCTCACGAGTATAGCAACCATGGTAGCAACGTAGCATTTGTGATGAGACGAATGCACAGAGCTGAGTGACGCCCCGTACTCTAAGCCGTAGCTGAGCTTCTTGTTGACTTAAATTACTTGCCAAATATTGTAGTCACATTCACATGATATCCATCGCCTGCTTGTCTGCGACGCCGACTGACATCGCTTGTTTTGCTGCGTGCGCGACGCCGCAGCGCACATGATGCGCGTCATCGCCAAGTCACTGTGTCGACTCGAGTCGACACATTATCGTCCAATTGGCACAGCGTTAACGTTCAGTGCCGTTGTGAAGTTCATCGTTGCGGTGATGTCGGAGATTGTGGTTCAGTTCTCCTTTTTTGTGCGGCTTTTCTGGCCACGTTTCTGCTCAGCGGACGCGCTGAAGCGTTGCTAAATGTTCGGCCGTCCGTTGGAATGGTGGACACGATGGATCGCAACATATGGGATATTATAGGCGAAGTTAAGCCGTCGGTGAATTCCGGCCTGCGTACGTCAGGTGTGACTGAAGCCGCGGATCCGAAGTCTTTGTCGTCGAAAAAACCGGCGTAAGTTTCCACTGGTCGGGTTGTTTCGCGATAATTTCTGCTTGTTGATCATCTAGCAGCTTTGTTTACTGCCAGGAAGTGGTGCGGAGTCTGCGTAATGATTGAAAAATGCCGAAATGTCGGCGTTTATCTGCGATCTTATTGTTCATTCACCGGAGCATAGTCTGAAGATTTCCTTGCTTTTAATCAATTAATAGTTTTCTGGTTTTTTGTAAAAGTCGTCAATACAGTGAACAGAAAGTGATTTTTTTTCAAGAAAATGCCTCTTTTAATGCATCTGTGAAGGTGCAAATGAACGGTTGTTTGTCGGCAAAGTAATACAGCTGCCTGTCACATGCTGTGAATTGACTTTTGAAGTCCAAATATATTATATGCTTAGGCCTAAATTTAGCTTGAGTTTAAACGTATGTAAAGTTTTCAATAAGTGCTTGATGCAGTGACGCTTTGGATTAGCTTTGTGAGCTCCAGTCATCTGGAGGCACTGACGACCACTGGCGAGCTAAAACAAGCTGCGAACTAGGTTGCCAGATTCTTTTGGAAGTAAATTGGCATGAAGCACTGACAAAAAGTAGCCCAATTTTTATTTTCCGTGTAGCCCAGTCGTTGCTAATGTTTCAACTTAGCTGGCAAGCCACCAGAGGCAAATTTTAGGGTGCTATCGGCTGCCAGAATTATAGCCAACTGATACCGATGGTCCAGTACCTGGAAAATATATGATCCATGATCCTGAAGGAGTCCACCAGGGCAACTGAGTTGAACTGACAATGACAGTGGCATGCTGTAGGTGACAGTGACACCCAAAGATATGTGAAGGTTGACAGATGGGCTTGATGCAGAGTAGGCCTACATGCACTGAATATGAAGCTCGGCTATAAAGATGTGTTTAAATCGACAAAAATGAAATGAGCTAAACTGAGATCCGCTACTCAGTTCATTTTCAGTTGCTTTGACCACACCATAACTGGTTGAAGCTGTAAGTGCATTGATGATGCCAGATTGCTAATCTGTGGTAGGCCTATATCCCCTGCTTTGCAGTTTTACAGTTTAAGTTAAAATTTAGTATCAGTGGCACTGTGGCAGGTGAGAAACATTATTGTTAGATATTCACCTGGGAAAAGTGGTCCTGACAGGTGGAAGACATAACAAGTAATTTTATCATGAAAATAAACTTTGCAAGCATCAATTTCCTAGCCATTTATTTAATCGAAAATGCATGTCTGTGTGTGGACAGAGAAAACCATTTTTGATTAAATGAATGGCTAGGAAATTGATGCTTGCATATTGTATTTCTATGATAAAATTACTTGTATTTAACACCTAGTCTATAGGGATTTCAGACATGGCTTTGAGTTTCAAAGAAGTTTAAACTATTTTTTAACTCTGTATTATATTTATATAATGTTTTTAATGTTTATATAATAATTATAATGTTTGTGAAATAGGCAATGGCATTTGCATTTATTAGCAACAAACAGGCCAAGACTTACAGTATGTTGTATTGTCACTTGTAGGCTTAGATCAGCGGGACTGAGGGTGAGGGAGTGTCAAGTAAGAAGTGGCATATGCTTGCATGCAGTCATAGGCGCCCCCAGTGCCCCCACTAAATCTACTAGTGCAGGTGGGGCAAAGGTTCCTTCTGAACAGCTGGGGTTGAGGCTAAATTATGTTTTGCTCAGTGCTTCTGAAATCTGAATCAGCTGCTTTTGACTCTCATTACTGAAGAATTTGCTAAGTATATCTCTACCACTTTAACACGTTTTTCTTACATTGAATTATTTAAAATTGCTGCTGCCATGAGCGTTTTTGTAGCTTGAATGTCACTGACTAAAGTGTGTTTGCAATTGGGCCTACAAACATCCTTACAAACCCTTGCTGTTGCTGGGAAGCTTATAGTATGCTCTTCTGTCTTCTGTCCTTAACTGTCTCCCTGGTATGGGTACACCCCTTTTTATTCTCCATTTTCTTGGATCACTTTGGCGTCTGGATTCTTGATGCCTGGGCCTCCTGGACAGCTGCGCTAGTACCGTAGTAAGAATTGTTGGAGCCTTAGGCAAGATTTCACACAGACGTTCAAACTTCTATTTCTATTTATGGGGCCGCTGAATGCAAACTGTTCCATTTTGAGCATACATAATTGCACATTTTACTGGCTGGGGGCGACAGAAAATGCGAGACCTGTCAGTTGCAATACCATGAAAATGACGACCAAATCGCAGGGGCTGGAAAATGCGGGACCACATCGGCACAGCTTGAGTGGAGTCGGCGTCATCGTCGTTGGTGCACCATCTACTATTGCAATCACCGCATCCAGGCATTGGCGTGACCCTTGGCGTGACCGACTGTCAATCTCTACTCTACCACCCTTTTATTAACCTGTGCGCCTGGAGTAAGGAGAACGTGCAAAATTCCTAAGAGTATAGGGTTGAGCAAGTTCTGTTTCTTTTGACGACTTCAAAGGACACAAAGCTCCATGTCCTGCAATAGACAGCATTATGACTTATGATATTGATGATTAGGCCTATCTGGAGGGTAACAGGGAAGATTATTAGAACTGCCATTATTGTTAATTACATGTGCACACGTATAATTGAGTTCTTGCAATTTTAGGTTTAGCTCACTTTTTGTGTTTTCTGTTTCTGTAAAGGTCAATCTGTTTCTTTAGGCTATTGTAAAAAGGTTAAACTTGCCATTTCATTTCTATCTGTTTGTATGCATTCTGCCTGGAAAGGCCGTCCCTGAAATGACTTATACTGTGTCGGGGGGGGGACGTTTTAAACCCTACTCACTCACTCAAAGGACACAAAGTCATGACGGCCAGCGACTGGGTGGGCTTACCGGTGTACACATCTGGCATCTCGTTGTTGACGTGAGAGCGAAACTGGCTACTGTGCTCGGCTGAATTCCTATAAACACCGACTCAACCCAGCAGTTCCCTATACAACAACAACTAAACTAAACTCAATGTCTGCCCTGCATACTTTTACTGACTTGCATCAATGAAGGTCAGAAATTTTTCAGGTCCTGCAAATTCAGCGCCCCACTGTATAAAACTTTTGTTTAGGCCTGATGAAAAATGGTCATATGAGGATATGCTTGAAGTGTTTATTATTTTCTAATTTTTATGTGTGAAATTTAGCCGACTTGAAACATGCACACGCTGCATTGCAGGGTACTAAATATTATCATTGTTTCGCGTTGATTGTTGTTACAGCGAATCATCACAACGGCATCCAGCAACCGACAGAAAGACGCTGCGCCCCCAGGTGAGAACTTTCCAGCTCTATAACTTACCAGTCACCTGTATCAAGTACCTGTAGGCCTATATTATTTTCCTCTATTTCCGGATTGTATTAATGGGCTTACCGCTTTCATTACTTTGTCATGCCTAACTTAAAACCGTCATCCGTCTGCAGAGTTCAGTCGTAGGCCTATAGGCAATGTGGTGCATGAGAGTGACCAGTGAACATGCAGGTTATTTTTAGCATGATTTCTTCTAAAGTCTTACGTTCTTCTGTCGTTGAATGGCAGGTTTATGTACTTTCATCTTCTCTTCAGCTTCAGAGTCATTATATTCGGCTTTGCTGATGTCGTCGCTTAGCCGTTTGAGGTCGCTGCTGCATGGCAACCGAGTTGACCTATAAGCCAGTCTCTGCCCTTAAATGCCACATCTCGGAGTGAACATTTGGGCGCGGGACAGTTGGACACCAAACGTGAAACTGTCGTTATTAGGATTCGAAAATTTTGCGAGATTGGCGGGTGTGAATATTTACGCGTGAGTTACGCGAATTTTGTCCTACGTTTACTCATAAAACAACGGTCAGCATTGTCAATTTACGACGACGCGCAACAACGCACGCCAAACAGGCGACGCACGCACGACGCTAAACATGACGTGATGACGATGACGACATACGACGACGGATGACATCATCATCATCATCATATATTCGTTTAGTGACAGTTGACATACGCAAGTAACGCGACTTCTACCAACGCAATCATGTAATATGTCAAAAACATGCAAACATTTACGAAAAACGTCCATTGTGTGTGCGGAAACTAAGCACGACTAACAAAAAGTACTCTAAATAGAAACTAATGTTTAGGCCCCTACAACAGATTAAAAACGTTAAAAACAGGCAACTTAAACATGCAAATAATATCCCGTCATGTTCGTGGATTAGTAAATGGCTTTGTATAACATTCTAATGAGGAAATTTCTATGGTTCAATTGAGTTGTTTTGGAAATTAAAGTTTTATGACAAGGATGACTGCCATAATGCAGCAGGCAGTTAAATCTATTTGCCAACTCGTTTACGACTACAATTTTAGTTCCAACAATAAGCTTATGCGAATTAATTAATTTCAACTAGAAATTTGGGACAGTCCAACGCGAGTCCACCCGACGCTGTAAGGGAAATTTAGGGAGTTGAAATTCCTCACGTAGTAAAGTCACGTGGCCTGAACTCAAATGCCTAATTATAGCAGTATACAGAACGCGCATTGTCGACATAGGGTGGGTCAGCGTCTGCGCTTATAACTTTTTTTGTTAGCGGACCAAAGTTCGCCAATTTTTTGTCCGAACCCCGTAGGGATCACTGACGATCAAATGTGTTTTCGATTTTTGATATCTCGATCGATTCTTAAGATATTCTCAGTCGGAGTCGAAAGTTGTTTGAAATTGCGCCAAACTTTGGACGTTTTCATCGTTTTTGCCCTCCCAAATTTTTGATCAAGCCAATTTTATGGTGGCGGTGGTTTGGCTCGGTAGCGTCGTTGATTGTATCAACGAAGTTAATCAACACCAGACACGGTTAGTACTTGGATGGGTCAGCTCGGCCTGGCCATCCCTCCGTGGGTAGGCGCAATAAGTACCAGCGAAAGCTGGGACGTAAACAGGCACACCGCGCGATGCGCTGGCCCCGTATCCGTGGTCTTGCAGTGTAAAAACTGGTGTCTGGCCGAGGGCTAAGAAAACGGGAGATCAGCGCTGCCCAATGTTCCTTAAGGCTCGGGAAGGACTGCGTTTTTAGCACTTTATGGCACGTTATGCGGAAAAGTTTCGATGCGTCACTCCCTTTACCTTCAAAGTTATAGGCATGGATACGCTCAGTTTGAAGCCAAGTTTTGTTCCCCTTTTATAGCGCGTGTAATAATTTGAGGGCGCTCCCTCTAGTGGCGGAAATAATTATGCTCATATCCATCCATTCCGGAGATATTCGTGGTCAGAGTCTGAAGTTGTCTGAAATCGCGCCAAATTTTGCATGCTTTCGCCCCTAAATTTTGTTGTGGGGGAAGCTGTCAAATTTTGGGACCTGCGTGGATTATAAAATTGAACATACGCCTCATTGTGTGCCAAAGTTTCGCAGCGATCGACCGAGGGACCTCGGAGTTCACGCGCCGAAGGAAAAAAATAAACACAAGCGGTGGCCCAAAATATTCGTGATTCCACCGGGAACTGCCGTCTCTGGGCGGACTAATAACGTGCCAGCAGTGAAGAGCGGCCAAACGTCCAGCGCCCAAGCGGTGGCCCTTAATGTCACGTACCCGCCCCATCTAGGCCTATTTAGGCCTTACAGTATACCATAAATGTGAAAACGTTCCAGAAAATTATAAAACATTGAACAGAAAATGTTAGTCATAATTTGTTCAACCTCTTGCTTACTGCCTAATGCTGTAAGTGAAGTATACCTGGAACTGCAGTATAGTCTACTCTAGAGAGAGAGAGAGACCATCTATCACTAGACTAACTAAGTAAACTACCACCTTCGGCCTCATGACGTAGGCCTACCGTTGTCTGCAGTGCATGGACAAGCACCTCGTTTCCTCACCGAGCACATCACTCCAGCTGTTGAAGTTGCATCTCGACATCGACTACGTTCTTCCAACCGACACCGGCTCATTGTACCGTGCTGTCGACTCAAACACGTACGGCCGTCGGGCTTTTCCTGTCGCTGGTCCGACAGTCTTGAACTCACTGCCATATGAACTCAGAGATCCGGCGTGTGATATTGACAGTTTCATACATTTCTTCAAAACAATTCTGTTCAGTCTGTAGTCTCTACTAGTGTGACGAGCGCATTAGAGATAAATTTAATGGAAATTCTCATTTTACTTACTCGCTTACTTACTTACCATCACTATGACTCTATTATTCGTCTTTGTGGTTTTAAAAGTGCTTCTCGAAGTTCTTGATGTAGGCTAATTTTCAATGCACGTTTAAAAAAAATTAAAAACGTTCAGAAAATAAAACAAGTAATTAGAGCAAAGCTCACGTGACGCGTGATAGTAGCGGTCCTGCCACTTTGGCAATCAGTGTATGCCTACAGCAATAAGATATTAATGCATCTTGAAAGAGTACTTAAATTTGAAAATGTCATACGTAGGTTGTCCAGGTCCATCTCCAGCCATTTTGGGCGCAATTCACTCTAAAAATGTGTTGCAGCCGGAAATTGGAAAAAATCACTAAAATTCCTATTTTGGGTGTTCAGGGTCATTCAAGGTCATCTACGTTGACGCCAATAAAAAGCTTGTCACGATTGCTTGTTATGGTAAGCAGCATGTCTATGCCTATCTGCAACCGTTTTCACGCTACACGAGATAATTTTGTAATTACGCTAAGATAACCACTTTTTAGGAGGGTGGTAGCTGTCTTTGACGCCCGCCTGTGCCGGCCTCCTTGAACCTAGGGGGTCAGGACTTGGACTGCTAAAATCTACGTTTAATGCTGAAAATTTCATACGCAGGTTGTCTTGATCTATCTCCAGCCATTTCGTTGCAATTCATTCTTGGAATGTGCGCTGCATCCAAAAATTGCGAAAAAATTTACTAAACCCCCTTTTTTTGGAGGGGGGTTCAAGGTCGTTCAAGGTCATCGATGTTGACAAGTCTAAAAAGCCTGTCACCAGTGCTTGTTATGATAAGCAGCATGTTTGTATCTATCTGCAACCGTTTTCACACTTCATGAGCCAATAACGGCAAAATAACGTCTTTTAGGGGGTAGGTGCCCCTCTTTGACGCTCTCGTTCGAGGGGACCCCCGCACCCACAGGCACGAAATTTTGTCACGATAAACCAAAGTCCTTGGGGCAGCCCACAGTGTATATATCTTGTAATCCTAGTATGCGTCGTTTTGACACAATACCGCAGTGCAGGCTTGCCGTGGATATGAAATTTGTCATCCATATCCATGTTCACAGATTTTCCGTGGATATCCATGGATAGGGCCTATATCCATGGATATCCATGTATATATCCATATCCACAGACGTCTCTCGTGCGTACATATAGGCCTAGCCACTAAATTTTCGTGAAATACAGCAGTGCCAGAGCGTCCATTCTACCTCCAGGTATTTCTTTTGTGAAACTGTTAAAAATAAATACAAGTAAAAAAATAAAACACATTTACATTGAAATATGATTTTAGAAAAGTATTTCCCGGTTGTCATTAGCATCTACAGTACTTATTTTGTTTCCCTTGCTATATTAGTCGACCGTTAGGTTGAGCCTTGGGTACGATATGTCGTCTCTCAGTCGTCTCTTTAACCGTAACAAATGTATCGTGGCTAAACATTACGTCGTAAGGAGTTGGCGATACCGTTTTATAGAACGATAACGAATACCTATAAGCTGTTGAAAGTAACCATGTCTCTATCTGCAGCTTTTTGGCCGCAATTTGGAATGCAGTGCTTCTGCCTGCAGCCGTCACTTACGTGCGCCAAATTACCCGTATCTTAGCACTGATTTTAGCGTCCAGTATAGCAACGTCACCAGATCTGTATGGGATTGCAGTCTCTCTGGAAAATCGCTATCTTTTCGCAACCGGAAGTCAGACACTGACTATCAGATATAGGCGGTACGGTCGGCCCATCGTAGCAACAGCTGGGATTTTTGTTCTCCAAGACGCATGTTGCATTCATGTAGGCCTATGATGTACGCCTACAGGTATAGGCCTATATAGAGTGAACGCTTTGAAGAACACTTGGTTTGTACTTCCTACTAGCATTATATTTGTTAGGAATCCAAAACGTTTGTAGGCCTAATTTTTTTACCGTTTGATGAAAAAAGAATGAAAATAATCTCACAAATTGATAGACCGTTTGTTGCCCAAACAACAGTATTAAAGCGCCATAGCTAGATTAAGATCTGTTGCTGCTAAGTGCACATAAGTTAATTTAGGCTAACAAAATAATGACGTGCTGATGTCACTGATTATTCATTTGACTCAATATCATAAATAAAGGAGAAAGTGAAGAGCAAGAACGACAGACAGAACAATATTATGTAGAGATAAAAACGTTTAAATATTCAGTTTAATTAGCAAATGCGACAGCACAATATCCATGGATATATCCACAGGATGGCTGAAGTCTGATATCCACACATGGATATATCCATATCCACGGCAAGCCTGCCGCAGTGTGACGGAGGGACAGACGGACGCCCAGACGATGGCTAAGACGCGCGAAGCATCGCGCGTAAAAACCGTTAAAAACGTAAAAACGTTTATTACACATATGCAGTATAGGTAGCTGTATACGTCGTCCATCAACAAGAAGTTTGTCTGACGCCAGTGAAATTTAGTGTTATTGGTACAGGTTGATGAGTGCTGCACGACGCCATGGATACGAGACCGCGTCCCCACTGCCAGAGCAACCGTGATAATGTTTAAAATATACTGGAACCCACGACCAAACTTTAACAGTGTGGCATGTGCAGAAAAAAAACTGCAAATGCAACTGGAATTTTGTAGAATTGTTGTGTGTGTAGGTAGGTACATAATTATGCGTGTTGTGTGTGCATGTTACAGACGGTGAGCTCGCGTTCGACACCTGTTTTCATGCCGTCTGTTATACGAACAGCCTCAGTCGCCACTGGCAGCTCTTCATCACACAAGCCGGCTACGACTAGCAGCAAACGAAGGTTTGTATCATGGGCTGTAGGACATTCCCCCTGGACATGTTCCCCCCGGACGTTTCCCCCTTTCCTATGCTGTTACATGAGAATCTATCGAGCGCTTGATAGTGGCATAACTTTCAGTGTCAGCATAATGAAAGAATGCAGCAAACATCAAATATTCTTGTGTTATAAATTCTTGTGTTTACATTACTAAGCCTGCGTAATACGTCAAACAAAGGGCAAGTCTCAAGAAGTCTCAGTTCTCAACTTCTCAAAAAACAGCTGCGGACGGCGACGTCAAAATGCCACTCAAAGCGCAGTGTTTGCCACAGCAAGGAAAGTGTCTGCAATAATGCAATTCACCGGATTTTGCTTTCTTTGTGTTGCCTATGTAAAAATATGTGCGTTAACTACTTCTACTGTCTTGGATCATTCTGTATCGAGTTGAGTTTAATCGTCTCATGAGCGCGTTGGCCTACATTCCTAATTGCTGTTAATTGTCGCGCACGCGCGCCTACTAAGACTCATTGTGTTTGAAAAATACTCAACGACGACGAGACTTCAAAGGCGGAGTTGCTTTTGGTGTTGCAAGAAATTCTGCTCAGGCTTGGCGCTGACTCTGATAATATGTTGTTACTGGCCTAGGGGGGGAAACGTCGTAAGCACTCGAAAAGCAGGGGGGAAACGTCCGGGGGGGAACATGTCCAGGCGGGAAATGTCCGGCTCCCGTAGCATGCACTGTATCGTCTGCACTAACAAGAAACGTTTACAAACATTCTTATTCACAGGATCGTATAACTGACATTAAACTTGTTAAAATCTGCTGAACTTCATGTGTAAGTGGACGTTAAACCACGATGATGATGATGATGACGATGATGATGATCAAAGATGATAGAACTATTTAATGATAAGCATTATCTCTGGTGACCAGGAGTGTGTGTCATTGTCACATGAGTAGATCGGGGTATGACTGGCGGAACAGTAGAGACGCTCTGACTGAAGACCAAGGCC
>Ga0209367_1013115_pt1 | contig 10724 bp, 5 predicted proteins | sample WorMetLIZISLAND2_FD_187412 | JGI IMG/M metagenome (GOLD analysis project Ga0209367, IMG submission 187412) | Marine gutless worms symbiont microbial communities from Max Planck institute for Marine Microbiology, Germany - Olavius geniculatus... ... | reverse complement strand
TTTAAGGACTTGCACATCGAAAACAGCAAAAATTACAAAAGGTGATATTATTCAGCAGCACATTGACACACAGTCAGTGTGATGCGGGCAATATCACCTTTTGTAATTTTTGCTGTTTTCGATGTGGAAGTCCTTAAATGTTGCCGTTAACAAGTGTATAAACTGATGTTTTGTACATTTATTTAATTAGTGATCAAAAGCAACTTAAACCATCTTTCTCCGTAAGCGCGTGCAGCGTCACAAACAAACTGCAGAAAGCCTGAGAAAGGTCAATCATTGTGTCGCAACCTACCTGCGATTCTTCTGATGTCGTCCTTGTTGCTGTTGCTGCTTGTCAATATGTTGCTGAAACGAACAAAAAAACAGCAACAAAGAGATCAGAGACCTCAAACCGCCGTTGAGGACAGTGATACCATCTGGCGAATAAAACGTACCGGTATCTAATGAATAATCGTTCGTTTCATCCCGCCAAAGATTTCATCCGAAAATTTGTAAAAAAAAAATTGGGGATAGATCTGAAATAAGAAACATTGAATCCGATTCTAAAACAAACCCGTCATAATTTGGGCTTTGGGTTCGTGGGGCACTTTTTATGCGCTCCGCCGTATGGTTTTAGCAAAACTTATTATAAATTGTTGTAACGCACTGCAAATTGTCACTCTATGCACCGTCCTCTAATTGCAGCGCTGAACAAGTAATTTAAGCAACGCTCACGTGAGAAGCGACAGCATCGGTCCTGCCATCTGGGCAAACAGTGCACAAGGTGCAATAAAATAATAATGTATCTTGAAAAAGTATCTAAATTCAAGGCCTCCGTAGGCCTACCTGTTGTCTGTGCTTGCTATGATGAACAGCATGTCTGTACCTATCTGCAACCATTTCCACACTAGACGAAAAAATAACGTCTTTTATGAGAGATACCCCTCTATGACGCCCTTGTTCGAGGGGAACCCTCTCATACAGGAAGCACGAAAATTTGTCATAAAACCCAGAGTCTTTGTGGCAGCACACAGTGGAAATTTCATGATCCTAACTTTCACCGTTTTGATAGGGCTCAAGAGTGTGACAGTCGGACGGACAGACACGGCTTAAGCCATACACGTAAGACGCGTGAAGCATTCCGCTGTCACGCGTAAAAATCGAATCAGTTCTTTCTTTAGCCATGCCCAAAACCTCCGCAATGTTTATTGAAATCTGTTGAAAATTTTTCTGAGTATCCGCTGACAGACAAACAGACAAATGCACGGACCGACTTTGGCACAAATATCATTCTTGGACTGAGAGATAATCAAACAACAGTCGACTTGTAGACAAATTTCACGAACAACAATGGCAGCCGCGATAGTGTGATGTGTTCCCGTAAAGAGCTATACTCACCCTTTAACTGTTGACACTGTAATATACCGACCCGGTAAAGAGCGTGGCCTGATCGAAGGCAGGTAGATCGAGATTGGGTGCAGTATCAGCGACCCATTCCTGGAAGCGGTCTAACGCCTTGCCTGAGACCGTGTATGCGACACCATCAACCGTGAACTTAGAGTCACCACGCTCTGTCCACCACGAGTCTTCCGCCGTCTGCATGCCACGATACAATCACCTACCACGCTGCTAATAATCACCTATAGACAGTATGACTTTACATTAAAGCGAGCAGACCCGTTGAGAGCCACTGCGGAGCCCGGGAATCTATTCTCGCAGGGCCCTTAATTGGGTGCCGGTGTTTGCGAAGGGGGATGACCCCAGAAAATTTTTGACGATACCCCGCAGTGGCACAAGTCGAAAATGTTGCGGTGTTTCTAACAGCTCTGGTTTGTAAGACCATACCCTTCTTTTGGGGCCCCTAATCAACCAAACATGTAGCAAAAATATTTTACGACGATGGCGGGATTCCCCAAACGTCGCGAGACCCGGGAAACGTTCCCGTCTGTCCCCCCGTCTCAACGGGCCTGAAAGCAGGGTTTCAATCTCACGCAACGCATTGAAAGACGTATATTTGAAAGTCTTCTCAACTCCACGGTGTTGTCTAATTATCAAATGTTGCAGGTAATTCGCTGAACGTAAAATGTTAAATTGCGTGTGATTACCGTCGCAATGTAAATTCCGACAAAGCGAATTTTGATGGTGAAGTCACTAGCTTGCATGGCGTCGAACCTCATATTCATCTACAGCAGTCCAAACACACACACACACACACACACACATGTAATTATACGATCAACAACAGACTCCAGATCAGCATACGACAGAACAAGGGTAAGTACAGTGTACGTAATATTTGGGCGTCACCGTTTAGGCGCCGGGGACATTTGGGCGCCTTTACAGAACACCCTACTGCCATTTGAGATCCCTCGTCAGTCGTCACGGAACTTCCACGAATGAACCTTATGCTGCCTGCAAGCAGAGTTCCTGTAGCTATACATTTTTGCCGTTGATAGTAGGCCTATGGTTCTATCTTCTTTCAAGTTTCCGTGGTGCATTCCGAAATACGCACGATTTGCATAGCGGAGTGCGTAAGAGCCGTTCAAGGTCATCCAAGTTCGTTGACTGTTTTATCGAAATGCTTTAGGCTACGTTCACATAATGCGCAAGACAAATGCGAGTACGAGTCCGAGTATCTGGATACGGGATTCACTGAACACGAGCCTGTGGGAAGGACTTGACGTTTTTTACAAGGCTGCCTACAGACTTTCTTGTACAAATAATAAGTATGTATTAAAGCAAACAAGCCGGTAAGCAAGATAGTTTGCGAGCTGCAGCCTTAGACGGACAGACACCAAACCCAGTCAGTCAACCACAGACACGCTGTCCGAATTTAAGGGTCGCTATTATAACCAGCCTGCGGTGTGACAGTTGCACGGTGTTTTATCCCGGCGTTAAAGCGTTGTACAACGCAACAGAAAAGAACTAAAACAAAACTGGAATTTCTTTGTGGGTTAAATTTGGAGTTCGCGAAACAAACTAAAATGATAACAACTAAACCGTCAGTTCGCTCTGTCATTTCAGTCACTCTGTACACGCAGGCGTGTTGTAGTGAACAGTTATACCCCGCTTACACGATCAAGCAAACATCGAGCAAACGTCGAGCAAACATCAGGCAAATATAAAGCATGCATAAAACATAGCCTACAGGAAACAAACGTCAAGCAAACATCGAGCAAACATCGAGCCAGCTCGTCGAGCCAGCTTCATCGTTTAAACAGGGTATTGATAATCTTTATTTCACCAAGCAAACATTGGTAGACAAAAAATTAAACAAAAACAACAATATAGAGTTAGACTCAAAGAATTGTCATGCTGAGAAACTAATTATAGAGACAGTAATATTGAACAGGGAAGAAACTTGAAAAATCTCAAATTGCCTTAGCTCTGGCTGTGAATTTGTTTACTCGTATCAAAATGAGGACACTGGGTAATTTGAACGAAAAAAAAACTTTGACAAGTCTTTATGATTTGTATATTATTTGTATTAAAAAGCTTCATAAAAAGCGGTTAATGACAAAATCAAGTGATGCGATCTGAGATTTATTCAGTGGGCATACTTCTAAACCGTACAATGATACAGGAATGCATTTCGACTTAATCAAATGGAGCGTAACCTCTTCAGACGCCACTCTACCAACCTTGCCAAATATCGCATTGGCAGCTCGATAGAAGGAGCATTTTGCATGGTCCAGTGAGCACTTGAAAGTTCGTGATTTAACTATGAATATTCCTAGATATCTAACTAGTGACTGCACATGTTGTTGTAGTTACCCCGGCGACAACGTGCGTGTAGTAGTATCTGATGGAGTTGATGGCGTCGTTAGCCTTGTCTGTTGTTGTGCGTTCTCTGGACGTGTCGTACCAGCTGAGAAACAACAACAACATAGCAAATTAAAATTTATAATTCATGCATAATTTCTAGGATTAACAGTGCGTGACAATAAAAATCTTTTAAGAACTGCAATATTTTTTAAACTATCATAGTTTTATATAAAATTTTCGGCGAGTATTCGGAAAGAACTGTGCTATAAGCAAAAAAAGTCCTGTGCAGTATTATAACAGCTTGCGTAAATGACATGACTTTGTGTTTTCAGTGCATTTTTCTACAACTTTTATTCAATACTTTGTTATTACACAGGTTTTGGCTTCAGTGCAACAGAAACATGCTTTTATAGCAATCAATAGTATCACAGTTAACACAGCAATCAAGCAAAAAGTTCCCATTTTTATCAAAACCCTATGAAAGACTGTGACAATGTAAATTTCCTTAGGTCATATATATATTAAGTCTAAATTATTTTAAATAGTTTACTTTTATGGCCTCTTCGACCTGCAATATTAACCATTCGATCATAGCAACGAGAAGTAAAATAATAGGTTACTTCCGTTGCATGTAAACTTACCTGCGGTAGATTGCGTAGTCGATGACAATGAGCACCTCAATGACATAGACTGGGAACTGAGACGAGACGTTAGCGTATTGCATCCATTCGTTAGACTGCTCAATGTCATCATCGATAGTTTCATCATCTAAACATCATTCACAGTACAGTCCACTTCACCTAACGAATGCTGCCACTTTACCTTGCAAAATAAAACACTTTCTCACATGCACATTCATCGTCGTCTGCAGCATCTCGTATGATTTTAGATTTGTTATTCATTGCTAATAATTTAAAAAAACGTAACTTCTTTATTTCGGCGCTCACTTCGGCTTTTTGGCCTGCAGCCAGTCAGCCAGACACCAGTTTACACTTCCAGACCACGGGGCCACCTATAGCGCATCTCGAGGTGTGAATGTTTGCCTTGCAGCTTTCGCTAGTACTCACTGCACCTACCCACAGATGGATGGCCAGGCCGAGTTAATCAAAGTGGCTGATTACATTCCAAAATGGCTCAACCGTCTACCAACTGTTACCCAGTTATGTACTAACCATGGACCTGGCGTAGAATAACGATGGTATTTAAGAACAACGACCTACTGTATAGGTTCTAACCTTTCCGCCAAGCACTACTACAGACCGCGAATAAACGTTAATTCACCCACTCGTATTGTCCTTACTAGAGGTAGAATTGGTGTGCTAAATAAACGACACCAAACAGAAATAGGTCTAACTTTAACCAGCGGCCGCGTGGCAAGGGAAGCAAAGCCGCAACTACTTTCCTCCAATTCTAGTTTCGCGAAAAATATTCTTCCAAAAATTGGAGCCGGAATTTTTAAATTGTGGATAAAGTTGAAAACAAAATTAAAATCCGGCGCAAGACGCCGCTGGGTCTGATCACACACAAAAATATAATGAGAGGACGCCGTTTATTTTTTTACTGAGCAGGGTTTAGGGTAAAGAAAAAAGAGGGTCAATTCTGTCTCTTTATAATCGACTTTGTGTAATATTTCTTACTTCGGCAAAGACCAGTTCTTAATATAACGTCCGAGTTAATTATTTAATCTGTTTGTATCGTATATTAGCATTTTATTGCGATTAAAGATTATTATTTACCGGTGTAGTTGGCGGCGCGTGTTTGTATACGGTACGCCACGTAGTTGTTGTAGTTGTTGTAGATGTCGTCGTTGTTTGTTGCCGTTACGTCATCGTCGCCCGCAGTCTGTCGTCGTTGTCGACGTCGTGACGCTCGACTCGTCAACACGTAGTCGTAATTTCCCAGACGAAACGTTCCTTGCTGTTCAGTCACAAATATAACACGACCACAAAGTTCGTATTATTCTTTCACGTATGACGTTTTCAGTTTAACTCACAATATTTGAATCACGCGTCAACTGTTTATACAGTAATAACTGCCAGATAGGCCGGGGCCTACAGCAGTACAGCTGTGATGAGTGTGAAAAATTGCGTAAAAGGACGTAATCCCGACTCTTTTCTTTTTCTTTTTTTGCTATATACAGATTCTACTGCATGGGCACCCCTGTTGAACATCAAAAAATCAGAATTGACATTACAATAACGTGCGTTCTTTTTCGCATCACCAAATGCCTTTATACGACATTTAGTAAATCACCCCGTTTGATATTAGCGTTAGGTAATCTACGTCACCAGCGACCAAGCATCTCTCTCTATAGCCTATTCGGAATAAATGGCGCTGTAAAATGCTGCATCAACACAGAGCTAACATATAATTCTTCTACTCTGGCAATATTGATGCTATACTAACGTAATTGTTGACGGTGTGCCCTGAGGACGCCAGTCGAGAGTGCAGCAACATCGCGGCGTGGTTATCAGCGTCCGTATAAACTTCAAAACTCTGCAAATAAAAGCGTTATTATCAGCTCAAGGTTCAGTTCAGTAAGCGCGTTAATTTCGTACAGTGCGACCTACGAATGGGCCAGCATAAATTAACAAGAAATTTGAGCTAATGCTCACGGGACGCGCGAATGCCTATAGCAGTTCCGGTTCAGTACTTTAGCTAAAAATTGGGGTGTTCACGCTAAGTTAATATACAAATACCAAATTCTCTATCTGGATCGCATAACGATAGTTCCGTGGCGCCACCTTGTGAATGATATAGCCCGAAATCGCCAAAAAATCTACAAAACCCCCTATTTTAGCGTTTAAGGTCATTCAAGGTCATTGAATTCAGCGCCAATCTAAAGCCAGTGTACATTGGGGTGTTCACGTGAAATAACAGTGAAATAACATGGAGTTGCGAACAGTTAGGCCTACGTCGTTACTATAACTCACGAATGATGCGAGCAGCATGGTTGATGTTTGCACGAAAGATTAAAACATACAGTGTTCTACCATTTTAGGCGCACTCGCGAGAGCGGCGCGCACAAGCGATTCCAACTATATAGGCACAGTCATATCCGTAGCGTGGTCTGCTGTCTGTCTTTCTGTCTGTCGTTTGTCACATTTGTGCACCATGTCTAAACCGTTTGACGAATTTTAATTTCATTTGGCATTTGCGTCGTCCAACGACACATCATGTTAGATGCTGGGCGAATAGAAACGAAGAGCGATTTCGCTTTTGCCAAAATTACTTTTGGACCCACTTTGGCGCTTGCAGCTGGTTCAAATAAATAACGTATTGGTATCGGCTTCTAAGAATATACGTTTCACAAAATAGTGTATAAATTCATAAGTGTGACAGAATCAACGAAAATATTTGGCGAAGTTGTGAAACATGCTAGACTTCTTTGAGGTTACTGACTCGTATGTCGACGGTCTATAAACCTATGGCCTAGTACGAGTTTTAAGCTGTTTCAATAGATTAGAGTCCTACAATATGGTTAGGCCGCGTTTACATAGACACGAGTACGAGTACGAGTACGACTCCGGGTCTCGTTCGGTTTGTGAACGAATCCTATGCAAATAAAACAAAAATATTTCACTACGTCGTTAATAATTTTACTAACTGCACACATCCCTATCAGTGAACAATTTAACAATGACGTTAATATGCGTCATAAAAACTCGTGATTGTTTACTGGAACCTGTAGGGCTTATGGGTACCGGGACTCGTAGGCCTAGTCGTGTGTATGTGAATGCGGCCTTATTATAAGCGTACCGCGTATGACGCACCTGATTGACGTGAGCTTGTGTCCAGCGGACAGTGCGCCCGTATCGTGCTACGTAGACTGGCGTCTGATCATTGATTAACTCGCTCCGTTTCAGTCTCAACAAAACAGATGATGATGATGACGTCAGGCTGAGACGCAGAGACAGACGCTCAGCCGCAGCAGCAGGGGCGCGGTTAGTCTCCATGACGTCATTCAGCTGCTCCACGCTGATTGGCTCGTCCGACAGTGACGTCACTACAAGCAAGTGCGCGAAATTCATAAGCCGTTATTTCTGTTATCGTCTTATTAATGCGTTTATCTTGGACTCGTCGGCATAGAGCCTTTAGAGTGAGACGTGATTTTCTGCTAAAAAGTTTATCGCGAATAACCAAACCTGTCTTTTAACGCGAAGCCTGCAGTTCCTATCGGAAAGAAATATGAACACTAAGTCTATGTAAACTTATTGGTCGATTTTCGCAATTTTTTCGCTAGCCACTTTTTATCTTGTATATTTGACTACATCAGAAATAAGCTTAAAATTCACTAACCGTCACAGAACGTCACATTCTAAACGGGTCGTGATTATAATATGAAGCTTATCATGCTACAGTCAGCCATAAAATTAAAATATAAACTTACTGAAATGTACGAGATAGTTGCCCGTTTGCAACCTTGTGGTAACTCACACATTCTAAAACTGACTGCTAAGAACAGGCTGGTGTAGAATTCACAAGGTAGTGTACAACAGGTTTTACAGGTATGATGGAATTTTCTTCCATGATCATCAATAGCAAATTCATTGCAGAGTATATCGGTAATTTTAAAAATGAGTCAATATTTGATGCAACTATGTCAAACTGTGGGGACTTAAGCCTACTTAATCGGGCCATTACGTAGCCTACAAAAGGCCCTACAGGCTACATTCATATGTAGATTACAACTTAATGCTTCCGACGGTCGAATGACAAACATTTTATTGGAACTTGTGGACAATAGTTCAAAACTTCGAAAAAATCGAGATAATTTTTTTGCGATGCATTTTGCCACTGCTTTATTGTTTGTTTCACAGTTTGTTATTAATATGCATTTTTACGCGCGAAAGCAGCTACTGCTTTCAGCGCGTTTTAGCCATCGCAATTCTGTCTGTCTGTCCGTCACACGGGTGGATCAGTCAAAAACGGTGCAAGCTAGGATCACCAAATTTTTACTATCGTTGCCTAAAAGACTCTAGTTTTAGAAACCGTAAAGCTTTTCCATAAATTCGAAGGGGTCACCCCAAACGAGGGCGTTAAATGAGAGGTGGTGCGAAAAATTTGCGATTTTTGGCCAATAAGTTGCTGTATCTCAGTAACGGTGCGAGATAGGGCAGGTTACTATTAATCACTTAATAGGAAGTCGTACACTGGCTCTCGATTGGCGCCGAATTCAATGATCTTGAATAACCTTAAACGCCAAAATAGAAGGTTTTATGAATTTTTTGGCGATTTCGGGTTGCGAGACACATTTCAAGAGCAAATTGCGCCGAAACCAGATAAACAGGGACAAGCTGCGTAAGAAATTTTCAGCATTGAACGTAGATTTCAACGGTCCAAGTCTCGATTTTTTTAGGTTCAAGGAAACCTGCGCACGAGGGCATCAAAGAACGGTACCCTCGAAAAAGTCGCTATTTTTCCGATGTAGGCCTAGGAGTCTAGTGGGCCAGCATAGGCTAAATGCCAACTAATCCGTAACAGATATAATTGTTATAATGCTCTCGTTATGATGATTAGTCAAACCTGGTCGCAATGGTGACATCGCTGCACTGATGACCTGGATGCTGCACAAAAATCCCACCACCAACCTTGACGTCATCGTTCGTGACGTCATCACAACCTGCCAATCACAAAAAAATCACAACCACTCATTTGACGCGCGAGCGCATATGCTGTTCTGTCAGTCCAGTCTGTTAATAGGAATTGTACGCTATGGCTAAATGGTATAGCCCTTCGTGTAAAATCCATCTAAGAGCTACGGAGCGTCACCTGCCGTATGGAATCACGCGATGCTACCTGCCACACGACACGGGTAAACACGACCCGCCATAGCTCTAGCCAGACAGGCCGGTACTCGATTTATCTAACCCGTGGGGATGGAAGGCTGAGTTGACCTTTGTGGTTGACTATATGCCGAAATGGTTTATACGTACCTGTCCGCAGTCACCCATGAAACTCAAAGTAGTAATCACTTCATAGCGACCTGATCGGGAGTGGAACCAACGACCTCGCTATCACAGGTCCAAAATTCTGACCGTTATGTATACTACCAAGCCACGCCAACTCTTTCAAAGTACACTCGACTTTATCTCTGTTCACACTTGACACATTTGACACACAGGATTAAAAGGCTGAGTTGACCTGGTATACAATAGGCCCACCTGACCACACTTGGCTGTTATGTACTTCAGTTCCCGTTGACGGTAAGAGGCTGAGTTATAGGGTGTTTACGCGATCGAGCAAACATTGAGCAGCTAGCTCGACGTTCTATAATAATTAGCATGCTAATTCGGATGGCGGGCGGGTTGTAATTGGAAAACCTATATAACACGTAATCAGCTGTGGGCTATGAGCCTAAGTCTAGGCCTACATTTGAGTTAGGGGCTGGGTTCCAATAGCCTGCTTGAGCCAGCTCGATGTTTGCTCGACGTTTGCTCGATGTTTGTTTGATCGTGTAAACACCCTATTAAATTGAGATAAAGTCGATACTTGTTCTGACTCATGATAACGTTTATTTTGGCGTTCTCGCTCATGACGTGCTCGCAAAACTTGTCCATAGCGTTTTCTCTACTGAGGAGTTGATAGGTAAAATAAATTGAATACTGCACAACGAACATTGGACATAATTTTGTTAAGCCGTGCAAAAACGAAAATAAGGTAGTTGGCGTATAGGCCTAAGCCTATAGTAAACTGTTGTAGCGAACCGACTACACTGCCGTGTTTGCAATCGTGCTTCCGAGTGACGTACGGTCACAATGGTAGCCTAATAAATACGAGTATCTAACTGAATCACGCCGCAGGCAATGTAAGTCTTATTAGTCCGCCCGTAAGCGATAGCTTGCGGAAGCGGACTTAAGTTTTGCTGTGGTTTATTTTTTTTCTTTTTTCCCCTCGCGTAATCTCCGAGCTCCGTGGGCCGATCGCGGCGAAATTTTGCACGATGCTCCTAAGTATGTTCAATTTTATAATCCCGGGCC
>Ga0209367_1013114_pt1 | contig 10724 bp, 8 predicted proteins | sample WorMetLIZISLAND2_FD_187412 | JGI IMG/M metagenome (GOLD analysis project Ga0209367, IMG submission 187412) | Marine gutless worms symbiont microbial communities from Max Planck institute for Marine Microbiology, Germany - Olavius geniculatus... ... | reverse complement strand
CTGACGATATAAAGCTGTATTCTGTTATGAGAACCGTTAATGAGTGTAAAAACTTCCAAGAATCTCTTGATGCACTGTATAACTGGTCAAATACTTGGCAACTGCCAATCTCTTATCAAAAATGTTCGTTTATGGTCATTGGCAACCTAAAAAATGATAAAGATTTATCTTTTTCATTCCACTTGGGTAATAATGATATATCCCGCCAAGAAGGTGCCAAAGACCTTGGAATTTACACAGACAGCAGCCTGAAATTTTCTAGGCACATCAATCACATCGTTGCTAAAGCACATGCTAGGGCTAGTCTTATACACAAGTGCTTCTTATCCAAAGACCGGAGTATATTGGTGAAAGCATATGTAACATATGTACGGCCACTGCTCGAGTATGCTGTTCATGTATGGTCACCTTACCAGCTTGAGGATATTGCAAGAATTGAATCCGTGCAGCGTCGCTTTACAAAGCGACTGTCTGGTTTGTCTAATGATGATTACAGTAGTAGGCTGGCAACACTGGGTCTCGAAAGTCTTGAGCTACGGAGACTGCACCAGGATCTCATGTACACATACAAAATAATTTTTGGCCTAGTTGACTTGGATTGTTCTAGGTTTTTTACTGTTAGTCCTAATGAAACAACTCGTGGACATACTTGTAAGTTGTTTGTGTGTCATGACCGGAAGTATTTTCTTTGTAACCGTGTCGTGAAAATTTGGAATAGTCTACCCGCAATACTGGATGACTTTGCAAGCGTACGCAGTTTTAACTCCTTAGTCAAGCGTACAGATTTGTCTCGGTTTGTGAATTTTTAAAGTTAGTACTGACTGTTTCTAATTCATTCGTACTGTTTTTATGTTTTTTATGCTTTCCCCTTTGTGCTGTTATATGCCTAATTTGTATGTACTGTGATGCCTATAAGTGCTCATGGCCTTGGCATTGTACTTGGTTTCCAAGTTTCAAATAAATAAAATAAATAAAACCTCTACCCACCGACTGGCCGCACTTGCCTTTCCAACCGTTGATCATAGAACTAGAGAAGTTTTGACCATTGACCACTTTCTTGACGCAATCGAAGACCCCGAGTTTGTCCAACAAATTCGAGACCGGCAACCACAAGTCTCAGACCTTGCGCTTAATATAATTTTCTTTTACTGTTTTTTTATGTTATTGTTCTTGCGCGTTTGTCGCGAGTGTTTATTACATATTAAAATAAATAAAATAATAATAGCAGTACAGATAGAGGTTTGGGCCAATGATACTCGCATGCGGCGGGTTGAGTCTGAACCGTCCATGGAGATTGACCAAGTCCAGGGAATAGGAGAACAGAGTGTATCTTCATGCGATTGTTTTGAACCAAATGACGGGGTGCTCCAGGAAAAGGTAACAGGAAGAGGTAACAGAAGCTAAGAAGGTTGTTGCAGAAGGTTGTTCCTCTGCTTTCTTTAGCAGAGGAAGCAAAAAAGAGGATCGCTGAGCTGGAAGCTAAACTAGCATCAGTAGTGCCCGTTTCATATGCAGGTGATACTGCGGGAACAGGACCAAGGCCATGCCATTGTTTCTGTTGTGATTGTGAAAAGATGGAACATTTTGCGAAAGATTGTCCCACCCATGTCAGCGGTATTGCTTCGTTTTCATTCACCAAAGTGTCTAACGACAATCAACGGGTTCCGCGATCTAGTATTAGCACGCCTTATGAAGCACAACTGCCAGAGGTTCGCCCCGTCCGCAGAAAGCAGTCATGGACTTGCATTAACGTGAAATACGGAAAGCATAAAATGACAGCACTTATTGATACGGGCAGCGACATTACAGTGATTGGCTCCGTGCTCGCCAAAAAGTTGAACTGGGAAGTGTTTCCTCTAACATTCACCATGGTAAAAGCCGCCAATGGAGATGATATGTTGATCAGCGGAGTCGCTTATGCCGTCTTACGGGTAGGTACCCAAGACATTGATTCCGAGGTCTTGATATCTCCAGATGACAGGCCTTATTCTGGGAATTGACTGTATGGAAACGAATGAGTGTGTGTTCCACTGTAAGGAGAAGCAGATTCGTGTTAATAATGAATGGGTTGGGCTGAAACGTGAACCTAGTGAGCAAAGGATACGGAAGATATATGTAACAGAAAACATGCTGTTACAGCCTTCACAGCAAACAATGGTAAATGCTCGCGTACGTAATGAACGAAACGGGAGACAAGAATGACAAGGTGTTGGTTTGTTGGAGAATGGAATGATAGAAGGTCTCCCTCACGTGTATAGTGCGCGATGCCTGGTACCCGCAGGAAACTCAGGGATTAAGGTTCTTGTGTTGAATGCGAACCAGGAGAGTCAAGTTTTGACTGAAGGAACGAAACTCGATGAGGTACAAGGAGTATACCCTGTAGATTGTTTCAGAGGAACCAGTGATAGAGGACTCTGTGATGTCAGAATTGACAGAAGAATAGAACGATCCCTTGAAAAAGATCACGAAAACGCTTCCGTAAGACTTAACCGATGAACAGCGACGAAAGGCTTGGGAGTTGCTGGTTAAATATCGGATCATCATCTCCACAGGGGACCATGATATCGGTCGCACCGATTTAGTGGAACACCGTATTGATACCGGTGACAATCGTCCCATTCGCTAACCGCTTTGCCGACATCCACATATTCAGCATCTGGAGTGGATAGATGAGAAGGTGGCCGAAATGCAAAAGCATGGGATCGTGGAACCCGCTGCTAGTCCGTGGGCTTCCAACATTGTGTTGGTGGGCCAGCGCATGTCTGCCGGAACAAAGCGCAATCCATGGAAACGAGATGTGACATTTAATAGGTCCACGGTCTGTAACGGTAGATGCGGGTGCTGTGTTGTGACAGCAGAAGTAAGTAAGAGCGGTGACATAGGACGACAGAGACCATAGTAGGACCACGTAAGACCGCGGTGCGTCACAGTAATTTTGTGTGTTACCTTGTGATTAAAAAAATAAGAAGAAAAGAAAACACATTAAAAAAATTTTTGGTAAAAAATAATAATACACAAAAAAGGAGGAAAAACAATCTCCTAAAAATAGAGCAAAAACTTAAAAAGAAAAGGAAAAAATATAATGTATTAAAAAGTAAAAAAATAAAAAAAACGAGAAAAGATAATTTGCTGAAAAGAAAAGACAAAAAACACATAAGGAGAAAAGAAAACTCCCTGTTTTCGAGAAAATGTATATGTATTTGTGTATGCTGTACTAGTATAATAATGTTGGACAGTTTTAATTAATGCTGCCGTACTAACTGCGCTCAATCGGTTTGTTTCATGCTGTTCGTAATATTTACTATAAGAACTTAGCAAAATATCGTCTGCTAAAATAAGACGTCATGACAACGTAATTTAAACACATTGGCTACGAACATGTAAATACTTAGCGTGATCGGGGTCGACGATCACTGAGTTGTGACACAGTAATTGTGTATTTGTTAGCGCCCAATTTGATGCTAGGACCGATGTTGTATTTTATTCATGCTCATTCTAATCGCAATGTGTCGTACAGTATGTTGTGGATTGAGAGACATCGTAGTTAAGCTTTTTAGTTAAGTTTTTTCTTCACGATTGCCTACGGCAATGATTTGGTGGGGGAAGATGTAACGAAATTAGAATTTCGCAGGCTTATTGTCTAGCGGTAACTTTTTAAAATTACGTAACGTTACTGCCGCGGCGCCGCCCATGCACAGCCCTCTAGATTATTTAGAGGGCCATGGCCCATGCCACGTCACGCCGCGTTGCATTGCATCAGCCAGCAAGCTGCACCTTGCTGGTTTATAAGCAGTCTTGCAGCAATGTTTTGGCACTTCCGAGTCACTCGAGCACTCGATTCACTCGAGGCACGGTAAGCCAATGTGTTTGCATCGACGAGTCAACGGCGGATAAGTCAACGACGACATACGGCACGGGACTCTGGGGTAGAGTGGAGTTTACTGGGCGCCATAGGAATACATTGCGCCTATTATTTCACATATATACCGTATAACTACCAATAGGGTTAGGGTTAGGGTTTAGAGTTAGGGATAGGTGTATTCCTATGGCGCCCAGTAAACTCCACTCGTCCCGGACTCTGTACGGTATTCGTTCTGGCATGACGGTATTCTGCACGGTACTTTGCACCGTGCAAGACTGTCGCACTGGACATTGCATCGCATCGTGCCAGTCGTGCCGCACTGAGGGACTGCACACAAACTGTAATTACTTTCCACTGACTGCTACAAACCACGTTTAATTGGCACAGTGCATCGATGGATAGTCTGATTGAAATCGGCGTTAACAGCCAGAACCCGAGAGGACCTCCAACACAGTGGTCGTCCATCTGTGCCAGTCGACGATGGTGACCTATCATCTATAACTCCACTCTATAGCGATTCACACAGTCAACATGCCAAGCTAGCCGATACCAATTACGGGGTGGACGTTATATAACTCTAACACTTACCCTAGCCTTATTTCTAACCCTGGCGAACTATCGACATGGCGGCCCTTTGGAATGGTGTGCCCACACTCGAAGACCTGGTAACTTGATAATGATAATCTGTTGAGCGGCTGTGAAACGACATCTCGCTAATGGTTCGAAGCCGAGATGATCGCAGACGACGCAACATTAACGATGCTAGTTGGATATACCAACCAGGCAGGCTCGTTAGGACTACTCAGCCAACAGTGGCGTCGTGCCGGGGGGGGGCGCACGACTGACGGGCAGTTGTCCCCACCGAATTTCAGCCGGCCGGAAAATTTTCATCTAGTAGGAAAATTTCCTCTCGAAAATACAAAAAAAATTGGGTCCGGAAATGCCCCATTTTGTAGTATTTTATAAACAACTAGGCTAGAAATTTGGAGCAAAGACCAGGTGAGTCCGGCCGGCGTCCTAAGTCCGATTGGGGGACAATTTAGGGGGCTCACATTCCTCTCGTAGCAAAGTCACGTGGCCAGAACTCTAACGCATTAGAATACACAGAACGCGCAGTGTCGACCTAGGGTAGGTAGACATTAGCCAAATACCCGTTGTTGTTAGTGGACCAAACTTCACCAAATTTCTTTTGTTCAACGCGGGAGGGAAGGTAGTTGATAACGCCGTTTACCGCTTGTCGATATCTCCATCCCTTCCAGAAACTTTCGCACTGAAATTTGAAAGTTATCCTAAATCACGCACAATTTAGGACGTTATTCGCTACCCCAAATTTTAAGGGGGCGGTGTCCCCTAAAATTTGTACGCACGTTATCAGCCCCACTTAGGCAAAGTTTCATTCCATTTGGCTTTAAAGTTATAGTGGCTAATTCGCTACAATATTATTAAGGCCAATTTTTGACCCCTCTTTGAAAAAAATTGTAAGAAGGACCCAGGTACTCGATGGGGGGAGCGCTAGCAAGACTTGGTCATTCTATGGTGCGTGTAAAAATCGGGGGGCGCAGCACACCCCAGGGGCCGAAATACGGTTTTCCGAAAAAGTCGATTAGGGTAGGTAGACATTAGCTAACTAACCGTTGTCGTTAGTGGACCAAAGTTCACCAAATTTCTTTTGTTCAACGCGGGAGAAACGATAGTTGATAACGCCGTTTACCGCTTGTCGATATCCCCCCATTCGTTTTAGAGATATTCGCGCTCAAAGTTGAAAGTTGTCGTAAATCGCACCGAATTTTGGACATTTTTCGCTATCCCAAATTTTAAGGGGGCTGTGCACCCCACAATTTGTACGCAGGTTATCAGCCCCACTTAGCACTACATCACGTAGCAAAGTCGTTAGGCTTTCCTTTAAAGTTATAGTGGCTAATTTGCTACAATTAAGGCCAATTTTTAACCCCCTTTTAAAAAAATTGTAAGGGGACCCGTCCCCGGTGGGGGATGCGCTAGTAAGACTTGGTCATTTTCTAGCGCGTATAAAAATTTGGGGGCGCAGCACCCCCTAGGGGCCGAAATATGTCTTCCGAAAAATGCGCTTTGGGTGGGTGCAATTCCACATATTGAGGTCTTCAAGGTTACTGGACCAAACTTCACCGGACTTGTTTCGCCTAACGCGGGAGGAATCGCTGTCGATTGAGTAACTCACCGATTTTGAATATCTTCATCCCTTCCGGAGATATTCGCCGCTGAACTTTGAAGTCGACCGAAATCTGGCCAAATTTTGCATGATTTTTGGGACCTAAAATTTTTTTTTGGATAGGCTCCCCCAAAATTTTGGACCAAGGTTATAAAACTGAACGCAGCTCCAAGCATCTTGCAAAATTTTGCGCCGATCAACCAACGGAGCTCGGAGATAACGCGAGGAAAAAAGGAAAATAAATGCCACCAAAATATAGGCCTAAGTCCTCCCGAAAACTATCGTTTCCGGGCGGACTAACAAAAATTCAAATTTTGAGCATTCGCTTTTCCTCTGTGGGTAATTTACAGCTGTCTGTCAGCAAATTGCAAATTGCAAAATCGCAATTGTCCCCACCAAATTTTAACCTGTCGGAAAATGTTTTTCTTGTAGAAAAATTGTCGTTCAAGATACAATTTTGGAAAGCCTAAAAATAAGTGCCCCATTCTGATTAATTTGGGGGCAAAATTGAAATTATAAACACTTTTTATCTCGTAATCTCCTCTGTCGAAATTTTTCAAAGCTGTCCGTCGGAAAATGACAACATTTGCTCCTCCCCAATCTTTTAACTAACGACGCCTGTCCGTGGCCACTGCACTATGTTCACACCAGTAGTACAGTACACTACACTCTTAATAGCCTACTGCCTGCGGCTGTCAGCCTACTGCCAGTCCTACTGTGTTTCGTCCGTCTGTCCGTCCGTGCGCTTGTTTGATAGAATTTCCTCATCACCGAGGATAGGTAGGTATAGGGATGGACAGAGATAACGAACGGCGAGCTCACTGACTGACAATACTGGTAGTTTGGATATAGCTGAGTCGTGCGGTGACGTGAGCTATAGCTAACACTGATAATGACGATGATGACGACACTACTTTCGACGTCAAAGCTCTGCAGACCACCCGCATTGCATCGAACACCGTTTGTGCACAAGCCCAAACACGACTACTTCAATTTTTCGTCGACAATTGCCCTCTCCTGACTAAATTTTGGGCTGCCGAAAAAATTTTTTAATGGAAATTTTCGCCAAAGTGCAAAAAAGGACAGAAAACTCCCAGTTTGAAAAAATTTAGGGGGAAAATTGATATGTTAAACACCCATAATCTCCTCTGTCGTAATTTTGCAGCTGTCTGCCGGAAAATTGCAACTTTCTATTATGCGCACATTTTTTAACCGGCGATGCCGCTGGTGGCCTTGCAGATTTGCTCGAAAACAAGCCGTACACAAAGCCATACGACGTCTTGACAAACTGTTGTAGGCCGATAGGACTAATTTTTGCAAGATTGTTGTACCGTAGAAAGGTTAAAAAGGTGTACACGTACATCTCTTTGTGGAAAGCCGTCTCAAATGGGCGTTGGAACAGGGGGAGCAGAGGGAGCAGCTGCTGCCCCAACTTTTGGCACGGGAGAGCAGGCCATAGCTCTTGCTCCCCCAAAAGTTTGAGGCTTCTGCACTGCGATGTTAGACTGAGTCCAATTGACTTTGACATCTTTGAGTTTTGCCACTCCGTGGGACGTTCAAGAACCAAAAAGCTTTCAGCTTCAGGAAGGCTTCGCCCCCCGGATCCCCCACCAGGGGCTCTGCCCTTGGACCCCGCTGGGGGCTCCGCCCCCAGACCCCCGTTATAGGCTCGCGCTCCACGCGCTCGCCATGGCCCTGGCCACTGCTTGCTCCCCCATCTTTCAAACACTTCCAATACCATGCCGTCTCAGAGCTATGAAGCGTCAACGAACACGGTGTTACCTGCCGCCCGTGACCCGACACTTAGGGCGCGTTGCACCAACGTCGTTCAACTTTGAACCCGGGTCAAATCTGAATCTGAACCTAGTTCAGCCGTAAATTGCGTTGCACCAAAGCAATTCAAGCGTTGATCTCCGTTCAATTCTGAACTGCCATCTGACCACCGATCAAATTTTGATCTCGGTTCAACTCGCGGTTACGCATGCGCACTAGCCAATAAATATTTTCCGTGATACTATTGCTGCAAAAAATTGTCCGATTCGAATCTTATCCTGTCCAAAAAACTTTCTCGTATCGAATTATAAGATTTCTACTATATTCGTTTTATGTTCTCTTTGTGCTCGATAAACTAACAAATTTTCGGTGGCGATGTTTCGTAGTTACGTCAAGCGTCAAGTCAGTTATAACTTGTAGATTCAACGTCCTAACCACCTTATAACTTGTTGTGGATTTACTGTCCACTTTCGATTTGTGCTACCGCAGAGCTTGTTGTTCCGCAAAATCACGACAAGTCGAAATCAGCGGAGCGTGGGCCTTATACCAATCAACTCAAGCTCACCATTGCTCAGCACCAGTTCGCAGTAATTAGTTTTGCATAATGTCGGTGATGAAGACAATACGTGATCGTTAGAAGTGACAGAAGCACAGCGGCAGCAGATGCGTGCAAATATTGTCATGCAGAAGTTGAACTACCAGCGCGCGTCGACTACGTTTTCGTTGCAAAGCCAGTAAGTAAGTAAGTAAGGAAGTAAGTAAGATGTAACAGAAGAACAATCGGCAATCATTGCCAATCGTTGGTCTCACGCGAAATGCAAATAGCGTCGACTGCGTAACTTATGCGGTTTGCGCAAGCGGAGTATGGGAATCCCCGCACCCGCATGAAACATCTTAGTTTTAGAGTGTTCACGCGATCTAGCAAACGTCCAGCAAACGTCCAGCATTAGCATGTGTATTTTGAATACATTTGCTGAAAGTTTGCTCGACGTTTTGCTAGATCGTGTAAACACCCCATTAGTTACAGACTAAGTTACAGAAAAGTTGTCGGCTCATTTACAAAAGTTGTAAAAAAAACTTGTACTTTCTGCACTTCCGTTGAGCTTCTGCAAACCTGCTGCGATGCAGTACTAAAACGGAGCCGACGGTGACCGTTTTCCAGTTATATTGCAAGTGGATTTTCGAAATAAAGCCCACAATTTTCTTGCTTCGGTAGCCATTTGTCCTTCAAACACATGAGTGCCTAAAACTTCCTTGGACTCTCAAACATATTTTTTTCTATATAATTAACTGATCAAATTTAGTGCAGTTTAAACAATGTAGGCAAACAGGCGTAGGGTGGCACTACACCTTTAAAAGTATAGGCAAGGCCGTAGCAAGAATTTTTCCTCAGGGGTTTGACCTTCCCCTTCTTGTTCCCTTTTCCCTACCTTACCCTTTTCCCTTTCCTTCCCCTGCTTTTTTCTTGCCTTCCGCTCTGTCCTTTCCCTTTCTTTTCCTTTCCTTGTGTTAGAAGTATAGGAACCCTGTTTTAATTTTGCGATAACTTCTGTACGTATGCACCGATTTTAACCACTTTTGTACTGTTACACTAAGAAATCCATAGCGCATAAAAGTAAAAATTATGCCCACCACCTCACCTTTATTCTGTAGGCCTAATCACCCTACCTAGCAAAAGACGCACGACTCCTTATATCGATGCCTCATATTTGCTTTAGGATGCCGATTGGGTGCTGCATGGGGGTGCTAAGGGCTTCTCTTAGTACCGGTGCTAAAAAAATGAGTAGGGGTGCTGAGCATCCCCTAGACCCTGTCTGGCTACGGCCCTGCTGCTACGCTAATCAGTAACCATAGGACAAGTAGTCCTAATACGACAAATAACATCAAATGAAGAAGGCTTTAGACTATGTTAGTGATTACCAACTAATGTCAGCTTGTAAGGACGCCATATGCATATATCCATCTAAGGTTACCCAAATGATTTTTGCTGTGTTAGAGGACCGATATCATCACATCGTCCTTACACACAGTTGAAAATTGGTAAGTTTTTTTTACATATATATTCATATAAAACGCCTTTCCGCTCTGCGCGGGTCAGGGGCGTATCTAAATACGGAAGACGGGCCGTGCGTGCCAACCTAAACTGGGCAAAAAGGCCTAATGCTGATTGCCTGGAATACGCACGGTAAGCTTACTTAATGTTAAAATTTTGTGTACAATGTTTCCAATTCTTTTTTTCTGCTTGCTTCGCTCGCAGATTACTTGTGACCCTCACTTTTAAGTTTATGGCGCTGCACCGCCCTTGTTTGCCTTTACTGTTTAAACTGCACTAAACTTGGTCGGTTTATTTTCCAAAATAATAATTGTTGCCACCAGATCTCATATTTTAAAGCTATAATGCACCAAATTCGATTTCGGCTGGGACTATGCTCTAGACTCCACAGGGGAGCTCATAGTGCTTCCTTATATGATATATTTATGTAAAAAACTGTTCAGTTCATATAGGCCCTACAGTGTAAGGGTGACATCGTGGTTGTAGATATAAAACAGCACAAATCACAATTTAGGGCGCGTTGCACCAACGTCGTTCAACTTTGAACCCGGGTCAAATCTGAATTTGAACCTAGTTCAGGCGTAAAATGCATTGCACCAAAGCGGTTCAAGCGTTGATCTCCGTTCAATTCTGAACTGCCATCTGACCACCGATCAAATTTTGATCTCGGTTCAACTCGCGGTTACGCATGCGCACTAGCCTATAATTTTTTTCCAAGATAAAAAATTGTTCGATTCGAATCTTATCCTGTCCAAAAAACTTCCTCGTGTCAAATTATAAGACCTTTAATGCAATTATTCTGATGATCTGGATATGTTAGATTTCTGCTATATTCGTTTTATGTTCTC
>Ga0209367_1013113_pt1 | contig 10725 bp, 8 predicted proteins | sample WorMetLIZISLAND2_FD_187412 | JGI IMG/M metagenome (GOLD analysis project Ga0209367, IMG submission 187412) | Marine gutless worms symbiont microbial communities from Max Planck institute for Marine Microbiology, Germany - Olavius geniculatus... ... | reverse complement strand
GAACTCAGACGTGTTCAACTGCCGGACTACATGGAACCACGTCACGCCGTCGAGTCACCGACCGGTACGTTTATCGTCAGTCACGGCAACACACAACTGGACCGATATCAGGTCAGTGAAGTCAACACGGACGGTGAAGTGCTGCGTCAGTTCAGCGGTTAACGTCTACCATCACTCGGCCTGCCTCCACACATCGCCGTCGACTCTCACGGCAACATCTTTGTAGCGGACTGGCACAGTTGTCGCATTCTGCTGCTCAGCGCTCAGTTGGAGCTACGTCGAGTCATCATCGATGAAGACCAGCTCAACTACGAGCGGCCGTGGCGTCTGAACTACAGTGAGCAGTCAGGACAACTGCTGGTTGGATACGATGGCGGCGTCGCAGTGTTTGATGCCGTGCATCACTAGATGAACATTACTTTGGTCACTTTTAGCACGCATATTTTGAATCCATCATTCATGTTCACTTAAGCGTGTATAATTGGTCATATTTGTGTATTACTTAACATTATATTGCAACTTTAAAAGTTCTATAGTTGTTCACGAAAACGTAACAGATCGTCAAGACATAGCAAATATTTTATGATCAGATGGTCAGCTGCTACATTACATCAAATTTAAAGTAAAAATGTTAAAGCACCTCAACATGCGTACACTTTTTCACAGTTAAAGAGGTTTCATAAACAAATTAGATTACTTTTACGCAAAAACATGGTTGTTAATTGCAGATACCCATAATAATTAGTGAAAATGACCATAAGTGGCCATGGATATCAAAGCAGCTGATGTTACTAAAAGGTGTAGGCCTACGGACTACGAATTATGCACTTCCTTTTGTTTGCACACTTAATCACAATCAAAATTGTTACCGTCAAACACAGGTTGTATTATAACAGTATAGGCAGTACTAGTAACGTTTAGATATAGCGGCTGTTGTATCATCATCGGTTTGTGATTGTAACTGTTTTGCAATGTTTTTATTCTGCTGTCGCAAGTAAAACGTGTTAAATGTGTCGCCTGTAGGCTGGCCTAGATAAAAATACAATGTATACCTCAGTAGCTGTCTTTTTTGTTAATTTCACATTTGATGTCCGAGATGTACCATACACTGTATAATGAAATCAAAATGTAGGCCTACAGTTTTATGCGGCCATTTTAATAGGCTGCAATGCAGGCTTGCCAGCCCGTTTGTTTCGTACAGGCTCTTAGGTTCTAATTCAAAATAAACAACGCATAATAACTGAAATTGGTCATTATTGGTGTAAATGTTTCCCAGGACAGGAATAACCGCTGTGTTAATTTTCAGTTTTAGAGGGCAAAGGCTAGGATTAAAATTGCGCAGTTTTAGGCCAACGGCCGCATAATATGCTGGCACATGTCCGACATGGGTTTATAGTTATCTGTCCCATTGCTATAGCATAGCATGGGACAGATTATAAAATCACTTCATTCTGTCAGTCTGTCTGTAAACACTCCTACGGCTGCAATTTTAATTCGATTTCGATGAAATTTTGCACAGTGATTCGGGGCCCGAAAAGTAAGATCGAGTTTGTTTGGGATAAAAAATCTGATAACTTCTTCTTCAACCAAAATTGAATTTAGAGCATTATAGTCTTAAAATTAGAGCTGTCGAATGAGCGCATTAACTTAACGCTTTGAAGGGTTGAAGAATTAACGCACGTGCATAAATTCTCTTAATCAGTGCCGGCGGTAGGGAGTTGAAGGCTCCCAAATGCAACTGTGAGGCCTCTATAAACGGGGGTCTGGTGGCGCAGCCTCCAGCAGAATCCAGAGGTAGAGCCCCTGGTCAGAAGGGTAGGGGCAAAGCCTCTTGAAGCTGAAACATTTTTGACTTTTCGACGTTTAATGAAACCGCAAATATGCCCACTTTTCTAAAACTTAAAACGCAAAAAATTCAGGTACAATTTGTGTTGTCTTTGCAAAAAATGAAGATTAATACGCCGCAATACATCACAGATTACTGTAGGCCTACATTGATAAAAAAATTAATAGACTTGGCCATGTTTTGTAAACTTCTACATGTTTCCTCATTTTACATTTTGAATATATTTTTAAAAAACTAGAAATTTTTTCATACGTAGCATGAGGCCCCTGAGCATGTGTGAGGCCCCGGACCAAAAAATACGGAGGGCCCTTCGGCCGGCTCTGCACTTAATTCTACGAAGCAGGAGCTCCGAAGTTCCATTAAACTACGTTTATTTGACGATCGAATAAAATTCAAGTAATTAAAATTGTCCTGTTGCTGTTCTGACACTACCGTTTTGACTACCTCTAACAGTACATTAAAAGATATTTTTATGTGTTTTAGAATGTAACCGTATTATATGTCTTTATTGAAAACGTATTTATGTGCTACCACTGATAGTTTTTCTGCTTTAAAATATAAAGTTCATGAACACTATAGCCATGTATGTGTTGAACGTGATTTGTTTCGATTGACTTGTGTGTAGGCTGTAGCTTTTATTTCTATTTGTCTATCTCTGTCTCTTTTTTACTCTGTATATTGTGATATTGTGTATCTGTCTGTTTTTGTCTGCCGTTAAGGCGAATAAACGTGTTCATTACTACTGTCACGGTTTCTCGACACAGGCACAACTCACCCTTTTGATGTAGGCCTAGTCCACTTACAATATCAGCAAAAAATTAAAAAAAAGAACGCAATGCGTATTTTGCGTGAACAAATTAACACTTCGACAGCTCTACTTCAAATGTGAGCAGCAATTATAAACGTTTGGCAATAATGATTTTCCCGAAAATCAACTGACCAAATTTAGTGCAACTGAAATAATAAGAGAGAGAGAGGGGGGAGAGTTTATTAACCAAATAAAGGCGGCGTCACAAACTTAAACGTTGGGACACGAATAATCTGCGAGCCAAGCAAGCAGAATTTTTTGTATCCCACGTTTTGTCAAGTTGCTTCTGGAACCCTTCTGGACGGTCAAAGCCAAGTTCCAGACAAGTTCCAGTGGGGAGGTCGTCTTCATGCAGTGGGAAGGTTAAACCCCCTAACCCCTGGCAAATCAAACAATGAATGCGGTACTCTTTAACAAAAATATTATTGGGTAATTGCGCAGTTGACGTAGTGCCAAATGTGAGGATTTTTGGCAGGCGTTTTATTGATATTCTAAGTTTTTAACGAATGTTGCTGTGCGGCTTTTTGGTCCACCCGACAAACTCCGCGTACGTTTCAACCCAGGCACTGCACAGTGGCGCAATACTGATCGCTTCCTGGCCTATAGCTGTGGCCTAGGCCTATAGGCCTACTGACAAATTGTCAGCTCTCGATTGTTTCGGAGCAGGATATCATTGTTTGTTCAACCGGACGTTAGCAATTTAGCTCAAGTTTGCATTCGTGAAACTTCTACAACATTCCACGCAGTCGACATAATTCAAGAACACGGTAGCATTATACTTTTCTTGAGTTTGGTATATGCGTAGTGGGACAAGATTAACGCGGTCTTTAAAAAGTCATGGGTTGAAACAATGGTTAATAAACTAAGCAAATATTGCTAATAAAATTACAACTGTTTTATTATTTTGAGGTAAAAAACGTGTTGTTGCTGATGTCTCGCCAAACAGTTGTTGTCTTTATTCGGAACTATGTTGCTGACTTTCGATCGTCGCTATGCCTCTAAGGTGACTGTTATCGTAGCACTTTTTACACCCAAGCGCATTAGTTAGGCCTATGAATAAACGAACTACGATGGTTAAAATGTTTTACGGTTTCTGCTGCGCGAATAGAAATGGTCAACTTGGATGATCGTTTTAGATGTAAGTTGACGACTTTGTTTTATTTTTGATGTGTACTTGACTGTCACTTTGTCTCAGTTCAACCGGCATACTGGTGGATGCATTTGGCCACACGTTGCTCTATCTGCCGCCACTTAGTTAGTCGGCTTTTTTCAGCTAGTATCTATGTCTTTCAGATCTCGTATGATAGTCCATGCAGTTTTTTTTCTTGCTGCCCCCGGTGCCAGATTTTCTCTTATAATCCGTCAGTTTCCACTGTACGAGTACAGCTTCACGAGTTATTTTGGAGTCCTCCAATTTTAATACGTGTCTCTGACACCCCAGTTTTTATTGTCGGTCCAATGCAATGCATAGCATTGAACAGAGTATAAAATCACCTTTGTGTCCGTGCGTCCGTGCGTCCTACATTTCTTAAGCTATCTTCCTTTCACCTTCTCTTTCCCTCCCCTTTCCCTTCCTCTTTTCCTTTTTCTTTCTCTTCCCCCTTTTTCCCCTTTTCTTTCCCCTTTCTCCTTCACCATTTTTCTTCCACTTTTCCTTTTCCTACTCCATTCCCTTTTCTCTCCCTTTTTCCTTTCCCTTTTCCTTGCCCTTTCCTCTTTTGTTTTTTCTCTTCCCCTTTCCCTTACCTCTTTTCCTTCCACTATTCCTTCCCCTTTTCTTTCCCTTTTTCCATTACTTTACCCTTTCCTTTTTTCCTTTTTTTCCTTCCCCTTTCCCTTTCTCTTTCCCTTTCCCCTTTTTTCTTCCCCTTTTCATTTACTTTCTCTTTCTTTTTACTTTCCATTTCTTTTCTCTTTTCCCTTTTCCTACCTTTTTTTTGTTTCACTTTCTTTTCCCTTTCCTTCCCCTATCTCTTCCTTTTTCTCTTTCCATTCTTCCGTCTTTCTTTCTGTGTCCAGGTCAGTGCATCAAATATTTGAGGCGCTATATCTCCATAACAGTGCAAAATAGACGCATGGTCACTATGGACCACCCATAGGAACTCGGCCTCCGAGAGTCGAATGACGTCACGTGACCCCAAAAGGTCAAACTCTCGTGACACCATTATCTTTAACGCTAGTTTACTAAGAAATTTTTTCGTCATTTTCTTTTAATTGAGCCGCGAACATACATATTTTAAGAATCATGCTGAAGTACAAAGTCAAGTACAAGGTCAAACTCGTGACCCCATTATCTTTGAAGCGCCATTTCCGTAACGGTGCAAGATAAACACATGGTGACGATGGACCATTTATAATGAATCGAATGGTCTTGTGACTAACAATGTCTATTGTTTAATTAAAATAATAGAAAAGGATGAAAGGATCATTGCTGCTGTACAATTTGAAATTAAACTGTTTGATTTTTTTTCTACCGGTCTAAACAGCTCACTGATTATATTTATACGGACATATACTGTAAACTATCGAAATGCATTGAACAGATTTTGTGTTCGTATGAACATTATCTTGTTAATGATACATTTAGATCTCCATGAAATAGTGTATTTTTTATATCTTTTTTTTACTTTGTACTTCAGCATGATTCTTAAAATATGTATGTGCGCAGCTGAATTAAAAGAAAATGACGAAAAAAATTCCTTAGTAAACTAGCATTAAAGCTGCGTCGATGATGAGTTTGCTTGCGTTGACAGTGAAGCTGTCAGATGAATTTTCTGAAAACGTTGAAGGAGAAGTTGACCATCCGACGCCGAGATGTCGCAACTACAAGCCAACTCCCATCTTTGTCATCAGAAAATGCTGCTGCCTCTCCAGATGCTGCAGCCGCTCCTAGACAAGAAGCTGCCACTACGCATACAGGTTGATATTGACTGACATCAGGCAAAAGGCTGCTTACGAATATTCATAATCTACTATCACACAGATTGACTACCGGGTAATGTTCATGCTAGTCTCTTTATAAGTTTAATGCAATTTCACATTAAGCCAAAATGCCAAACATTTTGCTTACTTTGGCAAATGCGTTAGTGGATCATGTCCATACCCATGCCCAGGTTTAATTAACCTTACCCAATGTATGCTTTTGCACTACTTAGGGAAATCAGATCAAGCGAAATATGTCTTGAAATAAACAGAAAACCTAAAAACAACATCCCCGGCATTCTCGATCGTAACTTAAAGCAAGATCAGCAAATTGTAATAATTTTGGGCAAAAATATTTTTGACAACTAGCTATTAAATAAGTGTTTTAGTTTTCACCTCACCCAACGTCTGCTTTTGCACTACCTGGGAAAAGCAGACCAAGCATAATACGTGTGAAAATTAATTGAAAAAAAAACGTCCATAAATTCCATCTATCCTAATCTGTGGGCCCCAACAGCCTGTCTGTTACAAGGTTTGACTGTCATGCAGCGGTGTGTCTACCAGATGAAGTTTAGGAATGTTTGAAGAGTCAAGAAGCGACTCGTACAGCCTGTGTTGGTTTGGAGCAGAGAACTTTATCGATACTGCTGTCAGTGAATGCTGAGCGTCTCTTTGCCTGTGTTCACATAGTGGGCAAACAATTCAAGCAATTTTACTGCAGGCAGTTAAAAATGGACAACTGGATAAAATGTCAGCCAAAGTGTCATGTGAGTGTTAGGCCTAAATGAGAAGTATGTTTGATATAACTGATTCAATGTCGTGTTGATTTATGTTGCAATAAATGGTATTGTCAATAGATAAGACTACATCTAATGCTGTGATTAACAGTCTGCTGCTGATATATGGTGATTTACATAGATGGCGTATTGTCAATCGTTACAAGACTGAAGTCCGCTCTGTCGAACATCGTGGAGCCTGACTTTGGTCTACTGGATCAGCTGCTGAGTCTCGGGGTCCTAACTCGTTCTGAGTTGGCGGATGTTCGCTCTGAGAAAACAGTGTACAGAAGGAACGCTGCCTTGCTCGATCTGCTGACATCGGAACAGAAGTGTGACAAGTTGCTGACCGCATTACAACGAACTGAGCAGCAGCATGTTGCCAATTTTATCACACACAACGGAGGTACAATACAATATTTGTTTATTGAATTGTAGTCAGACAGCTACGAATCTAAGACACAATCAAGCAAAAAACGAACAACTGCCAAGCATGACGGGTAGGCATATTAATTGTGGCTGTACTAACACACAATAGTTGTATCTTATAACTGTATTACCCAGTGATTAACAAAAGCTGTGAAATCAGTTCGCAATAGGCAGCATCGCATGTGGTTGTCAGATATAAGGCGATTTTGTCTGCTGAGTTTTTGTGGGTAAAGTAACCATTTTTAGGCCTTACCCGGAACGATTTGGTCGCAATTTAGAATGCATTGAACTTATGAATTAAAGTTAAGCGTATTATGAACATATGGCACGTGACAGCTTGGGCTACATGGGGCACTTGCAACTTTTGTGGAAAACGGCAAAAATATTAGCCTGATCCAACCATTCTTTACTTAAGCAATTTTTCATACGTACGTCGTACCCATTTTTAGAATAACGGTCAAAGAACTGCGGCGGCAGCCACAGCTTTGTCATTTTGCTCGTTAAGCCGGCGCTAGCCAGCTTGAACTCTAGTCTAAATGGGGAATTCCAACTGTAGGCAACATGTTTAGTTTATTTTTTTACTATTCGACGAGTAAGAGGTGCGATCACATAAGTCAACTGTAAGATTCTTACATGTTCCGGCTTATTTATGCAAGCGTAGGTCCTATGCATGTGCAATTTGAACTGCAGAATTACCAGCTCATTACGGTGACGTTCGTCCTTTGGACAAAGCTCGGATGCGCAAACTGACTATCAATGGTGTTCAGCTGCTGGATAACATCGACTCCAATAATTCGTTTCTGGCTGAGCTTGCTAGTCCTCAAATCGGCTGTATCACCTGGAGACAACGAGAACATCTTGTCAACATTGTGCAGCCGCATGACCGCAACGACAAACTTCTGGAGTTTCTGACTCGAAGAAGTGTGTCCTATTTCCAAACATTCATCAACATTCTCGTCAGTCACATCTGGTACCTCTGCTGGTTACTAACGGAGGTGAGATTGTGACCAAACACAAATTTGTACTGGAATTTAACACATGACTGCGGCCATAATTTTCATACTGTCACTTCAAACTTTCTTGTGAGGTTTACAGCGTAAGATCATAGAACAATGACCGAAAATAAACAGCAAATTACGGTGATATTGTAATTAGGCAGTCACAGACCTCTCAAATTTTAAGAGGACTAGGTCAGCAGTATACTCGTTTATTACTTTTTCTGACATTATACGTAAACACGTCGCAAAACAATGCTCCAACTGTTTGCAATTGTTGCGTATCTCAACAGTGCCGAAACAGCAATCGAACATCAGTTTATCCTTACCCTACACGACGTGTTTATTACTCTCATGTCGCCGCCATATCGATTATTAGACTACAAATCTTTGGCTCCCCGTGGCCCTGCCGTTGATTTCATAGGCACCTATTTGTCTGATTCAGTTTATATCAACTATTATTTTGAGATGTTTATTGTGGCTAATTTTTTAAAGTTTGGCATAATACAAAAGAACATGTGCTGCTTCAAATTTCTGTTTTTGATTACAATTTGTCAAAATTAGTATTTTATTGTGTTTTGTGGTAGACTAAAGTTTTTGACAATAAGCCTGGGTACTGTTTTAGTGGTTGTTGGTATGGATGCCGAACTGGATGACTCATCAGTTGATGACGTCACTCGTACCGAAGACATAATCGTGTCACAGTGGAAGGAAGTTTCTGCCGATGAGCAACATCAGCTGCGTGAACAATTCGATGAGATCTTACGTCCTCTTGGCTTCGAGACAAGTCTGGTAGTGATAAGACGTGCTAACAGTCTTGCTCTCATCTTCATCTGTATGACACTGTCAGCGGTCATGAGACTTCGTGATCAGTGGTCCAGTGGACAACTCAAGGACATTGTCCAGTCACTCTTCACTTTCTTCTTAGCCGCTACTCACACAGTCCGTGTCAAGAGACTTACTTGGCCGCTAACTGACTACAAACGAAGTTTAAAGTTTTTTAGTTTTGCACAAGGCGAGCAGATAATTTTGTAATAATTTTATAATAAAATAATGAAAGACTTTGCTTTCTTGACTTGCTTAATCTGTGTTTTACACTTTTGCTGTATGATATAAAATGTAAGAGCCTAATATCAAATTTTGCTGATTTGCATTGAAATTTCACACGTTTTTCTTTAGAGCGGGTCAAATAAGCTAGCACTTGTGTATCAACCACGAAGTACAATAACTAAAATTAGCCCGACATTCTACTTTTTGCGACCAGAATCACGGCTGTCTACTCTAACATTAAACCTAGTAGGCATAGCTGCAAGTGATAATATTGTGTGTGTACGCTATTGTGTTTGACAGGAAAACGATACTCGATCACAGCCGTCAAGCTCCCATCAGATAGCGATTATGATGACAATGATTCAGAAATCCGTACGGTATGATGATATTATGCAATACACAGTATTTTTGAGTAAGAAGGTAACTTTAATATAATCGTAGGATGGTGACAAAGGCCGATGTTGCAGCAGAGTTACAGTGCACTAGGTTGAACGGTAATGAAATAGGCTACGTGAGAAAGAAAATTATATTTTGTACGTTGATTAATTTCAAGTCAATTTTAAAATCTTAAGTTTTAACGTATTATTTTGTGGGATTTTTGTGATGTTGGCTTATATAATAGCTTATTTGCAATAAAATTAAGGTAATCCATAGCTCAATAAGTTAGGCCTACGCTATAGGCTATAGTCAGTTTTGAATTGAAAGTGTTGCTGATAAAATTAATTATTTTTTAGACTGCGTCGCTAGTAGTACGTGTTAAAATGTAATAATTTTTTAAACTCAGAAATGATAACTGTAGATATTTATGTCTTCATAACTCAACTGCAGACTCTGACTGGATGGCCGCAGTCATCAACTCCGCACTGGGTCAGACATCAGATCAAGAAACTCATTGAACGTGAGTACATGCATGGTCATAATTATGCAGTGACATTAGGACTGTGTGAATTTACTGTAAACGACAAATTTTCATTCACTACCATCATCTGTTATGAAAGTTGTTGTATTTTGCCAAAAAAAATATTATGCAGTAGGCCTACTTTTTTAAGTGGCAGCCAGTTTATCGGTCATTCATCACTGATTTGAGTATGTATTGGGACGTGAAAACGCGCAAATAAAAATATGTATTCTATGCATTTAATTTGTCAATTAAATGCCCATAATTTAACGTATATAATTTCGTCAACGTATTTTTACGTGCGACAGCATGTAATGTTATAACGCGTATTAGCTATTGTAATTACGTCTGTCCGTCCGTCTGTCTGTCTGTTCGTCGGTTCGTCCGTCTGACACAGCCTGGTACCGAATCATGCCCATATGACAGAGACTCCGAGTTTTTCCGTATGACAGCGTAGAACCCCTAGTTTTTTGTGACAAAATTTCGTGTTGCTAGCTGATACAAGACAAGGAGATCCAATATCGCCCACTGTGTTCATCGCGGATCTAGAGAGAGCCATGGACAAAGTCAATGATGGCGAAAAAGGAATATCGGTACACGGAATAAGAATAAACAACCTGCGATTTGCGGATGACATAGACCTAATCGCAGAAAATGAAAGCACGTTGGAAAGAACAGTTAATTCACTACATAAAGAAGCAATGAGGTATGGGCTGGTGATGAACGCCGACAAAACAAAGACGATGGTATTTGGTGATAAGCAAATATCGAGTAAAATATGCATAGATGTAATTGAGCTGGAAAATGTGGAGAAATTCACCTACCTGGGAAGCAACATGACATATGACCTGGACTGTTCAAAGGAAATAGCAGTCAGAATCGCAAAGGCAATGGCAAACCTGAAGGCCTTGGACAAGATTTGGAAAAGTAAGGCGATCACTCTGGAAACAAAGCTCAGCATCCTGAAGACATGTGTGTTCAGTACAATGCTGTACGGTTGT
>Ga0209367_1013112_pt1 | contig 10726 bp, 7 predicted proteins | sample WorMetLIZISLAND2_FD_187412 | JGI IMG/M metagenome (GOLD analysis project Ga0209367, IMG submission 187412) | Marine gutless worms symbiont microbial communities from Max Planck institute for Marine Microbiology, Germany - Olavius geniculatus... ... | reverse complement strand
ATCACACGATGTAGACGAGTTTCAAAAGATAAAATAATGTTTTTATTCTGAGTTCATGTGTTCATTAAATGTAATCAACATTATCAAATTTACAAACCCAAAAGTCATCAACGACGCACCACCATTCACGAACTAACCCTATCGCTTCACTTGCTCGCTCGCTCGCTCGCTTTGCTACGTCTTTCTTCTTCTTCTCCATACATGCGTGTGTCCTTGCTTCCGCGTCTGCTTGCGTATTTATACAAAATCTGCCTGGCCGGCGTGGCACCGCAGTATGTTTAGATTAACCAGCCATTCGTCTGGGTATGCGGATTTATGAGTATACCCGTCCAGTACACCCTCCCCCTCTGACTTTAAAAATTTTTAGGGGGGATTAAAAATTTTGAAACTTTAAGCGAAAGTACTTATAAAATATTGAACTATCAATTTCAATCATTTCTGCCCAATGGTGCCACGTCAACCAAGAATGACGATAACTATAATTAATAACGTGGTTAACAAGTTCTTAATTACTAAATTAATTAGTTAACAATTAATTATTTAACTTAGCAATCAGTTAATCAAATAGTCCATAGATAGAATAACAACAATAGTAATTGACGACCTATCAATGATCAGCCATCAGTCCATCCGTACATACATACAAGGTAGTAATTAAGTCATTAATTAATAAACTGATTAGCTGTTTAGTACATGGACAATCACAAAGTTTATACGTACAAACAATCCATTAGCTTGTATACGTTACTGTTACAACTTAGATTAATCATCTATTATTAATTAGCAGTCGATCTATTCGTTAACAAGTAATATAATCTAACGTCTGTAATAACGTTCCAAGGTGACATCTAATGTTAATAATAATTAATTAAGTTAATTAGGTTATTTAAGTTATAACAATAATACAATCGATATCATCATATGCGGATACAGATTGCAGTGGCCATAACAAACGAGTTTGGTGTTATAATAGAAAGCGGCAAGGCAGAGAATATACTAAGGCACAGATTATACATAAGCATCGAGTATATTTGAGCTAGTATAAATGTGCATCAGGTAACAAATTCAATATATGACAATGTCAGTTCAATGACACAAACTTAGTAGCATCAGACCATTGCATAAGCTAACAAGCAATATAATAACTGAATACAGAGTACAGTAATATGCCATATCTAAGATAGTGCAAGTTATTCGCGTATAACCTTTATTTGACCTTGGGTCTGGTTATACAAGTTCGTCAACTAAGATAATCGATACATCAATAAATCGCCTTTCACAAATAAGGCGTAAGGGAAACACAATAACATCAACGATCGTTGCTTTAAGCACATACAGTAGTTGGTGAGTAATATAATAAGCTGCTTTAAGCATTTGTTCAATAAACATAAACAAGTGTACTATGTACGGTAAACAAATTAAGAATAACGGCTCCAAATAAATGTCAACATACACGATACAAGAGTACACAACGCAATTGCATTATTTAATATAGTACGAGTAAATCGATGAACAATGTGACCGTCTTGGTCACAATAAGAACAAAATGAACGAAATAACGTTCAAAGGAATACTAATATAACATTTACTGGATTCTTTCTCATGGTGTCAGATAATTAGGCGTCGATAGTACTATAAACGCCAATCATGCTGGTAATAGGTCTTATAATAATTCAGTGGTCGTAATGTAATATTAATTTGAGTGAATAAAGAGGTCCTCTCATTAATTAATGTGTAGGCCTATGTGGATTGGACCATGCTGGCGATATCGTAGGCCCATATAAAACATAATGATAAATGTGGCCTCATATAATACTCGTTATACGAAGAGATGTGTTGTCTGATCTATCACATGCTCGCTGAAGTTCCTATTCACTATAATTTGTGGGCCTAAGAAGATATAAAATTATTAATCGGCTCATTCTCATAACTCGTCGCATTTACAAATGCGACGCTGGAGAAAATTGTGGACAGCATTGATACGAGATATAACAAAGAACTGTGCGTAAGTGTACCACTCAGCTTATAATCAATGAATCCAAATGCAATGCGTATGAACGAGACAGACATCTCATGATCCAAATATTATCATGGCCTTCTAAGTTAAGCAAATAAAACGATCCATAGAAATAGCTTGAGTTCATACTCTTTGATCTAGCTGTTATAAATTATAGCTGTGTCCAATTGACGATTGGAAAAGTGCAATATGAACTTGCAGCGTGCTATGTCTTGTTGATTATTCAACTTCCGCTGGCGATATCGTAGGCCCATATAAAACATAATGATAAATGTGGCCTCATATAATACTCGTTATACGAAGAGATGTGTTGTCTGATCTATCACATGCTCGCTGAAGTTCCTATTCACCATAATTTGTGGGCCTAAGAAGATATAAAATTATTAATCGGCTCATTCTCATAACTCGTCGCATTTACAAATGCGACGCTGGAGAAAATTGTGGACAGCATTGATATGAGATATAACAAAGAACTGTGCGTACGTGTACCACTCAGTTTATAATCAGTGAATCCAAATGCAATGCGTATGAACGAGACAGACATCTCATGATCCAAATATTATCATGGCCTTCTAAGTTAAGCAAATAAAACGATCCATAGAAATAGCTTAAGTTCATACTCTTTCATCTAGCTGTTATAAATTATAGCCGTGTCCAACTGATGATTGGAAAAGTGCAATATGAACTTGCAGCGTGCTATGTCTTGTTGATTATTCAACTTCTGGCGCAATAAGGCTGATAGCCTATCTTTGTGTATATGCGCTGATCTCTTCTTGCCGTTTGTCATCATTACCACAATGCAGAATTAGTCTGCTGTTTGCTGTAATTGTCATCAATCGCGCTGTGACGGCAAGAATGGTTAAAGTGAACGAGATCACTTTCCCAGTCTCTCCTAGCGTGTCACATTGGCGTTAGGCGATCAATTATCGACGTATGGAAGCACGCGTGAATATTGCACCATTCCTCACAGAAATAAGACACGTTAAAATTACACTATGGACTACCTATATATCTAACTTTGTAGAGTAGCTATTTCTTTGGTCGTCACCGCATTAAATTTACTGTAATTTACCTCAATGCCTGTCGCATTTCACATGCGCCACGCTGTGGCTCAACGATGATCAATAAACGGGTTTTTATTCTTTAAAGTTAACATGCATCTTAATTTGTTTAAAATACTCAATACAATACTTCAAAAACTTACTCTAAAAGATAAAATAATTGAGGAGTTGCATAATATCGGACTACAGTAATGCTGGACATATAATCCTTTCCACAAGCGCCTAATATCGTAACCATCAATACTTGCACAGTGCTGCCACCTAGCGAATCGGAGTTATACCATGCAGTCATTTCCCAAGAAGGAAAGAGTGGAGCAAAAACTAAGACACATTAGATGGTATTAATGTTATTAAAAATTATTAACTGAGAATTCCAGTATGCCCATCATCGGACTAGATTTGTCAAGTGACATTTTAGAAAAGTACTAAAAATATCATTAGCATTTGTAATGGGGTTCAATTCGTAGTCTGTTCCCAGCAACTCTCATCATTTCAATGTAATACATCGATTTCTATAGCCGTATAATAACAGTATTCAAAACTCACAATTAGTATAAGGTTACAAATCGCTTGACATACTCAAATGATACTAGATCATGACGTCATCGGGGTGGGTCAGTTTTTAAGCTAAATAAAGGTTTTTAAATTTGCATACTAATAATGATAAACGACATCTCGTTAAAGCCCATCACAAACGAGAAAGAAAGAACGTTATTGAAATACATCAAACGTGCGATGCAATAGAAAACATTGACAATTGAACGTTTGATGCGCCACTTGGCGCGTGCTACTTTGAATAACGCATCTGGAAAGAATCGGAAACAGTTCGTCTGACTATATACCCAGCATTATGAGAATGACGCTGGTACATGATCGTTAACGTTAATTTAACTGGTCAAAACGTCCGTCATGACGGCTGACTCAAAAATAGCCAGGCTTATATATTATTTGGCTCCCAGTCGGGGAATTGAACCCCGGTCTCCCATGTGACAGGTGGGGATTCTTACCACTATACTAAGTGCGAGAGGTAGCGGGATCGTTGCCCGCATTCTCCACCATGTGTATTTGATGGTCTAATGTTACCTTTATAAGGGAATTAGCTGTGTCTAACTTACTGTCTTTTGGTTTGTTTTCAGATCGAGAGAAGATCGTTGTGGCTGTGTTGTGGTTTTCCGCTTTCCTTTTCCTTCTATTTCTCTGTTCTTGTTGATCTGTCTGAGTCTGAGATGAGTCAGGACTGTCAGGTCACTATTGACTCATCTCAGAAAATGTATCACACGATGTAGACGAGTTTCAAAAGATAAAATAATGTTTTTATTCTGAGTTCATGTGTTCATTAAATGTAATCAACATTATCAAATTTACAAACCCAAAAGTCATCAACGATGCACCACCATTCACGAACTAACCCTATCGCTTCACTTGCTCGCTCACTCGCTTGCTCGCTTTGCTACGTCTTTCTTCTTCTTCTCCATACCTGCATGCGTCCTTGCTTCCGCATCTGCTTGCGCATTTATACAAAATCTGCCTGGCCGGCGTGGCACCGCAGTACGTTTAGATTAACCAGCCATTCGTCTGGGTATTCGGATTTATGAGTATACCTGTCCAGTACAGCCTACCGTATGCAGCCAGATGACAAAGCCCACCGCATCATTCACATCAGCAGTCGGCCAAAGCAACATCGTAACGCACTATTAGACAAATTATAGAAACGCATGACTGACAATTAACATTATCGCTACAAAGTGCCGCCATTATCGAACTCAAAACGAGCAAAAGCGCCAAAGCGAATCAGAATCACGTGTTTATGTCTACACTGACACCGGCAGATGACCTGACGTAATCACGTGACCACCCATCTCGACCGGCGCTTGGGCCGGCGCCCACAAGGTCACTCAGCCAACACTAAATAACATCTGGCTACCGCCTGTTTGGAAGCAGGTTTTGTCACTAATTACTTCCTATCGCGACAGCTATAGCGATACCTAGCGAGAGTTGAAAACCAAAACAACAGATGGATAAGTGTATAGAAAATAAATAAAGTCGAACAAAGTCACGTATAAATGACACTTAAAAGTAATGTATGAACATCGGCGTGCAATTTACAGCAACATTTCAACACCGGTAAGTCTAGTGCTAGTCAGAATTTGTAACAAAAACCAACCATTTTCTGGCGGTTGTAATATAGACTAATACCCAAAATGATACTGCAGCATAACAGACCAGATGCAAACAGTTTTTTTCAGTAAATCTTTTAACACAAGCTAAAAACGTCCAAATATTATCGACGATCCAATAAAAATTCCAGTGACAGTGTTTTTATGGATGGATGGCAAGCAAAAAAACCCAAACAAGTTATCCCTAACTATGGATTCAAATATTTTACATACAGTACAAGTTAAACTTACAGGTCTGCAGTTATTTAATTCACACTTTTTCCTTTCTTAAAGATAGAAACAACATTAGCCTCTTTCCAATCCAAAGGCAAAACTTTACTCTCAAAAGATCGTTGAAAAATTTGAAGTAAAGAGACTGATGTTTCATAGCGTAATTCGTAAAGTACCCTTGGATATATAGAGTCCGGTCCTGCTGATTTATTTACTTTTACTGTAGCTAATTTAATAGCTAATATCAGCGGCATCATGGGTAAAGTAGGTGGGCAGAATTCCAAGAGGCAGTTGCAAATTACCATCAGATGAGATTATGGGTGATGAAAATTTTAATGTTGCTATGAAATTTTTCAAAGTTTTTTTGCAGATGTCATACAATCAATGAAGTTGGCCAGGTTTTGTGGGCAAGCACGTCAAGAGGGTTGGGTAGGGGGTAAGCTACCTGGGCCCCGCGACATTTGGGGGGCCCTGCTGTCACTCAGAAATACATTGTGTCTCAAAAACAACATCCCCGACATTTTTGACTGTAACTTGAAAAACAATTATCAGATTTTGATAATTTTTGGTACTAATATTTCTGACACAACTTCCCATCAAATGACTGTTTAGCTTTCCACCTTACCCAATGTGTGCTTCTGCACTACCTAGGGAAAGCAGATCAAGCGAAATATGTGTTGAAATAAACAGAAAACCTAAAAAAAACATCCCTGACATTATCGATCATAACTTGAAAAAAGATCAGCAGATTTTAATAATTTTTGGCAGAAATATTTCTGACACAACTGGCTATTAAATAAGTGTTTTAGTTTCCACCTCACCCAACGTCTGCTTTTGCACTACCTGGGGAAAGCAGACCAAGCATAATACGTGTTAAAATGAATGAAAAACTTCGATAAATTCCATCTATCTTAATCTGTGGGCCCCAGCAGCCGATCTGTTACAAGGTTTGACTGTCGTGCAGCCGTGTGTCTACCAGATAAAGTTTAGGAATGTTTGTGAAGTTAAGAAGCGACTGGTACAGCCTTGATTGGTCTGGAGCAGAACTTTATCAATACTGTTGTCAATGAATGGAGAAAGCGTTTCTTTGCCTGAGTTCGCATAGTGGGCCACCACATTAAGCAATTTTACTACAGTCAGTTGAAAAATGGACAGCTGGATGAAATGTCAGCCAAAGTATCGGACATGTGAGCAAAATGTGTTTTTACACGTTATGTAGCAATCATATCGCATTGGATAAAAAAGTGATATTTCGCTGGTTGTGATTTCCCCAGGTAGTGCAGAAACAAACGTTGGTGAGGTGGGAAACTGAACGGTCATTTGATGGGAAGTTGTGTCAAGAATATTTGTGCTAAAAATTATTAAAATCTGATAATTGGTTTTCAAGTTATTACAGTCAAATGTCGGGGATGTTTTTTTTTAGACGTATAAAGTACATCAGAATGCACGATTTTGAAAAGAAAAATTAAAAAATTTTTTCCTCAGAGGGGCCCTGCAAAAATGTTTGGGGGCCCTGCTGTTTCCCCGGGCTCTGATGTGGCTCTCGATGGGCCTGTTTATGGGCACTAGGCATTGCTTTAGTCATTCGTGAAAAATGAACCATGACACACAACCGATATTAACCGATATAAATGTACAAAACATCAGTTTATACATTTGTTAACGGCAACATTTAAGGTCTTGCACATCGAAAACAGCAAAAATTACAAAAGGTGATATTGCCCGCGTCACACTGACTGTGTGTGATGGACAGACGGACAGAACTGCGATGGCTAAGGCGCGCCATAGCTAGAGATTGCAATCCCGGGATCCCGGCCGTTTTCACCAATCCTGAATCCTGGGATTGGCAGCGTCTCAATCCCGGGATTTCGGGATTACAAAAATTAGTTATAATTGTACTTTTTTGCACATTAAGTGACAAAAATAATCATTTTAGCCATCTGGTGAATAGAATATTTTATGAGCGCTAGAGTACTATTTCGTGCTGTTGCCAGAAATTTGTATTTTGGCAGTCACTGTCACTCTCTACAGTAGTTCACATATACCTTTCGTAGGGGGCCGCATGCATAAAATAAGTCAATTGGGGATACCAAAATAACAACCAATCTGTAAACCTAATCCTGAAACGGGATTCTGGGATTATAAATTTCTCAATCCCGGATCCCGGGATTGAAAATCCAATCCCAGGATTGCAATCACTAGCCATAGCAGTACCTGCTCTTGCACTTAAAAATTGTTGGGTGGGATGTGCACTCGCAAGCCTTGGTCATTTCCTAGCATGTGCAAATATTTGATGGGATGGCTGTCCCACAAAATTAGTACCGGTTAGTGAGTTTGAGTTCAGGCTGCTATAATATCTGATGCTGTCTGTTTACTTGCTGTTCTGTATTCACAGTTGTTTTTTCTGTATACAGTGATGTGTTTGTGTGTGTTTGACAGGTAATGTTGATATTACAACCGTAGCATCTTCTCTGAATGACATTAACATGATAGCTTTGATGTTGGCTGTTTTCAATGCTATATGAAGCAATGCTAAACTAATGATCTGCTTGGAAGTTTGACCATTATAACTGGAAAATATCAAAAGACAAATTATCACATACTGCAGAGGTATGTATGTCGTGCTTCGTTTTGCATAGTAGCTAATAATTGAGTTCTTTTTGTACCAAGTGCAAAATGGCTCTGCAGGTTGTCACCAGTCGATGAATTTATGATGTCTAATAGGGTGCATACAGAGCGACAGAAACGGAATGAAAGCTGAGCACTCTAGCTTTCATTTTATTTCAGTTCATTTTATTTTACTTGATTTCATTTCATTTCTGTTGCTCTGTGTGCATTTTTAGTGACAGTGAATGATATCGTTGATGAAACAACAAACAGTTGATTTTACAGCATGCTGGTCTAGTCTTGCCTTGGCTGTGCAACAGAAATGGTAATGTGTATACATAGGTGGTATTTTGAGCATTCAGCAGAATGAAGTTACTGGCAAGTTGCCAACTGGTACATGAATTTTATCAGCACATGAATGCCAACGACTAAGGAACAACGTTTCAGTGTTACCTGGTATACATATGTATTACAGCACTTTTGTGACTCCATCAACATATCAAATGTTTACCAGGATAGCAACAACCTGGTGGAATTCCTCATCGCCTCGGGGCATCTGCTGCCCCTTCTATATAGGCAGCGCCTGACGGGTTTGTCCTGACAAAAACAACAACAACAGCAACGTTTTGAAAGCTATAAGCAGACCCTATTTTTTGAAATACTTTACAGGTACTTCGTACCGCTTTACAGGTAGGCTGAGGGCCTGCTAGTGAAGCCTCTTGAGTGTTTTTGATCGTCGAACTGGAAGGAATGCTCGACCTCAGCCAGTGTGGTGCCTGTACTCCACATAGACTCTTGGATGTTCTCGATCCAGCGCTTGCGTGGTCGACCAGGAGGTCTTGTGCTGTTTGGTCGCCAGTGAAGCAGCCTGAGCAGTAAACGTCTATTCGGCATTCTTTTCACATGACCATACCATCTCATTTGCATCTCTTCCACATACCGCAGTATTCCCTTGATGCCCGACTCCGATGATCTTATTGCACATGTTGCACCTTAATTTATCTGCGCTCAGTTTTGTCATGTGTTCCCATACCAGCGACTGATTTACTCGTTTCGTCGACATGGTCAACACATACACACGGAACTACTGACTGCGGAGACTGGAAACTGCTCAGACTTATAGTGGTCTAGGCCTATACTGTAGGGCCTAATACACTGAAGTCCTTATTGACTTTGAACTTTGATGGGGATAGGCCTAGTGTGGCTTTATCAACAGTAGGAGGCAGTATCAAAGGTCAGTGTCTTAATTTGCCATCATGGGGTGATTGGAGTGGGGCGGTCGGATTGCACGAAAGAGCTAAGATGAAAAGGAGCCCGCATTTGTTGATCTCTGCTTACTGTGTTACATCACCGCCGACACGGACTGACTACTGCAAGCAAACGTGCCCTGTATACATGCCCTGAGGCAGTGTCACGGTGTACGCCACCTACCGTACAGCACGACGTAGACGGCCGCGTGCGGCGTTAATTAGTCAGATGCGTGCGAAGCGAAATAAGCAACATGGAGCCGTTGTTTGCAGCAACTATGGTTTATTGTACATTCAGCATATATCGCCGCATAAATTAACAAATAAATCGAATATCAAACAACCCATAACATAATTCGGAATTCGAACAAACCGAACAAATTCCGAATAATCGAATATTGGATTACATCCCTACTCTGATCTGATGTCTGTGTTATGCAGTTTGTCTCTGAAAGTGCATACACAGCAATGTGACTGAACTGAACTGACATGGTTGAGTTTTTGATAAAATGACCAACAGCAAGCAGTAATGCATTACAGTAGACACCATCTTACAACGTCGGTGACTATGCTCACGCATGTGTCAACCAATGACCATTGGGCTCGTCCTGATTGCTTATTGGTGAGTTCGTCAAAAACTACATCGCCTTGGTTCAGTTTAGTGCAGTTACGTCGCTCTGTACATGCTTGGAGTGTAACTTCTGATCAAATGGATTACACACAATCACTCATCTCTGCTGCTTGAACTTTCCTTCGCCACATGTCAGAGTCTGCGTTTCACATCTGTTTGTCAGGATCGATCGCAGTATAAAAGTAAAGATGATGACTGACATCTCTAGGTACATACATGTCCTTAGTGGTGGATGCAACATGCCGACATTTTTACTGCCATGACCAATTCTTTCATTTGTTGCTGTTACTTCAAATGTTATCTGAACTGTCAATTTCTTCCAGCATGGAGGTTCACAATTGTGTTTACTGTGATGAAAAATAGCTTTATTGTTACAGGACTGGAGTTTATGAAAATTTACTTTTATTCAATTATAGTTATGAAATTGACATAAATCAATTAAATAGATAGGTCTACCTTCTTCTATATGCTCTTCCTCCTGACAACAGTTCACTGAATATGTTTATGACATCAGTCATTCTTTCTGGCTGTTGGTGCTAGCGCTATACAGCTTGTTAGACATACTTTTCATTCAGACTAAAAGTTTGTTTGTCTTGATAAGATTTGCATGTTTTATACATGCATGTATTTGTGTACAGTGTGTGACAACTGTTTGGCACAAAACAACATTTGAAACAGCACAAACAAAGTCATAATGTAGACAAGTTGTACTCATGTACTTAGTGTGAGAAACGTTTTGCAACTAGGCATTATTTGAAGCAACATATGAATGTTCA
>Ga0209367_1013110_pt1 | contig 10727 bp, 5 predicted proteins | sample WorMetLIZISLAND2_FD_187412 | JGI IMG/M metagenome (GOLD analysis project Ga0209367, IMG submission 187412) | Marine gutless worms symbiont microbial communities from Max Planck institute for Marine Microbiology, Germany - Olavius geniculatus... ... | reverse complement strand
TCCCTCTGTTGAAGGGCATCCCGAACAGCATAATCAACTGAATTTAAGTCTGGGTTGTTTGGGGGCCACATGCCAGGCTCGATCAACGTTGATCACGCAACCGGTCAGTGGCGATGCAGGCTTGAGTGCGTCATCTGATATTTCACGAGGTAGTGTAGCGACACATTTGAGGTGTGGTGGGATCTGTAGTGACAGTTTCATTACAAATTGTCTCCTGATTCTGAGAGTGAAAGAATTTTGAAAATCGGTTAATATTTGGTGAAGTTATGAGGTATACAAAAAACTGTGCCATTTTTTGGCCCACCCTGTAGATGTGGTTTTAGCAGTGGACATCAAACGTCTTCCTCTTCATTTATCCCTGGTTGGCTTGTTTTGTTGTTGCAAGTGAAAACCCAACATCCACAGAATTCTGTACATGTACAGAATAGAATTCTGTTTTTGCGACAACTGCACCTTCCTTCACATCCACTTTTGCATCCACACTTTATCAGGTGCAGTACTGCCTCAGAAGCTGGTGGATTCAAACATCGAACAGGAGAGAAGTGACTTGAACCTACGTCAAATGTCCAACCAAATGCAACAGGTGCTGGGAGGTGTGGGTGATTTTCATCAGCTTTCCTCCAAATCATGGCTATGTAATGTGCGCGCCGAATATGTAAGTCCAGTGAACCAGAAGTTAGTGAAATGTTTTCTCCTTCGGCTGCACGATTTGAGTAGAGGAACCAGCGAAGCTCTCTACTGTTGTGTGGATTTTTGATCGATACAGCACGCAAAGAAAACGTTCCGGCTGAGAGCATGCATCAGAGGACAGATCGTTGTCATTTCCTAGCATCGCTAGTGCATCCAGGATCTCATCGTCAGAAGACATGAATGCCTTGAAGCACCAGTCTTTGGTTCTGCCAGCAAATCTACCAGACACGTCGGAGCCTGTCAAAGCATGAAGACCCAACAGTGCAGAAGCGCGCTTTTGTCCTAAGTTTTGTATATGTTACAGACAGAAATGTTCTTCGTTAGCCTGCCTTTTCCAGTGAGGAAAACTGTAGTGTGGCAAGTGTGGATACATGTGAACCAGTAGCAGCAAGACATCCGTGTCTGGAGAACTGACCACAAGTTCTGCCTCCTGGGAAACAGAGGACAAAGAGGACCAAGGGAAAGTCAATATATTACCATGTGAAGGGCACCACTTTAATCCAGAATATTTCCCTGAAGGACTTTCTCTCGGATATCAGGACCAAAGCATTTATGGTGACCTCAGGAACACAAACCAAGGGCAATGTTGATATTCCAGACTCGCTTCTCACTCACAGTCAAGAAGAAACAGACACGTTGTTCATACTGCATGCTGCACAAAGGTCCTACTTCTAAAGGAAAAGATGGGAGGAAAGGGGAAAGTGAAAGAAAGGAAAGTGAAAGAGGGAAAATCTAAAGGGAAGGCGAAGAGATGAAGGAAAGAAAAAAGAAAGAAAAGAGAAAGAAAGGAAAAAAAATGAAAAGAAGAAATGGTAGGAAAAGGAGACGAGGATAGGGAAAGCGAGGGGAGGCTCCCTCAATTCAAATTTCTGGCCACTCCACTGGACTGGAGTAGGCCTAAATAAACGAATGCGTGAACAAATGTGGTGTATAGGTTGTTACGATGTGTCACCTGGTCGGGACGAAGCCCTGGGCGTCTGTCTGGTGGTCGACACAGAACTGGCGTTCATAGCGATGTGTCTCTCAGCCGCCTGTGGACATTACGACATGGTTGAAATCATTGGAAACGCCGGTAAGAACCGCGTTAGCCTCCAGTGTAGGCCTACCTTCACGCTTGAGTGCACCGAGATTAATGGGCACTCCTGACACTGCAGTGAGAGATAGCAGAACTGAGTCCCTGTAAGTCATGAAACAGGTTTCTTTACCCTCCCGTAAAAATCTAGAGCGTGTTGTAACGTACTTATTTCATGACCGTGATCGACGGCGTGTTCTGCCTGGACGCACGCGTGATAATGCAAACGCGAGAAGCTATCGGTCGTCACGCCTAAATGATGTACAGTACGGAGTGAGATAATGGACAGCTAGGCCTATAATACCCCGTTTACACGATCGAGCAAACATCGAGCAAATATAAAGCATGCATAAAGCATACACGAAGCAGTCATCAAGCAAACATCAAGCAAACATCGAACAAGCTCGTCCAGCTAACATATAGCAGCTCGTCGAGCCAGCTTGATCGTGTAAACGGGGTATAACATTCCAGACACTATAGTGATAGATAGAACCACTAAAAAGGTTATGAAATAAGCCTCTTTAATAATGCGCTGTAGAGTGTAGATCGTGTGAAAACCAAGTGTATTAATTGATGTGAACAGACGGTGACGGAGGGGTTCGCAAAATGGCGACACCATTCGGTCGATCCCCGCTGCACATCGCCTGTGCCAATGACAACGACAGAGTTGTTAATCTACTGCTGGCGTTCCACTATGATCCACAGTCACTAGACGGAGCACAACAGACCCCCGTCACCATTGCACAACGATTCGAAGCCGGTCTGTACACATTGTAAGCTTACTAGATACTGGAGATTATACCACTCCAGACAGTATGGGATACCGTACTTAAACCGCGCTCAGATCGCAGACTACACCGTTCGTCTGCACGACTGCAGCCGAAAGTTGGCAAAACCGCACACGCAGTGCACCATTGAGTGTGGTTTGCGTACCAGACACTGCCAGTGGCGTAGCCAGGATCTAGTTCTAGTGGGGGCACTTGAGGAATAGGGTATGGGGAGGGGTGTCCCCTTCCCATGGGAAAAGGGTCTAATTTTAGGATTTAGGCTAGAAATGACGTGTTTTGGTGCATTTTTGGCACTGTTTTTGGTAACTGAGTAGGCTCCTAGGGGGCACGTGCCCCCAGTGCCCCCTTATGGCTACGCTAGTGGACACTGCACTGCTGGAGTCGGTAAGCGAGCTTATACCACTCCTGACACTGTAGTCAGTGTGCTGCTAGCGTTTCACAACGATACACAGTCACTGGACGGAACAGACCCCCGTCACCATTGGAGTGTCTTAATTTGAGTTAAGCTGGTAAATATTACATAGCTTTTGCTCAAAATTTCTCTTTTCAACGGTGGATAAATCGTGAAAAATATTGGTCAACATTTGACAGACACTGCCGATTACGTAATAACGTATTTTTTTTATGTTTTTCATGTTTTACGGACGTAGGGCTGTGCTGTCTGCTGATGCGTCGTCACCAGGAGAAATGCAAGCGCAAGCGACAGAAAGACGCCGCCGATTCACGACTCAACGGAGACGACTGGTTCCAACAAGCAGCTAAGCAACGCTGACATAACCCCCCGGACATAACTCCCCTATCTAAGACATTACCCCATTTAGGCCATAATCCCATAGAAATCAACCCCCTGTGACAAAACTCCCATACCCAGGACAGAACCTTTTTCCAGTGGCGCCATGGGTTGAAAAAGTAGGCAGGACAAAAAGTTGCCATTTTCCAACAGACAGCTGCAAATTTCTGACAGAGAAGATTATGGGTGCTCAAAATTGTATTTTTTACTTTCAATTTCTACGAAAATGGGGGCTCTCAGCCCATATTTTTTTTGCATTTCTGACGAAAATTGTTCCGACAAGAAAAATAATTCTCAACAATCTTCTGATAGCCGAAAATTCTGTCGGAAATTTGCCTACTAAGACAGAACCCCCTGGTTTGACCTGAGGGGCGGTTTCATTTTACCCCAACAGTAAGGTGGGGGTTGTCCTAGTGCAGGGCTATGTTCTGGTGGGTAATGTCCTATCTTCCTGAATGAGATCAAACTACATCAAACTCAGTTAATAGACTCAAATCGATCACTGTATGTAATCGCGCTCCCATCCAGCCTCTTCCCTCCCGGTATTGCGACGATCCATGCACGTTCTTTGATGCTGTTGTGGGACGATTCGTACACCGTAGACCCGATCTAACGCCGACGGCTTTGGCTGAAATAGGCGAATGCAGATAATAAACCTAGGCCTATTATACTTTCGGTCTAAATTTTGGATCTTATCAATACGTCCCAGTGAGTTCTAACGCTGTCTACAAGCCTGTAGTTAGTCTATCAGTTATACGTAAAAATTCATCAAAATACAACCGTTATTTTATGCTGGCGTTTCGGCAAACGCTGCTGCCTTCTTCGGAACGACGGTCCAAAGAAAGCAGCATCGGTTGCCGAAACGTCAACAAAACAATAAAATAAAACTTGCATTTTGGGGAATTTTTATGTACAGCCTAATTTGTAGGGCCTATATCGTTTCAACTTCCAACTTATGAGTCTATTCAAAGATACATCAGTTAGCTTACTTTACACTTCAATAGTCATCTGCTGACCACAAGAATTAAGCAAAAAAACAGCACTCGTGACATTCACTCTCCTGTTTATACGCCCAGTGCAGCAATCGTCATAATACAGCCATCAAAGGGTCTGCACGAATCGTCCCGTAATCTCTCTTCTGTAGTCAAACCATGACTAACATGGCGCGGTGCGTTTTAGCTTACGTAAGAGGTTAAGAAATAGTCTACAGGGTGGTCTATAAAAAGTATTTGACCCAGCTGTGGCAAAAAGTTAAGCGTTTACATTTTGTTGGGCCACCCTTTAGCCTGTTTTCGTTTGACCAAAATCCATCATGGATGACATCGATTTTAAAATTTGGCAGTGAATTGTTTTTTTTTCGTCCCCCTTTTCTTAGCTTACTCCTTTTCTCGGTTTTCATCGTCCTTAGCTATCTCACTCGCCTCCTCCCCCACGAAGCAGAAACCAATTTACAAATGCAGAGAAATATGGCAACAAAAGCCTCCAAATTAAACCGTCGGACGACCAAAATTAAACATCTTACTTGGTCCCACGTTTCTCGAAAAACCACACAGACTGTAATTAGAAAAACAAGACAGCGGATATGCGGTTTCAAATGCCTGCTCTACTTTTCGACATCTGTATCGTATAAGTTTGCTATAGGCGGGCCTACATGCGTCCAAGATCCAACAACGTTATAATGTCACTGTCCGTTGAGCAGTTGAATTATCCTGATCTAACAACAATGCACTTCACTTCAAAACAACTAACCTCTGAATAACAATATGCGTTGAATTACAGCAAAGATAGTATGTATATACACCGTATCTCAAAAATGCATGCCACTTTTTGAATAACTCCGTGATACATCGACCGATTTCGATTTTTATAATTTGGCACGCAGCACGATAAAGACACTTGTACGTTAGTGCATGACTGCAGTTTAACCCCCCTCACCTTCATAATGTTGCTACGCTACGGTACCTTGTCAAATGCCGAAGTCGTAGTTTGGCCGTTTTGGAGACTCGGTGTATATTTTTCATGTCCTAGTTGTTTAGGCCTATAGTTTTTTTTCATTGCATAGTTACGCTAACGAGTACATGAAGCATAATCGTGTATATAACATATGGCTGGTTTTATGGTGGATCGCCATTATACAGCCACATCACATCCCAACGTCGCGTGATCTAACGCAAAGAATGTAACGTATGCAAAATGTCCAGCTTTTGAAGAAAACATTTTGCCCAAACTTCTTATATTGGATACTAATTGTGTACCGGCATTGTGGTTAACAGCTGCAGTGTCCTGTGAAACATCATCAAAACATTAGGCCTACAGTGGGCAGTACGTGTATGCTGCGTAAAACGTAGGCTATTTCGGACCTACAGACACAAGGCCACAAATGCAGTCCTCTATTAGATGAAAATAGGCCCACTAAAACTCTTCTTACAATAACTTTAGAGGACACGACAACCATTCATTGTAGGCTTATATGCCTAGTAAGCTTAGTGGTATTACCCGGGACTGAGAAATTAGTTCGCAGAAACCTAAAACTTTCACAGCGTTTAGGAAACTTGTACCGTTTGTATCAGATTTTCTCCTTAATAATGGCTGAAAATGTCGTACAACTGTTACACCATTTTGAAGACATAACTTAACGGTTTTTTTTAGTTTGGCGTCTTTCTGTTGCTGACCAACGTGGGTAGGCTTATAGGCCTACCACAGACCATTGATTGCAATCCCAAGATTGAATTCTGAATCTCGGGATCCAGGATTGAAAAATTTGTAATTCCGGGATATCCCGGAATCCCGTTTCGGGATTGGGCTTACAGATTGATCGCCATTTTGGTATCCCCAATTGACTTATTTCATACGTAGAAATGTATTACAGGCCCCTGCGGAAGGTAAGCCTATATCCCAATTGTAGGGAGTGACTGCGACTGCCAGAATGTACAAATTACAGTGTACAGCAAGGAATAAGACTCTAGCGCAGATGAAGTATTTTATTCATTAGACGGCTATAATTATTATTTCTATCATTTAACACGCGAAAAAGTACACTTTTAACTAATTTTTGTAATCCCAAAATCCCGGGATTGGGACGCCGCCAATCCCGGGATTCGGGATTAGCGAAAACGGCCGAGATCCCGGGATTGCTATCTCTAACACAGACGAGCCGGAATGCAGATGTTTTTGAAGCACACTGACTTTTCATCGTTATTGTCGACTTACAAACACTGACAACACTCATGGCAACCACAGCGTATATTCTGTAACTACAGTTTATCTATTCGTAATGTCAGTATATCTAAACAAATTCTACTTTTGAAAACATCGGTCTTGTAATCATGTTTATCTTTGATAAAACACCGTTCATAGTGCGTTTGTTTACGTAGTGTACACAAACCGGATATGACCACGTGACGTAGATTAGCGTCATAAAAAGTGGTCTGCCTAAAATGCGAACTTGTAGGTATAAGCTTAGAGTTAAGGTCTAATGTTGAAGTGCAAAGAGTTAATAGCAGCAAGCAGCAACTCGCTGTATCAGACTGCAGCGGAGTAGATCGCTTCATTTGCCGCTACGTGTTTGATCGGGCAAGGGGAATATATTGGGGGTCTGCGTACGGAAGGCAGTTTCCGTTACTTTTTGTGTTCCTTCCATTTTTTGCTCACGCCTACAGGTCACACCAAAAGACCGATCACGACCGTTTATGACTCAAAACGCGTGTTTCCGAGTAATGGTAGGGCCTTTTGGGGGTCTCGATGATAAAAAGTAATGTTTGGGGGGTCAAAACTCCCCAAAACATGATTTTTTGGGCCTAAATAAGCATTTTAAGCCAAATTTGTGAAATTTTCGAATTGCGATATCTCGAAAAGTACGCACTCGATCAACACGAAATTTGAAGGGGAATTTCAGGTGCACAAATGGACTTCGTGGGTGGTCCAGCATTACAAAATTATAATTCAAGATGGCGGCAACCGCCATCTTGGATTTTTGCACAAACATCAACAACTCAGCCGCCGATTGACGCAGATGAATGAAATTTTGCAGTGATGTAGCCGGCTGCCACCGGAAATAAAACATTTGACCAAAAAGGACAAAAATGATAAATTCAAGATGGCGGCGGGCGCCATTTTGAATTTCATTTATATTTCATAACTCGGTTACTATTGCACGTATTTGCACGAAATTTGGCACGCATATTACGCTGGATGTCTTACATGCAGGTATGCCAAAATATTGAACAGAAATTAAATCCAAGATGGCACGGCCGCCATCTTGGATTTTTGCACAAACAGTAATATCTCGGCCGCCGATTGACGTAAATGAATGAAATTTTGCAGCCATGTAAAGGGCTGCTACCGGAAATGGGACGTTTGACCAAAATGAACAAAAATAATAAATTCAATATGGCAGCGGCCGCCATTTTAAATTTGATTTATCGCTCATAACTTGTTTATTATAGCATGTATTTGCACAAAATTTGGCATGTGTATTACGCTTGAGGTCCTACATACACGCATGCCAAAATATTAAACAAAAATAACATTTAAGATGGCGGCGGCCGCTATATTGGATTTTTGCACAAACAGCAATAACTCAGCCGCCGATTGACGTGGATGAATAAAATTTTGCAGAAATGTAGTCGGATGTCACCAAAAATAGACCATTTGACCAAAATGGACAAAAATAATAAATTCAAGATGGCGGCGGCCGCCATTCTAAATTTCATCTATCGTTCACAACTCGTTTACTATTGCACATATTTTTTTACGAAATTTGGCAAGTGTATTACATTGGAGGTCTTACATGCACGTATGCCAAAATATTAAACAAAAATAAAATCGAAGATGTCGGTGGTCGCCATCTTAGATTTTTGCACAAACAGAATAATTCAGCCGCCGATTGACATAGATTAATGAAATTTTGCTGTTATGTCGTCGGTTGCTACCGGAAGTAGATAGTGTGACCAAAATCGACAAAAATAACAAATTCAAGATGGCGGCGGCCGCCATTTTGAATTTCGTTTATCGCTCATAATTTAGTTGCTATTGCACGTACTTGCACAAAATTTCATATGCGAGCTAAGTTTGACGTTCTACATGTAGTTGTACCATAAAATCGAACAAAAATGAAATTTAACATGGCGACGGCCACCATTTTGTATTTTAACACAAAGCATAACAAATCAGCTGCCGACTGAAAAAAGGTTCATAAAATTTAGCAGGAATGTGGTTAGTTGCTACTGGAAATAAATCATGTGACCAGAATCAAGAAAAGTAGTAAATTCAAGACAGCGGTGGTCACCTTTTTAAATGTTGTTCATCACTCTTATAACTGCTTTTTCACCCATCTCCATGAAATGTGGTATGTAGACCAAATTCGCTGTCCCACATACAGGCTTGCCATTGTATTAAACAAATAACAAAATGCAAGATGCTGGAGGTAGTAGTAGTAGTTATTGTTGTTGTGTACAAAGTAACTGTTCAGTGACCTTTCAAACTTTAATATAACCGCAAATATTATATATAAAAACTGCAAGCAATTCATTAATTGTTGTATAAGCGCTGATGTAAAACGACAAAAATCAAACAGTATAAGCACGAAACATTATGCATTAGCTTAGACATTTATATCTGGCTACTGAGAACAGATTAAATGTTTGGGCTAATACATTAGTTCATGCTTAGGCCCTATACTTTTTGATTTTTGCCGTTTTACAACGCTTATACAACATTAAATGAATTGCTTACAGTTTTTTAATATATAATTTATATAAAGACTTCTTTATAGTTCTTTCAGCCCGCTATCTATGCTAAGAATTAATCTAGGGATCCTCAAGGATCACTAACCACAAACTGGCGTGCAACGTTGCTAGTCTACAATATAGCGTTAACACTAACATTTATCGTGCAGGTCGCGTAGTTAAAATTACTTTTACAATTTTTTTACATTTTTGCTTTAGTGCAATTTACTGTTGAATACAATAGGCTACACTTTTTACTTATTTGTATATCTCAACGTATTAAAAATTGGCTATTGGCCCGTCACTATTTTTGCAAATATTTTTATTATAAGTAGATATTCGTTGTGTGGTTTGTAAACACAGATTATTGTAAACAAAAACGTATTTGTAGTAAAAGCTAGTCTTCGAAACAATTTAGTCAGTTTAATTACAGTGGCTGTGTGCGTAGGTTATTGCGTTTACTACAGCTTTCTCTGCGCATTTAAATTATTTAAGGTGCGAATAACATGGTCGCTATTTATACCCTGCGCTACTGATTGGCTGTCAAGTACTAATTCTAAGCTGTGTCACAGCTTAGATCCGGCTAGGCCAATAAACAGGCGTTTAGGTGGACTAAAACATTTAAAACAAAACAACATTATTAACCTGTTGCCATTCCATTTCATGGCGTATTCAGACAGACGTAACCACTCTACAAGACGTACTGGTTTAGATGAGGCACCGTCTTTCCTACAGATATTAACCCAGCGTGATAACTACAAATACTCATTTATTATTATTTATTTATTTTACTCATTTATTTGTTGTCGATTGGAATCGTTTACCAACTGATATGCATTGCAAATCCAATGATCCAATAGGTCACGTGATGTGGAGATAGATGGTCGACTGTTTATACTGCTGCCCTGTTTTGTAATCTAGGCTTAAAACTGCTCTATACAGTCGTGTGTTTCTCCACTGACATGTGACCTTATCTTCACTTGAGATACTTCACATTGTGAAAGACCTAACGTGCATTATAAACTAAGTATAATAATAATAATAATCTCTGTTTCCAGGACATTCTGAGCAATCATTTCACTATATCCTCTACTAATGTTACTGACGTTCACTGTGACAACTGCAGTAAAGGGTGCAGTGTGCCCATAGCCAGCAGCACTCTGAAGCTCTGAAGCTGAATGTAGCCCAAGCTGTTGATTTATCAAGAGATGCTGTATGACGTCTACTATTGTCACAGTAAACAACTTTAATAACGATGTGACGCTAACTAAAATGACCACTGTCTTGCCTCGTTATCTGCTCAGGCAGCCACTGCTAGCCTGCTAGCCTAGTGCTAATCTGCTAGGCTGCTGCCTGCTAGGCTGTGACATCATTACAGATGACCTACTTAGATGCAAATTTTTTATCTAGAGAAATGTACAACTGAGAATCCAGTATTTATAATCACAGGTTTATCTAGTATGGCAAGCTATCAAGTAGTCAACAAAAGGGCAAAGCCACAACTTCCAACCTTAACTCTAAGCCTATTTCGGTAACTTCATCATCATCATCATCGACAACCGTGGGCTCAATGCCCGTTGGTGTCTGACGCCATTCTTACTATCGCTGCCCACCGCAACTCCTGCAGGGTTGCCCCACACCACTGCTCAATGTCATCTGAA
>Ga0209367_1013109_pt1 | contig 10728 bp, 8 predicted proteins | sample WorMetLIZISLAND2_FD_187412 | JGI IMG/M metagenome (GOLD analysis project Ga0209367, IMG submission 187412) | Marine gutless worms symbiont microbial communities from Max Planck institute for Marine Microbiology, Germany - Olavius geniculatus... ... | reverse complement strand
CGGCATTCTAGAGTGCCGATGCACCGTTGCTATGCCGTATACGGTAAACATATTATCTTGACAACGGACGTAGAATAATTAACGAATATCTATTGGAATATAAAATGTGTATCTTCGGAACTTTATCATGCAACTGTTGATGCGAAGATTGTGTGATAACTTCAGAGAAGCTTAAATTCGAACAAACTACTGCTAATCGGTGCTGGACTGTTTCGTAAGCATTAGCATGAGCGCATGTGACTGTGACGTCGCTGTAGTTGGCCTACGGGCTGAGCACGGCTTGACCAATCAGAGTTGTCCACGGTATAACCACGGCCGTTCAACTGAACGGGATCAGCTGTTCCAAGTTCAACTTGGTGCAACATAATTCAGCGTGAACTCGGTTCAACTCTTGATCTAGATTCAGCTGAACCAAGATCATGAACCACGTTGGTGCAACTCGCCCTAAGTGAGTGAGTGAATGATGAGTGAGTAAGGTTTAACGTCCCGCCCGACACAGTATAGGTCATTTTGGGGACGGCCTTTGCAGGCAGAATGCACATACACATAATAACGAAGCAAAATGTTTAACCTTTACAGAAAGTTTAACTTTATAAAACACAAAACACAAAAAAACGACGGAAACCTAAAATTGTAAAAAAAAACTGCTGATTATAATTGTGCAGATGTATCGAAAATGGCACTTCTAATAATCTTCCCTGTTTTCCTCCACAAAGTCATCAATCTCATCATTGAAAAACAGGAGGCTTTTTCAGATATAACTTGACATCACCAGCAAATAAGTGCACAGAAATACCATGTTTACGAAGAACAGTAGCAAGTTCATCGATATAAACTAAGAACATCATAGGTGTTAAAACCGAGCTTAGTAGTTAGTACACATTTTGCGGCATAGAAGAAACTTCTGAGCCAAAGTAGTACACTACCTTGAATACCATAACCGTGTAGTCTGGTGAATAACTTGACATGTGAAACAACATCAAAGGCTTTCAAAAAGTCAACATATATAACTGTAGTCTGTTCACGAGATTGGATAGATAACAACTAGTCATTACAACACTTTAACAGATTATAACAAGTACACTGTGTCTCAAAAATACATCCCGACATTTTCGACTGTAACTTAAAAACCAATTATCAGATGTTGATAATTTTCGGTACAAATATTCCTGACACAACCTGCCATCAAATGACCATTCAGTTTCCTACCTCACCTAACGTTTGTTTCTGTACTACCTGGGGAAAACACAACCAGCGAAATATCACTTTTTTATCCAATGCAATATGATTGCTTAATTAACATAATGTGTAAAAACACATTTTGTTCACATTTCTGACACTTTGGCGGACATTTTATCCAGTTGTCAATTTTTTAACTGCCTGCAGTAAAATTTTTTGAAGTGTTTGCCCACTATGCGAACCCAGGCAAGGAGATGCTTTCTCCATTCATTGACAGCAGTATCGATAATGTTCTGCTTCAGACCAATGCAGGCTGCACAAGTCACTTCTTAATTTCACAAACATTCCTAAACTTTATCTGGTAAACACACTGCTGCATGACAGTCAAACCTTGTAATAGACCGGCTGTTGGGGCCCCCAGATTAGTACAGAGGGAATTTATCGACGTTTTTCATTCATTTTAACATGTATTATGCTTGGTCTGATTTTCCCAGGTAGTGCAAAAGCAGATGTTGGGTGAGGTGGAAACTAAAACACTTATTTAATAGCCAGTGGTGTCAGAAATATTTCCGCAAAAAAATTATTAAAATCTGCTAATCATTCTTCAAGTTGAGATTGATAACGTTGGGGATGTTTTTTCAGATTTTCTGTTTATTTCAACATGTTTCGCTTGATCTGATTTCACTAGGTAGTGCAGAAGCATACACTGGGTGAGATGGGAAACTGAATGGTCATTTGATGGCAAGTTGTGTCAGGAGTATTCGTACCAAATATTATCAAATCTGATAATTGGTTTTAAAGTTACAGTTGAAAATGTTGGGGATGTTTTTTAGAGACACAGTGTAGATCACTTGCTCAAAAATCTGACATTCTGTTCTAAATCAGCATTTTGTTGTTTAGTTAGAAGAAACACTAACACAGCAAAGACAAAGAGACCGACGAAAAGCATGCAAATTGAAGCTTCTAGTTGGGATGGCAGCCTGATAATGTGACACAGTACGATAACCTAATCTGTATTACAAAGTGACATGCAACCATACTTTTTTTCAGAATTACTTACGCGTTAGGGCCTACAGCATCCAGCAAACAAAATTTACAATTATTGCACTGTAAAATACTTATACCATATTGAGCAAAACTGTGATGGACAAGATTGTGGCTGGCCTTTAGTCTAGTAGGCTAAATCTAGACCTATCAGCTCATCTTCAGTGAATAGGCCTATGCATTTAGGTTGATAAAAAATTTTTCCTATGCCTACAGACTAAAATTTGAAAAAAAAGCCCTGGCCTCACCCTGCCACGACGTTATTTACAGTTTACGGCAATCAAAGTACTGCAGGCTGCAAATCGATTTTAGTCTAATTCACAAAAATTAATGCCTGCAAACAAATCCGACTATATATGTTTTACAGTTTACTGCTGTCTGTCATGAACTCTGTATGTGTGATAAGCTGTCGGGGGTCGCAGTCATCTCATAGTTGGCGTAGCAGCGAAACTCGTTTGCCAGATTGTTCACATGACTTGGTCGAAAGTCACACTCTTTAACTCCCAGCAGTTCTTCAGCTAACTCAGCCATCACGGCACCTTCAACAGTCAACATGCATTCGTTGTACAGGGTTAATTATCGTCACTAACAAATCACTCGGCTATTACCAAGAGCGTAGCAAACACTGTGCAAAGCGCTTATTTTTACAATATGCTTCGCTTATGCATGACAGCACATATTATACTGATGACAATTTGAAAATCTTCCTTTAAAACCACGTCTCTGAACAGCCAAGACTCTAAGCTAATTTTTTACTGTAATTACTTTGCAATTAATTCAGCCTATATGGACATGAGATCAAAATTATACGAAGTTGAATGGACAACTAACAGCACTCGGCAATACTGCACTATGGTTAGCGATCAGTATAATATGTATGTGACGTCATGCATAAGCAAAGCATATTGTAACCAGAAATATTATTAGATTGTGACAGTTCTGTAAACATTTAATTATGGCAATGTTCCAGTGTTGTGGTTGATGCCGTGCCCAGGAAGCAAGCAAGCGCTACAGGTGTGTAATAACATTTATTTACTATTATCCTACGTCAGCCTTGCTATAGAATATTGGTGTGCACATTTCACAACCTTACATGTGACCAATCTAATCTACTCCTCGTGCACATCATTTTCTTTTGTATTCTTTTGAGAGTTTTTTTTTGTTTCTTTCAGCTTGTATTAGAGACCCAGCATCTAATTAAAACCCGTTTAATATTACACTAATAGTGACTGGCGTCGAGGTCGTTATTGGAAATTGTCTAGCCGAAGTTCATAAAATATTGCTCAATTTTAGAAATTGAGAAGAAAAAATTTGCAATAATGGTTGATGATGCTAGTTGCCATTTGTCTTGTTATACCGCAACGAATGCGTCTATCTGACACAGTTGCAGAGATATGGCGCCCCAAAGATAATGGGGTCACGACCTTGACCTTTTGGGTTCACATGACATCATCAGTCATGTAACCACTCGACTCCTGGGGGTCGACTTCCTATGGGTGGTCCATAGTGACCACGTGTCTATCTAGCACCGTTATAGAGATACGGCCGTTTGAAGTTCTTCCAGGAAGGCTCTTCCAGGAACAGAGGTTGGTCGTCGGTCGGTCCTCAGAATTACACTGATCTCATATACTCCTCTTCGCTACGTTAGGAACGTAGCGTGCGAGAAATAAAAAAGTAAGCAGTATTGCGCTCTGCACTAACCACGCAATAACAACAGAGCAAGTAAAAGCCACAACTACAACAAAGACGGAGAGGGAGGGAGAGAGAGAGAAAAAGAGAGGTTTGTTTGCCACATCAGTATTTCACTACAAAACATTAGATACACACAAAAACGTAATCAAATCAATGACAGGCTATCAGTAAAAAAGACCCATCTTAGCTGGCCACCTATGATAATTATAAACAAGAATCATTAACGGTAAAAAAATAATAACAAACAAAAAGACAGACAAGAAAGTGCAAACAAAATGAAAACTAAGAAGTACATAATACATCACTGCGCTAGATCAAAAAAGTGGTTATAATAATAGTTTTGATTTTCAATAACTATGTCTTGGTCTAAATTGTATAATAGTTATTGTCATTATCTGAGAAACCCAAACTCAGATCTTGTTATCTTTGGTGATTTATTCTTGGCATGGTTAATTCAAAACTTCTCAATTAAAGTATGCAAGCATTTGCTTACAGTTTTATTTATGGCATCGTCAGTTTCAGTGTTGGTCAATGTTGTCACAAACAGCCAGGCTTTGGTCTCAAGTTCTATCGTCTTGGTTGCGAGAATCCAGGAGGTACTTGTGCTCCACCCCCACAAAAGAAGCTTAGTCTGTCTGAAAATTTTCTACTGGTGGAAAAATTTTCTTCCAAAAATGCCACATTTGAGTCTATGAATCCCCCATTTTAAAAAAATTTGGCAGGGCAAAATTGGAAATATGCAGTTGTCTTATGGAAAATTGCCTTCCTCCCTATGTTATTAACATAAGACGCCATTCTCCAAAACCTTTGCTTTTGTTCATGCTGCCACTGCACCTACAGCACATTTGACTACGCAGTGCTAAAAAAATGCATCCCACCCCATTAGCTGTCGCTCTGGCATCTCTCAGTCTTTACACCAGTACAAAGACACAGATGCTACTAATTCATACACACCAGTACACAGAAGAATCTTTTTATCTGTCAGATAGTGCACGGTTTGAGCAGTCTTTCGAAGGCACTCGTCCGACAAAAACGGCGGATCAGCAACGACCAAGTCAAATGACCGTTCAAGCTCGACTGGCAGTGCAAGTGGTTCGTTGTAGTCGTAGTGGATAAAACTGTCACCATAGTGAGAAAATCGATGGTCAAATTCCAGACAGAAAATCTCACAGTCTATGGGTTTCATGGAATGCAGTTGAGCGTAAAGTGTTGGGCAGCTTATACATGCAATCCTGTGACAAAACACACACTATCAATTCATGACTGCATACTGATCTGATCTGGACTGTGAATAAAGCATTTTTTACAACTTAAAAAAAGTTCTTTTTGGTTATAAGGTGTTATTCATAACAATGTAAAAACTGCAACTAAAACTGCAACTAGAGGGTGGTCCAAAAAAAGGCACAAATTTTACGGCACCACAATTTTGCAACTGTACATCACAGAGTCATGCAGTGTTCAGCAAAATGTTCCAAAAGAAATTCTTTACATGACTAAAGTCAGTGATTAAATACAGTAATTAAATATTCTTTGTTTTTGCCGATGGCAAGTGAACTGTTCAAAAACAGTATTACCTTCAATGTACCGTGGTCCATAAAAATGTGCCACTGTTATTTTTGAATATCTCTGTGAAACACTCATCGATTTTAATAACTTTTGGCATGCAACATTAAGAAGAAACTTGATGCAAATGTTTATAGTTTTGGCCACCTCACCTAATGTTATCGCTACACTACTGCGTGAAATGCAGAAATCGTAATTTGGCCACTGACAACAATGAATTCATACTGGGTAGCGCATGCGTCGGCTCAGAAATTATCAACTAAATAGCAACAAACATGATTGACAATTGATATATCTCAAAAAGTCATACGTGTCACATCACATCATCTTCATTACAGCATGTGCTTAAAATGTCCACCTGCAGCACGAACACAAATGGTAGACGTTGACACCACTTGTCAACAGCACGTTCAATAACTGCACGTCTCACACTCACTGTTTATGCATCATTTCAGTTTGTCAATTTACGATTTTAATCTGAAGACAAAGTTACAGATTTTGTATGATTTTGTGGTCTCAGTATTTTTTGGAGCCAATGCATGCACTAACCAATATGAATTCATTCTTGTCCATGAAAAAACTACGACTTCAGCCTTTCACAAGGTAGTGTAGCGACAACATAATGTGAGGTGGCCAAAAGACGTTTGCATCAAGTTTCTTCTTAATGCTGCATGCCAAAAATTATTAATATCGGCCAATGTTTCATGCAGCTATTCAAAAAATGAAAGTGGCACGTTTTTATAGACCACGGTGTCAAGGGTAATACTGTTTTTGAATTGTTCACTTGCCAGCGGCAAAAACAAAAAATATTTAACTGCTGTATTAAACACTGACTTTAGTCATGTAAAAAAGTTCTTTCGAAACATTTTGCTGAAAACCACACGACTCTGTGACAAACGGTTGCAAAATTATGGTGCCAAAAACTTTGTGCCATTTTTTGGACCACCCTTATATACAGCATCCAGTATAAATGGTTATTAGTCTTTCAAGTGCTTCAAGCTAAAAAAAATAAATTAGCACATCAAATAAAAAAACACAAAAGCAATAAAACAGAGACAATAATTATTAACTGTAAATATTATCGAAACAGTAAAAACCTAAAAACCATAATTCTACCTACGGTGTATTCAAGATTTTTTTAATTTTTAAAAACTAAAACCTGTCCAGATGCCATTCTTTTATAACATCACATGCACAATAGAAACAGACAGCTTCTGCTGTCCCTGATTGTTTCTATTAAAAATACCAGTTTACAGCAGAAATTTCCCTGTCCGCTTGTATGCAACAAAATTACAAAACAAAATGCAAATACTATTTAATAAACTTTTAATATTTCAGAAAATGCACGAAACTATCAAAAATGTGATCAAATATGCAGAGATATCAAATCGACACACAAGTTCCGATTCGGGTCCGCCATTCCAAAGATCCACTATTCCCACTAACCCTAAGCTTAACCCTAAGGCTGACCCTAACCCTAACCATAACCTTAACCCAAACATTAGTACTGTGGCACATATATGAACAATGGACTTTCAGAATAGTGGACCTTCGAAATAGCGGGACGGTACCCAAGTTCCACACATGGAAGCTTAGAAATGCCATTATATAAGAGAAAATATGTTGCATGCAATTTTTTTGGAAAATATGCTATATATGCTGTGATCACATGTTTATACAAACTGTTCAGTATCCCTACAGAATTTGATTTGAAGCTCAAATTTATCAATAAAAAAGAGCATGAGTACAAAACCTAGCAACAGTCAGCCATAGTTCAAGCTGTTTATACAAGTCTGTTGAAGATGGAACAATACAGCGCAACTCCAGAAAGGTTTAACCTGCCAGAGTGGTTGACAGCAGACAAAGCTTCTTGGGCAAGAAACGTAGCTGTTGCATCATCATACCAAAACTGACTTAGTTGCTAAACATTGGCACATCACAAGAAAACAAACACATACACCAATCAAAACATATTTAGTAATAACGTAAATAATCACTTACTTATTAGCTAACAAAAAATCTGAGCTAATGCTCATGAGACACGCGAGAGCTTATGGCAGTTGCAGTTCGCAGCTAATATCGGTTTATCTCCATCCATTTCGTCGCACTTCACTCTTCTGCAGCCAACAATCGCACAAAATCACAAAAATCATCTATTTTCAAGGTCATGCAAAATCATCAATGTTGATACCATTAACAAGCACGTCACCATTGCTTGTTATGATAATATAGCCAAATTTTGCCAAAAAAACAGGTCATTCAACGCTTTCTTACCTTAGGTTACCGCTAAGATATGTACCAGCAACTTTAAACCTTCCTATAAAATCTAAGTTTCATTTTATAAATTCTAACACCTATTCCTAACAATATCTAGTCCTTTCCTCTTTTAGTAGCTGTCAACATCATAGTAATTGGTGCGGTAGTTATTAAGATATAACCAAAAATATATCCTTACCTTTTTCTTCTCCATTTTTTGCGTCGGTCCCCAACGAAATCGATTTTCGATAATAAATCTCATATTTCTTCACTTAGTTTCCATAAAATCTATATATTGCTGAATTCCCTATATATCACGCTAATGAATGTGATATTTAGTATTTCTTGCCGTTCATTCTAATTTGCATACTTTCACTAAATATATGATATTTTTCCGAAAGGTGGCACACCCGTTTTCGACCTTACTTAGTCTAAATTCACATTTTCCACTAAGTCTGGATATGCGAATATGGTACCGATGAAAAGCTTGTTGGATAAAGATTCCAGCAATCCAAACTGTTTCCAAATCCGTTCAGTAGTTTGATTAAACATTGGGGTGTTCACGCTAAGTTAATATATACAAATACCAAAATCTCCAATTTTGATCGCATTAACGAGTTAGTTGCATGGCACCATCTTGCGAACGCTCTTACGCTGGGCGTATGAATCAGGCTTGCGGTTTCCCCTGTTTCTCCCCCTCATTCAGAGAACCCCCTTCACCCAGCAGCATGAATTTTTGTCGCGAAATACTAGAGACTCTAGGCTATCATACGGTAAAACCCGAAGCCCCTATCTCTCCTGGTCTTAGAATGGTACCAGGTCGTGACACCGGGACAGACAGATGGACAGACAGAATTACCATAGCTAATACGTGCTATAGCTAGCTCTTGCACACAAAACTGACTGGTACCCATTAGACAACATATTTTTGTTTTAGAATTACATTTTTTGGAAATTTTTAATTTTTATTTTTTTGTGCATTTTTAGACTATCATGTATTATACCATGACCCAAAACTGCACTAATACAATGCTAAATTCTATCGTTGTATGATATGTGATATCTGGTAGGTGGCAAATCCACAAAAGCAAGCTAGAGACAGAAGAAACAAGGTAATAAAAACTGTCAAACATTATAAATCTAAATATGGTAGTTATTCACTATCCAGAATAATTGAAGCACAGCAATCACCCAATCTTCTGCAGGCATTGTAACATCTGATGAGTCTTTATCCAGTTCAGAGTGTGCTTCCTGCTGCACCACAGCATGCTCTGCATAGAACTCGTGCAAAGCTGCCAGTGTCGACGCTGACAGTTTGATCTCATCACTGTCATCCAAGTCCGGCTCATCAGCCATCTAATATACATCAAACATATTACATTAACTTATGACGATGCCTAGATTAGAGTCGCTGTGTTGAAAACCCGTTCCCCCTATCGTCATTTCAGGTGGCTACCACTTTTCTGACAAAACAGTGTTCCAACCTGTTCACTAAGGAGGTGCACACTATTTGGTATTAAACAAAAGATGTACAATGTCTATTTATAAGAAAAAAACGACTTTTAATCAAGGATGCGATACTTTAGTTAAAACAACCGCCATCTTGTGTCGCCGGCTGCCAGTAGCCAGCGGCCAGTGCTAGCCTAGTGCTGAGCTGCTAGGCTGCTCCCTGCTAGGCCATGCTGTCGGACCTTGATGATGTCAGTGAATTAAAATGCCGCCTGCTTAATTCCCAGAGAGACATACAGCTGTGAATCCAGTATGGATAATCACAGTTGTACTAGTATGGCTAGATGATACCCCAATTACAACTACTTTATTCACATGTTATACATGTTTCTTTCTTTGTCAAGCAAAATTTCCACACTTTTGACACTGCATTTCGCAATTGTTAAAACAGTCACGACACCTCATTAACAATATCAAACTGATAGATCAAAAAATAAATGTAAATATGATACAAAACATTATAGCAGTATTATATTCGTACCAAAGTAACCGAACCAACACTAAGGTCCGGTTTTTCCATGCACATTTGATGGCTGATCAAATTGATCTCCGATCAACTGTGGTACTTGATCTGAGATCATCTCAATAACCATTTTCCATCGCCAATTAGCGACTGATCGTCCATCAAATCTCTCATCAAGTTGATGGCCGAATATTGGCAGATCAAGTCAGATAATTGACGATTAAACGTGGCGATCTACATTTCGTTGCTTATTCGCAACAGAAACATTGCTTCACGTCGCCGGTCAGAACGGCAATTCATGCATTAAAATAAAGTTCCAGGCATGTGCATAGTGTTTTGTCAAGAAATAAAATGGATAGACGCTCCCGTATAATTTGATTTGCTTTAGAACGTACTTTTGACAGCAGACAATATGGACGGTATCGTTAATATCGTTGCTATGACGACGTTTACTGCCTATGGGCTATGGCGTCCACTCGCAGCGCATGCCCATTAGCACAACACCGCAAATTGAGGTCACTGTCAGCCAATCAGATTGGCATAAAGTAGGCTCAGTTGACGACGGATCAGCTAATCGCCGATCACGTAACTGGAGATCGAAAATGCATAAAAAAATGAAACACAGTTGATCGACGATCAATTCTGAACATCAAGTTAATCGAAGATCAGTAAATCTGAGATCAAATTTGATTTGATTGCAGACGGAAAAACCGGACCTTAATTTTCCCCATAGGCCCCATTGTAATTTTTTTGAATTTTTTGAATAAATACGTTAAATATTAATTTCAAATTTTTTAACCCCCAAAAGGCACATCCTTGCGCGAAACCGCGTCGTTTGAGCCATCGCGCGCAAAAATCCGCCGAAGGGTCTGACCTGTAGGTGAGTTTCTGAAAAAAAGGTATATGGACAGCTACAAAAAATTTTGCGTATATTTCACCCATTTGCCGGGAAGCCCCCCTTGGAGGGATTTGCATAAAATTTTGCATGACGGGTCCCCTCGCCGACGTAATCAACCCCGCCA
>Ga0209367_1013107_pt1 | contig 10729 bp, 11 predicted proteins | sample WorMetLIZISLAND2_FD_187412 | JGI IMG/M metagenome (GOLD analysis project Ga0209367, IMG submission 187412) | Marine gutless worms symbiont microbial communities from Max Planck institute for Marine Microbiology, Germany - Olavius geniculatus... ... | reverse complement strand
ATTTCAAACCCCCCCTGGCCCTTGTGAGGCACCGTAAGTATATTGCTGATGCACAGTATTTGGTGAAACGGCTTGCATATCTTACAGATATGCAAGCCGTTTCACCAAATACTGTGCATCAGCAATGTACTAAATATAAAATTATTGCGATCACAATACAACAAAATCATACAACGAAAATTTGTGTCGTTGTTTGAGTTAGATTTGCGGGAATTTGGAATAAAATACAACACTTTTATCACAGTCATGCCGAAGTGCACATAAGGATAGTTCCTAGGCTCTACATCATAAATGACACAGACTTGTGTCGCAGCCCGAAATCGCCAAAAAATCCATAAAACCCCCTATTTTGGCGTTCAAGGTCATACAAGGTCATTGAATTCGGTAGCAATCGAGAGCCGGTGTACGATTTCCTATTAGTGATTAACAGTAACCTAGGCCTCATCTCGCACCGTTACTGAGATACAGCGAGTTATTGGCCAAAAATCGCAAATTTTGCCCACCCCCCTCTCATTTAGGGCCCTTGTTCAGGGTGACCCCCTTCGAATTTATAGAAAAGCTTCACGGTTCCTGAAACTAGAGTCTTCCAGGCAGCCGATGGTGAAAATTTGGTGATTCTGGCTTGCACCGTTTTTGACAGATCCACCCATGTGATAGACAGACAGACGGGTGGAGAGACAGACGGACGGACAGAATTGTGATGGCTAAGATGCGCTGAAAGCAGTAGCTGCTTTCACGCGTAAAAATACTGCAAAAATCATTCTACTCTATCTACAAAAACACGTTAATAAAACACTCAATAACTGTCTTAGTGCATCTGTGAAAGCTCACAGATAAACAACAAAAAATCTGCTAGAAAATCAAAAATTTTCATTTTCTTTGACAGTTGCTACTTTTAGCTTTTAATCAAAAGTCACTGCTGATGGTTAATTTTTGTACAGTTCAGTTCAAAACCAAGATCAAAACATCAATTCCACGATTCCAAACCTTAATAATCACAGCTGTATAAATTAATGATCAACCAACAAAAGACAGCTAAAAAATCTCCAGAGCTGCTAGAAAATTCCGATAAATCACAGATATTGAAAATAATGCGTTACCCATCGACGACGACCATAGGAAACTGACAGCGAGGACGACGCATGCACGTTCTTTGCTCCCAACTGCGCTGATTAACGTTCAATGCCCACAGCTCACTGGAAACGACCTCTGGAATGGTCATCTGACGGCCATTCCAGCCACGTCCACTCGACTTATTCCGCATTGAGCCTCCAGCTAAGAAGATCTGATTGTTGCCCGTGACACACGTCCCTACACAACGACATCACAAATGAATCATCACAAAAGGGAAAAACAACATTAATAAGCGTATGACATCTTGGGTGGTAATTTACATCATCCTGTGCACGAACACACGGTCTTTCATAGTAAAGCTAGACAATGCTCAAAACCACTATCAGTGGACAACGACACTCAAAATTTAAAGACCAACTTTCAAACTGGCAATTTGGTAGAGCCAAAACTCTTTTCACAACATAACGTATTTCTCAAGTTAGAGTTTATTGTAATATAAAAAGACAAAGGCAAAGACAAGAACTAAAAATCATGACCAATACCAACACTATAGACAAATGCACACATCAGCAAAAATGGTTTTTAGTAAAAAAAACTGAGCAGGCCAATAAACAATAATAATCGATGACATTAATGATGATTTTACCAGGCATGAAAAGAGAATGTGGCAGTTTACAGAGGAATTTGACAGTGCCGGTCACTGGAAAGATAACCTCAACACTGTTGTACTTCCTGCTAGCATCCTCTGAGTACGGATTAGCCAGCACGACAATCCCACGTTCATACTCCATACCACTCCGTGGCACTTCATTCAGATCAATCTACAGCACACCAACAAGCAATTAATTGATCAGAGTTTCCACTCTTTTACCGATGAAAATCCAGAACTTTCCAGGAGCCTCATGAAAAATTTTCTAGGCCTTTTGCGAAGCCAACAAATGTTTAAATATAAGGAAAAATGTAAATACACTGTGTCTCAAAAAAAAACATCCCCGATATTTTCGACTGTAACTTGAAAACTAATTATCAAATTTTGATAATTTTTGGCACAATATCACACTGCCTGTCAACAATACTCACACTTAACCCGTACCTCTTTTTCTTTCTATCTAATCTTCTCTTGCTCATGTATCCAGTACTGTCGTAATCCTCTTATCTTTGCCTTTATTCTTCTCTCTGGCGACACTGAATCTAATCCTGGACCTACTAACTTCACTGGCTGTACTCTTTAATATTCGCTCCACTTCATTCTGCCGCTGTCTCTGACCTAACTGACTGTCACCATCCTGATCTTGTCTGTCTCACTGAAACCTGAATCAAACCTTCTACCACCATAACTGAACTTTCCCATTGTACTCCACCTTACTATACCTTAGTAAACTTTCCTCGGTCATCATCTGGCAATACTTCAGCTATCGGCGGTGGCATTGGCTTCCTTATCTGGGAACCTTTCACACAGCTACCTACTGCTCACTCGCAGTTTTCTTCCATTGAACACAGCTCTATTACTCTCAAATTACCTCATAGCAAACTGTCTGTTTTCAATATCTATCATCCTCCACAGTCTTCACCTTTCTCTAAGCCTTTCTCTGTCTTCCTTGATGAGTTTTCTTCCTTCCTGTCTCTGGCTGTTACTACACCTCACGAGTTCATCATTACTGGCGACTTTTATATACACATCGATAATGACACTGATTCTCTCACATCTCAATTTCTCTCTCTCCTCTCCTCCTTCAATCTCAGGCAACATGTAACTTTTCCCACTCATAATCACAATCACATTCTTGACCTCTTCGGACACTTCTCTTGCATCATCTCTCTTTGTTGCTCACTGTCCCCCGGCTGATCACTTTGCTACCTTCACTAAACTGTCTGTCACACCTACCTCCTACACTTCATTCATTCCGCTGCCTTCACTCTATTGACATTGATTCTTTTGTATCTGATCTCCAATCTTCAGATCTTATAATTAATCCTCCTACACTTCTTGACTCTCTCCTGCCAGCCTACAATTCCACTCTTTCTGCACTCCTTGACAAACACGCTCCGGTCATTTACAGCTCTCCAGGCGTCACTCTAAATCTGCACCTTGGTTCACACCTGCTCTTCGTGCCTTCAGATCTTCTGTCTGTCGTGCCGAAAATATCTGGAAACGCAAAAACATTCTTCTCTTGACTGGTCTTCCTTTAAGTCTCCGTGTAACCGTTATCACAGTCTAATTCTCTCATCTAAAAAACAATACTGCTCCCAGCTTGTTTCTTCATCTTCTGCTAATGCTCGGCGTCTCTGGCAAATTGTCAATAATCTCTTACATCATAAATCTTCTTCACCCTTACCTACCTTTACCTCAGCCAGTTCACTTGCTGATACTTACTGATAAAATCTCCAAACTTCGTCTTTCCCTGCTCAACAACTCTACTCCTATTTCTCCACACTCACCTTCTCCCACGGCTACACCTCCAGACTTCTCAACTTTCAAGCCAGCTACTGAATCTGAAATATCCAAGATCCTGTCCAGTTCTCCAAACAAGCAATCTGACTCAGATCCAATACCTACCTGGCTCCTTAAAGAACGTTCTTCTGTTCTTATTCCTACTATCACTAATATTGTCAATCTCTCCCTTAGCTCTGGTAATTTCCATTTTACCCTAAAAGAATATGTTGTATTTCCTCTACTTAAAAAACCTACCTTAAACACTAAAGATCTGTCAAACTACCGCCCTATCTCAAACCTATCTCTCATCTCTAAAATAACTGAACGTGTTGTAAAATCTCGATTAACCACCCACCTATCATCAAATAATCTTCTTAATCCACACCAGTATGCCTACTCTAAACATCATTCCACTGAAACTGCTCTTCTGTACATTCACGATCATCTCATCAATGCCATTGGTTCACAACAATGGATGCTATACTTTTTGGCACCGCCCAGCATCTAAAAACTATGTCTTCTCTTACTTCTGTCAAAATAGCGGATTCTGCGATACAGTTTTCTGACACTATCAAGATTCTCAGGGTTACACTTGATTCTAATCTCACCTTGGGACCTCACATTAAGGCAATATCCAAGTCCTGCTTTTACCACATACGTTCCTTTAGACAAATTCGTCCATCGGCCATAGCTGTTACTTCCGCTTTGATGTCGGCAAAGCTTGATTATGCGAATTCAATCCTTCTCGGGTGTCCACAGAGCACATATCTCGCCTTCAGCAAGTACAGCACGCACTTGCCAGAGTCGTAATGCAGCAGGCCTATCATTCTTCTTCATCGACTGAACTTCTCAAACAACTCCACTGGCTATCTATTAAATGGCAAATAAGATTTAAACTCGCCACCTCAACTTATAAGACACTTCACGCTGGCCATCCACCTTACCTTACTGATCTTCTGCAGTATCATAAATCCTCTGTGTCGATGTGCTCTTCTACCAGTCAGTTACTTGCAATTCCACGGCATAACTTATCCTTTGGTTCTTGTTCTTTTCGTGTCTCTGCACCGAAAATTTGGAACTTCTTAACTCCTCAAATTCGTCAATGTCAAACCTTGGCTACCTTCAGACGTCATTTAAAGACCCACTACTTTCAGCCAGCCTTTTCTGCCACCTAGCGTCCATCATCCTATGTGCCCTGATTTTTTCTGAGACTTTGGCGCTTTATAAATCATTTACTTACTTACTTACTTACAAGTATCATGTCTCCGTCTTCTTGACCTGCCTGCTGCCTTTGACACCATAGATCACAACATTCTACTATCTCGTCTATCATCCTGGTTTGGCATTCACGGCACTGTCTTAAACTGGTTCATATCATACTTGTCATCTCGCTCTTTCCGTGTCCGCTGCTCTGGTAGTCTGTCTTTCCCACATGGTTCTCTCCATGGTGTACCTCAAGGCTCTGTTCTTGGTCCTTTATTATTCATCCTGTACACCACCCCTCTCAGCACTCTCATTTCATCTCATTCCTTAACTTACCACCTCTATGCAGACGACACTCAGATCTTCCTCTCTTTCCGCCCACCTGATTTCCATTCTAATCTAACTCACCTTCAGGATGTCTTGCAACATATCTCTTCCTGGATCACTGCTAACCTACTAACTCTCAACTCCTCCAATTTCTTCTCATTGGGCTTAAACAACAACTTGCTAAAATAAATAACTCTTCTCTCAACACTACTCACTCTGCTCGTAACCTTGGCTTCATATTTGACAAACACCTCACTTTCTCGGATCAAATCTCTGCACTGTTTAAATCTTGCTATTCTCACATTCGTCAGCTTCGTTGCATCCGTCCTTTTCTTGATTCCAAAACAGCCAGCCTCATTGCAACTTCCATCGTTCACTCCAAACTTAACTACTGTAACTCTCTATACTATACTTTTCTTAAGTCTCAATTAAATCGTCTTCAACACATCCAAAACTCCCTTGCTCGTGCTGTCGTCAGAGCTCCTAAATTTAGTCATTCTTAAATCTCTTCACTGGCTCAAAATAAATGAACGTATTGAATGTAAAATTCTCTCTCTTACCTTTAAACTACTCTATACCGCTCAACCTCCTTACCTGTTAATCTCTCTCCAGCCACCACGTAACACTCGATCCTCGTCTGTTGTCACTCTTGCTTGTCCACCTACTCATTCCTCCTTAAAAATTACCAGTTGTTCCTTTTGCTATGCATCACCTCATCTCTGGAATCAACTGCTTCACTCACTTCGTCAGCCACGTCTTGATCTATCTCCTCCTGACTCACCATACTACCATGATCATCTTACTTCGTCAGTGTCACCTTCACCACTCTTGTCATCCATCACCCCATCATTCTTTCACTCCAATCTCAAAACTTTTCTTTTCTCAAATCCTATCCTCCATAGACATCTGGCACCCCTTCGGACTGACTCCACGGCTATTTGGTCCTTCTCACGGTTTTTATGTTTACTCTTTATCAATTTTTTTTCTGTGTTTTAGTTTTCATTATTATTCTTTATTTCTTACCTGATCATTTTTTTCTTATTTGAGTTGTATTTACTTCAGTCATTTTTCGAATTTTGTCAGTTTTACATACAACACTATTTCTATTCTCAGTATCTCTCATTTCATTTTTCTTTCAAACATTTCAGTTCTTTTTAGTTTATGTGCTAGATTAAACTGACAGTTTGTTTCTCAGTTTCTGAGTGTAAATTCTCCATTGTATTGTATTGTATTGTATTGTATTCAAGTAAGCAGTAGTCAACACAAACTGGGCACTACTGCTGCTTGTTTTCCATTTGAGCCTATGAAAAAATGTATGATTTTCAAGGATATTTTTTCCAGGACTTTCTAGAACTTTAAGTTTAATTTTCCAGGATTTCGAGGTCCTGGAATTTTTAAGAAAAAAATCCAGGACTTTCCAAGTGTGAGAACCCTGAATGATCCATCTTAGTCACTCAGCCTGCAGTAAACAGTCTGTTCAGTCGATCAATCGATCAAGTAAGGAATGCATCTGTCTATCAGTCAGCCAGTCACTCAATCAATCAATCAGTCAACCTACCCACCAAACAATCAATCTTTTATCTGAATCAGATAACTTGGGTCCTTATGCAATACAATTTGAAGTGTAAAATGGTGACAGTACCGCAGTCACTTTACAGTCAGCTACAGGAAAGAAACAGAAAACAAAAGAGAGCCCCAAGTTTGGTCTTAAATTTTTGCAGACACCATGAAGTAAACACCCAAGAAAAACGTAGTTAGACTTAACTTTTAAAAAAGCAGGTGCCGCTAAAAGCTGACATGAGAAGAGAAAATGACGTCAACCACAAATTAATATGAGGGATGCACTCTGCAGAGATATCAAATGTATGGAAACATCGTAGGACATGTGTCACAAGGCAACAGAGAAAAGTAGAAAAAATATACTGCCAGATGTGCTGGTCTTTCCAAACTAAATACATCTAACATTCCACTATCTTATCAGAGCCATCTAATTCCATTTTGCATTCTAGGCACTACAGATAGGACCTAATCTTGGTTTGGTAAACATTGTTTAAACCAAATCAAAGAGCACGCTGCATGGCGTGCACGCTCATGTTAACAAGATGATCAAGTGAAAACATAAGAACCTCAGAGCGTCGGTTTGGTAGCATGTGATAAGCTCTGACAGTGTTAAACAGTTCACTCAGCTCATCACATTCACGTAATGCATCACTGCATTGGATGCGGTCGCAGAAATAGTACGAGTCTATGTTGGCAAAGCGCACACACTTCATCACACTGTGCAGGTCATGACGACGATCCTCAGGCGAATGCTCATGCCAAGCCATACACACCTCAAACAATGTTTTCTCATCGGCAATGCATATCTGCAGAACAAATGCACAACTCGATGGCGTAACGATTAGAATGCAAAATGAAAACATGTGATCAAAAAATTGTGAGTTCAACTTCAGTCAGGTCGCTATGATCTGGTTACTACTTGGATGGGTGATTGTCTGCAAACACTAACAGATAAACCACCTCGTCATAAAAAACACACCAACATCAACTCAGCCTTCCATCCCTGATAGGTAGGTAATAGCAGGTGATGGTATTTGATGGGTTTCCCATAAAGAGCTATAGGCCTACAACCCTTTACACAGTTATTACACACCATATCCGCGCACTGCACATGATGTGTTGATTATTTCTCGAATTTATGTAAAAAAAACTGTTCAGTTTATATACAGCGTAAGAGTGACATCGTGGTTGTAGATATAAAACAGCACAAATCACAATTTATAATTCAAACTTTACCATTACACAGTCAGCAAAGTCCTTCTGACATTGTGTAATGGTGATGTTTGAATTATTTAATTGTGATTTGTGCTGTTTTATATCTACAACCACGATGTCACCCTTACACTGTAGATAAACTGAACAGTTTTTACACAAATGTTTGCAGTTTTATTGCCATTGGAAGTAATCTGGAACTGAATAAAATCCGACAGTAGAATAACCACTACAACTACTACCACAACTACTGCTACTCCTATTTCTACTTCGACTATAAGTAACCCTTACTTCACTATTACCATATCCTGCCCCTACCATAGCTTACCTTACCCCTATTGCTACCACAACCCTACACCTACACTACCACTATCCTACCCCTATCTCTACTACTACTACTATTACTACTATAAATGTACAAAACATCAGTTTATTTATACACTTGTTAACAGCAACATTTAAGGACTTGCACACCAAAAACAACAAAATTTACAAAAGATGATATTGCCCGCATCACACTGACTGTGTGTCAATGTGCTGCTGAATAATATTACCTTTTGTAATTTTTGCAAGTCCTTAAATGTTGCCATTAACAAGTGTATAAATAAACTGATGTTTTGTACATTTATATTTGCTGTTTTATTACTAAAATACTGTTTTCCTACTGGTGAGCAGTTACAAAGATATTGCACTTCAGATATTTCTTACAGTAACCAAGTCGCTTATAACAATATTGTATTTTATGTTTTTGGCAAATAAATACTCTCTCTCTCTCTCTCTGTTACTTACTACCCAATGGCGTGACTGAACAAAGCAAACGACACTTGTCAGTCACAACGTCACCGCTGGCCTGCATTGCTAACAATAGTGAACAAAATTCCTTTTATATCCACGAAATGGCCATATAAATAAACAAACTAATACTGCACGCATCACGCGCTTAATATAGGCCGGGAAAACTCTTCAATAATGCTAATTTAACTAATCGTATTATCAGTTATTGAAACGTTGCATAAAATGGCCGACCAGAAATGTCTATAAAGTCAAGTCAAACTAAAATCTAAGCTCATCTCGTAGTTAACCAAGTTCTAGCCAATTTTTGGCAAAAATTCTACCAATTTTGTTGCCAAGGCAATGAAAGTCAACCATGATAGACTTATTAAAATTATTTACTTGCTCCATCCTCAAAACTCTCAAAAATCTCGCACATATCTCTTACACAACGCAAGTTATAGCCAATTTTGTCCCAAATTTCGTTGCCATGGCAATGGGGGTCGGCAGGGGAGAAATTTAAATGACATCATCAGATAACCCGGGCCCGAAAATAGGGGGATAGGTGCAAACATCGCGCAATTATCTTTTACGGATGCCGAGTTATTGTCAATTTGGTTCCAAAATTCGTTGCCATGGCAACGGGATCGGCAGGGGAGAAATTTAAATGACACCACTGGATAGCCCGGGGCCAAAAACAGGAGGGTATGACATGGGGTATGTGCAAACAGCGTGCAATTATCTCTTAAGGGGGCTGAGTTATGGTTAAATGTTGAATTTAAATTTTGTAACCCCCAAAAGGCACTTCCTTGCGCGAAATCACGTCATATGAGCCGTCATGTGTTAAAATCAATTCAGTCGTTTTTTCTGCAGAGAACAGCGGAAAGGGAAGGGAAGGTACAAAAAGTCACGCAAACGTTATATTTCACCTATTCGTAGGGAAGCCCTCCGTGAACGAATTTTTACGAAATTTTGCACGTCAGGAGACATGCCAGACGTAATCATCTGTGCAAATTTTGATTCAAAAAAATTAAAGGGTTTGGAATATACGGGGAGTCAAATTTGGGGTTTTTGAAATGGCTGATCACCCTTACAACAGTGCTGCGTTACCGCGCAGCTTGTGATGTCAGACCGTGTACCTGGTCATCAGAGATAATGTCAACCAGTTTATCAGCTGGCAATGACAAGAACTCAGGCTCGCGACACACTGCCTCAAACTCCGCATTGACCAGCTGCCGAGCGGCTTCCGCGAGATCATGGCACTCATGAGCCAGAGCAAAGAAATACACCCCAACGCAGTTGTCCACCGAGATATGTTGCGACATAAAAATGGCGCAGTTATCACGAAGACTTATCATCTGGAAGAGATTAGCTGCAGACAAAATGCTCTGAACACTGTCGACAGACATCTCGACTTTGCCGGTGTAAACATAGTTGAGGACGTGGCGCAGTGTGGATGCTTCCATCTGCTTGATCGGGATCGTTGTCTGGTGGGATTCGTCCAACTCTGACTGGAACATACCCATAAAGAATGCGCTCGAAGCTGCAAGAATGTTGCGGTGGCACTTGAACTCTTCATTGCAGACACATAGCGTCACGTCAGTGAACAGCCCATCGGCATACAAGTGCGAGAGAGAATGAAGCAGATGGGACGGGCGAGCGGGATCGACAAATATGGAATGGCCAGCATCGTCCTCCATCATCAAACTCTCAACTCTGTACATCATAATGCAAATGCAAGTAAAGCAAAACATTAACTTCCATTGCAGGAAAGTGGGGCTTGGTCTTAACGGCCCAAAGACAAAGTCTTTGGCATACAACATAGACAGCCCTCCACCACTTCAGACACGCGATGGTACAGTGCTAGAATATGCAAAGGACTTCAAGTATCTTGGGTCACGGGTTGATAGCTCTAGCAATGACATTGGTGTCAGGAAAGCTCAGGCCTGGAAAGCCTTGAATGGAATGACCAGAATCTGGACCTCCAGAGTGAAGCCAGAGCTTAAGAAAAGGTTCTTTCAATCCACAGTGGAAACCATACTGCTATACGGGTGTGAAAGCTGGTCGATGACAGAGGCTCAGGAGAAGACACTAAATGGCACATACACAAGAATGTTGAGGAAAGCCCTCAATGTGCACTGGACGTCA
>Ga0209367_1013106_pt1 | contig 10729 bp, 7 predicted proteins | sample WorMetLIZISLAND2_FD_187412 | JGI IMG/M metagenome (GOLD analysis project Ga0209367, IMG submission 187412) | Marine gutless worms symbiont microbial communities from Max Planck institute for Marine Microbiology, Germany - Olavius geniculatus... ... | reverse complement strand
TTGCTGTTGTGCTAGCTGATATCGTACGAAGTAGCAGACGAAAATATCGGCCGTGTGTCATGGTTCACCGATTTTGTCAGCGGATTTTGTCGGGCAGCTAAACAATGCAGGCCTACAAAAGTTGGCTGACTTTGTCATTTGTTTGACATCCGCTTTAGTGTTCAGTTGGGTTGGATCTGTTATATTGCTAAATATGTGTATATTTAGTAGATTGTTACTCCAGCTGCAAGAATGCTGCTGCTGTAAGTTCAGCTTGTTGTTGCTAGGCATCCGAGGTCAGCTGCACGTCATTGTGAAAGTTGATCTGTTCACTGATTCAAACAAGTTCCGTCAGTCATCATGTGGCGTTCGATTCTTCTGTAGTAAGTTTGCTTTTTTATGTTTTATATTTCATAGACTGCTGAATTCAGTTGTTAACTGATGGTTGCTCGTTTAGTGCTTTCTTTGACACTGTTGTATTGTGAAAAATATGCTTGAGCAGTCTAGCTTTATCAGTTTTTAGAAGTTTTTGTAGCAGCCAACAAAATTTACAGGAGTTTCTGGATTTGATCTTCCTGGATTTGGTCTGATATGTATCAGTTACAAAATATCAGTCAGTTGCACAAAACTAGCAGTAGTGGTATCAATGTCAGTGATGTAGTGCGGTAGTGCAGTGACGCATTTAGGACTTTTTCCATGCTGTATTTTCCTAGCCAAGTAGAGTTGAACATGTGTGCTTATTTTCTTGCAGTGTTAACAATTGCAGTACTGTGTCAGGCGGGACGTTAAACCCTACTCACTTACTGTTTTTTAGCAGTTTAAAGTTATCTGCATTTGCCGTAGTCCTTGCAGCCTGTGTTATCTACACACGTTTGTGCTGAACAGCATCGGGTGTGCCACACGGCTATCAGATTGAGGCTTTGCACGGCTTCATTGAAGAGCTGGTAGTCAACGACGACCCTGAGCATCAGTGGATCGACAAGATTCGATCGATGCGGGCATCTAACGAAGCTCGGCAGATGCAGTTCTCAAAGCTCTCCGGTAATATGTACTGCAGTACACCAATTGTACACTCTGCATGAGCATCAGCACAGCCATTTAGTCTGAGTAAAGTTTCACTGCAGAAATCTGTATGCAGAAGTTTTTCTAAGAGAACTTGTCCTAACTAGTGTTAACAGTGGATAAATTGACTAGCTAAATCGTAAGCCAAGGGACACATTTGCAACTGTATCGTTATATATTTGGTATAACTTAATGATAATATTAAGTGTTCTGTGAAACTGTGATGTTTCTTCATACAGTTTCTTGGTGATAGCAAACAAATATTCTTGACTTCATTATTGTAATTTACGTTAATGGAAACAGAAACGGAAATGCGCAAAAATCGGATTTAAACAGATTCCATTAACAAAAACGAAAACGGAAACGAAAATGTCTGTAACAACGGAAACGAAAAAGTCCAAAACGATAATAGAAAGAAAACGGAAAAGCCAAAAATAGAAACTGAAATGAGCTGCCAACACATTTAAAGTTGGCAAGAAACGTTGCTTACTTAACAGGTGACTGCAATAGTCAATCATCTGCCAGTGTAATTAACACCCGCCGTATCACCACGTGTCGTTCCACTGGTCCCTGTTGTCAGTTGGCCTATAGTGTTAATGACTGCAGTGAGTGAGTGAGTCTGTGAGTGAGTTCCCGTCAGTCTGGAGAAGTCTTCTAGGCGCTAGCGCGTCACTGGAAGACGTCAAACAGATCTAATGACACTGGCGTACCTGACTGGTCACTGATAACAACTGCAGCCTGGCAGCACAGTATCTTGACCACTGCATCAAAAGCTGGCGAAGTTGCGTGGTCCAATTCTTTGCTCTGTCCATCAATCATCCAGAAATACTGTCGTTCATTCGCTGAAGGCATCATCCAGAAAAGACTGACGTACAATTAATAGGGACCAACAGACGCCGACGCTGAAGCTCGTTATTTAACCGTCATGCAGCAGCCTACAGTAGCTGATGACTGCCAACATGACACCATCTGAAGTTTTCACGATTGTGTCACAGAGCTGTAACAATGAACGCGATCTGTGGACGGAAACACGAGCGCCTATATAGGAATATTTTTTCATTTGATGCTGAAATGTAGCGCTGTGAATGACCTGAGCATTAACAAATTTTGTCATCGACAAGTTGAACAATTAGCGGAAAACAAACTAAAGTATTTCATTCATCTGCATAGAGCAATGGGCAGAATTTGTTGAAAGCACAAAGTATAACAGTCGTTCATAGCTTCAAAAAAATGGTCATCATGCACGTATTGCTTCCAGCCACAAAGCGAAGTCTTACAAACCTATATGCTCTACTTTCTCATGTATTATGCTGCGTGTTTGTTTCTGATTATAACTGCATATGATCGGGTGAAAACGAAAACTAAAATGGAAATGTGTAAAACTGAAACGAAACTGCAATAAAAAAGACAGTCTGAAACGGAAACTGAAACGGAAACAAAAAAATCCTTCAAAACGGAAATGAAACTGAAACTTAAATTACACGGTAAAAACAAAATGGAAACTAAAATGAAAATAAAAGGTGAAACTTAAATCACACAGGACTTTTTTTATACAATAATTGGACTTCTAATAATAATCATTAGTATGATGAATGTTACCTTTCATCTGCATTTTTTTGTACTTTGATGCTGCTTGCTGGGTGGCAGGAAGGGCTTTATTGAGTCTATAATGTTGCTTGCATCTATTTTATTTTGTGCATTGTTTGGTGCTGTAATCTTAAGCTAATTCATTGCTTTATCATTAGCTTTGTTGAATCCTGCAAGCCGCTGTTATTTGTATTTTGTTGCCGACTGCATTTGCAGAATCTTGATGTGGCAAAACTTTATGTGTGCAAGATACTTAGCATGACTTAGCTTTAACCTGTGACTTCATGGTTTAGTATAAATGAAAAATCAAGCTACTGTACAAGGTGGGCCAAAAAACCGTGCCACTTTACTTTTGTTCATATCTTCGCCAATTATTGATCGATTTTCAAAATTCTTTTACTGGCACACTCTCAGATAGTTTGCAATAACGTGATTATTACATATCCCACCACACCATAAATGCATCTTTACACAACCTTGTGAAATATCAATGAAATATGCATATATTACAATAATAGCAAACAAACATTTTGGTAAAATTGAAAAAAAACACTTCAGACTAACATTGCAGTGAATGGTTTGTATGACACTAAACTGTGTGGGTCTAACACAGTCTAGTGTCACATGGATCATTTATTGCGATGTTGGTCTGAAGTTTTTACGCGCGAAAGCAGCTACTGCTTTCAGCGTGTCTTAGCCATCGCAATTCTCTCTGTCTGTCTGTTCGTTCATCTGTCCGTCACACTGGTGGATCAGTCCAAAACGGTGCAAGGTAGGATCACCAAATTTTCATCGTTTGCTGCCTGGAAGACTCTAGTTTCAGGAACCGTAAAGTTTTTTCATAAATTGGAAAGGGGTCGCCCCAAACAACGGTGCTAAATAAGAAGGGGATGGGCAAAATTTGTGATTTTTGGCCAATAAGTCGCTGTATCTCAGTGATGGTGCGAGATAGGGCCTAGCTTACTATTAATCACTAATAGCTCTCGATTGCCACCAAATTCAATGACCTTGGATAACCTAGAACGTTAAAATAGAGATTTTTATAGATTTTTTGATGAATTCAGGCTGCAATACACATTTTAAGAGCGAATTGCGCCGAAACCAATTGAGGTAGACATGGACAAGCTGCATATGAAATTTTCAGCATTAAATGTAGATTTCGATGGTCCAAGTCTTGATTTTCTAGGTTTAAGGTAACCTCCGCACTGGGGCATCAAAGAGAAGCACCCCTGTAAAAGTTGTTATTTTACCGTTGTTGGCCAATAACTGCTATAGGCTTTCGCGCGTCTCGTGAGCATTAGCTCAAATTTCTTGTTTCCATTTACCAAAATTTTTGTTATTAGTGTTAGTTTTTGCTTACCTGTATATTTCACAAGGTAGTGAGAGACGCATTTACCGTGTGGTGGAATGTATAATAATCACATTATTGCAAATTGTCTGCAGAGTGTGCCAGTGAAAGAATTTTTTTGAAAATCGGTCCATAATTGGCGAAGATATAGACAAATGTAAAGTGGCACGTTTTTTTGGCCCAAGTGTGTATTAGGGTCACATATGAGATGTTTCGTTGGCGTATGTTTATTATCTTCCAGACTCAGGTACTTGATGTTTGATGTTTTGCTGCTGTTCATATGTGTAGGACAGTTGCAGCGTATGATTGGACTTAAAGTCCTTGAGATGGGCGGGAATGCGGTTATTGGGTATGTACAATTTCTGTCGTCGTGAAATTAAAATGTTTCTGGTTGTGACTGTTGATAGTTTGATGGTTGATGGTATGATAGTTTCATATTGAAGCTTTATGTCATGAAATTACTTTAACGACTATTTTTGTAATTAGTTGGATCAGCAGTTGAACATTTATGTAGAAATTTGAATGCGGTTACTCTTCTTTACTGCAGTGGTTGAGTCTAATCATTGATTTTTCCATTGACATAAAGCATACATGTTTCACTTTTTATTTGCCATCCTATATAATGTACATACAGATTAAATATTGTTATTTTATTTTTATAGTGGTTAGACTGTAGCCATTTTGTGTACATTGATGTTCATCATTGCCACCAGGTTGTGGAGCACTTAGCCAGGTGACATCACATCTGCAACATAACTTTTAACCTTTCGATATAAACTTCAAACATTTTTATTTCATCGATTGTTTTTCCTTTGTTTTGTCGTCTTATTTTTCATTTTTTTATTTCTTATTTCGTGTGTGTGTTTTTTATTGTGTTTTTAACATGTTTCTGCAGTGTTCTGTGCACGTACACCATGATAATCTTTTGCCGTGATATGATATCATACTGTTTTTAGCTATCGTCAGTTTTTTGACCTTGAGGGTGAGTCTGGTATTGTCGTCCGAGCAATTGGCACGTCGGTGACGCTGGGCAAGCTGTTAGCTCCAGCTTGTGTTTCGCCACAGCCTCCATCAAGTATTTCACCGAACCCTGAGTGAGTCCTACACTGTTGTATTCCAGTATAATGACTATAATCACCACTGTGACAGTGTAGATGCATTGTTATCATGACAAAATATTTTAAAAGTATGCACTATACAGTAACATTATATTATATTACATTGTCAGTGTAATATGTAAATATCAGAAGTGCAGGGTGTGGCAAAAAAAGTAGCCCCCTAAAGTTTTTCGCTGTTTTCTGATCAACCGTTTGGGTTTTTAATGTCAAATTTGAATGCATTATTTAATGAAACCCTCTACATCTAAATGCCAAATAAAATGTGTTTCTGCTGAAAAACGACGAAGTTATAGATTTTGCAGAGGCTTGCAACAAATGAAGAATGACTGTTATGGGATCCACTGGCCATTAAAACAATTTATGTGTGCTTTTGTTGATAAGGAAATGTAACCAGATGAAACTGGTTGAGACAAGCGTAAGACATTTGTAGTGTTGGAAGCATCTCAGTGTGATTGTTCTCTGTTGCCAAAGTAGATACAACTTACTTTTGGGTTTGCTTGTTTCTGTGCACGATTATGCAATATGTCCGAATGGATTTTTGTGAAATTTTTTAGGGGGACTGGGCATGACCAAACAAGGAAGTGATTTGATTTAATTGGTGATTTTGATTTATGTCCCATTTTTCCACTGACATTTGATGGCTGATCAAATGGATCTTTGATCGACTTTGGGACATGATCGATCATCTCAGCGACCGTTTTTCCATCGCCAATTTGCGGCTAATCGTCTATCAAATCTCCCATCAAGTTGATGGCCAAATATTGGCCGATCAAGTCAAATAATTGACAATTAAACATGGCGATCTGCAGTTTGTTGCTTATTCGCACCAGAAACATTGCTTCACTTCGCTGGTCAGAGCAGCAATTCACGCATTGAAATAAAGTTTCAGGCATGGCGATCAATCACTACTGATCAGTTTATAGTGTGTATAGTGTTTTGTGAAGAAATAAAATGGATAGACACTCCAGTATTGATGTACGATAGAACGTATTTTTGACAGCAGATGATATGGATGTTCTCGTTGATATCATTGCTATGTCGACGTTTACTGGCTGTGGTGTCCACTCGCAGCGCATTCTGGGTAATTTAGCACAGCACTGCAAGTCGAGGTCACTGTCAGCCAGTCAGATTGGCATAATGTAGGCTGAGTTGATAGTGAATCAACAAATCGTGGATCATGTAATTGGAGATCAAAAATGTATGGAAAAATGAAACACAGTTGATCGACAATCAATTCCGAACGTTGAGTTGATCCAAGGTCAGTAAATCGGAGATCAAATTTGATTTGATTGGTGATGGAAAAACCAGACCTTACTGATTTTTCTTTGGGTGCTGAATCACTTGGGATACTTTACCATTATGTGATAGGTCGTAAAAATGAACACTGTTGTGTGCAGCAGATGGCAGCACCATTTCCGACAGAGGTTTGCACTCTCTGGTCACTTCTGATTTATAGCACGATGTTATTGTGTCAGGTTTCCGCCAATTGCCTCAAGTGATGCAGCGGCATCTGCTACTGCTGCAAGTTCGCTCATTTCTCCTCCGATACTTTTGGGTTTTGCAACAAGACCTCATGGCCGACATTCTTCTGAGTCCGATGTTGACACGCCACCAAAAGTCGAAGCTGCGCCATTTTTTGAAGCTTCGCCCAAAGGTTTTTTGATGAAACTGTTCACCACTGCTTGTTTCATTAATATATTTGACACGTTTTGATACTTATGTGTCATTTTTTTTGTTTTTCAAGTTTGATGATTTAAAATTTTTAACACTTAGATGTTAATACGTTGTTGCTCTTTTCTATTTAGTATGTTTTTGTCGTATGTTAGAGTCAACTTTCTTGTTTTATTTAAATGTCTATTTTTTTCCTTTTTTTGACAGCTTATACCTTTTTCATTTTCTAATCTCTCAATTGTGTTCTACTATTTTTGCATTAGTTTTGATTTTATTAGTTTTTTACATAACTTTTTGAATGGCATTGGCAGCATAAATCTGTTTTGTGACATGCTGTTGTGTTGGGTGTGTTATTTACAGGAGCAGTTATGTTTGGCGGAGTGCAGATGCCGTTCAATCGGCCCGTCATGCAGCAGGAGAGCATAGACATGCTGGTTAGTTAGTTTAGTCTGTCACATAACTGTAGTAGATCTGCCAAGCTTCTCAGCACTTTTGTGTTGGAAGCCTGTTTACACGGAGCACTTTTTTGGTATGCACCGCTTATTTGTTGAGACGTATCATGCTATTATATAAATGCATTTTGATTTATTGAATTAATTTTTTTCTTGCTGTCTGATCTAATTTAATCTAATCTAATCTAGAATGCATTTGTATAGCGCATCAACGCATGTCTCAAATGCGCTAGAGTAGTGTTAGTGAGTCAATATTTGCAAAATAAAAATGTTTTCAACTGTTGCCTAAAACAGTGAAATGAATTGGTCAGGCGATACTGCTGTAGCTGGTCAAATGTCTCATGTAGACGTCAGAGCAGTTGTCGCAGCAGAGATGTATAAAATTAGGTTGATAATTTGGTAACAAACAAAATTAGAGCTCTAATTATGTCACCTTTAAATTTTTAAGTGAAAATTTTTTTTTCATGGCTTCCAGATAGCCTCGAAAATGTGCTGCTGCAACAGTTCTAAAAGGTTTACTGTTTTGGACCTGTGGATGACGATGCTGGAGCTTATCTGGAAAAAATGAACTATATGAAGACTGAGTATGTTCATAATCATAACTCCCAACATGTTTGAATGCCAAATTAGCAGAAATTTATACTGAGCTGCCACTGTTCTGGTTAGATGGTGCATAGTGAGTTCTAGTTACTTTGTAATTAATGTCATTTTGTGCTTATTTCTTGTACTGTGTTGCTTAAGTTGTGATGTTTCATATGGGTACTGGTGTGTGTGTGTGTGTACAGGGTGGGCCAATAAAAAATGTGACACTTTTCTTTTGTCCATATCTTTGCCAATTATTGACCGATTTTCAAAATTCTTTCACTGGCACACTCTGCAGACAGTTTGCAGTAATGTGATTATTATTATATTTCCCACTACACCATAAATGTGTCTCTACACTACCTTATAAAATATAAATGAAATATCAATGTGTAATGACAATAACAAACAAACATTTTGGTAAAATTGAAAAATATTAATTAGTAATTAACCAATTAATAACATTTTTCTCTGTCTAAAAATCGGTCACTTGCTGCAAGCGGTTGCAGCGATCTCATTGGACGGGCTATTGACTAGTCTAAAGTGGTGACAAACACCAGGACAGACAGTCATGGCAACAAGGACTGCTATAGCACTTTGTGCATCGCCAGTTAAAAACACTTCAGATCAACATCACAGGCTGAGCGGTAGTTCAAGCCATGTGTTGACGGGGACTTCTCTTTCTTATGGGAAAGCCAAAAATTTGCCTCCCCCCCACAGAATCACAACCCCTGATCTGATTGAGATAAAATTTGGCACAGTTGATTACGTCGGCTAGATGACCCCTCGTGCGTAATTTTATGTAAATCTGATCAACCGGGGCTTTTTGGCAAATAGGTGAAACATACGCAAAAATTTTTGTAGCTATCCATATATTTTTTTTCAGAAACTCACTTACAGGTCAGACCCTTCGGTGGCTTTTGCTTACGATGGCTCAAGCGATGCGGTCTCTCACAAGGATGTGCCTTTTGAGGGATAAAAATTTGAAATTAGTATTTAACATATTTATTTTAAAAATTACAATGGCGCCTATAGGGAAAATTAAACAATTTTGTAAAGTCACAACTTTGGCTGTATATAAGGTAGAGTCGTTATTTTTGGTTCTAGGTATGGTTTTTGGGAGTGTCCAATCTAACAATGTCATTCAAATTTACCCTGGACTTTCCGTGGTTGCCGTGGCAACGAAATTTGGGACAAAATGGGCTATAACTCGGCTTCTGCTATAGATATCTGCGAGATCTTTGCGTTTATATGGGGGTTTTCAGGGTTGGGCCATCAAATACTGTTACCCCAACTGACACTTGTTGCTATGGCAACAAAATTTGAGACGAAAGGGGTATAATTCGGATTCTGTGAGAGATATCTCAAAGATCTTTGCATCGAATGGGAGGTTTTGGGGTCGGGCTATTGAATGAGGCTAAACTCATTCCACCACAATCGACCCTTGTTGCCACTTGAATGTCACGTTAACCCAAACGGTTAAGATCGTGATTGTAAAATATCCATGACCAGATATCTCCATAACTGATTAACATTAGGAAAACGTTATTTTACTAATAAAAAAGCAAATATAAATGTACAACTACAAAACATAAGTTTATAAACTTGTTAACGGCAACATTTAAGGACTTGCACATCGAAACCAGCAAAAATTACAAAAGGGGATATTACCCGCATCACACTGACTGTGTGTCAATGTGCTGCTGAATAATATCACCTTTTGTAATTTTTGCTGTTTTCGATGTGCAAGTCCTTAAATGTTGCCATTAACAAGTGTATAAACTTATGTTTTGTACATTTATAGCGGTGAATGATCCGTATGACACTAGACTGTGTGGGTCTAACACAGTCTGGTGTCATACGGATCATTCACCGCAATGTTGGTCTGAAGTGGTTTTTTCATTTACCTAAATGTTTGTTATTATCATTTTTTTTACATTTATATTTCACAAGGTAGTGTAAAGATGCATTTACGCTGTGGTGGGATATACAATGATCACATTATTGCAAATTGTCCGCAGAGTGCCAGTAAAACGATTTTGAAAATCGGTCGATAATTGGCGAAGATACGGACAAAAGTAAAGTGCCACATTTTTTATGGCCCACGGTGTTTGTCTGGAATTGCAGGAGTATCCATTTTTCACAGTGAAGTTGCTGCCCCCAGGTTTCATTGTGCATATTGGAGGAGTTGTCTCGGCTCGCTCAGTCAAACTGCTGGATAAAATACACAACCCAGGTATCATTCTTTCATCGTGCATGCAGTCTGATGTGTTATGCTGAAGTAGAGAAAGTGTTTGTATTGTTTATTGTTGTTGGTCATTGTATTGTCATCGGACACACAGCTGGCTAATGATATTAAATTGATGCCTTTTGTTAATGAGTCAAAGCTTCCATGCATTTATTTTCATTTTTATGTCATTTCTCAGGTTATCCATATCTCTGTTAGTTTGTCCACTTACTTCTGAATATTTTTAATGCACAATATGTATATAAAGTGAAAGACCAAGAGAATTAATCCTACAGATAGAGATGCAGTGTGAATTTTCGTTCATTTTTAAAATCATTTTTATCACCGTAAATGCAAGTTAAAACAGTAACAGTGAATTCAGGTATTTAAGGTATTCCTGCTTTGAATATTAGTGTCACGCAATGTTGGTTTCTTTATCACAGGCTGAACGGTAGTTCAAGTTCAAGCCCTGTGTTAACGGCGACTTCTCTTTCTTATGGGAAAGCCAAAAGTTCGACCCCCCACAGAATCAAAACCCCTGATCTGATTGAGTTAAAATTTGGCACGGTTGATTGCGTCGGCGAGATGACCCCTTATGCAAAATTTTATGCAAATCCCTCCAAGGGGGGCTTCCCGGCAAATGGGTGAAATATACGCAAAAATTTTTATAGCCATATACCTTTTTTTTAGTCAACTCACCTAC
>Ga0209367_1013105_pt1 | contig 10729 bp, 4 predicted proteins | sample WorMetLIZISLAND2_FD_187412 | JGI IMG/M metagenome (GOLD analysis project Ga0209367, IMG submission 187412) | Marine gutless worms symbiont microbial communities from Max Planck institute for Marine Microbiology, Germany - Olavius geniculatus... ... | reverse complement strand
GGGGCTCTGCCCCTGGACCCCGCTGGGGGCTCCGCCCCCAGACCCCCCTTATAGGCTCGCGCTCCGCGCTCGCCATGTCATCCCCCCACTGTCTAGAAGAAATCGCCGCCACTGGCCCGGGCCCGAAAATAGGGGGTAGGTGCAAACAGCGCGCAATTATCTTTCACGGGGGCCGAGTTATAGTCAATTTTGTCATAAAATTCGTTGCCATGGCAACAGGGGTCAGCAGGGGAGAAATTTAAATCGGATAGCCCGGACCCAAAAATAGGAGGGTAGGTGCAAACAACGCGCAATTATCTTTTACGGGGACCGAGTTATTCCGCTTTGAAATCTCCATTAACTGTAATGCAAAATTTTGCAACTTTTGAATGGTTGCTATGGCAACAAAAGTCGATAGGTGGTAAATTTAAATAACGCCGTTGGATTGCCCGACCTCGAAAATAGAAGGGTAGGTAAACACAGCGCGCAATTATCTTTCACGGGGACCGATTTATGCAGCTTTGAAGTCTCCATAGGCCGCAATGCAAATTTTTTTTAAAAATTGGGCAAAATAGGGGAAAGAGTTATCAGATTTTTATCCCAGACAAACTCGGTCTTACCTTTTGGGCCCCGAATCACTGTGCAAAATTTCATCAAAATCGAATCAAAATTGCGGCCGCAGACAGATTGACAGAATGACAGTGTGACATAAGTGATTTTATAATCTGTCCCATGCTATGCTGTAGCAATGGGACAGATAAAAATGGAATTCAGGTTCGCAATGCGTTGCGAAAATTGCGATAAGGACAAACCGAATTGCTGCATGTTTACCTTTTAGACAGCTGTCGCTGCACAGATCCATAGGATTGATTGTATCTATAGCCGGCACCACGCTGCAAAACACAGCAAAATTATGCATTAAACGGAGGACTAAATTAGTTTACTCGTTTTTACTCTTATCTGCTACTGCAAGCATAGCTGCGAGATTTGACTTTATATCACTTTTATCTGAAACAGTGACTCCTTTATTAGGCCTATGTTTTTAAGCAGTTCGTGTAGGCTATATATGTGTACATTCCTCGAGACGAAAAGATCTAGTTTTTTCTGAGTAAATTTGGCAACTTTAAACGTATTTTCACAATTTCTGGCACACAAAAACGAATTTTACATATTCTTAGCAAAGCATACGACAGAAATAATGTGTGCTAAAAAGTTTAAAATTGTACAAAATATGTTTAAATATCTTTAAGTTATCATAGTTATGCAAGAAAAACTGTAAGTCCTTTTTCCTGACACGGTATTACTGTGCTATTGCGACTGTATCGCAGACGAAGATACATAAATACCAATATTGCAGCAGCAAGGCAACATTGAAAATGCGTTTGATTAGCAAAATGTTAAAACAGCATTCAGCCTCAAACAAAAATAGCTTAAATCGTATTCACCATTTGAACATCAATTAACCATAAATTTGTCCAGTACGTCACAATAAACTTGTCGTCACTAAGCAACGAACGACTGTAAACTGGCAGTTGTAGTTAATTAAATGAACGAGAAACGGAAAAACCGGCCTTAAGCCTACACAGCGAATTTACCCGTTGTCAGGCCAGTTCCTGTCCCGACAGTTGGTGTTCGCTCTATGCCAGAAACACCACGGCCATCGCATGCAATCGATGCATTTCGTATAACCATCACACAGCGAGACCTTCAGCTGGACTACGGCCACGTCCGCTGCCAGGTACAGCCACTTCGTCTGTAGACACAACACATTGCGGAAATACTAACCAATTACGCACGCCCAAACACCTGATACTGTTTGCTATAATATAACATAAAAATTGCAAACGACTTATTTAATGACTGGAGCAAAAACAACGTTCTCTGGTCCACATCATCAAGCAACGTCAAGCCAACTGAATAGGACATGTTCTAAGACGCGACTGTCTGCTTAAGAGTGTGCTGGAGGAAAAGATAGAAAAAACACAATGTAAACCAAGAAGGAAGATGTTGGGCTAACTCCCGGAATAAGAAGAAAAAAAGACCAACTACAAGGAGGTAAAAAAAAGCTGAAAAGCGGGTAGAATAACATCATCATCAAGTGAACCTACCTTAAGAGAAGCAATGAAGCACATTAAATACACGCGCTGATAGGCCGATAAAAACAGCAGAAATTTAAAAAAAAAACATTAAGCACGTTCTAATGCATTAGCCAGAAACACAACAGTACTGACAATGTTATGCATTACGCCTACATAGCACGTTTGATATTGTATAAGCATTCATCCAGCTGGCTCGACGAACGCTTGTCAGGCGCTAGATGAACCAGCTCGTCAAGCGTGAGCGACCTCGTTTACTCAAAATTTGCCTGCAAATTCTTCTGTAATTCAATCCCGTTAACGAACGGACATATAATAAATAAACGCCAGTTAAAAACTCCTTAGCCGAGGTATAGAACTATTAGAACTAGACTAAGTAATACAAGGAAAGCGTCACCTGGTCGACGGTGTGCAGTAACATGGTCCAGACGGTGAGCGGCAGACTGGTGGCGTCTACTATGTCATCAAACGGTCTTAACGTTGACAGCGTTCTGAACCGATTTCCACTCGCATTGCTCCACAACACCACACGATGAACCGATGCCTGATCTGCACACGAACGATCAGGCTCCGAAATTATTCGCGTGCTTGCACTGTTGCGGTCGGCGAAAAGGAAAGGCAGTGAAATAGATACGCGCTCGTCCTCTTAATCGGGCGCACACAGTGCGAACAGAATAAACTAAGCTGTAGGCTACTGAAAAAAATAAAATGCACTGAAATAAAACAAACCGAAACAGCAGAACTGTAATCATTTTGTTTCGGTTCAGTTCATTTTTTGCATTTCTGTTTTTTTTTGAACACACTTTTGCAGCTGTGCAAACTCAAGCTTACCTTCAAAACCGACCTTTGACTTTATAAACTGATAGTTGGCACTCTGACTGCTATTGCCCCAGGAAATATTCACACCAATTCTGGCTTATCTATTCGCGGCCTTTTCGTTTTTCCGTCAGGAGCAAATGCGGCACAGACGGACAGACGCATGAGCAAAAGCCGTCATGCGACCTATTAAGATGGCCGCACAAAAAACGTAGGCCTACATATATACCAAACAAAAACACTGCAAACAACAACATGCGTTAACACAACAGCAAATACAAGTGGATTTCAACAAAAACCAAAGTAGTTTTGCAAAAGACAGAATCGCTGTGGCAAGTCAACACAACGCTTCGTCTGTATTCGCCAGGTGGCGGCATAAGATCGACGGTTTGGCTGCAGTTTCCAACTGCATTCTTTGACTGGAGGTTTAACCGCGAAACCTTCTTTTCCTCTAACGAGTCAGGGAGACCCATCTAACACAATGAGGCAGCTGACTTCGCACACGCACCTGCCTAATGGAATCTAAATCCGTCGACCGACTTAAGCAGGACTCACGAATGTGACAGACGACGGTCAGACAGACCACGCCACGAAAAAAAAATGTGTAGACCCCTGGCAACAGGCAGAATCGCTTGCGCTGCAGGGCGATTTCGCCTAAAAAGGGCACCAATAAAAATGCAAAATTTAAAGCCAGGATGCTAATGTTAGCGGACCTGGATTGTAGAGGTGAAGAACGGTGTAACTGAAGACGTGGTCTGCGCTCATCTTGGTGAATGCAAACTCCTTCGAGTAGTACAGAGGTTGTCCGCCAGAGGGACTGACAGTGTCCGCCATCAACGTGTGAGTTATGATATCCCGATACGTACTGGCGGAAAGTTCCCGGGAACTGTCGGTACACTGTGCACAAAGACAAATGTCACTGTCAAAACACATTCATAGCTTCATTCTGAACACGCACGGACGCCGAGATTGAGCAGTAGGCATATTTGGAAAAAAACACGAACTAGAACAGCCAGAGACCTTACATATATAGCAGGCAACAACACTGAGGCGAGAGAAACGAGTTAAGTTTTTAGAGATTTGGACTGCAAAATCTGTCATTTGATTAGTACGCTGTTGGTCAGTTTCAACGTTTGTTTCGTACATTTAAAATTAAGCTCAAGATATTTATCCGGCAGCCGCTATTCGTACAGTTATCGGATAAATAGACCGTCCTACCCGAGACAGCTATTTATCCGGCAGTCGTCTTGGACGGCGGTACGTACGAGCACCGTACCAGCTAAGGCCGCATGTCTGCGGCGGTACGACGAGCATCCTTGCTCGTCGTACCGCCGCCGACATACGGCCTAACGGCAGCCGGATAACTGACGTCCTCAACCCTAGCAGCTAGAGTATCAGGGGTAACGCCAGTTGACAATTAAGTTAAATGCTTGCCTCCAGTACTCTCGAATTCATGACCAATGTTACGGGCTTATTTTCGGTGTCTCTCTGTCGTCACATAAATCTCCGAAATTCGCTGACCCTAACCATAACACTAATTAAAACCCCTAAACTTTTACCCTAATATTAACTCTAATTCTGCTGCAATATGGATAACGCTAACGCAAGCGGGCGACGCTGGTGCCGCCGCCTGTCGAATATATTATGAATCTATAACTCGGCAGCCTCGAGAAGGCTCTTTACCCGACTGCCGGATATGTAGTCAATGGGTTGAAATTATATAGACACGTATCCGATAGACCAGCTATACGAGCAAGCCTAACTGAAGTGCGGACCTGGCCCGGGCGTGGTTGCTCGCTGTAGGTTTTTCTGCTCCAAAGCGAGTTCTCTTGTTTCACCAGGAAGTCTCCCGTGTCGAAGAGATTGTTGATGTCTGACAACGCAAACTGACATACCGCCGAGCCCCAGCGACGATCACTGTTAACATTTTAGCACCACAGATAACGATTAATGGCAATGGCAAGTTTAGACGATTAATAACAGTTTAATCGGGACATTTTCGATTAAAGTCGCGCCATTAAAAACGCACTATAAATAAGATATAATGACAGACATTTTATAAACGATAATCATTATCTCCTCAGAACATAATTAGATAAAACAAAACACATCAGTGATATTTGACTTTTAAAGTCAAAGTAAAAGTCAAGTAATTTTCATGTAAAAAAAAAGTTAAAGTCAAATGAATTTTAGTCCATTTGACTTTGACTTTGATTTTTCCAGTATGTCAGACTTTAAAGCAACTGAAATGCAGTTTATGCTGAGCCAATAGATTTATTCAAGAAATGCAGTCAGTTTTGCACTTATGCACGATCACTTACAGTGTTGATTGACTTGTTGACTTCCCTAAAGCGTCAAAATTGCATAACATTCAAAAACGTATATAATTACATTGTACGTAAACTGAGCGATAACAATCTCTCCACGAGAATGTTTAGTTAGACAATGACGTATTAGTCATGATGTTAGCCTAATGTTGATCTACTTCACTTCAGTCAAAATTGCCTTAATCAGTGATTATAAACAGTAGTGTAAAATGTTACGTGCAAAATTTTATGTAATTCAGTTGTCTTAAAAGTAAATTCCTTAATAACCCAAAAGTTTATCACTTAAAAATCAAAACTATTAGAAGTTACACAAAAACAACACTAAAATTTCAGTGAACTTGACTGCTAAAAAAACTAACACTCAAACTAAAATGCATATCGACAAATGTCGCTAAGCCGAATTCAGAAGTCAAAGTCAAAGTCGAAGCCAAGTGATTTCTAAAAGTTAAATATCACTGAAACACACAGTCTTACTAATGATAGTTTTACATACTGCAGTCTAAGTGCATTAAAAGACTATGCTTATATATAGTTCTTTAGAGGACATCCATCACAGAACTACGGAGCGTCATCTGCCATATGAGATCATGCCACCAATCACCAGACGCAGGTGATTGGACTCACCATAACCCCAGCCAGACAGACCGGTACTCGATTTACCTACCCAGAAGAGACGGAAGGCTTTGTGGTTGGCTATATAACAAGATGGTTCTCCTGTCCACAGACAAGTCACCCATCTAAGTAGTAACCACCTGAAAGCGACCCGACCGCGAGTTGAACTCGTGACCTTTTGATCACAAGTCCAGCGTTCTAACCGAGTCACCTCTAAATGTATGACGCAGGCAAAAATCAGCATCCAGTGAGCAATCATTTTTTTTGCATTACAGCAGTTTTTAATATTGTTATTAGAGCTAATGATTGCAATCCCGGGATTGAATCCTCAATCTCGGGATTGAATCCTCAATCTCGGGGTCCGGGATTAAGAAATTTGTAATCCCGGAATCCCAAATTTCCGTTTTCGCGATTAAGATTTCAGATTAATTGTAATTTTGCTATCCCCAATAGACATATTTCATAAGGATGTGCTAGGCCCGTACAGAAGGTATCCGAAGAAAAAGACAACAAAGCATCAGCCTCGCTCACCTGTTGGCCAGGAACAGAGCATAGAAGACTTTCGTTGACGAATTGTACTGAACATCGTCTAACAATCGTATAATGTACAGTGAATTTCAGTTGTCAATGTATATGATATTTATATTACCTCCTCGTTATCAGTTGATAATATTGGCACATCGCCATGCTATAATAATAAGTAATCCACTTTCTTGTGGTTAATTAATAAATAAATAAATAAATCATCTAATGAATCTGGGATTTTTAAAGTGGCCTAAATATGTCCATTAGAGACAGGAAACAGTCTAGTCCAGGAAATAGGCAGAAAAAGGATTTCGTGACCAGAGGAGTTTTTAGTCGCTGAAAGAGAGTAGATGACGACTCGGACCCGGTTGAGGTTAAAGAGATACTGTATGCCTTCGCGTGCAGCTAAATATTTTGAAATGCTATGATTATGTCACTATGTTAATTATGTTGGTGGCGTAGTATAGTGGTTAGAACGTCGGTCCTGGCCGGCGAACTTTCCCTATATTGCGTTAGAATGATGGATGGCTGTTTGACCACTTTGTGAGTTAAGCGTCCGCTAGGCCTATCAGTCAACCAACAAGGCCAACTCAGCCTGCCATCCCTCCGGGGTCGGTTAAATGAGCAGTACATGGGTTACGAAAGATGGGGACCTTGGTACAGCTGACTGGGGTTGCCTAGCCGGCCGCGCCAGCCTGTGTCTGCAGGCTGCACACGGTGGCCGTGCGGCAGGCGGCTCTGGTTAGTGACGAAAGCGCATTAGAGGCGTGTTCGCGACGATGCGCTATACAAATTGACGACCTTTACCTTTACCTTTACTTTTTTACCTTTACAAGTTGTCATGGCTTCGCCACACTTGGCTGCACGTATGAGTAAGAGCCGTATATTATAGTGCAATGCTATCTGTCTCCCTTACATATAGCCTCTAACAAGATAACATACGACAGGCCGCCGTTTGAAGCAGTCGAGTGCACAAACATACAGCACGCAATAGCTTGTTCCATGCAGTAGCGTCATTTTCAGTAAATCCTTGGGCGTCTCACTCTCTTCCTCTTTCCTTTCCCTTCCCTCTCCTTTCCCTTACTTTTTCTTTCCCCTTCCTCTTTTTGTCATTCCCTTCTCTCTCCTCCCCTTAGAAGTAAGCCCCTTAAATCCAGTTAAGGGTCTAGAGAAGCGCTGTATACTCTCCCAGCGGGATCTGGAGCAAAACCCCCAGCGGAAATTGAATTTGGTGCATTTTAGCCTTAAAATGTAACATCTGGTGGCAAAAATTTGATTAATTTTCATGAGAATGAAGTGATCAAATTCCGTGCAGTTTACGCAGTAAATTTCAATCAAGAACGAACAGTTTGTCGTCAGTCGTTTACGCAGGACTCACTCCGAGAAAAAAATTGAAATCGCAGATCCTTGGGGTCCGTAGACACTCCATCCCTTCTCCCCTAAATGACGTTCCTGCTTCCATGTCTGGACTGCCAGATGACGTCAGTGATTTCCATGCCTCCGAGTCACTGCCATATAGTCTGCTCACTCACCGCTGACTTCATAGAGCACTTTCAACTAGGCGTGGTTTGCAGATAGGCTATTAAGTTTAAGCAACAGTCTGGTCTTCTCCAATTCTCTTGTTATTCGCTATCAAAGGTTACTTACTGCTTGGATGGGTGACTGTCTGTAGGCAAGTAAACCCACACTCTACTGGAAATGCAATAGAATAGAAAGCACATCACTAGGCACGTTCGTGGACCAACTTCCGATCCGTGAAAACTAAGCGACTGAATTTCATAACCTCACAACTTTGTTAAATATTAATCGATTTGTTATTTTTAATTGCTGAAATACTCAGCGCCACATCGGCAAAAAGTGATCATCACTGAATATCCCACCAGACGTTAAACATGCAAAACAATTTTCTTGCAAAAAAATACAAAAATTTGGGCTGAAAATCCCCAAATTTGCGAAAAGTTATGGGCAAAAACGACATGTTGACCACTCATAATCTCCTTTGTTAGAAACTTGCAGCCGTCTGGCGAAAAAGTCGCAACTTCTTGCATCCCTACCCCCTTTTTCAAAAAACTTGTTAAAACCACGACGCCGCTGTGAACGACAAAATAATAAAAAAATTCTAGAGGCAGAAACGACGCATGTACTCACAGATTTCGTTGAAGAAGTACGGCACAGTGCTCGGAGGTGTTGTAAGTGAACATGTCAGACGAGCTTTCACAAACGATGTGAACCGATATTCCATGCCCCAACCCCTGCCGCCTTGATCTTGCTGTAAGCACAGATAAATCAAAATAACAGCATACCAAGTTAATCGTCGCTATGAGCATATTTATGCATACATATGCAATAACAATAGTTTCGCTCATCTCACAAAATTAGTTTATCATTAACTACCTGCAGTGGCGGATTTAAGGGGGGGGGGAAGCGAAGGGCGGCCGCCCCTATTGACTAGTTGCATTTTGAAACAAGCAAAATTTTTGCACAATAAATGCATTTTTGCATAAAATTTCAAAACAAATTCTTGAGAAGGGGCACAGCCCCCTTCGCAGACCTCACCCCTTACCTTTCCGCCCTCTTTTCCAAACTTTTGGATCCGCCACTGACCACACGTATTGTTACCGCTATACTTATTACAATTACACTATGGTGTCTTCAAGGAATGCGATGGACTTTGAGGACAGTTTAAAGACAAAAAATCGTGGCCTTGGCCTCGACGCTTTAGCCTCTAGTCACTGGTAATAAATGAGTTCCGTGCAAGTAACTAGTCTGAAACATTGACATTATGCTCGTTTGATCACTTTTGTGGTTTATTATGGTTTGAATAAGATTAGCCCGGCTTTTGATGCGCATATAAAATTTTCATTCTTACTTTACTTACTTACTTGCATAGAAGTTAACAAGGCCAAGGCACAGAGACCGACACGAAACTTAGTCTAAATGCTTGAAGCTAGAACCGAGTCCGAGGCCATGGTTTCAAAGCCGAGACCGAAGCCAAGAACAAAATTTTGGCAACGAGACCACCTTGGCCTCGAAGACTTAACATCTCTGCTCACACCATGCGCAAACTCAGTGTTTGAATTGTGAAAAATTAGCTGAGGGGGTTAAACTTTTCGACGGTCGGAGCCCGACCAAAACTGTCATGTAAAGCGTATGTATATAGTATATAGCTGACCCCCAGAACATAATTTGACAGTGTGTTAGGGGGTTGAGAAAACAGCTGAAGAAAGTTCAACCCCCGGCAATTCAAACACTGCTCAAACTCATAATTTTTCCGTCCATAATTAACAGCAAAATAACTAAGCGACAATCTCAGTACCTGCTCGGTTATTACAACTACAAAAGCGTAACTTTCTTCCTTGCCTCAGCAAAGGCAATCACATAAACAGTGAATATACCTTGCAGATTCGGCTGACTCTGGAGTAGTAAGTTTTGCCGCAGTAGACGGACGACTCGAGCGCAAGTTCACGGAAGAAGTAGAAGACGTAATCACCGATGTCAAACACCGCAATCACTGACACCGACTCAGCCGCTGTACACGTAACAACACCATTTCACCACAGACTGTTGATCTATCTTACGAAGAACGTGCTGCATCCCGTTTTAGTGCCAGGAAGCAACCATTCCTCTAAGACGTATTACTTTGCCTTTCCCCTTTACCTTTCCTACCCCTTGCTTTCATCCCATTCATTTCATTCTCCTTTCATTTTCCAGCATTTTATTTCCTCTAGCGCTAACTCTAACACTAGCAGCAACACTATATTAGCATCATTGTAATTATCATTACCATCATCAGAGCGAAAAAAACTTTAAAACGATCTCTCATCCCATTCTGTGTTAATAGTCTGTAACAGTAACATTTTTCTGACATACACTGTGTTCAGAAAAAAAACACCCACTCACGGTTACTTGTATATCTCTATGGAAAATGTTCAGATTCCCACAAAATTTCCAGGAAATGTTTAGAAGAAAACAAGTATTCCAATGGTTAAAAGTTAGATATTCTTTGCTACTGGTGACGTCATGCTGACGTCATATTTCTGCGTTTGTAAATTATGTGTTTTACCTCTGAAGACAGACATTTGATAAAATGTAGGCGAGTCAGCGAGGGTTATGGAGCTGCAAGTTTGTGCATGATATTTCTGGACAATGGATAGACAATTGAATATTGATGGAATGATACTTTAAATAAAACAAGAAATTTGAGCAAAGCTCACGAAACGCGCGAAAGCCTATAGCAGTTCCTGTTCGCAGGTAATCTTAGTCTATCTCCATCCATTTCGTCGTAATTCACTCTTTTGCAGCCAAAAATCGCCCAAAAATCACGTTAAATCAATATTTTTATGGTTCAAGGTCATTCAAGGTTATCGATGTTGA
>Ga0209367_1013102_pt1 | contig 10731 bp, 7 predicted proteins | sample WorMetLIZISLAND2_FD_187412 | JGI IMG/M metagenome (GOLD analysis project Ga0209367, IMG submission 187412) | Marine gutless worms symbiont microbial communities from Max Planck institute for Marine Microbiology, Germany - Olavius geniculatus... ... | reverse complement strand
GGGTGGGGATGGGGATGATACTTCATCTCTATGTCACTCTTTAATTCCGACAGACAGCTGCATTAAATTGCCCGCATCCGGCTTGTCAGCGTAACCCCGTTCACAGAACTAATCTTCTGCGTCATCGGTCTTATGACTTGAGCACAAACACTATTATTATTTTGCAGATCTACATGACTTGCTTTGGATGCTTTTAGTTCTAGTCAGTGTAAGTGTAATATTTAACCGTTTTATTGTTTTGTCCGACCATTTCCGAAACAGTAGGGCTCGTTCTTTGGAACAGGCCTCTCTAGGGCTCCGAAACGCTGGAATACAAAAACTGTTTGTGTTTGTTTCACCTCGTCCGTCAACAGTCGACAAATCGCTTAGCATAATACGACAGAGGATGGAACTCGATGATGACCCTAGCATATTGTACTCGGTGTGACGTCTGGCTGTCAAAGCTGTTTGGCCTATACGCCTATATGTAGGCGTGGTCTATAAATACTCTGATGGCTTATCGTGAGATGAGTATTTGCGACATTTTGGGGGCAACAACACCAGTTGCTGATCCTCAATCTCTGCATTGTATTCAGGTAAATGGATAATTTTGGTTCTTGCTAATACATAACCTATTAGTAACGGGATTCGATAGCGATAGCAGCAGTAGCAGTAGTAGTAGTAATATACGACTTATTACTGAAATAGGTTATTTCTATAGTGCTGCGTAGACTTGCAATCTCAAATGGGTTAAAATCTCAAAATATTTCATGCAGATATTTTACAAGCTGCAATCACTGTCTTACATCCAGTGCAGTGGAATCGTAATAAGTTTCGTTTCTGCCCAATTGTTTTGTCGTAATAGGCCCATGATGTAAAATTTCTGCTGAAAGATAAGTAATATGGCGTTAAAATTTTAATTACCAAGTTCTCATTAAATTCTATTATTATATTCTCCACTTAGGGAGTGTTTTTTTACTTTTTAGCAATCACCGCGTTGTTAAATGACATCGTAATTAAGTCAGCCACGGGTGAGATTCTTTTCCATTTATGGTGCAACGTGGAATGAAGGCCTAGTGTGGCTGATTAGGGTGGTGATATGTCTGCTTGCTGCAGACCGCGGGTCTAGTTGTTCGCTGAGGCGGGCAATGGATGGCCGCATAGTGCGCTGCGGTATCATTAGCTCATGCCAATCAGCTGCCACTTCCGAGCTTGTAAAGCGCTTCTGTCTACGAGTCCGCAAGTAAAAAGCGCTATAGCAAGTACCGGACTTTGCCTTTTTTGCCTTAGTGTATGTTCAGTGTTTCCAGACACCGTGTGGACTCGACGCATGGCGGCTGAAATCTACGTGAGTAATGCTCGCGGTCGTCGGGCGTCGCGGGCGGTTATCGTCCTGGGTTCTGAGCTGGAAGACATCGCCAAGAGACGTCGACCGTCGTTGGTGGTCGACGGGTTGTCCATAGTGAATGTGATACGCAAGAAGCGAGAAGGCGAAGAGCTGAGTGAAGAGGAGATCGAGTGGTTTGTCTCCTCCGCAACCAACCGACGCATCACCGAAGCACAGATCGGTACATCGGCTTAAGCAGTGCTTTCACTTTAAAAGTTTTCCTAATTCGATCAATTTTGGCTTTGAAGCATTTTTTGTATTTTTATTCTGTTTTTATGCGCAGATTTTTTCTGATCTTAGCTCTTTTAGTTCTCCTGCTTAAAAGGTTAATCGATAATTATTTTCCAGCTTACAATCGCGATCAACACAGGCTTTATTAATTATTTGCAGTGTAAAACCTGTACAGCATAATTTCAGCATTTGGCGTTTTACTCCAACGAAGCTACAGTGTACATTATAAAATTATAATCTGTTGGCTAAACGAAAAGTAATGATAACTTGACGCAGTTTTATGACTAAAGTCATTTCATATAGGCTAATACACAAAAAACATTTGCAAAAACGTGCACGCTAGGAAAATAATCTGCAAAATATTTTAACAACTTTTTCATGTTTTTACGTATGACTACCGCTTAATTCGCTTGCATTTACACTGGCTGACTCAGCTTTAATCCCAACTTCGACAGTATTGTTACCTTTTTAAGCGTACAAGCACCAAATTAATTTGGTAAAATGTGGAATCGTTGCTATACGTCTACCCAATATTTCATTTGTATTTGCCACGTGATAGCAACAATTTGCACTTGTATTCGTTTGTCTGAAAAATGCCTCCAAATCTCTCCCTCCACTTGCAGGAATCGGGGACCTTCATCAAATATTGTGTCATTAAATCCCACAAGTGTACCCGCCAAACGACATCTAAATTCGTCGAACGGTTTAAGCAAGATGCATGAGTGTGACAGACGGCAGTCAGACAGACAGACAGACAGACAACGCTTATAGCATGCAGCGTCGAGAGCCAACGAACAGACCACGCTACAGAAAAGCATGTAGCAATAGGAAAATCGCTTGCAGTCTTTTACCGAATTAGTTTGATGTGGCGCTGAATGGTCTATATTGTGTGCTGACATGCCGTTAAGAAACTAACTCAGTCACTAAGAGACGACATGACGGTATGGTGCAGGAGCAATGCTGATGGCAGTCTGCCTGCGTGGTATGAGTGACTCTGAGACGGCTGCGTTGACTGAAGCTATGATCAACTCGGGCGGGCGTCTGCACTACCCGTCCGACTGGTCCGGACTGGTGGTCGGCAAACACAGCACTGGCGGCGTCGGCGACAAAGTCAGCATCGTTCTTGTGCCTGCACTTGCTGCCTGTGGACTCAAGGTACCGTATATGATTTCGACTCTGCGTTGCTACGCCTAGTAGGCCTCAGCTGCCTAATACCCCGTTTACACGATCGAGCAAACATCGAGCAGACGTTGCCCAAATATCACGGATATTTTGAATACATTTGCTCGACGTTTGCTCGATGTTTGCTCGATCGTGTGAACAGGGTAGTGAGTTATTCGTAATGCTTACAGTCGAACCCATAAAGACATCATCTTCATCGTTAAAATATAGTGCAAATCCTTTCGGGAAAATCCCACGTGAAGGACTATCTACTTGGAACGTTTTTCCGAACATTCTTAAATGCAGCAAAGACTCTCTGCTTACCTTTAAGCGCTATTTGAAACAACTTTACTCCTCGTTGTATTAGCATAGCGAGCGTGTTCGAGGCTTTTACAACTAATGCACTTTACTTACTTATTTACGTACTTGCTTGCTTACATGCTTACTTATGAGGTTGAATAAACCAACCGTTTTCACTGTTATATTGTTCCAATAATTAGAATATTGTGCAAAAATTCGGACTCCGAGAAGACGTTGACAAACACTCCAGACATGTATATATTTAGGTTCCGAAGATATCTGGTCGGGGCTTGGGTCACACGGGTGGAACGCTGGATAAGATGGAGTCGATCCCCGGCTGTCGCGTGCATTTCACGCTGGACGAGATCGTCGCTCTGGTGCACGCGGCCGGCTGCTGTATCGTGGGTCAAACCGACGACCTTGTACCCGCAGACATGCTGCTCTACGCCATACGCGACACAACCGCCACCACCGAGAGTGTGCCGCTCATTGCAGGTAGGATATGGAGTCAATTCCTGGACGGGTTGGTGGCGTGGCATAGCGGTGAAGCGTTTCATTTGATCAACGAAGTTAGTCTACGCCGGGCTGGGATAGTACTTGGACGGGTGACCACCTGCGAGCATCTAAACCATTTTGGTATGTAACCAGCCGTCTAGGTCAACTCCGGCTTCTATCCCTCCGGAATAGGTAAATCGAGTACCAGTCTATCTGGCTGGAGTTAAGGCGAGGCGCGTTTACCTGTGTCGGGTGGCAGGTAACACTGTGTGATCCCATACGGCAGGTGACGCTGCGTAGCTTTGAGATGGGCTCCCCATAAAGAGTTATATCACCACCTTCAATCGTTCTATATAGGCCTACGTACGCAACTGACTGCAAATTTTCCATAGCCAGAATATTAGCTCTTGAGACAGTGCTGGTTGCCTTCGTCCGTCGCCGTATAAATCAAACGCAAACACAATAATATAGGAAGACAGAATGGATCTAAACTGCTGTGCTACGGATGAGGAGCACTGTATTAACTTATATGGTGTTATGTCTTTACGAATAAACATAGAATTAAAGTCTACGAAATAGTACGAAAGGTATCACAAAAATAAAAATTACACTTTTTATTTAATACTTAGTTACTTACTGTATTGTCGCTGTATTAAATTTCTGTAGGTTGAAAACATACATGTATGTTACCGGCAATTTATTACCAAAAGTAATGCGCTTGCAAGTTGTAACAACTAATGAGGATGCATCATAATGATGACAATGATTATGATGAAAAGAGCTTGTTTTGTCACAGCGTCGGTGATGTGCAAGAAGGCTGTGGAAGGACTGGATGCTCTGTGTCTGGAAGTAACGTTCGGCAAAGCGGCCCTCATCAAGACCAGACAACATGCAGACCGACTGGCCAGACTCATGGTAAGATACGATAAGATAATTATGATCCGATAAACGATTTGCACTGCATGGAAAACTGAGAAGCAAGCTGCCAGTTTAATGTAGCTCATAAGCTAAAAACTTAAAATGAAATGCAAGAATCTGCAATAGCAGTACTGTTGTGTAAAGCATAAATAATCCAGAAACAGGTGATCATGAGACAGCTCGAAGCCTGAGATCAGAAAACTAAAAAAGAAAGAAATACGGGTTGCAGCTACTCGCCATCGAACACACTTATCGAACTTTTAGACTCAAATTGCGAAAAAAATTTTACGAATAAAACGTTATACCATAAACGCTACAGAAATCTGTGGTAGCCAGCGGTTAAGACAAAAGTTTGTTATGCTACACATTTATTTCAAAATTTTCGCTTCAATCTTTTCCATTTTGCTATGTAGGCCTCATTGTAGGCTTAATTGCCATTTCGTAGAAAAATTCTCAACTTATTACGGTAAGCAATTTCACACGTTCTACGTTTAACTCTGAGTTGTTGTTTGAAGCCGGAAAAAAGGTACAGCTGTGCGGATTGTCGTGGTCTGCATGGTCTGTGGAACGTTTTCTGTTAGATGGAGACTGGAAATCGACTGGGTATCCGGACGACAGCGCTACTAGTGCGAATGGACAGTGTGCTCGGACAGAATGTCGGCAACACGCTTGAGATTGCTGAGGCTCTGGAATGTCTTCAAGGACGAGGTCCTCAACCAGTCGTCGACGTCGTCTGCATCGCCGGTACATCCTCATCGTCATCATCATCATCCCATCATCATCACATTAATATCGTGATTATCATGCAGATGACGATCGAAATTCATTTTTACCTCCGCCAAGGAAATTGTGTGATACTCGGCGTTTATTTTTCTGTCTATCTGTTTGTTTGCTAGCAAAATTACCAGAACTGTCAAAATTGACGCGTTAATTAATGCACATGGAAAAATTTATTTAATTTAGTAAATTCTGTGAAGCAAAAGTTTTAATATTTCTTTAAACTGCGGTTATTTGAAAATCAAATAAATTCAAGTAACCAAACTGTAGTTTTATCACTACTGTAAATAAATATTATTTACATGACAAGTTAATAGATTTTTGTGTTAACGATAACGTCAGTTATTGTTCAAAAATGTGTTTTTATCTGCTTTCTAACTTTCTATATTTTACTGGCGGGCCCCAAACGTCGCGGGGCCCGGGAAACTTCCCTCTACTCTCCCTTTCGACTGGGTGCGTTAATAACGCGTTAATTAATGCGTTAAAAATTGACGCAGTGCGTTAATGCTTTTAAAAAATTAACGCTTCGACAGCTCTGAAAATTACACAAAGCGTTGCAGGCGGATGTGGCTGGAAGTCTCAAGAAAGGTTGAACTTGACCAAACTTAAAAGCGATTACATTCTAACGGTGTTCTAGGGTAAAATCTGAAAGTTTTTTTACCACTGCCAGATAGGGAAACCTTCACCACCTGGCAATCACAACAGAAAAAAAATTGACATGGCGTTGGCAGAGGTCTGCGCTCTCCGAGGGCCTTTCTAGTTTGCAATTGAAATTCATGGTTTACTGTCTAATTGACTATATCGTCTCGCGAGTATATCGTGGAAAAGCGTGTGGTTTGTGTGGTTTGCTGATTCAGGTGGCTTCCTCCTGTGGCACACGAAGAAGGCTGACAGTCTGGAGGCTGGTAAGGCCGCGGTACGTGAAGCTCTGTGTGATGGGTCGGCGTACAGAACGTTTCAGACGATGCTCAGGATGCAGGGCGTTTCTCCGGCCCTCGCAGAAAACGTCGCCGATTGGCTGCCGCGTGCTTCATTCACTACCCTTCTCTACTGTCCAGCCGCAGGTTTATACTTCTGTTATTTATTTATTTATTTTTGCACTCAAAGCAGTCAGTTGCTCATGGATGAAATATTAAGTTATTTATTTACTACATGACGTCTAACCGTTAGCGGCACCTGAATATGGCTGGCAGGTTACGTGATGGAGATTGATGCTCTCGTGTGTATTAGCTGCAGTTAAGTTCCACATGTATTGGTAGTTGTAGTAGTAGTTATTAAAGTTGCTGTTGTAATAGTTGTAGTTGTCGTTGTTGCCAGGTTACGTGGCGGAGATCGACGCTTTGGCGTGTGGACTCGTCACTCATCGTCTGGGCTCCGGTCGACACTCGCCAGAGGATGACATTGATTATACAACAGGACTCAAACTCCTTGTCTCTGTCGGAACTGAAGTCAACAAAGGCAAGTTTAGTGCGCCGTAACTTCACACTACCACATTGAAGTCACAGTCACGCGAAATATATAACAATTAAAACTTGGTGAAACAAAAAAGAGCAAAGCTTTAACAATGCTGCATACAGTCCATTATGTCGTGAGCGTATCGATCTCTACCACATCAAATCAGAGCTGCAGCAACTTTAAATAGCTTTAAGCGCCAGCTCATTTTTTAAATTGTTTTTAACTCATGGTTTTTACGCGCGACAGCAGAATGCTTCGCGCGTCTTAGCCATGGCGTGGGCGTTTGTCCGTCAGTCCGTCCGTCCGACACACTTTGGATCTGTATCAAAAAGATGCAAGTTAGGATCACGAAATCTTTACTGTGGGCTGCCACAAGGAATCTAGTTTTTTTGTAACAAAATTTTGGGTTCCTGAATGAGAGAATTCCTTTCGAACGAGGGCGTAAAAAGGGGTAGCCCCTGATAAGTTCTTATTTTATCGTATAGCGTGAAAACGGTTGCAAATAGGCACAGACATGCTGCGCTTATCATAACAAGCAACGGTGATGAGTTTTTACGGTTATCAACTTTGATGACCTAGAACGATTTTGAACCCTTCCAATCAATCAATCAATCAATCAATCAGTCCAGTATAATTCAGACGTCTAAGGTCCATAGAACTACACAACTACAAATGTATAATAAAAGGTGATAAAAGAGAAAAATAAAACACTAATACACATGTATGGTTAAGAACCGCTGAACAATCTTATTACTCGACCTAGAACACTGTTTAGCAAAAAGAACACGAGAGTTATGGACCACAGTATCTAACGTTGGCAGCGACAACTCCAAAAAAACACCAGACATACTGTCGCGCCGAGTGTAGTTAAACATTTTCTTTATACATTTATTATATGCAGACCTAAGTTTATTATAAATACCAGCGGAAAAATATTTCCACAATGCAGAGTCATAGATACAGAGGCAAAATGACTTAAATAAAGTCAACTTTACATTTACTGAACACCGATAAAATCTATTCATTAACATGTTAGTACGAACAAATAAGTTCTTAATCTCTCTTCGTATATCATCATCATCATTCAAATTATTATTCAACATGTGACCGAGATAACGAAACTGTGACACAAAGCTAAGCTTGCAAATGTTCATAGAAAAACAAGGAAAATCATCTACAATATGTTTATCTCTACTCTTTGACTTTAGTCGGTAAAATATCCCTGTGGGCAACAACTTAACAAGCACGTGAAAGTTAACGACAAATATAACGCAAGACAATTTTTTCAACAGTACAGAAAAAGATAACGACAATATAAACGGCAGCGGGTGGTAATATTACTGAGAAAAGTTGTCGAAATTGTCAAAAAAGTTGTCAAAATTAATTTAAAATAAAATTAACTTAGCAACAAAGTCAATACTGACCTTTCAAAGTGCGACATGTCAAACTGAGTCTGGCGCTGCGCCGATTGTTCGCAGTGGCAGTGACAACGAACGTGTAGGTCGTGTCTGAATTGAGACTCGAGAACACGTGCGTCGTTTCGACTCCTGTTGACGTCTGCGGACAATTTCCGTCGGTATTCGTGACAGTCGAACAGTCTGCTTCTACGCTGTAATTGTAGAGTGGTCCTACGGCGGGGTGGAGAGATATGGCTACCGATGAAGACGTTTCTTTGCTGCACTGAGCCATTGGAGTTGCAGGCACTGCAGCAAACGTCAGTATTGATAGTAATAATAATAGCTGTCGTTATCTTAACTTAGTATTAACTTAGTATTGATAATCCTTATTCACACAGAAACAGTGTAGAACGAGACAGACACAGACACAATAACTCAATATGCATTATGGTCAATTTCTTTTAGTTCCACTTGTCATTGTTCTGTTATCCAACAACTATCTGTAATATTTGTGGTTTTTGTTGTTTGTGCAAAACTGTTTAATATTTGCTTTAGATTACTGTGTCCTTGTATGTTGACTTGTGTGATTTGGTTGACGATTTTGTTTTCATCATCATGTATTCTGGCACGTTTGATATGTGCATTAAACTATTACTTACACTATGAACAAATTAAGACAAGTTCTTAAAACGTTTGTGTCGCGCTTCGCATTCACACTTAGTTGAATTATTGGAGACAAGAAGAAAAAGACCAGAAGAGATAAAGTCATAACGAAATCATAATGCGCTATAGATGGACTAACAATTAGCGCACGTTTTGACCTATCGTTAAAAAGACGATACAGAATGGTGCGAGTTATGTTTAGCAGCAATAACACTTTTACACTTAATCCACGAAACTATGAAACGTGAAGCACTGACGCCAACAGTTATGAAAGAACACTACTTACACGTCGTGCCATTACAAGCGAATGATCCTCCGGTGTCGACAGAAATGATGAACTGGTAGCTGGTTGTTGCTGTCAGATTCTGAATATAAAGTGTATCAAGCGATCTGCTGACATTTCGTTTGACGTCGCCATAAGATATAATGTAGCCCGTGTAGTTAAAAGTAGCAGAAGAAATTTTCGACCAACTCAACGTTACAGATGTCTCAGTCCAGTCGTCCAGCCAGCATCTTCCTTTGCACGTAATGAACACAACAGTTTCCACTTGTACGTCTGTTAATACGTTACCAACGCACAGTAAAATCTGGTAAACTCTGTTTAGTAATCATATTAAGATAACGACGACAGCTATTAAAGCAGCTGTTACGAGTAAGCCTAAATGTCTAAACGTGCATGAAGATATAAACGCCATATCAATTCAAAGCTGCGATTTGTCTAAGATTTACTTATGGTCGAGTCTATCAGGTTGCAATCTCGTGCTGTGTAAACGAATGTACGAACAAGACAAAAGAAGATTTCATACATTGATTCTGCAATCTCCCTTACACTGCAAACATACAGAGACCTACCTGTCACTCCAATGCACGAAACATTATTGCCGACTTGATTTCTGTTTCCCGATCCTGTGACGTAGAACACGTACAGGGAGTTTGATTCGACTTTTGTCAGCTGTATTTTAGTAAAATTTCTGGTGTAGACAGTGACGCTGTAAATAAGTTCTCGTGTGTCATAGTTGTAAGCTTGCAGGTCATAACTCGATGCTCCGCGAGTTGCAGGCCACGAGATCGTCAAGCGTGTGTTAGACGTGTAGAAACTTGAACACGCCGCTGCAATATGCGGAGCTGAGACACACATTGACGTGACACTCACTCACAGTGCAAAAACACGTTTTATCCTTGCAAGAAAAGTTGATTTTATAAAATGTCTTTACTTTTTAAAATGGTATGTCGAACGCTTATTGGGCCTGGAGCACGATCAAATATACTGTTGCTCATACGGGAGTCAATATTAGCGAGATTTGGCCATGTTGAATAACTGTCACGAAATCCTGTACTGTGAATCTGGGTCTGCCCTTACTACCGTGTATTGCTATGAATAAATACGTGCACAAATAAGTCCAAAATTTAAATTAACATCCTTGACTGATAAACCGATATTTCTCCTACAAAACAGAATCTGTATGCTACGAATTTTAAGGACATCACAGAGGGCCTTGACTCTTGATTTTAGACTTTTCTTGCCCGGCGCTGTTCCTAAATATTACGCATCACTGTCGAAATTAATACACAGCGAGCCTCTCTACATCAGAAACTTTCGCAAAGCTCTTAAAACGTAATCTGTTTCTGCAACTTTACACATTGTAAATCACTATCATTCTGCAGACAGGGCACTATAACGTTACATCTTTGTTCTCCGTCTTTAATCGGATGAATGTGGTTGTACAGGGTGGGCCAAAAAAATGGCACAGTTTTTTTGTATACCTCATAACTTCACCAAATATTAACCGACTTTCAAAATTTTTTCACTGCCAGAATTAGGAGACAATTTTTAATGAAACGGTCACTACAGATCCCACCACACCTCAAATGTGTCGCTACACTACCTCGTGAAATATCAGATGACGCACTCAAGCCTGCAACGCCACTGACCGGTTGCGTGATCAACGTTGATCGAGCCTGGCATGT
>Ga0209367_1013101_pt1 | contig 10733 bp, 9 predicted proteins | sample WorMetLIZISLAND2_FD_187412 | JGI IMG/M metagenome (GOLD analysis project Ga0209367, IMG submission 187412) | Marine gutless worms symbiont microbial communities from Max Planck institute for Marine Microbiology, Germany - Olavius geniculatus... ... | reverse complement strand
GTAATTATTTTACGTGTCCTTGTAGTCTATTTTGGGCTAAATGCCACGTTAATCTTTTCGTTCATAATAATAATGATAATAATAATTGATGGCAAGTTGTCAGAAATATTTTTACCAAAAATTATCAAAATCTGATAATTTACTTCAAGTAACAGTCAAAAATGTCGGGGATACGTTTTTTGAGATACAGTGTAGACTAATTACGCAGCAGTCTAATGCAGCATGATTAACAACAATCAGTTACAATAGTGATGATAACGCCGCTGACAATATTGATAACGTGACAATACGGCTACAGTAAGTTGGTAAATATAACCCGTAATACCCAAATCCAACTTGTCAATTCAGTCAGAAACTTACGATCGATTAGCTCAACTTTTCGCCTGCGTTAAATTCGACCCGTGCTGCTCTTGTCTCGACTGGACAGACAAGTGAAATTTGTGGCTCAACTCTTATCGTAATCCAAGGATTAAAACATGACTAACAATTCACACCCGAGATTGAAAGCAGTGAATTGTCGGTAATACGCTACATCGACGCATCAAGAGACGAAACATCAAGCAACTTACATGTTTTACATTTTTAATTATTCTGCTGTTGCCTTCTTCAGATTGAATCATTTGTATGGCATGCAACATTGGCGTACTCTATTTTGTATACTGTACAAGTGCAATGTATAAACATTTCCGCATTGTTTGTGATCTTAAAATGTATTTTAACGCCATATAACATTGTATACTTTTTGGTATTGCACGGGCGTAGCTTTATACGCGGACGGCCGTATAATAATTATGTCGGCACTGTGCTGGCGTATGTTTCTAGTTAGTATTGGTTATGTACGTAAACGAGTTCTGATCAAGTCCCATCACTACGTGCCAGCGCCTCTACACTCGTGCCAAAGCCTGCACCGTGACGAGGACCAGCTTCGCAGGCAATGACGTCATTGTGGCGCGGTACTTGGTCACGTGGTGCTGTGACGACCGGAAGTGATGCTAGTGGGTAAGCAGTACGCCGACTATGCTCGGGCTGCTGATGATGCTGGTCACCATGGCAACGAAAACGCCGGCACACGACTTGACAGCCGCCGACGCTGCAGACACGACGTAATGACACATTCAAACAATCAAATGTCACACATTGATAAAGTTACAGAAAATCATAATGTGCATAATGCATAATTTATGTAGTATAAATTACGAAATTTGAAACTTAAGAATCGAAAAAAATTTTGACTTTTGAACATGATTATTCTATTAAAATTAAATCAAAATATAGAAAAAATAACTAAACTAAAAAGCAGTCATAGCCCGCAGGTACCTCCGCCAAGGCAATGTTATTCGCCAGGTGGCGTCACCATATTCACTTTGCCAGCGGTTCCCTTATGCCCCCTTTAACGCAATGGTAACGAAAATTTCAAAGTAATCCAGAATCCAGGATTCCTGCCGGATCACCCCCAAAATTGAACTACTGGTAGATGTTGCCATGCCCGACATACCCTCAGAATTTCAGAAAGATCCGTCCATAACTTTTTGAGTTATGTTGCTGACACACAAACAAACAAACAAACAAACAAAAACCGGAAAAAACATTACCTCCTTGGCGGAGGTAATAAACACTGCTATCAACTTTGACGTCTACACCGTGTCTCAAAAAACATCCCCGACATTTCTGACTATAACTTTAAAACCAATCATCAAATTTTGATAAATATTGGTAAGAATATTCCTGACACAACTTGCCATCAAATAAATTTCAGTTTCCTATCTCACCCAATGTATGCTTCTGCACTACCTAGGGAAAGCAGATCAAGCGAAATATGTGTTGAAATAAACAAAAAACCTGAAAAAAACATTCCCGACATTATCGATCATAACTTGAAGAAAGATAAGCAGATTTGAATAATTTTTTGGCAAAAATATTTTTGACACAACTGGCTACTAAATAAGTGTTTTAGTTTCCACCTCACCCAACGTCTGCTTTTGCACTACTTGGGGAAAGCAGACCAAGCATAATACGTGTTAAAATGAATTGAAAAACGTCAATAAATTCTCTCTATCCTAATCTGTGGGCCCCAACAGCCGGTCTATTACAAGGTTTGACTGTCATGCAGCAGTGTGTCTACCAGATGAAGTTTAGAAATATTTGAAGAGTCAAGAAGCGACTGATACAGCCTGGATTGGTCTGGAGAAAAACTTTATCGATACTGCTGTCAATGAATAGAGAAAGCGTCTTCTTGCCTATGTTCGCATAGTAGGCAAACACTTCAAGCAATTTTACTGCAAACAGTTGAAAAATGGAGAACTGGCTGGAGTGTCAGCCAAAGTGTCAGAAATGTGAACAAAATGTGTTTTTACGCGTTATGTTAATTAATCAATCATATCGCATTGGATAAAAAAGTGATATTTCGCTGGTTGTGTTTTCCCCAGGTAGTGCAGAAACAAGTGCTGGGTTAGGTGGAAAACTGGTTTTCAAGTTACAGTCAAAAATGTCGCGGGTGTTTTTTGAGACAGTGTACATCACACCGAGAGCACTGCAACCTGTCTTGCGTAGCGGTCCATCAGCGACTTTGACTATGGCACACAGTACTTAATAAATCAATTTTGAATTACCGAGTGTCATAATTCCTAAACGTGTTCATAAATTTACATGCAAATTCAAATAACGGGATTCGAGATTTCTAAGTCATTATTTTGTATCCCTTGACATTATTGTGCTATTATAGTAGGCTTAGGTAGTTAAGATTTTGTTGTCAATGGCGATGTGACTGATGTAGATATGAACTTTATTGCCTATCTGTATTTTTAATTTTTTTTAAAATTATTCTGTTGTTAACCTGCTACCAGTGATGGTGAATAAAGATTTTCATAATCAGCAATGAGTGCCAGTGACCGATGGACCGGTTGGCTAGAGGCGGAACACTTTTTCTTCATTTTTCTCGTGTTCATTGAACAACTCTATTATTTTATCACAGGAACTTACTGTATCCATCTTCTTCGTTGTAGTGGTTGTAGGTCATAATTTACTACGTTCTCCCAACATGCGTCATACCATGACTTTTTTCACAGATTGTTTATATCAAGTAAACTCATTGGCTTTCTTTTTAAATTCTGTAGTTAGTGAAATTTTCATACGTTTGCGAACAATTCATCAATTTGTAGGCCTCTGGGCAGACTATCATCTACTTGCAAATTTGCACGGATGCAGATATTGTCCTGAACTTGACGATAAATAAGCGCAAAGACCAAAGTACAAAAACTATAAGCTTTTATGCCTTTGTCCATGTGCTTTAAGCCTACAACTTACCGGCAGTTCTGAACCATAACGTGTCCGAGTCTGGTCCAAAAGCTTTCCCGTCATATGAGGCCACAACTCGGAACTCGTAGATTGAGTTTGCAATCAGATTCGTGGCATTGTACCATGTGTTGCTGCTATTGTTCGTCGTCCACTCTTTTGTGTCCAGTTTGCGGTGTTTTATCTGATATATGAGCGCAGGTTTCGAATGGTTATTGTAGACTGGAGGCGAGTATGACAGCATCACGGATGACGCGTTGATCTGCATGACAGTCAGATGACCAGGTCTTCCGGGTTTATCTACACAACAAAAAACATTAATTACTTCAGATAGTAAATGAGGTAGGGTTTTGTGTCTGTCCTCTGCTGGTCTGTTTGCCACCTACCTGCCTGTAAACGTGGCAGTCGCTCGCTCAAGCTTTTGCGGCTCGGCTCGCAAATTTTGCGGCTCGCTAGCCACCGGCTAGAACCGCAAAATACAGCTCATACAGAACTCTACCGTAATCAGTATTTCAGTAACGGTAACCCGGGCCACAATTTTTTCTCTTAACCCGTTTTCAAGCGTAAATGGAGGATAGACTGTAATTGCCGGATAATAAGCTTGCAACTTCGCTTTTCTCAATTTTAAGCTTAACAGTTAAATTAATGCTTAAAATCAGAAATTTGTATGACATTAACAATTTTAACAGCGTACTTCGACTTTTTCAGTTATCACTGTTTTATAGTAGCATTTTTTTAAATTTCTGAATATTGGGCTTACGTTATTATTTTCCGCTAACACACAAACAGGATTTTAGGTAATTGTTAGAGCAGTGATCTCGCTTTGTTATAATTGAACACAAAGTACCATCACTGGTAACATTATGTGACGCTCATCAATTGCGCCTCAGAGTGTGATGCGCTATGGTTGGTGATATCGTCAGATCGTGAATAGTGTCTGCTTCGTGTGCACGGTGTGCATGACAATAATTGACAACTACGAATTGTTGTTATTTGATTGGAAAAATAACGTAGTTGTCATGCACAAAGTGTGGGATGGTGCGGAGCAACTGATGAAAGAAATGACGGGAAAAAACGAATATTACGCACAGTTCAGAAATATGAACTTTAAAAATGTTTGCGGCTTGAGCGACTCGGCTCCAATATTTTGCGGCTTCGACAAAAAAATGCGGCTCAGCTACGCTCAAACATTTTGCGGCTCAGCTTTTGCGGCTTCGGCTTCGGTTGCCAGGTCTATACCTAGCTGGGTCACTCAACAACTTACTAAGCACGCATTTCAAACTGTTGTGGAAGGGTTGGCATGGACAAGAAAGAAGTAGTTGCATTTTGATGGCAAACCGAATGTTTTTTGTGGATTCTGAATTATTTGCCTTCGGAAAATATGGCGTAATCTGACATTTTTGCAATATATCGCGTGCATCAAGTTATGAACGTTTTTTTATGAAATTGTACAGAAGGGTAAAGAGTGGCCCAGAAACCCATTCAGATTTTGCTGACGATCTTATTCAGGATTTCGATTCAGCCCATCACAATCTTGGCCAAAGCTTATACGGTGTAACAATGTGCGACGGTACGATTAGGCCCTACAATCTAACAAAAACGCGTGTTACCGGGTAATCCATAAAAAGTAAGCAATCGGGTTTGATAACATCCTGGCGTCATTAAACTATGATCGATACCCTCAGTGGCATAAAAATATTGAAAACACACTTGGTCTTGGTTTCGACAAAAGTACTGTATAGAAAAATATTATAATATTGCTGACATGGATGTTTACTTATCAATGTTTACTTATACTAATGTCTTCAAAAAATCACGATATCTTTACACTCTGATTATTGATCACTGAAATAAAACTTGCTTTGTGTAAATCCAAAACGTAGGCCTACGAAATATGATTGTCTTTACTAGGATTCAGGCGCGTATAAAATTCGAACGGATCACTCCGTGCTTCTGTGCCACCCCGTGTGGCTATGAGGTAGACGATATACTTTTCACCCTCTTGTAGGTTCCTTATGTCTGCGGCACATGGCAAAAGCTTGCCACACCTGGCATCTGAATAATTAGCTGTGTGGTTCTCATTGCGATTGATGAGCTTTACTTCGCTATAAGCCTTGTTTCTCCATTCCACTCTCGCTGACGTGTTGGTTATGTGTTTCACGTCGACTGTAGGCTTGTCTGATTGCTCTGCAGTCCACAGTCAAACAAGTTACAGTGACTACGACATTAGCCTAATAGCAATCATTATCGTTAAACTACCCATAGACCTAAGTAATTTAGGTTAACAATGTGAAGAACAGCGAGTTTATGTTACATCATATAGCAAACTGCAGAACTATCAAATTGAACTAGTCTATATGTATATTATGCATAATTTTGCATATATGCATATAAACATATTTGTAATAATTATTATGGGGCCGTCCTTCCTAGAAGGAGGCCCCATCACGTGTTGATCCTGTCCGTCTGTTTGTCTGTCTGTCTGTCTGTCCCGTGCTTCCACCTAAAGGGAAAACGAAAAGGCCTACGAATACCAAACTTGGTAAGAAGAGCCCCTGGGACACCAGCACCCCGTGGACCAATTTCAAGATCAAGGGGTCAGAGGTCAAGATCACGGCGGCTAATTGCGTTGTTGGCGAAAAATCCCCATAACTTCGCCGCCTGTTGTCCGATCAACTTGATATTTGGCAGGTGGCGTAAGGATCCCTTGCCGCCTTGCACCGGGTGACTTCGTTGCCATGGCAACGGCCGTTCCGTCCGTCTGTCTGTCCGTTTGTCCGTCGTGTGCCTCCACCTAGAGCGAAAACGAAATGGCCTAGGAAGACCGAACTTGGTAGGAAGGGTCCCTGGGACACGAACACCCCGTGGACCAATTTTAAAGTCAAAGGGTCAAAGGTCAAGTTCACGGCGGCTAATTGCGCAGTTTGCAAAAAATCCCCATAACTTCACCGCCGGTTGACCGATCAACTTCGTATTTGGCAGGTGTCATAAGAACCCCTCGCCGCCTTGCCCCGGGTGACCTCGTTACCACGGCAACGGCCGTTCCCTCCGTCTGTCCGTCCGTCTGTCCCTCGCGGTGCTCCACTTAGAGCGAGAACGGAATAGCCTAAGAAGACCGAACACGGTAAGAAGGGTCCCTGGGTCATGCGCACCCCGTGGACCAATTTTAAGGTCACAGACTCAAAAGTCAAGGTGGATAATCGCGCAGTTGGTAAAAAAATCCTCAACCAGTCGCTTTACTTTGCGCCGAAAAATATCTAACAAAGCCAGTATTGTCACATTGTTACGACTAAGTATCGCATTCGCCTGACTACTGACTGAACTAGACCTCGGTTTCGTGCCCTCTACCGCAGGAACAAACAGACCTAAAAAGCCCCAAAACAGCACGCACGTGCTCAACTGCAAGGACGGCCCCATAGCGGGCGGCCCCTCAACGGCCGCACCCTCTTGTTAGTCAGGCGACTGGTGCAACAATTGCCCAAATGCTGATAAAAGCATGAAACTTGGCCCAATAATACTTCAGACTCTAGTGATCATTTTTAGTGATAGTGCCAATGTAATTATCTTTACACGGCATAGCAACCGTTGCTAGGCAACGTGTTTTCCTTAACAACCAGCATGTCAGGACGCTCATGCACACCACTGAAAATTGCAGATCAGTCAAAATGTAAAAAGTCATGTATTTTTATTTTCCACAAATGAATAGAGTTGACGGCAGATATAATGTATTTATCGGACGTGCGTACGTACGTGCGTGTGTCCGCCTGTCTGTGCGCAGCGGACTAAGCTTAGTCAATCAGACCAATTTCAGTGTTAAATGCCAATATCTCCAAAACGATTAAAGTCACGTACTTCAAATTTGTTTTGCGTGTTTTAGTGACAGTTTGAATAAAGCTGCTTACAATGTTTTGAAAAAAGGGCGTGACTATAGTCATGTGACCCCTAATTTTCGGGGCTTTAGTCTAAGCGACTGGTGCAAAATATAGCCGAAATTACTCAGTTAGTGATAAAAAGCATACAACATAAAGCGCAAAACTTGGCAGAATAACGCATCAGACTATGCTGATTATATTCAGTGCTAGTGCCATTGTGTTCAGCCTGTTTCTTAGTAACGGTTGCTTAGCAACGTATTTCCCCTATCAACATGCTGTTTAAGCACATGTAATCCGATCAGAAAAAATGGTGCTGTGTCATAAAACATCAAAACTTTCTGTACAGTTTTGATGTTTCATAACACAGCACCACTCTTTCTGATGTACATGTACGTCCTCTACCAGCATGTTGATAGTGTAAAGCGTTATAAAAGTGCCAACCAAGAAGACTTGTCAAGATATACCAAAACAACATTTGCTTTGTTGATAAGTAACGGATAAACGATAACAACTGTTTTTTTCAGCTTCATCATCCATTTCTGAATCGTGAAACAAGAGTTAACCATACACACTCAAAAGCATATGTTTTTTGAGTATACCAATAGATTTTGTTAATAACATGAATATGCATCAGTTATTGTTAAAACATTGGTTGCTAAGCAACAAATCTACTGTAGCAACCGTCTGTAAACGCACAGCAAAACAATCAATTCACAAGAGACTTAGACCACTTAATGTAACCGGTCCTCAGTTCCATATTTACGGGCTTATTTCCTGGATGCGCAGAGAAAGCATCAAATTAGCACAATGTTAGGCAAAACAATAACGATATAAATAGCCAACAGATTATCGTCAAAACATGTTTTCGGTTCTTACAGTCGCCGTCGTCGTTGACGCATGGTCAGCGAGAAGGCTTAAATTCCTCAATTTACCGACTTCACTCGCAACAGTAGGATCCGATGGCGCAGTAAGACGTACCTGTACTGTAGTAGTCGCAGTACGTGTCCCGCCAGAACTTCTAAAGACTCAGCAAGTCTAACTGCTGCTGCCTAGCAGGATGTATACGTCAATAAGCCGTTTTCGGGGTTCCTGCTAAGCCTGTCCACATCGCATAACGCCCTAGGTGATACCCGAGTGTAAAAACACCGTCATCACTGACGGCATAGCCTAACAGGCAGTCCGCTATTTGGCCTAATAAGTAACGCTTTGGAAGACGGGACGGGAGTCGTCCATATGGCGGACAAGACAGAACTGTAGAAGTTTTGCAATGTTCAAAATAACGTCACATGTTGTCACAGCCTCCCCTGCAGTATACAGTGAATTTCAGCTTTTTCCAGATGAGCTTGTGCACATATGCAGTCTCTATGTCTGTTTTTGCATTCGCCTTTCAGCAGCTCTGGACAAGATGCACTGACTTCTGGCAAGTTTTTACAGAATGGCTTCCGCTGTTCCGGGCAAGTTAAGTTTCACTCGGTGGGGAGGGTAACTGACGATATGCAACTCTAAGAGTGTCCCCAGTTGCGCCCGCCTTGCAGTACGATTGAAGTAGCACTGAAAAATAACCAGTAGAGTCTGGAATATTATTGTGACAAGTTTTGTGCTTTTATTACCATTTGAGCAATTACTGCACCAGTCGCCTTGACTATGAGACTGTTTACTTTAAATAGCTTAAATCTCATGCAAATGTAGGTTTTCTTTTGTGCATTTAAGGACGGTTCTAACGGTAGATTGGTTGCTTAGCAACCAAGGTTTTAACAATAACTGATGCATATTCATGTTATTGACAAAATCCATGGGTATACTCAAAAAGACTATATGCTTTGGAGTGTGTATAGTAAGCTCATGTTTCGCGAACGGATGATAAAGCTAAAAAATAAGCAGTTGTTATCGTTTACCCGTTGCTTAGCAACATAGCAAATGTTGTTTTGGTTGACATTTTTTTATAAAAATGTCTACAGAAAGTTTTAATGTTTTATGGCATAGCACCACAATTTCTGATCGGATTACATATGCTTAAACAGCATGTTGATAAGGTAAATGCGTTGCCTAGCAACCAATACCAAGAAACAGGCTGAACACAATGGCACTAGCACTGAATATAATCAGTATAGTCTGATGTATTAATCTGCCAACTTTTATGCTTTATGTTGTATGCTTTTATCACTAACTGAACAATTTCGCCTATATTTTGCACCAGTTGCTAATGCCCCGAAAATTAAGGGTCACATGACCATGGCCACGCCCCTTTTCAAAACATTTAAAGCAGTTATGTTCAGTCTCTCACTGGAGACATGCAAAGCAAATTTGAATTATGTGGCTTTAACCGTTTTGCAGCTATTGGCATTTAACACTGAAACTGGTCTGATTGACTAGTCTGCTGCGCACAGACAGACGGACACACGCACGCACGCACGTCCGTATATCTGCCATCAACTTTACTCACTTGTGAAAAAATACATGACTTTTGTACATTTTGACTGATCTGCAGCCTTCAGTGGTGTGCATAAGCGTCTTGACATGCTGGTTGTTAAAGAAAACACGTTGCCTAGCAACGGTTGCTATGCCGTAAACAATTTTCATTGGCATTAGCACGAAAAATGATCACTAGAGTCTGAAGTATTATTGTGCCAAGTTTCATGCTTTTATCACAATCTGAGCAATTCTGGCCATATTTTGCACCAGTCGCTTACACTATACGTTGTATGTCTAATTTATACCATCGTTACGGACGGACGGACGGACAGACAGACGGACGGACGGACGACAACCATGTCAATAGCTCGACCGTTACTTAAGTACGGTCAGCTACAATGCAATGAACGCAAGAAAGTAAACGCAGACCAAAGACACGCAAGCCAAAAATGCAATGCAAGCAATCGACGAAAGAACCGAAACGCAATGATAACATCTTTCGCATAAGTCACCATTGTTTAGTACTTAGTGTTTAGTTTAAAAAATATCACAAAGACTCGCCTGCGTATCCGTACAAAGCAAGAGTGCGAAACGCCAACGCCAACATCAGCATCTTCATTGTCAGCTTCATTTCTTCTCACTGTTTTCTACACATTATATACAGGGTGGTCCAAAAAACGGATACCCGGTTTTATTTTTGGGATAACTTCGGTAATTCAGCACCGATTTTAACCATTCTTTCACTGTTACAAGCAGAAATTTATGGCGCGTAAAGTAAAGTTCTTCCACCCACCGCACATTTATTGTGTGACCCCATTTTACCTAGCAAAACAAACACTGTACAGGTGGACACCAGCAGGATGGAGCGCCAATGCACACCGCCCGGACCACGATGGACTATCTGAAAAAAGAGCACATCAACTTCATTGAACCTCACATGTGGCCTCCAAATAGCCCTGATCTTAATCTCGTGGATTACGCTATTTGGAGTGCTCTTCAGCAACGAGTCTACCACCAACGATAGTTCAAGACGGTGGAAGAACTGAAGCGAGCGATAGTCACCGAGTGGCAAAAACTCTCACAGCGTTTCATTGATAACAGTATCAATGAATGGCGTCGACGTCTTGAAGCTATTATCAATAATGGCGGCGGACACAT